>Ga0307488_10001463_pt1 | contig 19661 bp, 16 predicted proteins | sample SB02metaG_FD_202248 | JGI IMG/M metagenome (GOLD analysis project Ga0307488, IMG submission 202248) | Sea-ice brine microbial communities from Beaufort Sea near Barrow, Alaska, United States - SB 0.2 | ecosystem: Environmental > Aquatic > Marine > Coastal | place: USA: Alaska | collected... | reverse complement strand
CAATGTGTTGGCGCCAATAATACAGTCGCTGCCAATTTTTGCGCCATCGAGAATGACCGCATTGATTCCAATCAAGGTTCGATCACCCACTTCAAGACAGTGGATCATCGCATTGTGACCCACGGTGACATCTTCACCAATAATCAGTGGTTGACCTACGTCGCAATGCAGTACCGCACCATCCTGAATATTGGTTCGCGCACCCACTTCAATACGGTCACAGTCCCCGCGAATCACGGCGTTAAACCAAACACTGGAATGCTCTTTGAGGGTTACCTGACCTATAACATCTGCGCTCTGGGCAACAAATACGCTGTCATCAATAACTGGGGTCTGCTCGCCAATTCGGTAAATCATTGTGGTCCTCTCTTTTTCAACTGTTCGCTCTGACGCAACTCTTCGATGCGTTCATAACTTGGGTACTCGAGGTTAATATTCGCCTCTAACGTGGTGTTCAACATATCGGTCAGCACCTTTAAGGTAAAGCCCCAAATTTTATAGCCGTTATACGGTAGAAAGGGAAAACTCAGTGCACCGTATTCAGTTTTCATTTCAAAGTAGTCGTAGTGGTCGACATTCATAAACTGCCGCAGCGGGGCGTCGAATAGCGCACCAATTTCACCCGGGTCTGCCACTAGGTCCAAAGGTCCATTAACCAGACCGACAAAAGGTGTAACTTTTAAACTGCGACGCTTAGGTATAGCCACGGGAAGTGTCGCAATCGGCTCTACCAGACTGGGCAACAGGCCTATCTCTTCATGGGCCTCTCGAAGAGCGGTCTGCAAAAGATCAGTGTCTGTTTCATCCCACATACCGCCGGGAAAGGCCACTTCACCTGCATGGTTATTGAGATGGAATGCTCGCTGAGTCAGGATAACCTGCGGGTCTGAATTGTCTCCGTGAAGGGCAACCAGCACAGCCGCCGTTGAGCCTCGCTCTTGCGGGCTAGGCTGAAGGCGTTCCAGGGGGAAATTTTTTAAGCGATTTTTAATGGTTTCTAACATTTGTGCATTATACTCGGCTATAGCCTTTTTCTGAGAATTTCATGAATTTTTGTTCCAATTGCGGCAAGTCTGTTATCAAAGCTATCCCCGAGGGGGATAATCGCGAACGCCATGTCTGTGAGTTCTGCGTCACTATTCACTATGAAAATCCAAAGGTGATTGCCGGGGTGCTGCCAGTCTATGGTGATAAAGTCTTGCTTTGCCGCCGAGCTATAGAACCACGCCACGGCTTTTGGACATTGCCCGCCGGCTTTTTAGAAAATGGTGAATCCTCACTAACAGGTGCACTGCGCGAGTGCGAAGAAGAGGCTAACGCCCAAGTCGTGGAGCCAAGCCTCTATGCGCTGTTCGATATTCCACAGATTAATCAGGTCTATGTTTTTTACCGCGCCAGACTTGAACAGCCTAAGTTCAACACTACCTTGGAATCATCAGAAGTCGCGCTGTTTGATGAAGCAGACATTCCCTGGGGGGAACTGGCTTTTCCGGTTGTGGAACTGGCCCTGCACCACTTCTTTAACGATCGTAAAAATGGTGAGTACATTATTCGCCATGACGAGATTCGTCGTCCTTGGAAAAGCCTGAGGTCCTAAACCCAATGTCCTAAAGCTAAGGCCCAAAGCCTCGGGCCCTAATGCCGGATCCTAATATCAGATTCTTAAGGCCGGCTTAAAGTATCAGCCGTAAACCAATAAACAGTCCGTCAAATTCAGCATCTGACTGCAGTTCGTCCTGGTCATCAATTTCAATCAGCATTGAACGGTAACCAATACTCAGGCCTGCCTCAAGAGTCGGCGCAATACTGAAGTCATAGTTGAGTTCGGCACTCCAGTCGATCAAGCGGAATTCGTTGACGTTAATCCAGTTGCCACTCACGGCAGCGGACAATCCACTGAATGGCAAATCGATGCCAGCCCTGCCATAGAGCATAGGTATCACCACATCCAACTCGACACGCTCCTGCTGCGCTGCGCCGATCAAGCTGGCTTCGCCGTCAAAGATACGTGCTGTTAGGCCCATATCCAAATCGATAACGTTGTCGAGAATTTCATAGTAAAAAGTGACCTCGGTGTGACTGAGGTCGAGATCCGCAGCAACTGCCTGATCAGTCGGAAATACGACTTCATCAAGACGGGTTCCCGCAGGCACTACGCCCTGCCCGGCCCATTGCAGATCGGTGCGCGAAAGGCGCAGGTTAGGCAGCAGAGGGATTGGATGCTCTAGGGCAATAAACATATAGTTACTGTTTTCTTCATCAAAATTAAGCGTATTTTCAAGACTGATGCTGGTATTACCTAGCGAGCCAGAAGGGCTCGACTGCCAGACACCGGCGCCAGCATAAAGGCCGGCAATATCAGCAGTGGCGAAGAGAGGTGTAGCCGTTAATGTGGCCAGTAGGCCGAGACGAAAGAGGCTCATAAGGCAAAATCCTTTTTTATAGAGTTAAACTGCGAGAGCGAACGAAGTGCCGCAAGCGAATCAAGTGCCGCGCATTGTAGTCTGTGCACAGATAGAATTATCACGAGCAAGACACAAAAATAGATTCAAAATCAGCTTCGCAAAGATTAAAAGCTGAGCAAACAAAAACGTCGCTGACTATCAGTGTTAGATAGTCAGCGACGTTTCCGTTAACAAATGTACTGGAGCCGTTACGCTTCGGCTGCGGGTGCTGCCTCATCCATCAGGGGCTTCAACTCACCCTTTTCATGCATCTCAGCAATAATATCGCAGCCGCCGATGAGTTCGCCTTTAATCCACAGCTGAGGAAAGGTGGGCCAGTTGCCATAGGTCGGCAAGTTGGTGCGAATTTCCGGATTGGACAGAATATCCACATAGGCAAAACGCTGTCCGCACTCCATCAATGCCTGAACTGTGCGAGCAGAAAAGCCACACTGCGGTTGATTGGGCGAGCCTTTCATATAGAGAATAATTGCGTTGCTCTCTACTTGTTCACGAATGGTTTCCATAATGTCCATAGAGACAAATCCTCTGAAATTAGTAATTGTGCTGAAATGCACTGAATCTAGCGTGCATTTTACCTGTTTAGTCTCACCGACAACACCGCGCGAGGGAATTTATTTAAGCTAATGCTCACAACCCTTGTCATGTTCAGTTAGATTCACCATTAAACGCAAATGAGAATGATTTGCATTTGCGTTTAGATATAATTATAGTGACGCCTGTTGTAACCCATGGCCTATTCGCAAACGTACCACTACTGACCTAAACGCGGATCTAGTCATACTTCAATCAAAGCATCTCAAGGATATAAAGACATGAAGAAGCAACTTCTCGCCACCATTATTGGCTTGAATATTACTGCTGCCGCCCAAGCAGCAACTCCTAGTTTGGAAGAAATGTGGCACATAATTCAACAGCAGCAGGGCGAGATCGCCACGCTGAAAGAACAACTGCGCACCAATGATGCGCGGATACAAGAAACCGAAGTGATTGCTGAAGCAACTATTAGCGCCGTGGAACAGATTGCCATGGCCCCCAGCGCAAGCAGCAAGACGACTTTTGGCGGATATGGTGAACTGCACTACAACAGCTTAGATCGCGACGATTCCGCCGGCAGCAAAGACGAGATGGATTTCCACCGCTTCGTGATGTTTACCGGCCACCAGTTTTCAGATGATGTGCGCTTGTTTTCAGAATTAGAAGTCGAGCACAGCGTTGCCGGCGACGGCCAGCCAGGCGAAGTTGAGCTAGAGCAGGCGTATATAGAGTGGGACTTCGCTGGCCAGAACAGTGCAAAAGCGGGATTGTTTTTATTGCCCATAGGCATCATTAATGAAACTCATGAGCCGAACACGTTCTACGGCACTGAGCGCAACAATGTTGAAAAGAATATTATTCCTGCAACCTGGTGGGAAGGTGGCGCAGCCATTCACGGAGAGATCAGCCCAGGTCTCTCCTATGATGTTGCGGCTCACTCCGGCCTTTATTTAGAGTCTGGTGAGTACAAACCACGTGATGGTCGACAAAAAGTTGGCAAGGCCAAAGCGGACGATCTAGCCTTTACTGGCCGTTTAAAATACACAGCTATTCCGGGACTCGAACTGGCCGCATCGGTTCAACATCAGGTGGATATGACTCAGGGTGAAGGCGCTGAGGCCGTCTCTGGAACACTGTTTGAAACCCACATTGCTTGGCAGAGTAATAACTTTCAACTACGCGCACTCTACGCTCAGTGGGATTTTGACAGTGCCATCAATGCCTACGCCAGCACAGCTGCCGTCGACTACACGCCAGGAGATGAATTCAAACTCGCCGTCGAAGCTGCAGACGCTAACATTATCGCAGGCGCAGAGAAGCAAACCGGTTTCTATATAGAGCCGAGCTACCGCATCAGCGACAATATGGGCCTGTTTGCTCGTTACAGCGAATATGACAATCTTGCGGGCAGTGCGACTAACACCGCCGTCGAGCAGATCGACATAGGTCTAAACTACTGGCTGCACCCCAATGTAGTGTTTAAAATAGACTACCAAAATCAAGATACCCCCACTGAAACCGGCTACGATGGGTTCAATATGGGTGTAGGTTATTCCTTCTAATGGCGTTAGCGTAAATGCTTAATAAGCTCTACAGAGCCGCTCTGGTAACAACAGCAGCGGCTTTTTTTGCAGTCATCTCCCTGGCCTCATTTTCAGTGAATGCCAAGGGGATTTATCAGTCTGGCCCGGATTTTTTCGCGGAGGTTTTTGCGCCACTGCAAGCTGAACCCAAGGTGCTTTGGCTAACGCCAGAGATTCGTGCTCAGGCCGCGGCAATACTTGACCGGCCAGTGCGGGGATTACGCATCCGCTATCATCAGAGCAACAATAAAACCGCCTGGATTCTTGAGGAAATTGGCAAAGAGATGCCGATTACCATAGGCGTAGTGGTGGAAGACGATGTGATACAGCAGGTCAAAATTCTCGCCTATCGGGAGAGCCGTGGTGGCGAAGTGCGCTATCCCGCTTATACCAAGCAATACCTTGGTGCTTCGCTGCAAGAAGATTATCGCTTGAGTCAGAATATTGATGGCATTACCGGCGCCACCCTGTCGGTGTGGGCAGTTAATAAGGTTGCAGCACTGGCTTTGTACTATCATGCTGTAGTGATCCAAAGCAGTGCCACTAACCAGCCCAAGTAAACCACAGAATTTATGCGTAATAAGCCCAGCCCGAACAGTAAATCCGTCAACGGAATTAAAACTAATATCCTCTGGCATCGCCGCCTTGGCCTGTCGACTTTTGTGGTATTAATTTTTCTCGCTATTAGTGGTTTCGCCCTAAACCATTCCCCGGGCCTAAAACTTAATCAAATCAATCTTTCCAGCAACTGGCTGATCAGCTGGTATGGCTTTGAAGTACCTGTGGCCGAAGGATTTAAAGTCGGAGGAAAGTGGTTTTATCAGGATGGCAATAAAGCGCTGCTGGTTGATGGCGATAGCGTTGCCTCATGCACAGCGCCATTGAGTGCCATTGCTCAGACTACCGGCGGTGTTTTCGCACTCTGTGCCGATGGCCTAAACCTGCTCACCAGTGATGGACAATTTGTCGAACAGTTTGGCGCTATAGATGGACTCCCGGCCAACACTCAAGCTGTGACTGTGCTCGATGACAGAATTTATCTGACCACTGGCTCCGCAACCATTGATTCCGTAACCATGGAATTCAACGCGGACAGCCTGGGGCTTACGGCAACTGATATAGCGCCTCAGACCCTGAAGGACATCCAACAGGTAGCAGTGCCACTGCCCAAGCTTTTACAGAAAAAGCTAAAACAACAATCGCCAGGGCCGAGTATTTCTTTGGAAACAGTGATTCTCGACCTTCACAGTGGCCGCTTTTTCGGCCAGTTTGGTGTGTTGTTTATCGACCTTATTGGCTTGTTGGTGTGCATTCTTTCCATCACTGGACTGATGGCTTGGATGAAACGCCGCTAGTTAAGCCGTGTAAAGACTGTAATCCAGCGTTGCCAGCTTAAATAAACCGCGCTACTATTTAGGTCTGGCATGAGTTTTTACCTCATACCAATGTGAATCCAAACAAATACAGTATTAATCAGGGGCAGCATAGCTGCCTTTTTTTATTATTTTTAAGTATGCCAAGGATGCGAGAGAGACAATGACCAACCAGACACTGATGAATACCTACGGCACTAGAGCAGCTACCCTTGTTAAAGGCGCTGGCGCTCGGCTGTGGGATGCAGAGGGCAATGAATATCTAGATGCCCTCTCAGGTATCGCTGTTTGTGGTCTCGGCCACTCCCACCCGGCCGTGGCAAAGGCTGTGGCGGAACAAGCCACAACACTCACTCACTGCTCCAACTACTTCACCATTCCCAACCAGGAAATATTGGCCGATAAGCTATGTGCCGCCTCTGGTATGGATAAGGTCTTTTTTGGTAATTCCGGCGCTGAAGCCAATGAAGCCGCGATCAAAATGGCCCGCCTTCATGGCCACAAAAAAGGCATCAAACTGCCCACAGTGCTAGTCATGGATAATGCCTTTCATGGTCGCACACTGGCGACATTGAGTGCTTCCGGTGGCCGAAGAGTACAGGCAGGCTTTGAGCCCCTAGTACGAGGCTTTGCCCGCGCGATGTTTAATGACATGGAATCACTGACCACCGTTGCCGATAATAATCCTAGCATCTGCGCCCTCTTCGTCGAGCCGATTCAAGGTGAAGGCGGAATTCGCATGGCCAGCGCTGAATACCTGCAACAGCTACGTGAGTTTTGTGACCAGCGCGGCTGGCTGTTAATGCTTGATGAAGTACAGACCGGCAATGGCCGTACCGGAAAATATTTTTACTATCAGCACAGCGGTATTGTCCCAGATGTAGTGACCACCTCTAAAGGTCTAGGCAATGGCGTGCCCATTGGTGCCTGTCTGGCCCACGGCGAAGCTGCAGAGCTTATGAAACCCGGCAACCATGGCTCAACCTTTGGCGGCAACCCGCTAGCCTGTGCCGCCGCTCTTGCCACTATTAATACATTACAAGATGAAAACCTCAGCGCACGAGCCGCAGTACTGGGCGACAGAATCATGAATGGCTTTAAGACGGCGCTGGCTGGTGTAGACCATGTCGTTGAGATTCGTGGCAAAGGCTGCATGATTGGCATTGAGCTCAACAAGCCCTGCAAATCATTATTTCCTGCTGCTATGGCTGCTGGCTTAATTATTAATGTCACGGCTGATTCGGTAATTAGATTATTACCGCCGTTTATTATGACTGACGATGAAGCTGACCAGGTGGTAGCTATTCTTGCACCGCTGATTAAAGACTTTAAACAGGACTAACCGATTATGGCGATTAGACATTTCTTATCATTGCGCGACCTGAGCCCTGCCGAATTAGCGCAGGTAATCGACCTAGCAATTGAAATGAAAGCAGCCAAACGTGAAGGCCGCCAAGAACCCATTTTTAAGGGCAAAGTACTGGGTATGATTTTTGAGAAGTCATCCACCAGAACCCGAGTATCCTTTGAAGCCGGTATGGGACAGCTTGGTGGCAGTGCCATCTTCCTGTCACCCAATGACACGCAGCTAGGCCGTGGCGAACCGATTGAAGACTCCGCTAGAGTGCTGTCACGCATGGTCGATATAGTCATGATCCGCACCCATGGCCAAGAGATCGTCGAGCGTTTTGCTGCCCACTCTAGCGTGCCCGTCATCAATGCACTGACCAATGAATATCACCCCTGCCAGCTACTGGCCGACGTGCAAACATTCATAGAACACCGCGGCCCTATCAAAGGCAAAACCGTTGCCTGGATTGGCGATGGCAATAATATGTGCAGTTCATGGATCAACGCAGCCATCCAATTTGATTTTAAATTACAGATTGCCACGCCTGTTGGTTATGAGGCCAATGCTGCTTTAGTCTCAGAAGCTGGTGAACGCCTCAGTATTTCCAACGATCCTGTCACAGCCGCTACTGGCGCAGATTTAGTGACCACAGACGTATTCGCCTCAATGGGGCAGGAAGCAGAACAGGAAGAGCGCCTAAGGCACTTTGCGGGCTTCCAAGTGAATCATGCGTTAATGGCACATGCCGCAGATAAGGCATTGTTTATGCATTGCCTGCCAGCCCACAGAGACGAAGAAGTCTCTGGTGAGTTAATGGAAGATGAGAATATTTCAGTGGTTTGGGATGAAGCAGAGAATCGTTTGCACGCGCAGAAAGCGCTGATGGTCTTCTTACTGGAGGCTAGCAAGGCAGCATGATGAACTGCCTTGCGCAATCTTGACGTTAAAAAAGCTTTTAATAAAAAGTGAGCCTTAGATAAACTCAACATTGTCGATTTCATACTCGACATCGCCGCTGGGCGCCTTAACCACTACAACTTCGCTGATTTCTTTACCCATCAATGCCCGCGCAATAGGCGACTGGTACGAGATCTTGTGCGCTTTTACATCGGCTTCATCGTCACCGACAATTTTGTAGGTAAAGGTCTTATCCAGCTCAAGATTGATAATGGTGACTGTTGAACCAAAGATGACACGATCCCCATGGGGAATCTTATGGATGTCGATAACCTGAATATTCGACAGCTTGCCTTCGATATCCTGAATTCGGCCTTCGGTAAAACTCTGCTGTTCACGGGCTGCATGATACTCAGCGTTCTCTTTGAGATCGCCGTGCTCACGCGCCGTGGCAATTGATTCAATAATAGTTGGACGCACTTTTTTGATCAGGTGATGTAGCTCTTCACGCAGAGCAATCTCACCTTCAACTGTCATTGGGGCCTTTTGCATTACACTAACTCCTCATGCAAGGTCTGAATCCGTCGTACCGTAACTTCACCATCAAAGCTTAGTGCCTGACAAACCGCGTCGCCACCGGCCATTGTTGTAGTGTAGTAAACACGATGCTGTTCGGCGCTGTAGCGAATGGCCGAAGAATCTAAAATCGCCTGACGGCCTTCAGTGGTGTTGATAATCAGGTTTATTTTGTCGCTCTTAATCATGTCGACAATATGGGGGCGACCCTCTTTAACCTTATTGACTAGAGTCACAGGCAGACCAGCTTGCTCAATAACCTTGGCTGTCCCTGTGGTTGCGACTAACTTAAAGCCGAGATCAACCAGTTGCTTAGCCAGTGCTGCAACCTGGTGCTTGTCGCGTTCGCGAACACTGACAAAAGCCGTTCCACTGGTGGGAATTTCGTCGCTGGCGCCGAGTTCTGCTTTGCCATAGGCTTCAGCAAAGGTTGCGCCTACGCCCATCACTTCACCGGTAGACTTCATCTCTGGTCCGAGAATCGGGTCAACACCGGGGAATTTATTGAACGGGAATACCGCTTCTTTAACACTGAAGTAAGGAGGGATAATCTCTTTGGTGAAACCCTGAGATTCCAGTGTTTGACCGACCATGCAGCGAGCGGCAATTTTCGCCAGTGAAGTGCCGATACATTTGGAGACAAAAGGTACAGTTCGCGAAGCGCGCGGATTAACCTCAATCACATAGATCAGGCCATCCTGAAGAGCCAACTGCACATTCATTAAGCCGCGTACACCCAACTCCAATGCCATCTTCTTGCACACTTCACGCATTTCATTCTGAATATCTTCGCCGAGGCTGTATGGCGGCAGTGAACAGGCTGAATCACCGGAGTGAATACCCGCTTGCTCAATATGCTGCATGATAGCGCCGATAACCACCTGTTCGCCGTCACTCACTGCATCTACGTCCATCTCAATGGCGTTGGGCAGGAAGAAGTCGAGGAGCACAGGAGAGTCCTCAGAGACCTGTACCGCGGTCTTCATGTAGTGACGCAGTTCGTCTTCTTTATAGACAATCTCCATGGCGCGTCCGCCGAGCACGTAAGAAGGACGCACAACCAGTGGATAGCCAATGTCTTTGGCCAGTTCCACGGCTTGATCGGCGCTGCGTGCAGTGGCATTCTGCGGCTGTAACAGACCAAGCTTTTGAATCATCTGCTGGAAGCGCTCGCGATCTTCGGCGCGATCGATGGCGTCTGGGGTGGTGCCGACAATGGGCACACCGGCTGCTTCTAGGGCACGGGCTAGTTTGAGTGGCGTTTGGCCACCGAACTGCACGATCACGCCTTTGGGCTTTTCTACACGGACAATTTCTAGTACATCTTCTAATGTGACAGGTTCGAAGAACAGTCGGTCTGAGGTGTCGTAATCCGTGGAGACGGTCTCTGGGTTGCAGTTGACCATGATGGTTTCGTAGCCATCTTCGCGCATGGCGAGTGCTGCGTGTACACAGCAGTAATCAAACTCAATGCCCTGACCAATTCTGTTGGGGCCGCCACCTAAGATCATTATCTTGTCTTTGTTGCTGGGGCGCGCTTCGCACTCTTCTTCATAGGTGGAGTACATGTAGGCGGTATCGGTAGCAAACTCTGCAGCACAGGTGTCGACGCGCTTGTACACCGGGTGTAAACCCAGCTCGTAACGCAGCTCGCGCACGGCGGTTTCGCCACAGCCTAAAACATCACCAATACGGCGGTCGGAGAAACCTTTGCGCTTTAAGCGATAGAGGCTTTTCTCGTCAAGATCGCTGAGGCTCTTTTGCGCCAGAATCAATTCATCTTTCACCAGATCTTCAATCTGCACCAGGAACCAGGGGTCCACTTTAGTGCGTGCAAAGATATCTTCAAGACTCATGCCGTGCCTAAAGGCATCGGCCAGATACCAGATACGGTCGGGACCGGCCACAGCCAGTTCGCTGTTCAAAACCGCTTCGGGATTTTCAGTTTCAGCAGTGATCTTCGGATCAAAACCCGAGGCATCTACTTCGAGACCACGCAGGGCTTTTTGCAAGGACTCTTGGAAGGTGCGACCAATGGCCATTACTTCACCCACAGATTTCATCTGGGTGGTCAAAGACTGATCAGCTTTCTCAAATTTCTCAAAGGCAAAGCGTGGGATTTTGGTAACTACGTAATCGATGCTTGGCTCAAAGGAAGCCGGGGTTGCGCCGCCAGTGATTTCGTTCTGCAATTCGTCGAGGGTGTAACCTACAGCCAGCTTGGCTGCTACTCGGGCGATGGGGAAACCCGTGGCTTTTGAAGCCAGCGCTGAAGAGCGAGATACCCGTGGGTTCATCTCAATAACAATCAGTCGGCCATCTTCTGGATTAACCGCAAACTGAACGTTGGAACCACCGGTTTCAACACCGATCTCACGCAGCACCTTGATCGAGGCGTTGCGCATTATTTGATATTCTTTGTCGGTCAGGGTCTGAGCTGGGGCAACGGTAATCGAGTCGCCAGTGTGAATACCCATAGGATCAAGGTTTTCAATGGCACAGATAATAATGCAATTGTCTTTGCAGTCTCGAACCACTTCCATTTCAAACTCTTTCCAGCCAATCAGCGACTCATCTATAAGTAGCTCATTGGTGGGTGAGAGATCTAAACCGCGACGGCAGATCTCTTCAAATTCTTCGCGGTTGTAAGCAATACCGCCGCCGGAGCCGCCCATGGTGAATGAGGGGCGAATCACACAGGGAAAGCCAAAGCGATCTGAGACCTGAATGGCCTCTTCCATGCTGTGGGCAATACCGGAATTGGGTGTGTCCAGACCAATAGCTTTCATGGCCTTGTCAAAGCGCTCTCGATCTTCGGCTTTGTCGATGGCATCGGCGTTGGCGCCAATCATTTCTACGCCATACTTTTCCAGCACGCCGTGCTTGGCCAAATCCAATGCGCAGTTCAGAGCGGTCTGCCCGCCCATGGTGGGCAACAGAGCGTCAGGCTTTTCCTGAGCAATAATATGCTCAACCGTGCGCCACTCCACCGGTTCTATATAGGTGGCATCGGCCATCGATGGATCGGTCATGATCGTTGCAGGGTTGGAGTTCACCAGGATTACCCGGAAACCCTCTTCGCGCAGGGCTTTACAGGCCTGAGCGCCGGAGTAGTCAAACTCACAGGCCTGACCAATAATAATAGGTCCTGCGCCCAAGATGAGAATGCTTTTTATGTCAGTTCTTTTTGGCATGTCTTCTCCGAAAGCGACTAGCGTCGATCTTCCATTAACTTGATAAAGTGTTCAAATAAGGATGCTGCGTCGTGTGGGCCGGGACTGGCTTCTGGGTGACCCTGGAAGCTGAATGCCGGCTTGTCGGTACGCTGGATACCCTGCAAGCTGCCGTCAAATAACGAGCGATGCGTGGCTATCAGATTATCCGGAAGGTTCTCTTCATCCACTGCAAAACCGTGGTTCTGGCTGGTGATCATCACAACGTTGCCGGCGAGATCTTCAACTGGGTGGTTGGCACCGTGATGACCAAATTTCATCTTCACTGTTTTCGCACCTGAGGCCAGCGCCAGCAATTGATGGCCCAGGCAGATTCCAAAAACCGGAATATCGGTTTCAAGAATTTCGCGGATCGCATCTATAGCGTAGTCACAGGGCTCTGGATCGCCAGGACCGTTAGAGAGGAAAATGCCGTCCGGCTGCATGGCCAACACTTCGCTGGCCGGTGTTTTTGCCGGCACTACAATCAGTTCGCAATCGAGATCAATCAGCATGCGCAGAATATTGCGCTTCACACCGAAGTCGTAGGCAACCACTTTGTATTTTGTGGTGGCAGGGTCCTGAGGCTTATGACCTACACCCAGTTCCCAGCTGTGTTCAGTCCATTGGTAGCTGCTGTCGGTAGTGACCTCTTTGGCCAGATCCATTCCCTTGAGACCAGCAAAACCACGAGCCGCTGCTAGAGCAGTTTCGTCGTCCACAGTGCCGGCCATAATGCAGCCGCTCTGAGCACCGCTTTCACGGAGTATACGAGTCAGTTTGCGCGTATCTATGTCAGATATTCCGAGGATATTACTATCCTTGAGATAGTCATCTAGACCTTGCTGGCTACGGAAATTGGATACCATTAAAGGTAGATCACGGATCACTAAACCAGACGCCCAGATTCTATCTGACTCGGCATCTTCGTCGTTGACGCCGACGTTGCCAATATGAGGATAGGTTAGAGTGACAATTTGTTGAGCGTATGAGGGATCAGTAAGAATTTCCTGATACCCTGTGAGGGCAGTATTGAAGACTACTTCACCAACAGAGATTCCATCCGAACCGATGGCAGTTCCTCTGAAAATTGTTCCGTCTGCTAGCGCAAGTACGGCTTCCCGGTGAGTCTGGGAATTCACACAACCTCCTAATTATTTACGTGTAACGTAGACCTGAAGTCAGGCAACTCCGATTACGGCATCAGTAGCTTGTGAATATTTGCAAAAAAGCGAGATGAAACTCGGCGTCTCATCTCGCTTAATATAATATTCTGCTGTGCTCTAACCTCTCGGAACGAGACCACATCTTAGCTGTGGTGTTAGGCAGGCATTCTAGTGAAAAGAGCACATTTTGTCCATCACTGATGCAACTATTTTACTCCGCGACCAACCGGCTATTTAAGCCCGAGAACATCCTGCATATCAAACAGACCTGAGTCCTTTTCGGAGAGCCACAGAGCTGCCCTGACAGCGCCGCGAGCAAAGGCCAAACGGCTAGAGGCTTTGTGGGTAATCTCTACGCGCTCGCCTTCCCCAGCAAACAAGACAGTGTGATCGCCGACAATATCGCCGCCGCGTACTGTGGCAAAGCCGATAGTTTCGTGATCGCGAGCACCGGTGTGGCCTTCACGACCGTAAACAGCAACCTTCTTGAGGTCGCGACCCGCTGCAGTGGCGACTGCTTCACCCAGAGATAAGGCCGTGCCTGAGGGGGCGTCGACCTTGTGACGGTGATGAGCTTCAAGAATTTCAATATCGGTTTCATCGCCGAGAACTTTGGCCGCTAACTCAGCTAATTTAAAGCACAGATTCACGCCGGTGGAGAAGTTCGACGCCATGCAGACAGCACTGCTAGCAGCGGTGGTTGAAACCTGAGCCAACTGCTCAGTATCCAGACCGGTGGTGCCAATAACCATTTTCTTATTGTGGGCGGCACAGAACGCGGCATTTGCTGCCGTGGCACTGGGCACACTGAAGTCGATAAGCACGTCGAACTGATCGACGACATCGCTAATCGAGCTAACCACTAAGACGCCATTTTTGCCTACACCAGCCAACTCACCGGAATCGACGCCGACGAGAGAGCTTTCTGGGCGCTCCAGCGCCACGGTTAACTCGGCGCCGTCATTCAACAATATAGCGTCGATCAAGGCCTTGCCCATACGGCCGCCAGCTCCGGTAATCGCTATTCTGTTCATCGTCTCTATCCTATCAAGGTGTTTTATTGCGCCACTCTAGCGAGGCGTTGCCTATAACAGGCTAGGCATATTACGCAGATCGATTTTAATGGGTCAAATTATCAAAGAATTTTTTAACGCCATCAAACCAGTTGCTGCTGCGTGGCGAGTGCTTGCTCTTGCCATCTAAGCTATCTTCAAACTTTTTCAACAACTCGCGCTGCTCGGCACTTAGATTGACTGGTGTTTCTAACACGACTCTGCACAGCAAATCACCGACTCCACCACCGCGAACTGGGGCAACGCCCTTGCCGCGCAGACGGAACAGCTTGCTGCTCTGCGTTTCCGCAGGAATTTTCAGCTTAACCTTGCCCGACAGAGTCGGTACTTCAAGCTCACCACCCAGGGCAGCCTGAGCAAAACTAATCGGTACTTCACAGTGCAGGTTGGCGTCATCCCGAACAAAGATCGGATGATCACGTACGACCATCTGTACATAGAGGTCTCCCGGAGGACCACCCTGAGGACCGGCTTCTCCCTTACCGCCAAGACGGATTCGATCACCCGTATCTACGCCGGCAGGAATTTTCACTGACAGGGTCTTTTGCTCTTCGATAACGCCCTGGCCATTACAGCTGCGACAGGGATCAGAAATCATCTGACCGCGACCGCGACACTGGGGACAGGCTTGCTGCACCGAGAAAAAGCCCTGAGACATACGCACCTGACCAGCACCACCACAGGTAGTACAGGTCACTGGAGAAGACCCTTTGCGGGCACCGGAACCATCACAGGGATCGCAAGGGCTCAGAGTGGGGACATCGATCTGAACCGTTTTTCCGCGCACTGCATCTTCAAGATCTAGCTGCAAGTCATAGCGCAGGTCGGACCCACGGGCTGGGCCGCCGCGACCTCCTCCGCCGCCGCCGCCAAATATATCGCCAAAAACGTCACCAAAGACATCGCCGAAACCACCGCCGCCACCGCGCTGACCGCCGCTGTTGCCATCGACACCCGCGTGACCAAAGCGGTCATAGGCTGCTTTTTTATCGTCGTTCCCAAGAATCTCGTAGGCTTCCTGAGCTTCTTTAAACTTGTCTTCGGCATCCGCGCCTTCAGGATTGCGGTCCGGGTGAAATTTCATCGCTACACGACGAAAGGCCTTCTTAATTTCCGCGTCAGAGGCACCTTTATCCACACCCAATACATCGTAGTAATCGCGTTTTGCCATAACTTAATTCTTTATTCCCAACTGTAGCCAATATGATTAGGCGCGGGACTTTGCCCGCGCCTAATTAAAGTAGAAAAAACCAACGAAGACTTATTTCTTGTCTTCTTTCTCTTCTACGGTTTCTTCTGCTTTCTCTTCTTTAACTTCTTCGAACTCAGCATCCATCGCGTCATCGCCAGCAGCCTGTCCGCTGCCATCAGCCTGGCCTGCTTCGGCTTGCTCAGCGTAGAGCTTTTGAGCCAGCGCTGCGGAGGCTTCAGAGAGGATTTTGGTCGCTGCATCAATGGCGTCGTTATCTTCGCCCTGAACTGCTTCCTCAACACCTTTAATAGCGGCTTCAATCGCTGTCTTCTCTTCTTCTGAGGCTTTGTCGCCAGCATCTTCAAGAGTCTTCTTCGCAGCGTGAGCTAAACCATCAGCGGTGTTGCGAGCTTGAACCAAATCGGCAAACTTCTGATCTTCGGCAGCATTGGCTTCAGCATCTTTAACCATTGCATCGATCTCTTCATCGGAGAGACCCGAAGAGGCTTTAATAATAATCGACTGCTCTTTGCCCGTAGCCTTGTCTTTAGCGCCAACATGCAAGATACCGTTGGCATCGATGTCGAAGGTCACTTCAATCTGTGGCATACCACGCGGTGAAGGTGGAATATCAGCCAGATCAAAACGACCCAGTGATTTGTTACCTGTAGCCTGTTTGCGCTCGCCCTGAACCACGTGAATGGTCACCGCGGTTTGATTGTCGTCAGCGGTTGAGAAGATCTGTGATTTCTTGGTCGGAATCGTCGTATTCTTCTCGATCACTGGCGTAGCAACGCCACCCATAGTTTCAATACCCAGGCTCAGCGGAGTGACGTCAAGCAACAGCACGTCGGTAACATCACCAGAGAGCACGGCACCCTGCAGGGCAGCGCCCACGGCAACAGCTTCGTCGGGATTGACGTCTTTGCGTGGCTCTTTGCCAAAGAATTCAGTGACTTTCTCTTGGACCTTAGGCATACGTGTCTGCCCACCAACAAGAATAATGTCATCGATTTCGCCTACTGTTTTTCCGGCGTCTTTCAGAGCAATTCGCAGTGGTGCCAGTGAACGTTCAATCAGATCTTCAACCAGTGATTCCAACTTGGTGCGTGTCAGTTTGACAACCAAGTGCTTGGGGCCAGTGGCATCAGCGGTGATGTAAGGCAGGTTGACTTCAGTTTGCTGACTTGAAGAGAGCTCGATTTTAGCTTTTTCAGCAGCTTCTTTAAGACGCTGCATGGCCAATGGATCACCGTGAATATCGATAGTGCTCTCACGCTTGAACTCAGCTGATAAATATTCGATCAGGCGCATATCAAAGTCTTCGCCACCGAGGAACGTGTCGCCATTGGTCGCCAGAACTTCAAACTGTTTTTCGCCATCGACATCGGCGATTTCAATGATCGAGATATCAAAAGTGCCGCCACCGAGATCGTACACGGCTACGACGCGATCGCCCGCCTCTTTATCAATACCGTAGGCCAGTGCTGCTGCTGTCGGCTCATTGATAATACGCTTGACGTCGAGACCGGCAATACGGCCGGCGTCTTTAGTCGCTTGACGCTGGGAATCGTTGAAGTAAGCCGGAACAGTAATAACCGCTTCAGTAACTTTCTCGCCGAGATAGTCTTCGGCGGTTTTCTTCATTTTCTTGAGGATCTCAGCAGAGATCTGTGGTGCTGCCTTGCTGTCGCCTTTGACTTCGACCCAAGCATCGCCATTGTCTGCTTTAACAATCTTGTAAGGCACCATCTTGATGTCTTTCTGCACAACGTCATCTTCAAAGCGGCGTCCGATCAAACGCTTCACCGCATAGACAGTGTTGTGTGGGTTGGTCACTGCCTGGCGCTTGGCCGACTGACCAACTAAGATTTCGCCCTCATCGGTATAGGCTACAACCGATGGTGTGGTGCGTGCACCCTCTGAATTTTCTATTACTTTGGGTTTATCGCCTTCAAGGACTGCAACACAAGAGTTGGTAGTTCCAAGGTCGATTCCGATAATTTTGCCCATCAGTTATATCTCCATTACTTTTCTTTAAAGCCTGTCGCCAGGGTTTGTCATTAATTGTTTGTTTTAGCGTTTATGTTCTTGGTTACTAATGTGGGTGCTATTTGCATAAATTCAAGGGCCGAACGGTTTTTTGTTCACTGCCAGCTGTCATTCAGATGCCTTTGACACGATCACCATGGCCGGCCTAATCAGGCGGCCATTTAACGTATAACCTTTCTGAAAAACATCCATCACTGTATTAGGTTCTAGATCAGGGTTCGGCACCATAGATACCGCCTGATGCAGATTGGCATCAAAGGGCTGCCCCGCGGGATCGATTGGCTCAATTTTGAACCGCACCAATACATCGACAAAGCTCTTCAGAGTTAGCTCAACCCCTTCAGCTACCGCCTTCTGACTCTCGTCATCCACCGAAATCGCGCTCAGGGCGCGCTCAAGGTTGTCGACTACTGGCAACAGATCAGCAGAAAATTTGTCCAGTGCATATTTATGGGCATTTTCAACATCCCGCTCAACACGGCGACGGACATTCTGCATCTCGGCCTGAATTCTTAACACCTGATCATTGGCATCGGCAACCTGCTGTTGCAGCTGCTCGGTCTCAGAGACCTGCTCTTCCTGCAACAGCTCTTGCTCAATCTCTTCATTGCTTATAGATCCAGTCTGCTCGGCTTCATCAGCGCCTGAGTCGACAGCATCGTTGGTATTTGGTTGATCCATTTCTGTTTCTTTTGACACACCAATTCCTCACATCGTTGGTTATATTGGCCATTAGTTTTGGCTCTTACTCAATATGGGGACAAACTATTCAGTTTCAAGCGATTGCGTAACAGCAATCTGTTCTGTATAAACCAACCAATGGTTTTATTTACGCAAAATTAGCCGGTAAGAAAACAGGTCTGAGAAAAGTGCTGCTATCCATCCATATCAATAACTACACCCTGGTCGAATCTCTCGAGATCGAATTCGCCAGTGGCACCACTGCGATTACTGGCGAAACCGGTGCCGGCAAGTCGCTGGTACTGGATGCATTGGGCATGGCACTGGGTGATCGCGCTGATACGGGCACCATCCGCCACGGTAAAGACCGCGCCGAGATCACCGCCACCTTTGATATAGCCAAGATTGATCAGGCTAAAGCTTGGCTCGACCAGCAGGACTTTGAAGCCGAAGACCAGCAATGTATTTTGCGTCGCCTGTACACCATAGAGGGACGTTCTCGGGGCTATATCAACGGACAGCCCTGCACCATGCAGCAGCTGCAGGCTCTGGGCGAAATGCTCACGGATATTCACAGCCAACACGAACATCAATCCCTACTGCGCCGCGAAACCCATCGCCGCCTGTTAGACGAATACTGTAATGCCATCGACTTGGCCGCCGAGGTTGGCAATCATTTCAGAGCCTGGCACGCAGCGGATAAAAAACTCGCGTCTCTATTAGAGCGTTCAGACGAATTAATCGCGCGCAAAGATTTATTGAGCTTTCAAGTTAACGAGTTACAGCAGGTCGACATTGAGCCCGAGTCCCTAGCAAAGCTTGAGGTCGAGCAGCAGACGCTGGCCAATGCAGAACAGATCCTTCAGGACAGCCACAGTCTATTGGGCATTTGCGATCAGACCGAAGGCTTTAACCTGCGCGACGGCTTAAACCAGGCCCTGACGATTTTGGCGGGCCTAAAACATAAGCCTCAGGCCCTAAGCAGTGCCGAAGAATTATTCCAGGGAGGCCTGATTCAAATTGAAGAGGCGACTCGCGAAATTGAACACCACATTGACCGTTTTGAAGCCGATCCTCAGCGCCTGCTGATCATCGAAGAGCAGCTCGCTGTGATCTTCCAACTCGCCCGCAAACACCGTGTTAACGCCGATCAGCTCAGCGACACCCTAGTGGCGCTAGACGCAGAGTTACAGGGGCTTAAGGACGGTGGAGAGAGCATCGAGACCTTACAGCAGCAGCTTGCCGAGTTAGCGGCTGTTTACGAAGCCAAGGCAGCCAAGCTCAGCGCTAAGCGCAAGAAGGGCGCCAAAGCCATGTCCGCAGAGATTAACCAGCAATTGCAGTACCTTTCTATGGAAGGCGCAGAACTGCTGGTCCAGCTGTCACCGATGAGCGATGGCGGGTACCGCACTGGTGGTCTTGAAGAAGTTGAGTTTTTACTGGCAACAAACCCCGGCCAACCACACAAACCTTTGGCCAAAATTGCTTCCGGCGGAGAGCTGT
>Ga0307488_10001462_pt1 | contig 19666 bp, 30 predicted proteins | sample SB02metaG_FD_202248 | JGI IMG/M metagenome (GOLD analysis project Ga0307488, IMG submission 202248) | Sea-ice brine microbial communities from Beaufort Sea near Barrow, Alaska, United States - SB 0.2 | ecosystem: Environmental > Aquatic > Marine > Coastal | place: USA: Alaska | collected... | reverse complement strand
ATGTAAACGAATGGCAACCACGCGGTGGCACTTGGTATACACATGATTATGCAGTAAAGAAAAATAAAATAGTTGATGTGTTGTATCGGTCTGGTAGACAACCCGTGAGCGTTGACAGTATATAGTCAATACGCATAAATACTATACAAAGCGTAGGAGAAACTAGTGGCAGTCGTACAAATATCACGTATACAAGTTCGTAGAGGACAAAAGAATGTAGGTGCAGGCTTACCGCAACTCTCGAGCGGAGAGTTAGGATGGGCAATTGACAGTCGTGAATTGTACATAGGTAATGGATCGGTAGCAGAAGGCTCACCGGCAGTAGGTAATACTAAAATATTAACACAATTTGATGATATCTTTAGTCTTGCTGACACATATACATATCGCGTAGGCGATGCGTATCTACAGACAGGTAGTTCAAGTGCTAGTCCTATTCAACGGACGTTGCAAGCAAGGTTAGATGATATCGTAAGTATCAAGTCATTTGGTCTTACTGGTGTTGCTAGTGACAATGCAACGGTAGGAATACAACGTGCAGTTGACCAATTGTTTATAAATGATGCAACAAAAGGCAACGAGTCAAGTAGAGTTGCATTGTATATAGACCCAGGCGTTTATACTATTACCGGACCAATTTATGTTCCCCCACACGCAACTATACTTGGTGCTGGTGCAGGAAAAACAGTAATTAAAAATACAGCCAATTCGGCAATGTTTATAACTGTAACGTCAGCAAGTACTCCGGGCGTACCAAATACTTCGCCTACAAGTGTAACCCAATCGCAAAACATAAGACTAGAAAACATTACATTAGAAACAACATCTACTAACAAAGTGCTTCATTTGCAGAGTTGTAAAGATAGTTACTTCTATAATGTAGATATTGTAGGTCCTTGGATACAGTCTGCTGCGCTTACAGCAAACTCAATTGGTATACAAATGGACAGCCTAAGCGGATCAGTAGAAACAAAAAACAATATATTCCAGAACGTAAAGATTACAGGATTTAGTTATGCTGTAGAGTCTGCATGGGATATTCATACTAATACCTTTGACAAGTGTACATTTGATGTACTAGGGTACGGCATAACATTTGGTAAGGGAATGACATTAGGAACTGTGTCTGCAGGTAACGGAACAGGACCATATCAAAACACAGTTTTGAACAGTGAGTTTACTAACATAAACCTACAAGCGATCTATATCGAACAAGGGTTAAAGAATCTTAGTAATACTAATAAATTTAGTTTATGCGGCAACAACGCTGGCACTGAAGGAGCACCTACTAGCAGTGTAATTAAATTTAACAAGAGCACAAACAACAGTGTAGATGACTTCTTTGCTAGAACTGAAGCATTGTCATACACACAAGCTAACATAAACGGTATTGCATACTTGCCAGAAATAGAAGGCAATAGTGTATACACACAAGGGTATCATAACGTTTTAAATATCGTTCAAGGTGCTAATGTTAAAACGTTTAGGTTACCTGGTGCAGAGAACCAATCTTATAGCATTGATTATATCATTACTGCAACAAACTTTGAAGCAGTAAGAAGCGGAACACTTACTATCACACAAGAGAATTTTGGTACACCAGTAGTAACCGTAGCAGACGATTATAATTATTCAGGTGCAGTGGCATACGAAGACGATATTGTTTTCAACGCTACAGTAATTGATGAAGATGGGGACTTGACAAACGAAACAATTTCTGTTACAGTAACAAGTACAAACTTACAAGCAGAGATGAAATTTACAATTACGTGCAAGCAAAGCAATATACTTTAAATGTTTAACAAACAACGTTACGAAGACCGGCTGTCCTCGTGGAGTGTTTTTCGACAAGAATTAGAAAGTGTCGACGATCCAGTTCAAGAGGCAATTAACTTTTACGACAACGCACCTAGGGTAAGTATACACACTGATCCTTGGGATAAGACAACCTGGCCAACTGCCTGGGAACTTGTTTCAGAAAATCAATACTGTAATTTCTGTATCTTGTTAGCAATATGTTATAGTTTGCAGTTAACTAATTGCTTTACTGGTGAAGATTTTGAGATATATATTGGTACAAACAAAGAAAAGTCAGAGACGATGTATGTACTCCGCATTAACAACTTAGGTATTATAGTTGCACAAAACGGTAATACTCTAAGTAAAAAACTTAATCCGCTCGAAGGAATCACTGTCGAAAAACACTACGTGGTCTAAGAGTAAAACTAAATATACAACTAGAAAGAGGTAATCATGTCAAACGGAATTAACATCAACATTGTCAAACGCACAGGGAAAAAAGAACCACTTAACATTGATAAAATACACAAGGTAGTAGAACTTGCGTGTGAAGGACTAGCTGGTGTTAGTAGTAGTCAAATAGAAATGAATGCAAACATTCAATTTTATGATGGCATGAGCACAGATGAAATCCAAGAAATATTAATTAAAGGTACTAATGATCTTATATCATTAGATGCACCTAACTATCAATATGCTGCTGCAAGGCTACTATCATATGCAGTGTATAAACAAGTGTTTGGTGAATACAATGCTATTACATTCCAACAGAATATTGACCGCAATATTGAACGTAAAGTATATGATCCAGAGATACTTGAAAAATACACAGCAGAAGAAATTATAACCCTTGATAGCTACATCCGTCACAAGCGTGATGAGAACTTTACCTATGCAGGCTTGCGCCAAGTAGTAGACAAGTATCTCGTACAGGATCGTTCTAATGGACAAATATTTGAGACTCCCCAATTTATGTACATGATGGTTGCGGCTACACTATTTGCCAACTACCCAGCAGAAACACGTATGCATTATGTAAGGAGATACTACGATGCGACTTCACTTTTTAAAATTAATATCCCAACGCCAGTCATGGCCGGTGTCAGAACGCCTGTGCGACAGTTTGCTTCGTGCGTCCTTGTTGACAGTAATGACACCCTTGATAGTATCTTCGCAAGTGATATGTCGATTGGTAGATACACTGCACAAAGAGCAGGTATCGGAATCAATGCGGGACGCATCAGAGGCGTCAATGCAAGAATCAGAGGCGGCGAAGTAGCACACACTGGTATCATTCCTTTCCTAAAGAAGTTTGAAAGTACAGTACGTTGTTGTACACAAAATGGTGTACGTGGCGGAAGTGCTACTACACACTTTCCTTTTTGGCATCAAGAGATTGAAGACATCCTTGTACTAAAGAACAACAAGGGTACTGAGGACAACCGTGTACGCAAGTTAGACTACTCAATACAACTTAACCTAACTATGTACCAGAGGCTATTATCTGGAGGCAATATAACTTTATTCTCGCCACATGATGTACCTGGATTGTACGAAGCATACTTTGGTGATGCAGCAGCATTCCAAGAACTATATGAAAAGTACGAACGTGCTACAAGTATTAAAAAGAAGACTGTACCAGCAATGGAATTGTTTAGTGCTCTAATTAAAGAACGTGCAGAAACAGGGCGCATTTACATTATGAATGTTGATCACTGTAATACACACAGTTCGTTTAAAGACAAAGTTTATATGAGTAACTTGTGTCAAGAGATTACATTGCCTACTAAACCATTAGAGCACATTGATGATCCAGATGGTGAAATTGCGTTATGTATTCTTAGTGCTATTAATGTAGGACTAATTAAAGAGCTAGGCGACTTAGAAGAACTATGTGAACTAGCAGTAAGAGCACTAGAAGAAATTATTGATTACCAAAAATATCCTATTAAAGCTGCTGAGATTAGTACAAAAGCAAGACGCAGTTTAGGCATAGGTTATATTGGCCTAGCACATTATCTTGCAAAGCACAGAGCAAAATATGACGACCAAGAAGCATGGAACTTAGTGCATAACTTGTCAGAAGCATTCCAGTATTACTTACTTCGTGCAAGTAACAAACTTGCACAAGAACGCGGCCCATGTGAATACTTCCACCGCACTAAATACAGCGATGGCATTATGCCTATTGACACTTATAAGAAAGATGTTGATACTATTGTGGAGCACAAGTTAAATTATGATTGGGATAGTCTACGGGCATCTATCAAAGAACACGGCCTCAGGCACAGCACTTTGTCCGCACAAATGCCTTCAGAAAGCAGCTCCGTTGTGTCGAACGCAACAAACGGAATCGAACCACCTAGAGGATACTTGTCCGTTAAGAAGTCCAAGAAAGGGCCTCTTAAGCAGATTGTTCCACAGTATAATACACTAAAGAACCATTATACATTACTATGGGACATGCCTAGCAATACAGGTTATATCAATGTAGTAGCAGTAATGCAAAAGTTCTTTGATCAAGCTATTAGCGGTAACTGGAGTTACAATCCTACACACTTTGAGAACAATGAAGTTCCAATGAGCGTAATGATAAACGACTTGTTAACAACATACAAGATGGGATGGAAGACATCCTATTATCAAAACACATACGACTATAAGACAGACGACGATGTGCCAGCACATCCTTTAGGGTGGCATGATAATGTTGCCGAAACAGCGCCTGCCACATTATCAGTATTAGTAGACGACGAAGACGAATTTTGTGATAGTTGCGCAATTTAAAGGTTGACAGCGTAGCACCTAGGTGCTATAATGTATAGTAAGCAATAAGGAAATAAGATGGCAAAGACTGTATTTAATAAAGAAAAAGTAGACTTCACTAAACAGAACATGTTCTTTGGTGAAGATCAGAACACACAGCGTTACGATACGTTTAAGTTTCCTGTGTTTGACAAACTTAACCAAACAATGCTTGGTTACTTTTGGCGCCCTGAAGAAGTAAGTCTGCAGAAAGATCGTTCTGACTTTGCTAACTTTCGCCCAGAGCAGAAACATATTTTTACTGCTAATTTAAAATATCAAACACTACTTGACAGTGTCCAAGGACGTGGTCCGTGTCTAGCATTTTTGCCGCACGTTTCACTTCCTGAACTAGAAGGATGTATTGTTACTTGGGACTTCTTTGAAACAATCCATTCACGTAGCTACACACATATTATGAAGAATGTGTATGCTGATCCTGGTGAAGTGTTTGATACTATTTTAGACGACGAAAAGATTATTGCTCGTGCAACTAGTGTTACTAAGCACTATGACGAGTTTACTGAAGCAGCTGATGCATACAATCACAGAGGTGAAGGTAGCTTACATGATGTTAAGAAGAAACTATTCCTTGCAATGATGACAGTTAATATCTTAGAAGGCTTGCGTTTTTATGTAAGTTTTGCTTGCACATTTGGCTTTGGAGAACTAAAGCTAATGGAAGGCAGTGCTAAGATTATTAGTCTTATTGCTCGTGATGAAGCACAGCACCTAGCGTTATCAACACACGTATTGAAACTATGGGCTCAAGGCAAAGACGATCCAGAGATGGCCGAAGTTGCTAAAGAGTGCGAAGAAGAAGTATACGAGTTATGGCGCGAATGTGTTGAAGAAGAGAAGGACTGGGCCGAGTACTTGTTTAAAGACGGATCAATGATTGGCTTAAATGCTCAACTGCTTAATCAATATGTAGAATACATTGCTAACCGTCGACTCAAAGCACTAGGATACAATGCTATCTTTGATGCTCCAGTAAACACTAATCCGCTTCCGTGGACACAGCACTGGTTGTCAAGTTCAGGCTTGCAAGTAGCGCCACAAGAAACAGAAGTAGAGAGTTACATTATCGGTGGCATCAAACAAGACGTAACTACAGACTCTATCAAAGGATTTAGCTTGTGATCGAAATCTGGGGTAAACCAGCGTGTCCATTTTGCGATCAAGCAAAGGCACTGTGCGAGTCTCGAAAGTTAGCGTATACCTATAAACAATTAGGTACGGACTTTACTCGAGAAGAAGTACTGGAAAAGTTTCCAGGAGCAAGAACGTTTCCACAGATTAAAGTAAACAATGAAAATATCGGTGGGTACGACAAGCTAGGTGCATACCTAGAAGATACTAATTATAACGGAACAGGATGGACATTATAAATGTTAATTGAAATACCATACAAAAACGGAGACACTGTCTCTTTGAAACTAAGTTCGGGCGAAGAAATTGTTGCTCGTTTAGTTGAAGAGAATGACACACAATTTACTCTTAAGAAGCCAATGGTGCTTATTATGGGCGCAGACGGCCTAGGACTTGCTCCATATATGTTTAGTGTAAATCCAGATAATAAATTTGTGTTACGTGCTAACTCCGTATCATGTGTGTCTAAAACACAGGATGAGATTAGTAAGCAATATATTGCTACAACTTCAGGAATAGCAATATAATGCCAGGAATTAGTCGAGACAACGACACAGCAGTTGGAGATTTAATTCCAAGTCAAACTACTGTATTCGCAAACAACAAACTAGTTATTGTTGACGGCGACGATGTAGCAGGGCATCCTCCAGGAGGAGTGCATTCAGGAACTCCGTTACCAACTATGATAGCAGGTTCTAACAATGTATTCATTGGCGGAGTTGCTGTTGTAAACGCAGGTGACCTTGCTACGTGTAAACATACTTCTACAGGAAGTGCAAACGTAAACGTTGGCGACTAAAAAAAGGTTGACATTGTCAACAAAATCAAGTATAATATAATAACATAACATAACTAAGGAGAATGAATATGAGTGAATTATCACAACATGAACAAATCGTACAAGCATTTAACAACTACTTAACAGAAGCACAAACTTTTGATGACAAAGGCGTTAAGGCGGCAGCGACTAGAGCTCGTAAAGCATTAGGTGATCTAGGTAAACTTACTAAGTCACGCAGAGCTGAAATTCAAGATAAAAAGAACGACATGTAATGAGCGGGCAGAGGCGCTGGCTCAGAACTTGGGCTAGGACCGTTGGTATGCCCGTTGGACTTACAGACAATGATAAGCCAGAGTTTCTTCCTATATCACAACGCGATGTAAAGAAGGCTCTGGCTTTTCGATCTTTTTGGATCGTACTTCATGTTATTACTTGTTGTATGATTGTAGCAGGAAATGGAAGGACATTAGGATGGTGGTAAGATTATGATGTGGGTAGATTATACAATTAATAGCTTGCCGGGTGGAGGCTTTCGTGTAGAAGGCGACTGGCCAGGCGAAGTAATGGGGTTATCTAAAGACGGTAAGTCAAAAGATAGAAAAGAAAATCCTTTATACAGTCCGGGTGATGTGTTTATTGTAAATGAAGACGGCTGGCTAATTAAGTCAGACGAGCTATCAGCAATGGTCCTAAAGTACGACAAACAAACCAAGACAACCCAAGACAAAGCAGGACTACTCGATAAATGAAATGTGAACAAGGCGACTTTGCTCGAATCATACATTCAGTAAACCCAGACAATGTTGGGCGAGTTGTAAAGGTAGTTGAGTACATTGGTAAGTTTAAACAAGGCGAACAGTTTGAAGCTCTTGGGATGACTTGTACTTGCATTGTACACGATCACTATTGGTGGATCGAAGGTGATGATATTACAATTCAATTAGGACCAAGTCCAAAGGCATACATTGCTGATACTTGGTTAGAACCTATTCGACCTGAACAAGAAGAAACTTCAGAGAAAGTAGAAAAACAACTTGACATGTTTATGTAGTGATGTTATACTATATAAATAGTACGTAACGTTGAAGCAAGCTAAACGACGAGCTGGACCCGGGGGCAGTACCCGGCAGCTCCACCAAGTGTACATTTACTGAGTGTATAGTTGATGGGGCTGAACAAGGATCGACAGGCGGATTAATAGGCGAGTGGAGTTACCCGGATCTAAGCACGGTTATCGCGAAGAAACTTTATAATTGCAAACGCAAATATAGCGCCAGAAATGGCATTAGCGGCTTAGAAATAAGCACGTAGGGGTTGGTAACTTACCTGGCAACAGAAAAGTTACAAACTAAATCATTTACAGTAATGTGCAGATGATAAATATGTTCGCTAGGGTTTTTGACCTTAGCGAATTTTTGTATCTATATAGAAAAGAAAAGGAACCTTTAAAATATGATTAAAACGATAACAACCATTGCCGCAGTGGCAATGCTTAGTACTACGGCAATGGCCGCAGACTGGGACAACACAGCAGTAAAAGTTACTGCACAAACCGATGACTATTCTATTTCAGTAAAGTCACCTAAAACTGGCGCAACTGAGTTTGCTGTCGGTGGTATTGTAGCGTCTGTTGATGCTACAGTAAAATGGAAGCGCAATGGCGCTGTAGATGACTTTGCTGTTAAAGCAGGCAAGTCTGTAGACATTCCAGCAACTCCGTTATATGCAGGTGCATCAGCAGAATTTAGCTTTGGTGATAGCTTTACAGCAGACACCCGTACAATGGATCTTTCACCGTACGTAGGTGTAACACACACCATGGGTAAACTAACGCCATTTGCAGAACTAGGTTATGCATGGCAGTCGACACAGACGGACCTCGTAGATTTTAATCGCGATAGTTCATACATCGAAGTAGGTGCAACTTATGCATTGTCTGACGCGGCATCAATGAAACTTTCAGTAGTTGAAGCACGTGACACTGGCTTTAAGAATCCAGGCGATCGTAACGCAGAAGTAGGACTTACTTTTAAGTTCTAATTACTAAGTTATAAAACTAAATTAAGGGCCCTTAGGGGCTCTTTTTTTATGGCTAAATAATATGTGTACATTACAAGGGGGCTGAGAATGTTTAGTAAGCAATGCAAATTACACTTGGAAGAACAGGGCGAAACAAGATTACAGCATATGAAAGTAGCATTAACAGCCGCAATTAAATTGCAGTTAATAATTCCTGCTTTAATCATACACAGCATTGCACCAAGATACTTTACTAACACAGCAAGTAATGTAATGAAAGATATTTTAAATAAAAGATAGCATTAACGAGAGGGCACAACAATGCAACACAATGAATATGATGTAAAAGTCATTAAAGTAGTAGACGGTGACACAGTAGACGTAGATATTGATCTAGGCTTTGGTGTAACACTAACAGACGAGCGTGTACGTATTATGGGCATTGATACGCCTGAGTCACGCACAAGAGATAAAGTAGAAGACTTGTTCGGCGAAGCAGCCAAAGCACGTTTGAAAGAGCTTATGAAACATGGTGGTAAACTTATTACTACTGAAGATCGCAAGGGTGAAGATATGAAAGGTAAGTTCGGACGTGTCTTAGGAGACTTCAAAGTAGACTACAATGGCGAAATGAAGAAAGTAACCGAGATCATGACAGAAGAAGGACATTGCGTTCCTTACTTTGGCGGATCAAAAGAAGAGACTCAAGCAGCACATATGGTAAACAGAACACGTTTATTAAATGAAGGTACTGTAACCCAAGCAGACTACGACAAAGCTGTTGCTAAAATGGCAAAATAAGAGTTACCTATTACACTATAGGATCATTCAATTAGACTTTCTCTTTTTTTGGTGTTATTATATATTAAATAACATTATAAAGGAGAAAGTGTAATGGGTGCAAGAAACCACAAAGATTGGTTAGCAGAACCAACAATTGAGTATATTAGTAGCGAGTGCTACAGCAGTCAAGAAATTTACGAAAAAGAAATTAAATTGATTTTCGCTAAAGTTTGGATACCTATTATTCACAAGAGTGAAATAAAGAATCCAGGTGATTATCGAACATCAACTATTGCATTTCAAAGCATCATTATAATTAATCTAGGTGATCGTATCGGGTGTTATATAAACCCGGGTGTAAAAGGAGTGTCTGGTAATATTGACCTTGCACTAACACACACCAGTAGAGAATTACATTGCGAAGTAAAACATGGAGGTATGGTATGGACAACACTAAATCCTAACCCAACTCAAAGTGTTGAAGAATGGACAGACGGTGCATTTGATTGTATTGCTACAGCAATTGACACAGAAGAACTAGAAGTCTTCCATTACCATAAAGCAATTATTTCAACAAACTACAAACTATGGCACGATACTAACAGTGAGTTCTATCACGACTTTATGCATTACTTCAATCGTATAACAGGGTTTAACGATGAATACTTTGCTCGTCCGTGTACAGGATTTGACAACGGACACGTAAACGTAGGTAGCTTTGAAGTACAGTATGATAAGTTTGAAGGAGCAGGGGATCGGGGTGCATTAAGTTTTCCAGGCCTTCCGCCCAACCAGTGGTACATGGTAGACTTGTTTCCGGGCTACAACTTTAACCTACGTGGTAGTGCTTTCCGTAGTGACAGTATTACTCCACTAGGTCCAAACAGCGTAATGATTGAGTTCCGAGGATATGGATTATTAAAAGACACTCCGGAAGAACGTCAACAACGTATCGACCATCACAACACTATATGGGGACCGTTCGGACGTAACTTATGTGAAGACTTGTTAGGTGTAACAGGACAAGGCGTAGCAATGGCACCTGGCACAGAGCGCAGGAACATACTACATGGTAGGCATGAAAATAATACTATACACGACGAAGTTGGCATGCGTCACTTTTACGCAGAATGGGGAAGATACTTAAACATAGATCCTGCTAATCCTTTAAATAAAGGTTGACATACTAAAGTAGTTCTGCTATACTGTATATACAGAAACAGAAGCAGGACTATTTTATGACAATGTCTATGGTGGGGCCAGGCCTAACAACAACATCTTATAAAAAGCGCAAACAATCAAAGCGCACAAAGAATCAACAACTTCAGTTTGTACAACAGCATCGCGAATACAATAAAAGTATGAAGCGTATACATGCACACGATCAAATGATGTCGTTAGAAGAATACGACTTATATGTACGTGGCATGTGGAAACCCAAAGCAAAGAAGTTTAAGGAATATACTCCTTCAACAGTTTTTACAGAAACCCGTACACAATATCCTAGTGCAGGAGATGGTATTGGTGTTGCAACAAAGAAAGAGGCAATGCAGTACACAGGAGAACGTAAGCTACTTGGCATTGCTACAATGCACAAATCAAATATGGTACCTATATTTGAAGACAACAAACACGAAGCAATTGAAATCGCAAGGATGAGACGATGACAGACGAACGTATTAAAGAATTTGCAATAAAAGCAGGACTGCCTATGTGTACATGCGGGTGTGACATGCCTATTAGGCAAGTTGGAACTTTTGCGAGACTCCTAATACAGGAAATCAAGGAAACTACACTATGAAGATAACAAACATGAAGCAATTGAAATTGCAAGGATGAGACGATGAAGTACGATATACGTAAGGCAGTATATGTAGACGACCGTAACTATAAATTAGAAGCGGAGAACATGATCCGTACGTTAGGGTTTAGTGAACTATATAAGCTATACGAAATTGTAGTTAACAAGTTAAAACAATCGCAGTCTGCAACACGAGACAAAGAATTAGAAGCGGTTAAAAAAGCAATCGAAAGCACAAGAAATATAGATCGAGAACGTCTAAAACGTTTGTACCAAGGCTACCGTAGTAGCATGGCTGCTGACGCAAGACCACAAGACGGTTTCACAAAGCCTGCAAAGAAAAAAGCATAAAGGACAGGAACATGAAAACTTTAATTGCAACATTAGCATTGCTAATGGTAGTATCTATCGCTCACGGGTCGCAAGCCAAAGGGCTATTTACGGCAGAAGCTAAGCCTGAAATGTGGTGTTTAGCACAGAACATCTATTTCGAATCACGTTCGAGCAATCGAGCAGATCGAATGGCAGTTGCAGATGTAGTTCTTAATCGGGTTTATCATAGATACTATCCAGATACAATCTGTGAAGTAGTACAACAAGGCAAACAAAAACCAAGTTGGCAAGATCCAGCTGTAATGGTTATGGTTCGTAACAAGTGTCAGTTCAGCTGGTACTGTGATGGTCGTAGCGATCGGCCTACTGACATGGATGCATGGGTAGAAGCACAACAAATTGCATACAATATGATTGTGTATAATGATGCTCGCGGTATCACAGAAGGCGCAACACATTATCATGCAACGTATGTATCACCTGAATGGGCAAGAGATTTTGCAATAATTGGACGTATTGGAGAACACATCTTCTATCGCCAAAACTAGTTAACCAAAATAGGTTGACTTTCACACTAACATTTAGTATAATGTATATACATTGAAACACACTGGAGGCTCACATGAAAGGCTTAACTAAAGTTGTAACTGTAACCGCAATGCTCGGCATGCTTGGTGCATGTAGCGGCATGAAGGAAATTGAAATTAGGGATACTAAAGCACATCCTACTTGGTACGAAGACTGCGAACAGATTGGTTCTGAAGGATGGCTGTTCTGGAAAACAGACTTTGCATACTCCTGTGGTATGGGTGAAAGTAAATTTGAACAAGCAAGTGAATCGCAAGCATATGCGTTTGCTGTCAAAGGTTATGCAGAACGTATTAACGGCGAAGTAAATGCCAGCACTACAGTTGACATCAAAGGTAGCAATGGCAACGAAACTCGAGAGACTAGAACATATGTCGAGCATAGTGTAACTAATACAGTAATCCGTGAACACCTTGAAGTAAAGCGTTATGCATACGAGCTTGGTGCAACTGGTAGAGTACATACATATGTACGTATTAAGATGCCATTAGACGTATTTGATAGTCTGTTACAACAAGCTAAGGATGAACGTAATGCTAAGAATGCTGCTACTAATAGCAACGGCTAGTATGATTACAGCGTGTGCAGGGAAGCAAGCAACTCTTGCTTCCGCTGACCCACAGTATTGTTATACCGACGAACGTATTGTTATAGATAACGGTCAAACAGTAAATAGTAAAACTGTACTAGACTGTTCAGATAAACCACGTGTAGAACACTTTGTAAAAGACACAGGCATTGCAAAAACTTGCAGACCTTATCAACAAATTGTTTCTATCAGAGGGAGAGAAAAGAATGTACAAGGGTTCTTATGTCAGTTTGCAGACGGTAGTTGGCAAGCTGTTGATGGTAGCTACGCTTATTAGTCTTAGTGCTTGTGGTAGCGCAACTAAGCCCTACTACGGACATATGTCTACAGCGTCAAACTTTGAACAGAACAAGTCTTTGTTTAATCTAGCATTTAACATAGGCAAGGCAAATGCATATACTATTCCTACTAAAGATAGAGATAGGCACGAGCGGTGTGTTTACTTTGCATTAGAAACACTGCCTGCAGGAGAAAGCTGTAACTGGTATAGCACAGACAACAGTGCAAGCGGTGAAGTAAAGGTTGTACAAATTTATCCGGCTGGTAGTGGTAGCTGTCAAGTATTCCACACTAGCTTAAATTACAAAGGTCAAACAAAGAACATCCAAGACACTGCCTGTTGGTATCCAAATGTAGGCAAGTGGCAGTTTGTTTCTAAATAAGAGTACTTATATTATATGGAAAATTCGGGTAAATACTATACAATGTTTTTAGGATTATTAGTTTTAATAACCGCTTTAACTATTAGCGGAATAGCAATTTATTACTCTGTAGCAGGCCTTGTGGCTATATTTGCTGCGGCCGCCTTGCCCATTATGATTATGGGCGGTGCGTTGGAGATAGGTAAACTTGTTACAGCAGTGTGGCTCCACAAGTATTGGAAACAAGCTGCATGGTGGCTGAAGAGCTATCTAAGTATAGCAGTTATAATCCTTATGTTTATTACAAGCATGGGTATCTTTGGCTTCCTAAGTAAAGCACACATTGAACAAACTAGCGCAAGTGAAGAAAGTGTTGCTAAGATTGAATCAATCGAAACTGAAACAGTACGATTAGAAAAAGTTATTGCCCGAGCAGAAAATAAAATACAAACATTAGAGTCTAGCGGAACAGGGTCTGATACAAATATTCAAAATCAAATAGACAAAGAGCAAGAACGTATTGACCTAGCGTTCAAACGTATTGAACCTGCTATTGCACAACAGAACGCAACTATTGAAAGCGCAAGAACAAACGACTCTACTCGCACAAAGCCATACGAAGATCAGCTTACAAGTATTACAGCAGAGATTCTACGTTTAGAAACAAGTGCCAAAGAGTACGAGTCTACAATTAGTACACTATCAAGTGACTCGAGTGGAGTAGAGCCTTTACTATCACAAATTGCAGGATTAGAAGCAGAGATTATTAGAGTTACTAATCAACTACAAAGTAGTGAGAAGGATCAAATACGTGCTGGACAAGCTATCATAGGCGTAAGCAGTGACGGTGCATTTGGCGGAAACACACGTAGGGCATTAGTAGCATGGGTCGCCGCACAACGTGACCGTATAACGCAAATACAAGGCGAAGTAGCACAAGTACGCAAAGACGCAACATCTACCGTAGACAAAGAACGTACACGTCTAGCAGGTGTTGTTAAAGACATTCGCACAGTACAAATACCTGCACTCAAAGAACGTGAGCTTACAATGCTTGCTAAGATTGACGAAGTGCGCCAAACTGAATCACCTGTAATTGCTACAGCACGAGATGAAATACAACGACTACGTGCAAGTGCAGAAGCACAAGTAGCTAACAGCCAAACGCTTATTCAACGACTTCGAACCCAACTAGGCACTGATAACAACGCTGACGATATCCAAAAGGCCATCGATGAACAAGAAGAGCGTGTTCGAACAGCGTCGAATGAAATAGAATTGCTTAATGATGACCGTATAGACTTAGAAGCAGACTATCGTAAACTAGAAGCAGAAGTGGGTCCTATTAAATATATTGCTGAATTTGTATACGGCGAAGCTGCAGATAAGAACATGCTTGAAGAAGCAGTACGTTGGGTTATTATAATTATTATCTTTGTGTTTGATCCACTAGCAGTACTGCTATTAATTGCAAGCCAATATACCTTCCAATGGCGTCATGCTAAAAAAGAAGATGACAACGGTGAACGACTTCGGCTCGAGAGACAAGAGTTTGAGCGAGCAAGAGCACAGCGTATAGTTGATAACGTACCTCCTAATTATGACCCTATTGAAGTTCCTGAAGAAACAGAAGAAATAGAAGTTCCTGTTTATGTTGACATTGACCAAGAAACAATAGACAAAGAGTTTGCTGAGACAACAACACTCATTGCTGACGATACCGGAAGAGTAGAAGCTACTGAGCAAGACTATAATGATGATCAACTAGAATTAGATTTTAGCAAACCAGAAGAGCCCAAAAAAAAAGTAGAATTGTTGGAAGACTCAAAAAAACTAACTAAAGAAGAACTTGACGAGTTAGACAATGATGTAGATTGGAAACACGCTAAACACCAATGGAAAGCTGCTAATCCAAATGAAAACATTAAGATGTATAAAGATTGGTACTTGTCAGGTAAGATAGACACACTACCGTGGGAAGAATACTTACCAACAAATATAAAAAAAAAGAGAGCGTACTTAATGAAACAGGACGGCAAATTGAAAAAAGGACAGGCAGAAGATTAACAAAACCAGTACTTACGGAAGTCGTCGAGCCGCAAGGATATATACAGAACGCAGAACAAAACGATACATCAATTTGGAACAGAATTAAAAAATAAACATGTCTGATATAACCCTTATTACTCCACCTGATAAAGTTTTTAATCAGGGAGAGAACATTTTGTTAATTTTCCCTTCAGAAGAATCTAAACAAGCAGTCCAGTTATTCTTATCGCAATCAAAACAACATTTTAATGTATACCTGTACACTGAAGACACAGACATTGACTGGTTGCTTAGTGTGCATAAATTTTGCGGACGAACATTTTTGGAATTAGATAATATTCCACCTGAATTGAATAAATTAGTTTCGTACTTTATTAGCTTTCCGACAACTTACTGGTTGACAAAGGGTGAACATCTGTACTATAATAAACTTAGCGTAAATAGAATATACAATTTTGATTTTTTAAACACATGGATAGGAGGTGTACTTAGTGAGGAATTATAAAAACGACAAACAGGACAAACCAATAGGAGGAATGACTGTTATTGTCAGAAACGATGACGTAAATAAAGCAATGCGGATCTTTAAAAAGAAAGTTGCTGAAGCGGGCATTATTCAAGAGGTGCGTGAGCGCCAAGCATATGTTAAACCAAGTGAGAAACGTGCAAAGGCAAAGGCCGCAGGTAGAGCACGTTGGTTAAAGAAACAACAAAAAGATATTATCGACAAAGGTTACTAAAATGGCAATGCACACGGAGCTCTGGTTTCCGCAGGTTATCTGGTCGGCCATAATACATATGGTTGACAATTACGAGTTAAAACACTGGGCCTATGATAGAAAGAAAAATGACATAGGCCGAAGAATAAGTAACTTTGGAGGATATCAAAGTGATGACATTAGGCAAGGAGTTAACGCACAAATTGACAAACTTGTTGATCATCTAAACCAGGAAGTAAAAGCACTAGCCCTGCAAGTTTCGTTACCTCCATTAGAAGTAAACAATATTTGGCTTAACATTAATCCTCCAGGAAGTTATAATGAACTTCATAGTCATAAAGATGCCGTGTTAAGTGGTGTTTACTATATAGACGCTACAGACAACCAAGGTAACATACAGTTTGAAAGATCGGATGGCGCAGAATACCATCTACCAGAGTATATTGAAAAGATTAATTACTTTAATTCCACACGAGCAACATATGCTGCAAAAACAGGAGCATTGTATATTTTTCCAGGATGGCTAAAACACAGTGTACAAGGCAATCAATCAAACACAGATAGAATAAGCATATCATTTAACTTTGGCGAAAAATTAGGAGAGTAATATGAGAATTGACCAGGATGTAAAATTAGACTACAAAGACGTTCTTATCCGTCCTAAGCGTAGCACACTAAGTAGTCGCAAACAAGTACAATTAGACCGTGGGTTTAATTTCCGCAACTATAAGCCTTATGTAGCAACTGATGTCTTACCTGACGGTTATCCATCAGGACCGCATGTTGAAGAACACTATCGAGGTGTTCCTATTATGGCAAGTAACATGGATGGTGTTGGCACATTTGAAATAGCTGATAAACTAGCTGAAGGTGATATCTTTACTTGCTTAGTAAAAACATATAGCTTAGAAGAACTAGTAAGCTACTTTGATGTTACTTTTCCTGAACGCACAGCAAACGTTGCTATGAGTATTGGCACAAGTAAAGAAGACTTTGCTAAACTATCCGCTGTTATAGGCGCAGTTAGTACTAGGTTGAAGTATGTGTGCATGGACATTGCAAATGGGTATAGTGATCACTTTGCACAGCACGTTAGGAAAGTACGCAGTGCTTTTCCAAACATTGTAATTATAGCAGGTAACGTAGTTACAGGCGAAATGACAGAGGAACTTATTCTTGCAGGCGCAGATATTGTTAAAGTGGGTATTGGGCCCGGTAGTGTTTGTACTACTAGGATTCAAACTGGGGTGGGATATCCACAACTATCAGCAGTCATTGAGTGTGCTGATGCTGCTCATGGACTTGGCGGTCACATCATTGCTGATGGTGGCTGCACTTGCCCTGGGGACGTTGCTAAAGCATTTGCGGCAGGTGCTGACTTTGTGATGCTAGGCGGTATGCTTGCTGGACACGATGAAGGCGGTGGCGAAGTAATTACCAAACTATATCAAACAAATGAAGTTGATGTACATGATAACGGAGATCACATCCCTGTTATTGAACAAAAATGCTTTGTAGCATTCTACGGTATGAGTAGTGATGCAGCAAACACAAAACATTTTGGTGGACTTAAAGACTATCGTTCATCAGAAGGTCGTGAAGTACTTGTTCCTTACAGGGGAGAAGTAGCACAAACAATACAAGACTTGCTCGGAGGTATTCGATCAACTTGTACATACGCAGGCGCTTTGAAGCTCAAGCAACTTAGCAAATGCACAACGTTTGTTCGTTGTACACAACAATTTAATTCTGTGTACGCAGGCAAATGATAAATAATTATGTGATGCCGCAAGGGTCACATAATTAAATCTTGCTTATTATAAGGAGAAAACAATGACAAGACTAACAACTCTAGACCTACCACAATTCCACAGAGCTACTATTGGCTTTGACAGACTATTTAATGAACTCGAAAGAGGCTTTGCAAACAGTCCAAACGGAAATGGTTATCCCCCATACAACATCGCACAAGTCAACGAAGACGAGTATATGATCTCAGTCGCTGTGGCTGGCTTTGGTATGGACAATCTTGAGATCACTAAAGACGGTGATCAACTACAGATTGTAGGGACTGCTCCTAAGGGAGACGAAACAGTAAACTACCTACACAAAGGAATCGGCGGACGTAACTTCCGCAGAGAGTTTACACTTGCTGACCACGTTAATGTATCGGGCGCTTCACTAGAATTAGGTATGCTTAATGTACACCTAACACGTGAAGTACCAGAAGCATTAAAGCCTAAGAAAATTGAAATTATCAATTACTCGGGCAAAGTACACGAAGCAATCAAAACAGACAGTAAGTAAGCAGTCGCGGGGGAGCAACAACCACGCTCCCCCCTTTAAGGAGGTACCAATGATAAGTAGTAATATGGAAACTGAAGTATTAGAAGATATTAAGATTGACGAAAAAATAATAAAGCAGGTATTAGAACCTGGAAAGTATAACGTTATCTTTGTCAATGACAATGAAACACCTATGGAATGGGTTGTTGAAGTGCTTACAAAAGTGTTTCGCCATTCAGAGAAATCAGCACAAGATATTATGTTAGTTGTGCATGAAAAGGGTGCGGCTGTTGTCGGCACATATTCATACGAGATTGCAGAACAAAAAGCAATCGAAGCTAATAGTGCTAGTAGAGCACAAGGATTTCCACTTGTAGTAAAGGTAGAGGCAGAATGAGTAATTTAAAAGACTTAACAAAAGACGTACACAGAGATGCAGAACGTCAAGGCTTTGTAAAAGTATTAATGAGTGGTAACATAAATCCAAAACTGTATGCTACATACTTATGGAACCAGCATAAGAAATATGATTTACTAGAAGCAATGGCAGGCGCACAAGGATGTCTTGATGGGTTAACCGATATTAGACGTAAACTAAAAATAGAACAAGACTTTCTTGAACTATGGAACGAAGATCAAATGCCCGGGTTGCTTCCAAGTACTAAAGAATACATTATGCATATGAAAGATATAATGGGTGATCCAGATAAACTAATGGCACACGTATATACGCTTCATATGGGAGACCTAAGTGGCGGACAAATGATTGCTCGTAAGGCACCTGGTCAAGGACGTATGTATCAATTTGATACAGATCACGATGAATTAAAAGAAAATATACGTGCTAAACTAACTGACGATATGGCAGACGAATCAAAATATTGTTTCCATGCTTCGACACAATTATTTAAAGAACTAATGGAGTTAGACATTGAGCCTTATTTGGAACAAACTGATTGAATGTCAAAATGAGATTATCTCAATTTTTGACGAACGTGCTACTGAATACGACGAACCAGGCTTAGCACACTTTAACAGCGATACTTGGGTTAATCGTGTATGGCATAATGATGATGTTAGACGGGCTCACATTGATGTTGTAGATGCACGTGAGTCAAAGGGATTGTGGATGATGCATGTATGTGTTTTTCCTGTAATACAAAATGATGGCCCAATATACGGCTTTGATGTTATTGCAGGCAAGAATAAAATGACAGGCGCATTTCACGACTTTAGTCCTAGCAGTGATTATGACAATCCTATGATTGAAGGATACAAGGAAGCAGTAGCAGACTTTATTCCAAGCAAGCAACGTGTACT
>Ga0307488_10001461_pt1 | contig 19676 bp, 11 predicted proteins | sample SB02metaG_FD_202248 | JGI IMG/M metagenome (GOLD analysis project Ga0307488, IMG submission 202248) | Sea-ice brine microbial communities from Beaufort Sea near Barrow, Alaska, United States - SB 0.2 | ecosystem: Environmental > Aquatic > Marine > Coastal | place: USA: Alaska | collected... | reverse complement strand
TTTCCAGTGGCGCGTTTGCGCTGCGTTTTGATCAGCAAAAATTTGCCGCCTTTGATCTATTTATTCTTCAGCGCGCCAATGCCGAACTGGAGTACAGCCACCAGGAGTTCGCCGAGGCAAAGCAGGTTTTTGAACAGATGACGGAACTCGAAAGACAGCAGTTGACCCATAATATTATTGCCGGCCTGCCAGGCAAGATGACTGAAGCCTATGGCATTGGTGATTTCCGCGCCATGCTCGCCTGTTACAAAGACATCACCGCAGGCATTCTGCGGGATAATTTATTTAGCTTCCTATCGAAGGTTCTGCCACGTGCGGAAGCGCTGGGGGTCAAGTTGGCCATTCACCCCGATGATCCCCCGCGAGATATGCTGGGGCTTCCCCGAGTGGTGTGCACAGCTGAGGATTTAGAGCTTTTATTTAGTGCTCTGCCAAGCCCCTCCAATGGTATGACACTCTGCGTCGGCACCTATGGCAGCCGCCCAGACAATGATCCTCCGGCAATGGCCAGGCAGTTTGGCTCACGGATCCATTTTTCACATTTGCGCGGTGTCTGTCTCGACCCCAAGGAGCAGCGATCATTTTACGAAGCCAGTCACCTGGATAGTGATATCGATATGGTCCAGGTGATCAATGAATTGTTGAATGAAGAACATCGCCGAACAGAAGGTGGGTTGAGCCAAGACGACATCTATATCCGCCCCGATCATGGCCATCAAATGATGGATGATATGGATAAAACAGTGAACCCCGGCTATTCGGCTATAGGCCGTCTGAAAGGGTTGGCTGAGGTCCGGGGAGTCATTCGCGCGCTCTCTGCTCAGAACAGGGAAAAATTGTAATGAACCATTCTATAGATAAGGTTAATGATAGCTCGATAGCGGACTCCTTCGGGCAAAAATTCGCCAGAGGACTCGCGTTATTCCTTCCCGGTATTTTCTTGCTCGGCTTTAACATTGGCACTGGCAGTGTGACGGCCATGGCCAAGGCCGGGGCTGATTACGGTATGTCCCTACTCTGGACCATTATTGCATCCTGCCTCTGCACTTTCTTTATGATCAATCAGTATGGCCGCTATACCTTGATAACCGGTGAAACAGCCCTGCAAGCATTTCGCAAACATATCCATCCCGCAGTAGGCATCTTTTTTATCGCTGCGCTAACTGCTGGTGTGTGCGGCAGTGTTATGGGCGTTATGGGTATTGTTGCGGAGATTTGTTATGAGTGGTCGAAGTCTCTAGTCGATGGGGGTATTGCGCGGATCTACTTCGCCAGCTTCTTTGTTAGCTTGGTTTATTTTATCTTTTGGAATGGCAGAACCCAGTTTTTTGAACGCAGCCTGGCGGTGATTGTGGCGATTATGGCAGCCTGTTTTTTGATTAATTTCTTTCTTATGATGCCGCCGCCGATTGAAATTATTAAGGGGTTAATCCCGAGTATTCCGCAGGTGCCAGGGGGCTCAGGTTCTTCAGCTGCACCGGGCAATGGCGCTTATCTAGTGATCGCATCGATGGTGGGCACCACAGTATTTTCCGGATTGTTTATTATTCGCACCACCCTGGTAAAGGAAGCGGGATGGACTCAGGTGGATTATAAAAAGCAGCGAAACGACGCCGCTTTTGCGGTGATATTAATGTTTGTTATCAGTGCCGCAATTATGGCCGCTGCTGCGGGTACCTTACATATTGAAGGCATCGCCTTATCTAAGGCTTCGCAGATGGTCGCATTGCTGGAACCCCTTGCTGGACCAATGGCGGCTTCAATATTTGCCTTTGGACTGATTGCCGCGGGAGTATCTTCTCAGATTCCCAATGTGCTGATGCTGCCCTGGCTGTTATGTGACTATACCGGTGCCGAGCGAAACATGACCCAGGGGCGATATCGAATATTGGTGTTTTTGATTTCCTTGCTTGGTCTCGTGGTGCCGATTTTTAATGCCAGGCCGGTAGCGGTAATGATTATTTCTCAAGCCTTCAATGCTGTGATTCTTCCTGTCACGGTGGCCTGTATTTTTTATCTCAGTAACCGAAAAGATCTTATGCAGGGCTATAAAAATGGCTTGGTTGCCAACACCATTTTTGGTCTGATCTTTTTGTTTTCCATATTCACATCCCTAGTTGGGATCAGGGGGCTTTGGCAGATGATATAAGGGCGTGCTGGCTGCGGGTCCCAAGCAATTAGACTGTACTGAACATTGTCTTACCAATTCCTATGTGCTGTAATACATTCAGAAGAGTTGCTACTGAGCAATCTGGTTTATGTCTCCCAATACGAGTAAATTTACACCCATGAGTAATTCAAATAAGCGTTTATATCGACAAATTGCAGACAACATATTAGTGCTGATTGAATCCGGTGAATATCCCGTTGGTAGTCGCTTGCCATCCGAGCGAGAATTGGCCGAGCGGTTTTCGGTTAGTCGGCCGACTATTCGTGAAGCTGTAATTGCACTTGAGGCCAAAGGGCGAGTAAAGGTTAAAACCGGTTCCGGTGTCTATGTTGTGGAGCCCAGTATTGAGTTTGCCGGTTTAGCTGGGTTGGCAAGATCTGTCAGCCCCTTTGAGTTGATTGAGTCCCGAGTATTTATTGAAGGTGAAGCTGCTGCACTTGCTGCGGTTTTAATCACAGACTCCCAACTGACGGAGTTGGAGAAAGCCCTTGAAGATATGGAGCTGGAAAATATTGAGGGAGATCCTGTATCAGTAGTCGCTGACCGAAAGTTCCACTCGATTATTTCAGAGGCGACGAACAATCGCGTTTTATCACTGTTGATTTCTCAGCTCTGGGATGTGCAGGAAGAACTCGACAATATTCGTTTGGCACACCAAGCGGTGTGTATGAAAGACGATGCTCAGCGTCTGGCCGAACACCGAGCTATCTTCGATGCCATGGTAGAGAAGGATTCGAATAAAGCGCGCACTGCAATGCGCAGTCATTTCTCCCGTATGCTAACTGCCTTGCACGAAACCATTGAGCAAGAGGCGGTGTCAGAAGTGCAGCGCAAAGTTTCGCAAATGCGTGAGCGTTTTCCTGTAGGGCGCACGGATCTGTAATTGGGTCTTTTTTGGTCGTCTAGGCCGTGCAAAAAAAATGAGTCTCACTATAACGTAAGGCCAATTGGCAAAATCAGTTTATCCATCACCGGGATTCTGTTGCTTTTTCTTCGCTAATGATCTGTTTTACCTCTAATAGAGGCTAACTAACCGGTCCAGTATCCCCCTCCCAATTCCTAAACCTTCCGCAGTTAGCCGTAATATTGCCTTGAATTAAGCTGGCATTGCTTTGTTGCGCCCTCAAAATTTACGAATTGGCCAATATTGTTAATTGGTATTACACTATTGTTTGACAAATTTGCCTTATAAAGGTACATTTTGGTATACATCTATGGCCTTAAAGCTGTCTCAGTACGTCAGCCGGTCTGAGTTTCTAGTTCGTTGCCAGATCAACGTTTTGTGATAATTTAACCGATGCGAATAATATGCAGCCAATGATTACTCTTCGACAAATTACAGTATCTCTCTCACTGATATTAGTGATGAGCTTAGTCGCCTGCACGCCCACAAGTTCAGGTGAAATAACGGTCAAAGATCAGATGGCGTTTGAGCAGGCCGTTGCCAATGCCAAGCCCGGTGATGTGATTAAACTGGCCAACGGCACCTGGAAAGATTTTGAAATACTATTCACGGGAACCGGTAAAGCCGATCTGCCTATACGCTTAACTGCTGAGACTATGGGGCAAGTGTTTATTATCGGACAGTCCAACCTGCGTCTGGCGGGGGAGTACCTTGAGGTTTCGGGGCTTATTTTTAAAGACGGTTATACACCGACGCTCCAGGTTATAAGCTTTCGTCAGGACAAGCAGCATCTGGCTAATCACTCGAGGGTGACTGAAGTTGTTATCGATAATTTTAGTAACCCCGAGAGACTCGAAGCTGACTACTGGGTTGCCATGTACGGCAAGCATAATCGCTTTGATCACAACCATCTGGAAGGTAAGCGCAACAAAGGTGTGACCATGTCAGTTCGGCTGGATTCCGAGCAGAGCCAGGAAAACTACCACCGCATAGATCACAACTATTTTGGTCCTCGACCTGTTCTGGGATCCAATGGTGGTGAGACATTGCGTATTGGCACCAGCCATTATTCCCTCTCCGATTCTTTTACCCTGGTGGAAAACAACTATTTTGATCGCTGTGATGGCGAGGTGGAGATCGTATCGGTTAAGTCAGGCAGCAACCGGGTTCGTGGCAATCTGTTCTTTGAGTCCAAAGGCACACTGACCCTGCGCCACGGCGATAACAATATCGTTGAAGACAATATCTTCTTAGGCGGTCGGGTTGATCACGCCGGTGGCATTCGCGTCATCAATAAGGGCCAGATTATTCGTAATAATTACCTCGAGGGCCTAACTGGTTACCGATTTGGTGGCTCTCTTGTGGTTATGAATGGCGTACCTAATTCATCGATCAATCGCTACCACCAGGTAGTTAATGCCCAGATTGAGAACAACAGCCTGATCAACAACGAACATATTCAGCTGGCTGCTGGCAGTGATGCCGAGCGTTCGGCGATACCGACTGACAGCCACTTCACCAGTAACTTGATCGTCAATGATAATGGTCGTGACACATTTACCCTGTATGACGATGTCAGTGGCATTCGCTTTGCAGATAACGTGCTGAACAATGTTAAAAGCCCGCAACTTGCTGAGGGCTTTAGCAACCAAGCCGTGACTCTAATAAGGGCCGCTAATGGATTGCTATACCCTGATTCCTCGGCTCTGTCTGATGTCGGTGCCAAGCAGGATCTCGTGGTGTTAAACAAAGATGACACAGGCGTCTCTTGGTACCCGAAATCAGACGCCTCTATACGATTTGATACCGGGTCTACCATTGAGGTTACAGCTACTCCAGGAGAATTGCGGGAAGCCATTGAACTGGCCCAGTCCGGCGATATTATTCGTCTTGCGGCTGGCGACTATCTGCTCAGCAAAGTAATTGAAATCGACAAGCCTCTAACGCTGTTGGGCGACAACCGACCCAAAATTGAGTTTGAGCGTTCGACGCTGTTCGAGATCGCGGATGGCGGCAGTTTGAAGTTGAGCGGCCTAGTGATCTCTGGCAAGCGTTCGCCGGACAATGTGGGTAATTCTGTTATTCGCACCAGTCGCTATTCAATGTTGGTCAACTACCAGATCATGGTAGAAAACTCAGAGTTTATAGATCTCGATGTGAACCGCCATTTCAATTTTCTGAATGTTGCCAAAAGCACTATGGCGGACAGGGTTACCATTCTTGACTCCCATTTCAGCAATGTTAGTGGAGCCATACTGGGGTTGGATAAGGAAGCCGACGACTACGGAATTTTTAATGTGGATTATGTTGAAATCAACAATTCCAGTTTTACAAATGTGCAGGGCCCTCTGGCAAAGTTATATCGGGGTGGAACTGATGAAAGTACCTTTGGGCCACATTTTGCCCTGACTAATTCTGAACTCACTAATGTCGGTGGCGGCAGTAAGAATAAATCAAAATCCTCGATCTACTTACACGGTGTCCAGGTAACAACGATCGAAGACAATCGTTTTTCAAATAGCCCTGGAATAAAGATAGAACATACCGTCGGTGAGCCAGTGACACGAATTATTAAGAATACCTTAACAGCAACTCCCTTACCCTCAGTGAGTGAGTTGCACAGCCAGGCGGAAAATACTGCTGTGATTGAAGGTAACATTGTTAGATAAGGCTAGGTAAGGCTAGGTAACACTAGGTAGAGCCCTAGATAGCAACGAGAATTAACCTATTTAAGTAACACTAGTCCGTTTAGGATTTGGAGAAATACAGCATGCAAACAGCACCTTTTCTATTTGGAAAAGAGTTATTGACTGAACCTGTTGCCCCGGGTGTCACCCGTAAAATTATGGGCTTCAACAATCAGATCATGATGGTCAAAGTCTATTTTGATCAGGGCAGTGAGGGTTATGTTCACAGTCACTTTCACTCCCAGGTTGCCTATGTGGAGAGCGGTGAATTCGATGTCACCGTGGGTAACGAAACGAAAACCCTGGTAGCTGGGGACTGTTTCTTTATGGAACCCAATATCAGCCATGGTGCTATTTGCAAGAAAGCCGGTGTATTGATCGACGTGTTTAGCCCTATGAGAGAAGATTTTTTAGCGGAGAATAATAAATGAAAATAACCAACCTTCGTTGGTGGGTGATCGCACTGATCGCACTTGCCACAGTGATTAACTATATTGATCGCCAGGCCTTAGTAGTACTTTGGCCGAGTATTGCAGGGGATCTCTATCCTGATAAAACTGCAGACGAGCACAAAGAAATTTATGCATTCCTGTCTGTCATCTTTATCTTTTCCTATGCCTTTGGCCAAGCGATCTTCGGCAAAATATTTGATTGGATTGGCACCCGTTTAGGATTTGCTCTGTCGATTAGTGTTTGGTCTATAGCCACCATCATGCATGCGTTTGCCAAAGGTATCGTCACCTTCAGTATTTTCCGAAGCCTCTTGGGTTTGGCCGAGGCGGGTAACTGGCCTGGCGCAACCAAAAGTAATGCTGAATGGTTTCCAACCAAAGAGCGAGCGCTGGCTCAGGGTATCTTTAACTCAGGCGCCGCGGTTGGTGGCCTTATATCGATACCTTTGATTGGTACGCTAGCGATCTATTTTAGCTGGCAAATGATCTTTGTTCTGATTGGTGTGCTGGGTCTTCTATGGCTTATCCCTTGGATGATACTGGTCAAGTCACCGCCTAAATATCACCCCTGGATCACTGATGAAGAGCGTGAATATATTCTTAGTGGTCAGGAAAACCAAAGTGTCAGCGCTGACAATGACGAGGGTTACAACCCATCTACCGGTGAGCTGCTGTCTCACAAACAGAGCTGGGGCGTGATTATCGCGTCTGCCTGTATCGACCCTATATGGTGGTTGTTTATTTTCTGGATTCCAATCTACCTTTTCGAAGTGTATGGGATGGATGTTAAGCAGGTTGCGCTCTATGGCTGGGTTCCCTACATGGGTGCAATGCTCGGTGCCTTCTTTGGTGGATTGCTGGCGCAAAATAGATTCAAGGCTGGATGGACCACTGACCATACCCGCAAGCTGGTCATTACCCTGGGCTGTTTGACCATGCTCCCGGCTCTTCTTGCAATGTCGAATCCTGGTTCGCCGATTACTGCCGTCCTACTTATGGCCGTTATTCTGTTTGGCTTCCAGACTGCTATTGGTAACGTTCAGACTCTACCCAGTGATTTCTTTGGTGGCAAAACCGTAGGCACGCTGGCGGGCTTTTCGGGAATGGCCGCTAAGCTTGGCGCTGTTGGCTTAACCGCATTGGTGCCGATGCTAACTGCGGGTGGTAACTATACCCCGGCATTTATGATTGGCGCTGGACTGGCTGTATCAGCTCTAGCGAGTGTCTGGATTCTGTGTCCAAAAATTGAGCCACTGAGTCCGAAGGGCTAAGTGGTAGTAGGAAAAAATTTAAACGAACTTAACTAAAATAATTTTAAAAGGGGAGAATTACATGGCAGTTCCCGTCATCGGTTTTATCGGTCTGGGCCTCATGGGTGGCAACATGGTCGAGAATTTACAAAATAGAAACTTCAAGCCAATCGTAATGGATCTCAACAAAGAGATCGTTGCCTCTGTTGTTGCTCGCGGTGGCTCCGAGGCCTTCTCGGCTGCTGAGTTAGCGGCTACCAGCGACATCATTATGCTCTGTCTTACGACCTCTGCTGTGGTTGAAAAGGTGATGTATGGCGAAGAGGGCATACTCGCTGGTATCAAAGAAGGTGCCGTAGTGATTGATTTTGGAACCTCGATTCCGGCATCCACACGCAAGATCGGAGCCGATCTCGCTGCCAAAGGCGCGGGCATGGTTGACGCTGCACTGGGCCGCACACCAGCTCACGCCCTTGATGGACTGCTGAATATTATGGCAGCTGGCGACCAGGAAACATTCGATAAGGTTAAACCGATCCTCGATATGCAGGGTGAGAATATCTTTTATATGGGCGCCCTTGGCGCGGGTCACACCACGAAGTTGATTAACAACTTTATGGGCATGACCTCCGTTTGTGCTATGTCTCAGGCGTTTGCGGTGGCTGAGAGTGCCGGCGTCGATCGCCAGCAGCTATTCGATATTATGTCTACTGGTCCCTCTACTTCGCCATTTATGAAATTTTGTAAGAATTATGCCGTGGACGGTGTCAGTGATTTAGGTTTCTCGATTGCCAATGCCAATAAAGATCTGGCTTATTTCCTTGAGATGGTTGAGGGGCTGGGAACTAGATCCCAAATCGCCGAGGGTACCTCTGCAAATCTCCAAGCAGCTTTTGATGCCGGTATGGGTAATGGCAATGTTCCTGAAGTCTTTGACTATTTCCGTACACTCGAAAACTAATTTTGAGTTTGTGAGATACGGCTACACAGCTTAATAAAACTGACATAGATAGAGTAAAAGCAATATGAAGCATCAGAACAAAGTTGCAGTCGTGACCGGTGGAGTAAGAGATATTGGCAGAGCCATATCGCTTAAGTTGGCGGCAGAGGGTGCAAAGGTGGTGGTTAATTATCATGGTAGTCATGATCTGGCTCAGCAAACCTTAAGCGACATTGAGGCCGCTGGTGGTCAGGCTATTTTATATAAAGGTGATATGACCTCGCCGGCTGATGTAGAGGGTTTGATTGCTAAAACCATAGAGGCCTTTGGCTCCGGTATTGATATTTTGGTTAACGTGGCCGGAGGCTTGGTTGCCCGTAAAACGATCGATGAAATGGATCTAGAGTTTTTTAATTATGTTATGCAGCTGAACATAAGCTCTACCTTCCTAGTGACTAAGGCGGTTGTACCCTATATGTCCGAAGGCGCGTCAATCATCAACTTTGCCTCACAGGCAGGACGTGATGGCGGTGGCCCCGGTGCCAGTGCTTACGCGACCTCAAAGGGTGCGGTAATGACCTTTACGCGTTCTATGGCAAAGGAATTGGGCCCCAAGGGTATCCGTGTTAATTCTTTATGCTGTGGCATGATCAGCACAACATTTCACGATACTTTCAGTAAGCCTGAGGGCCGTATAGCCACTGCCGGTAACACGCCACTGCGTCGTGAGGGTGCGCCCAATGAAGTTGCTGATACAGTGAGCTTCTTAGCCTCTAGTGATGCTGCATTCGTCAGTGGAATAAATATGGATGTTAACGGCGGCTTAGTATTTTCTTAAGCGTCTTAGTAAAGGCTTAGTAGTGGATTACAACCTATGAAAAATAAGGTCGCTGTGATTGGCGAATGTATGTTGGAAGTGAGCAGCATGGGGGCGGGTCGAGACCAGTCCTCACTACCTGCAGGGCTTTCATTTGGTGGAGATACTCTCAACACCGCTATATATCTTGCCCGTCTCGGCGCAGATATTGATTATGTCTCTGCGCTTGGGGACGATGATATGAGTTCCTGGATGCTGAGCCAGTGGCGAGCCGAAGGCGTGGGCTGTAATCTGGTAACTCGACAGCGCAATTCAGTTCCCGGTCTCTATATGATCCAGATTGACGAGCAGGGTGAGCGATCATTCCTCTACTGGCGCTCTAATTCTCCGGCTACCCATATGTTTGATAACGCCGCTGAAGCAGACGAAATATTTAAAAAGTTATCTGCCTACCAACATATCTATCTGTCGGGAATCAGTCTTGCCATCTACACGGAAGCTGCCCGTCACCGGCTCTTCGATTTTCTCAAACGCTATCGTGCCAAGGGGGGAGATATCATATTCGATGGCAACTACCGTCAGCGTCTCTGGGCCAGTCCCGAGGTCGCTCGCGATGCCTACGAAAAAATGTACTGCCTTGCGGATTTAGTGCTGCCTACCGATGAAGATGAGGCCCAGTTGTTTGGCCCTGAGACTCCGGAAGAGATTGTGGCGCGACTAAGGTCCTTTGGAGTGTCAGATGTTGTGCTTAAAATGGGTGAAAAAGGGTGTTTGATTGGCACCGATTCGGCAATCGATGCAGTGCCTGCGGAAGTGGTTAAGGTTGTGGATACTACCGCTGCCGGTGATTCATTCAATGCTGGCTTTATGGCATCGAGATTTCAGGGGCAGGATATAAAAGCCGCCTGTTGGGTCGCAAATCGACTGGCCTCCGTGGTGATTCAGCATCGCGGGGCAATCATTCCTTTAGAGGCCATGCCTGTTTAGGCAGGTGGGCAGCCGTCTAAGCAGCCGTATAAAAAAACTACGACCGCGATAAATATTATTTCCCTGGAGTACCAATGAAACTAATCAAAACAAAAGTCATGCTGCTGGCGCTGCTCATGCTGATCATTCCAGTTGAATTGCAGTCAAAAGAGCATCCCAAGCTGATCCTCACCAAAGCGGGTGTCGAGACCATCAGAAAAAGCCTTGGTCAGGTGCCTTTGTTTGATGCCTCTGTTGCCAGCACCAAGCAGCAGGTCGACGGTGAAATTGCTCTGGGCATCGATACGCCGATCCCGACAGATTATTCCGGTGGCTATACCCACGAAAGACATAAGAAAAATTTCGTTATCGCCCAGAAAGCCGGTGCTCTGTATCAAATTCTGGAAGATGATAAATACGCTGAGTATGTTCGAGACATGCTGTTCCAGTACGAGGCGATGTATCAAGACCTGCCCGTGCACCCCAAGCCCCATTCCTATGCCCGGGGAAAATTATTCTGGCAATGCCTGAATGACAGTAATTGGTTGCTGTACATGGCCCAGGCCTATGATTCTATATACAACTTTTTGTCGGAGGAGGAGCGGCAGAGGTTGAACCAGAATCTATTTCGCCCCTTCGCGGATTTTATCTCAATCGGAAATCCCCAGTTCTATAATCGAATCCACAATCACAGCACCTGGGGCAATGCGGCTGTCGGTATGATCGGCCTTGTTATGGACGATCAGGAATTAATCGACAGGGCGCTGTACGGTATTGAAGATGATGGTCTTGAAGTAGGGCTTAAGGATGACGACGGTGGATTTATTAAAGTTGAAGGGCAGAAGACTGGGTTTTTGGCCAACCTAGAGAATCCGTTTTCACCCGATGGCTATTACACCGAAGGGCCATACTATCAGCGTTATGCTATGTATCCCTTTCTGATTTTTGCCCTGGCAATGGACAATGTAAAGCCAGAGCTAAAAGTATTTCAACATAAAGACGGCGTATTGCTGAAGGCTGTTAATGCGCTGCTTAATCTCTCCGATGCCGAGGGCAATTTTTTCCCTCTTAACGATGCTCAAAAAGGCATGTCGTACTTTTCTGCCAGCTTAGTGACTGCAGTGGATATTGCCTATCATTACGGCGAGCAGAATCCGCAGCTACTCAGTGTTGCTGATAAGCAGGGGCAGGTGCTTCTCGATCAGTCTGGTCTCTCGGTCGCTACTGGTCTTCGGGATGGAAAGGCCCAGCCTTTCGTCAAGCAATCGATCAATCTCTCCGATGGTGTAGAGGGTGATGAAGGTGGCGTTGCGGTATTGCGCTATGGCGAGGAAGAGCTAGCCCTGGTGTTTAAATATGCCGCTCAGGGTTTGAGCCATGGCCACTATGACAAGCTGTCATTTTCACTGTATGACAGAGGCGATGAAGTTATTCAGGACTACGGCCTGGTGCGTTTTGTTAATATCGGGCAGAAGGGCGGCGGCAATTATCTACAAGAAAACCAAAGCTGGGCAAAGCAGACTATTGCCCACAACACCATTACTCAGAATCAGGAATCTCATTTCAAAGGGAAGTATGAGCTGGGCAGTCAGCACCATTCCGAGTTACATTTTTTCGATGGGTCCAGAGATGATATTCAGGTAGTCAGCGCCAGAGAGGCCAATGCTTACCCGGGTACCGAATTACATCGCACCATGGCAATTATTAAGCCGGACAGTTTTGCCAAGCCTCTAGTGCTAGATATTCTAAAAGTGACATCAAAAACCAAAAATCAGTATGACCTGCCGTTCTATTTTATGGGGCAGGTTCTAAAGACTAACTTTGACTATGAGTCTCCATTCAGTTTGACTACCATGGGTGATGCCAACGGCTATCAACATCTGTATCTTGAGGGCAAAGGCAAGCCATCGTCAGGCAGTAGCCAATTTAACTGGTTAGTTGAAGGCAAGTTTTACACGCTTACAGCCGCCAGCAAGGCTAATGATGAGCTGTTGTTCGCGAGATTGGGAGCAAAGGATCCAGAGTTTAATCTGCGCAGAGATGCTGCCCTGATGTTTCGACGGAAAGATGTCAGCGATACGCTTTTTGTATCGGTTATTGAACCCCATGGACGCTACAGCCCAGTGTCGGAACTGTCGGTAAACCCAAACAGTAATATTGCTTCGGTTAAGGTTGTCGTCGATAGCGATGCCTATACCGCGGTGGTTATTGAGACTCTGGATAATAGCTCCAGTCTGTTTATTGTCTCGAACCAAGATGCAGCGGCCACACGGCAGCACAGGCTTAAGGTAGGCAACAAACAATACAGTTGGCGGGGCCCCTATCATCTTGACGCCGTGCTTTAAGTGATAACCACCGCTGCTCTTGAGGCGGCACAGTAGAAAGGGTCAAAGTAGGGGGTGGGTGCCCCCTCAGCTACTCGCAGGTATAGGTGCCGGTGGCCATGGAGAGTCTGTTGCAAAGCGCCGGGGTGATTCTCGGTTGCTAGGCTGTGTTTGGTGAGTCGCTTGTTATGGACTGCTACTGAGCAAATAGAACCACTCAATTTAATTGGTCTTACCAAAATAAAATAACACATCAGTACTTGGACCGTAAGTATTTCTCTCTCCACTCAACTTTTATTCCCTGATGTGACTTTTTCATCCATTTTAGTCAGCTCCTTAGACCTTCCCCTAAATGACCGCCGGTTAAATTTCCACTCCTATATGGCTTCAATTTTACAGCTACTCCTGGGTAATAAAATCCTTTTTAAGCCCTGTAGGTAGCATTATTAGCCGGTTTACTCTGCAGTCCCCATGGTGATTTCAGTCCATATAGCTGGCACTATATTTTGTGTGATTCACTGACTTAGCTGCTCTCTGACAGCCCAGTTTGGCTTTGAGATCAAAAATTGGTAAGGCCTATATAGTTGACAAGTTGGTGGTAATTTGTAATTGTTTTACTAGATATCAAAATTATGAGGGAAAGAATAATGAATAATAAGATGAACAGGTTTTTTGCTGGTCGTCAGCGTGGGTTTGAATTGACAGCGATTTTGGGAATGGCGGCGATAGCTGTCTCTCTGCCGAGTTTTTCCGTTGCCCAGGAAGCCAAATCGAATATCGATGAAGTTGTGGTTACCGGATCTCGTGAGACCATCCGAAATTCAATTGTGACCAAGCGCATGTCAGATACGGTAGTTGATGCCCTTTCTGCTGCTGAAATCGGTGAACTACCTGCTCTCTCTATTGGTGAAGCCCTCGAAAACCTCACTGGCGCTTCTTCTCATCGCGAGCAGGGCGGTGCCACAGAGATTTCAATCCGCGGACTGGGACCCTTTTTAGGCTCCAGCGTGATGAATGGTCGTGAAGCGACTAACGGCAGTGGTGACCGCTCCGTCAACTTCAGCCAGTTTCCATCTGAGTTGTTCGACAAAATAGCAATTTATAAGACTCAAGAAGCGAGTTTTATTGAGGGCGGTGTGTCCGGCCAGATCGCGCTAAACACCCTTCGTCCTCTGGACTACGGCAAACGCCGAGCGCAACTTTCAGTTAAGGCGGGTTACAACCCTAATAACGCAAATATCGATCCCAACCAGGGCGATATTAAATATAGAACCACCTTCAGCTTTATGGATCAATTCGAGACAGACTCCTTGGGAAGCTTTGGGTTTTCTCTCGGCTTGCAACAGAACGATGCCACTAACCCCGAAGCTGAGTATCGCTCAACGAGTAATTTTGGTACCTGCCTGAATGACCCAACCCTGACTGAGGGAATGTCGCGAACCAGTTCTGGAAACTGTAACTCGTCTAGTTCTCAGGTTCAGGCTGAGGCGTTTACCGGCACTCCTTTTGTATTTACCTCCAGCTCTCGCCGCTTTCGGCATAACACCACCGATGACTCTCGGGAATCTATATTTGCTGCAATGCAGTGGCAGCCCAATGACAAACTCGATATCAATCTTGATATTCAGCAGTCTGATCGGACCTTCACTGAAGCGCGCCACGATTTAGTGTTTTCTGAAATGCGTCGGGTGTCGGCTGGAAATACGGATGAATACTACAACACAATTGGTGGCGACAATTTCCAAACTAACGGGCCGGCTATTAGTCAGTTCAGAAATTTTGGGCGCGTCGAAACTAACTCTGAGTATATAGAGCGAAGTGAAGAATACAGTGGCTTCGGTTTAACCTTCGACTATGCTTACAGCGATCGTTTAACCCTGTCTTTTGACGCATCTAATTCAAAAACTGAGCGCAAAGAAAGTATTTGGGGTGTTCGTCTTCAATCCGAACCGACCAACATTGGTAACGTCGCCCGGGTCAATGCAGATGGCAGCAGCTCCACGGACCGGCCTTTTGCTATCCATGATCTGAGCTATGCCGATGCCGATGTCGCGCTAATCACTATTGAGAACTTCGATGTCACCAATCACGATGCTTTTGCTGACAGTGCGCGGACAAGAATTGATTTAAACCAAATGCGTGACCATAAAATTGAATCCTATCGTGGTGACTTTGAGTTTCTGACTACAGAGTGGGGCGCAATCACCAGCATCGAGGGTGGCCTGCGCTACTCACAGATGGAGTTTTCTTCGTTCCCGCGGACAAGGGTCCAATCAAACCATAGTGATGAAGCACTGGATGCTGCAAACGTGGCCTGTCGAGTGGATTTCCCCGAGGCTGATTTCCTCTCTGACGCCTCAAATAACAATAACCTGATCACTAACGTTGATTCCAGCGGCAATGTAATCGCCGAGGGTACCGGCAGTAGTTTCGCCGCTTTTGACACTCTCTGCTTGGTTGATGAGCTCTATGCTGCAACTACCCCAGGTGAAGCGGCGCCGGGAATTCCAGATCCTACCTTGGAGAATATTTCCAACTTAAATGTTACTGAGGACACTCTGGCAGCTTATGTGCAGTTCAACTATGAAACCACTTGGGGCGACGTGCCTTTGCGCGGTAATTTTGGTCTGCGGGTAGTGCAAACTGAAGTTGAATCAATCGGTTACCGGAATGAATTTACTCTGGTTGACGAAGATCCATTGGACCCCAATAACGCAGTCTATTTAGAAGCTGTTTCAGGGACTCTAACAACCCAAACCGGTGGCAATCGCTACACCGAATTTTTGCCGAGCTTTAACCTAGTGGCAGATCTTAGTGAGCAGACACTGCTGCGTTTTGGTGCTTACCGCGGCATGTCTCGTCCCGATCCCGATGCGTTGGGTTATGGCCGAAGCTTGAATATTAACTCTGATGGGGATGAGACCTCGTTAGCTGATTTCACTGGTCGAGCAACAGCCCTAGGTAACCCAAGATTGCAGCCAATGATGTCGATGAATTTCGATATCGCAATCGAGCAATATATCAACGATGACACTATGTTGGCCTTTGGTGTTTACACCAAGAGCTTCCAGGGTGGCTTTGGTGTTACTCAGCAATCAGAAGACTTTGTTATCGACGGTGAGATTTTTCCTGCCGTGGTATCCACTAGTCAAACCAGCGATAAAAAGTCCAATATTAGCGGCTTTGAAATCACTGCGACACATAACTTTGATTATCTGCCGGGGCACTGGAGTGGACTGGGTTTCAAGCTCAGCTACAACCAGGCTAGTTCAGACTTTGAGTTTGAAGATGTGCGCATGGGAAGCCTGGAAATAATTGATGGGTCCGGTGATCTGGTTCAACAGACTGGCATTATCCCCCCAAGCGAACTCTTCGGCTTCTCCGAACGGGTAAGTTCCGCACAGCTCTACTATCAGATTGGTGATTTAGATCTCTCTCTGATCAATAAAAAGCGCAGCGATTACTTTCAGCAGTTCATCAGTTCTCCGGGCACCATCAGGCTGATTGACGATACCAATGTCTGGGAGTTTAAGGCGCGCTATAAGTTGATGAAGAATGTGACGCTGAAGTTTGAAGGCATCAATATCTTCGACGAACCCAAGACTCAATACAACCCAACCAGTGATCACTTGGCCGAGGTTAATAGTTATGGTCCTCGCTATTATTTTGGGGTCACGGCTAAGTTTTAATTAAACCTACGGGATCTTCCTGGTTTATCGAGCCAGGGGGTTTTCAGAGATTAAGATCAGAATTCCAGTTTTATCAAATATGTTACTGATGGCGATAATAATAAATAAGGGGTAGGTGAGAAGTGAGTGTTATCCATAGATTTAAGATGGCGCTAATCTGATGAATAGCTTGTGTTCATTACTTCGCCTGGCCTCTATTTCAGGACTCGTTGCGCTGTTAGTTTTTGCTGAGGTGAGTGCCGCAGTAGATACAGAAGTGCAGACTATTCTCAATCCGGGCTTTGAATCTGGGTGGGCGAGTTGGGTCGATGGAGATCCAAGCGGCACTGGAACGGCGATCTCAGATAATGCCAATAGCGGTTCTAAGTCAGCAAAACTGACTGAAAAATCTTCCTATGTTGCCCAGGTTGTGCAAGTTAAGCCGAACACTTCCTATCAGTTGACCGCATCTGTTCGCGGCACTGGAAATCTCGGTGTTAAAGTGGGCAGTGAGATTTTCTTTGAACAGCAGGATTCCAAAGGTAGTGATTGGCGCCAGCTCAGTGTTAATTTCAGCTCTGCTGATCAAAGTGCAATAACTATCTTTGGCGGCTTTGCTGGTCGCGAAGTTCGTTTTGATGATTTTGCCTTAGCTGTGGTTTCCGGTGATGGGCAGGCTGCCGATAGCAGTATCAAGTTTCTCAGTTCCAGCTCCGGGGGTTACGGTCTATCTCCGGATTTGACGCCAGGGCAAAATTTCGATTTAGCTGATTGGTATTTAAACACTCCGGATGATGCCGACGGCAATGGTATATCTGATCGCTTCTCGGAAGCCGATTTGGCAAAGGGTTTTACTGACCCGCGCTACTTTTACACTGGGCCAGATGGCGGTCTGGTTATGCGTTCGACTATCGATGGAGCCAAAACCTCCAAAAACACTCGGTTTGCACGCACCGAACTGCGCGAGATGTTGCGTCGAGGCAATCGCTCAATTAAGACCAAGCTCGATGATGGCAGTCCGAATAAAAATAACTGGGTATTTTCTTCTGCACCCAAGCGCTCGCAGCTTGCCGCCGGTGGCGTGGACGGCACATTAAAAGCAACGCTGGCTGTCAACCATGTTACGACTAGCGGAACTTCATCTCAGGTTGGCCGTGTTGTTATTGGTCAAATTCACGCCGATAAAGACGAGCCGATCAGGCTCTATTATCGCAAGCTGCCGGGACATGCACGGGGTTCTGTGTACGCCGCTCATGAGGTATCGCGAGGCGATGATATCTATGTTGACCTAATTGGTAGTCGATCTAAGTCAGCCAAGGATCCTGCAGATGGCATCGCTCTAAATGAAAAATTCTCCTATGTAATTGAGGCGCAGGGGCATCAGCTAAGCGTTCGCATAATTCAAAATAAAAAGATCAGGGCTGAATATAGCTTTGATTTGACTAACAGTGGTTATGACATAGCGAAAGACTATATGTACTTCAAAGCCGGTGTTTACAACCAGAATAATTCCGGCGACCCGCAAGACTTTGTTCAGGCGACTTTCTACAAACTCGAAAATAAACATAGAGGTTACCAATGATGGGTAACAGGTTTAGTCGAGGCTCAAATAACTATTCAAATTCCCCTGATTTTTTAGCGGCATATTGTGGATTAAATCGATGCGCTCTATGGGCGCAAATAAAAATAATAAGATTCTCTTAGGAGTGATAACTATGAATATAAAACTTATGACATCTGTTGTGGCTGCAGTGGCCTTGGCTGGTTGTGGAGGCTCTAGTGACCCAAGCCTCACAACGCTTAACTCGGCTGCTAGTGTGGCTATCTCTGGCACGCCGGAGTCCGGTCAACGACTCAATATGATGCTGACAGATGCGAATGGTTACCTGCCTGGAAATCTGACTATTCAGTGGACTGCTGATGGAACTGTAATTGCCGATGAGACTGGCGATGACCTCGACCTCAGTGACGCACAGCTCGGTGCAGCTATCGCAGTGTCGGTTAGCTTTACCGATAATGATGGTTTTACCGAGGCCGTCACATCTGCTGTGACCGGAGCAGTGGTTCCTCAACCTGCTGTCAATGAAACTGCAAGCGTGGCTATTTCTGGTGCCTCCCAGGTCGGTCAAACCTTGACTGCGACGGTGACTGATGGAAACGGTACCGCAGGTGCAGTGAGTTATCAGTGGCTGGCCAACGGTGTCGCCATCGCTGGTGCAACCTCGGTGTCCTATGTCTTAACCGAAAGCGAGTTCGCCGCAACTATCTCTGTGACTGCGACCTACACTGATGACGAAGGCTTTGCTGAAACGCCTACTGCAGCGTCAACCGATGCTGTGGTTTCGGCTGAAGTAAATTCTGTCGGTGTACTGGCGATTGAGGGTGATGTCACCGTTGGCTCTTCAGTCACTGCCGCTATTACAGATGGCAACGGTACAAATACAGTGGCTTATCAGTGGAAGGCCGATGACGCCGATATTGCGGGTGCCTCTGACGCGACTTTTACTATTACTAGCGCTCAAATCGCGACTTTACTGTCGGTAACCGCGGACTACACCGATGTAGGTGGCTATGTTGAGGCTCTTAGTGCTGCACATAATGATGTGGTGTACAGCTTTATCGCAACGGGTGAGGCGACTCTTGCGTCTGCTCTGGCCAGTGCAGCTGATGGCGACTGGGTTGGTATCGCCGATGCGCAAAATGGCGATGACTATGAAAATATGGCCGAGATGACTATCGGCAGTAACAATATGATGATCACTAGAACTGTGGACAGTGGCGCTGTGATCAGCGGTGAAACCTGTATCCAGTTTGCCAGCTCGACTTCTGGCGCTGTTATGGATGGTCTTGTGTTTGCTAATCTTACCTTTGATTACGATACCAGCTGCCTGAGCCCTGACGCCTCCGTAGTGCTGCATGGCGATTCAAATATCATGCGTAACAACCAGTTCCTCGGTGATCAAAACCCCCGCAGTTCTGATTTCGGCTCCAGTGATGAATACCACTATGTAACGGTAAATGGCACTAACAACATTGTTGAACGCAACCTATTTGCCAACAAGGCAACAGCCAATAACTTCGAAGGCTCGGCAATCAGCATGTATGTCAATGGCGATGCTGGTGCTGCTGAAGGAAATACTGTTCAGTACAACCTGTTTAAGGACTTTGGCGACAAAGGCGACAGTTCAAGAGATTCAAATACCTTTGCTGTTCAGGTAGGCCGATCTACAGGCAGCGATGCTAAGGGCACTGGCTCTCACCTAGTTCAGTACAACCGTTTTGATAACGTTAACACCAACCGTCGTCTGATTATGGTTCAGGGTGGTGGCAATACTATTCATGGCAACACGATCCTCAATTCTCTGGGTAACATTGCCCTTGAGAATGGGTTTGGTAACACTGTGTCGGAAAATATTATTATCTCAAGTGCTCTGAAGAGTGAGGACAGCGGTATTTCATTTGCGCCTCTGGGGCATACCATTGTCGATAACTTTATTG
>Ga0307488_10001459_pt1 | contig 19689 bp, 18 predicted proteins | sample SB02metaG_FD_202248 | JGI IMG/M metagenome (GOLD analysis project Ga0307488, IMG submission 202248) | Sea-ice brine microbial communities from Beaufort Sea near Barrow, Alaska, United States - SB 0.2 | ecosystem: Environmental > Aquatic > Marine > Coastal | place: USA: Alaska | collected... | reverse complement strand
GATTGTTGCGTTTCCCGGTACTATTGTCGGATAGTGATTGTCGCTCTGAGTTGCTGACGCGCTCACATGTCGAAACACTAGGGTTGAGCCGTCTATATGACAAGTCGTTGCCAATGGTGCAGGGTGTCAACGATTTAACTATTGAAATGCCTCCTTTGCCTAACGCATATAGCTTTGCCAGTCGCCTGATTACCTTTCCGACCCATCAGCGCGTTAAGACCGATCATTTGTCCAGGATGCTGACGCTAGTTTCACAATAGTAGTTTCCAATATATTTCGTATGTATTCCGCCGGTAATCCCCCCTACAATTAATAGCAGTCATAAGTAGAGATTTCTCGTAAACTACGTACAGAGGACTTTACTATGGAAACATAACGATTTACCGACAGTCAGATTATGGCCATATTGAAGCAGAACGAAGCAGGCAGCAGCGTTCCACACCTGTGTCGAGAACACGGCATTAACTCAGCGAGCTTCTACAAGTGGCGTACTAAGTTTGGCGGTCTGTACGCATTACTGCTGAAGCGAATGAAAGAACTAGAAGATGAAAATCGTCGGCTCAAGAAGATGTACGCTGAGGAAAAACTCAAGGCCGAGATAGCCAGTGAGATCATCGAAAAAAAGTTGTAAGGCCAGCCCTTCGGCGAGAGCTGACAAAATCCATCCGAACTGAATACAACGTAAGTAACCGATTGGCATGCGATGTGCTCTCTATCAGTGCCACCTGTTTTGGGTATCAAGCTCAATTATCGGATGAAAATGCTGTTATCTCCGACTGCCTTCTAAGGCTCACGACGACCCATACACGCTGGGGTTTTGGGCTTTGTTTTATGTTCTTACGCAATTCCAAAGGATTTCACTAGAATCACAAGCGGGTATACCGCATCTATCGTGACCTGGAATTAAACTTACGCATCAAACCTAGAAAGCGGATTAAATGAGATAAGCCATAGGCTTTCAGTGTGCCATCAGCGATAAATCAGGCTTGGTCAATGGACTTACAATAATGAGCGACCACATTCTTCGATTGGCGGGGTTCCACCAAAGCAACTACTGTGATTGATAAACTCTTTATTTTTAGCTGAGATTAAAAATGGGGGGATTACAATAGCGTATTAGGGTTGAAAGGTAGCGGCGGGATCACCACGCACGTTGATCGAAAGGGCTGGTTTACGATTGCGGTTAAGCTGAGCGACCGGTGTGCTGATACCTTCACAAGCGCGACAGTGAAGGCCTTTTCCTCCATACCAGAGCAGTGAAAGACGACACTCACGGTTGATAATGGAAAGGAATTTTCGGATTTTAAATACATCGAAGACGGCACTGGAATGAGGGTTTTTTTGCGATCCATATTCCCCTTGGCAAAGAGGAACAAACGAAAATACGAACGGTCTGATACGTCACTATTTCCCAGAGGGATCGACTGGCGAACGGTACCAAACAAAAGCTTGTCGCAGCGAGTGAAAAGTTCAACAATCGGCCACGCAAATGCCCAAATTATTAGACGCCCAGTGAAGTGTTTTTAAAAAGCATCAGTGGTGCACTTAGGAGTTGAATTCGCTATATGAAAGCTTGCTCCGCGAATACAACGAATAGGGCCACAACCTATTTTACTATCGTTTTTTTTACCTTGGCAAATATAGAGAACGATCTTCCTAATAGATATAAGTAACATATGAGGCTGAGCAGAAGAAATTTGATAGGTCTTTTAAGGCCAAATTTCAGCACAACGACTAGCATACAGAGCGCTGGTATCGCTGAAATAAGTGCAAGGCCCAAGTACGGCGCAAAAAGCAGCAGAGTTATCACCACCAAATGCAATAAAACAAAAAGTGCGCTAGCCACGGCTACTGTGCTAGTAATAAAATCCCTAATCGTTCTTAAATCTCCTGCACCATGCCATTTTTCTCTACGCACAAAGCTAGACATTCCCTTTGGGTTCCCTTCATGGTGCACGTAAAGGTCTTTTTCAAACTGTATTTCGATTCCCAACTTTCTAGCTTTTTCAGAAAAATCAACATCCTCTCCAGTTTCCAATGTTTCATCAAAACCGCCTATTTTTTCAAATACACTACGGCTCATAAGCAAGTTTCCGCCGTTAATGTAGGATTTTTTGCGATCAAGCAACTCGGTAAACCAGTACCTTTCAATCCATCCCGGATTCAGAGATAAGTTATATGTATCACCGTATATTGAGCTTTGACCTATAGACAACTTACCTAAATATTCCACCCAACTTGCCGTAACCAAAATATCCGCATCTAAGAAAACAAGAACTTCACGATCTGTTGCCTTAACTCCTATATTGCGGGCGACCGACGGGCACGCTTTCGCAGATAATGAAACAATATTAACGCCGTGGCTAACCGCTATTTCTTTAGTCTTATCTTTAGAGCACACATCGACAACAGTTATGCAGTTAGACGGGAAGCCGAAGTCCTTCAACCTGCCTAACAAACCGCCCAGATATAATTCTTCATTATGGGCAGGAATGATAATGTCTATAATGTCTGATTTTTCCATTTCTAAACTTGTTTCCAATGGGAATAAATAGCCGTAAAGCCAAACCAATCCTGCACGGATCGAGTGCAGGTATGGTCCTTGCATGACATATCGGCAAAAATTAGCTAAAAACTAAACTATAGAAGCCCGGAGGTATATTTTCTAGCCTTTTAGATCTAACGTGAGAATCATTGCCGATATACTACAGCCGACCTCATGGTTTTGGAACCTGTAGTAGGCATATATTACCGGTCATAATGATAAAAACTTCTGCCACTGCTACCTGACTTAATCTATTCTGTAACTTAATCCGTCAGCTGCCCCAAGGGTAAAGCCCATATTACCTAAAGGCCTGGGAATATTCAGCCGCCAGAGAAAAGCAGCTTTTTTCATGAGTCCACATTACTTAAGACTTTCGTACCAGCCGTGAATGAACATAGAATGCATACTTTCGCCATATTGGTAATAGGGCGGATCATGGAACACTAAGATGACCAGTCCAAGCTCGATTCATTATTCAATCAGATAATACGATTCCGCTCATCCGACAATAACAGACCCGCCAAAATACCACAGCACGCTATTCTTTAGTTCTTTTCCTCACCACCCAACCGACCAACCAGTGCTTCTTAGTCCGTTGATGCTCTACATCCCTTACTCCAGAGTTCCTACAACATCAACGATGACCAAGCAGAGATTAAGATCCGAGATCGGTATAGCTTTCATCGATTTCTGGATTTAATGCCCGAAGATTGGGTACCCGATTCCATAACCATCTGGTAATTTCGGGAGCGGTTGACTAAAACTGGTATCGCTAAGCAGATATTTACTGGTATTAAATATAAACTACAACTCAAATGCCTTTCCGCTCGCAAAGGCCAAATTGACGATGCCAGTTTTATCGAAGCACCTACACAAAGTAATACCCTTGATTAAAAAAATTACACTAATTCCACCATTACTCCCGAAAACTTTGAGAACAATCCCCAGAAAGCCTACCAAAAAGACATTGATTTTTGGTCGACCAAGAAGAAGAATAAAGCTTACTTTGGCTACAAAGAGCATGTCGCCATCGATCATGAAAAAACTATCCCTGACTATGCAGTCACCTCGGCAGAAGCTCAATACAGCCAGGTCTTTATCGAATTATTACCCGACAACAGCTCGGCCGATGTGAAAGCAGACAGTGCTTACCAAAGTGACGCGAGAACATTGGAACTTCATGCGTCGGGTGATCGTTACACTGTTCATAAAAAGGGCCGCCATAATTAGCCGTTGTCAGTCAAACAACATGAAATGAACTGCAGGAAATCCAAGACGCGTGCTCCTGATGAACTTGTATTTGGATCGATAGAAAACGAATAAGGCGGAATGTTTTTCAGACCATTGGCCACTCACGGCCGTAAAAATTGGGCTGATGAACCGAGCTTACAAGATGATACGAATGGTCTGTCTTCGAAAAAGAGCTGCGTTAGTGCGTTCGTTATTTACTAAATGAAGGAAAATAGACCATGAAAATGTATTTTTTGATCTTTATTGGAAAAAAATGTGAATTACCCAAAAGTTCGGTGCCTACAAAAACAGCCACAAACAACGAACAATACCGCGTGGTAAAAGGCAGTAAATAGAGGTGCCTTAATGATGTCGGGGTTTAGCTGAGCACCACACCGATAGATAGCTACAGGTGTAGCTTGAACGAGGGGACAGTAACATAAGATCTCAATCTATTACCCTAGGAAACTGTCAAACTGTGTATTCTCTATAAGAAGAAGGGCCTACATCAGAATATTCTTTGTGATCCATTGTTGCGCTAAAGCTCGGTGTATGTTTCTGGGCTCTCGGCGCATATAAAACCACATATCTCAGTGATTTTTTGTTAAATGGGTAAATACTTAAGCAGCAGTTACGTTGCACCTAGAAATACCTACCATTTAACGTATAATTAATAGAATGTTAGTAATCATTTGACCGTCGGCATTCTTTTGATACTATTTTTATTGCCGAGTTAACGAATTTTTTGCGGGTTAGTAATTATGACTTTAGAGGAGGGGTTATGGAGAAATTTTTAGGTGTCGTAGGAAGTGGAATGATCGGGCGTGATCCTTTTAGCAGGGACTGTTGGTCTGGCAGCGGGTATCAATTATTTCAAGCCCTCATCAAAAATAATTCATTGGAAGACGCCATAGGGGTTGAAGCGAAAAATATTTCGAGGTATCTCGGACTTGCTAAAAACTTTAGTTTTAGTAGAGAAATCTGGCGAAAAAAGTTTTACCTTGATACACAATATTATGAGGCGCTAACAAGACAAGTAGGCCTAGAGATCTCAAAATACCAGTCAACAAAGTACCTCCAAATTGGTGCCATTTATGATGTTCCTTCTGTAGCATCTAAGAATTCTCAGTGCTTCTCATATCACGATGGCAATGTAGTTGAAATGATGCAGTCACCCATTTTTCCACACCAACTTAGAAATAAAGCAATGCAGGCTAGAATCTGGGAAAAAAATGTCTACGATAAAATGACAAAGATATTTACAATGTCAGAGTATTTAAGGGAGTCATTCATAAATAAGTTTAACATTCCTGAGAATAAGGTTATTAACGTTGGTGTAGGGAACAATTTTGGTGCACCAGTGTCTATTCCTTACAAAAGCAGGCAAGAAAAAGAAATTGTATTTATCGGGATTGACTTCAATCGCAAAGGCGGTAATGAGCTTGTTAGAGCATTTTCAAAAATAAAACATAAACATCCAACAGCCATCCTCAATATCATAGGACCAAAGGCCGTTCCGAGTATATTAAGAGAGTCGGCAATGGCAACGGGTGTCATTTTTCATGGCTTTTTAGATCGGTCACTACAAAGTAGCTCTACGCTATTTGAGAGTATACTAAACCGGGGGTCACTTGTAATTTTGCCATCGCTTTACGAACCCTTTGGTATAGGACTTCTCGAAGCAATGGCATACGGCATGCCAGGGATCGCCACCAATAGGTGGGCGTTTCCGGAAATAATCAATTCTGGGCAGACTGGGGAACTAATTGAGCCAGGCGCGGTCGATGACCTTGCCGAAAAAATGGACTACTATCTATCCAATTCCGACATTAGATTTCAACATGGAGTAAACGCCCGAGAATCAGTCATGTCAAAATTCAGCTGGGAAACAGTTGCTGGGAAAATTAAGGCAGAGATTTTATCCTAAGACCGAAACCATAAGTACCAATCCGATAAGACAGGTGGGGAGCTAGTCACCCACCCAGGCAATCCTCAAGGGTTCGAGGTATCCCCTAATGGCTCGGAATACTTACCTGATACACTATTGCGGTCTTTAGTGTTTGCCTTCAATCACAATGACCAGAGAGCTTCGTTGCCCTTTGATCACTATTGTATCGCGCTTTTAAGCTCCAACTCAGAGCCACTGCTCGACTATATTTACCACCAACGATTGCCGTATACACCACACCACTTCCAATGCGCCTTGGAAGCTATACTCAAGTGCGTATAAAGGCACCACCCAGCATTTTTCCGGATAGGTCCTGTTATATAACGTCTTATGATGTCGCGTTGTAAATAGTCAGCCACCATCTGTGTCTAAACTCAAACCTTATCAGCTGTGCGATTCAGCCGTTAACATCATCAGATAACTATAGGCCTCGCTGATCGCTGTCCGTTTGTTCTTGTTTGGGCGAATAACCGGTCAGACCAGGATTACTCAGCTGCTCTATCGATATGGTGGAAGCACATGGGCCTAAACTCTAGCCAATCTATTTTTAATTCACCTTCTTTTATAAGTGAAGATAATTGCTATTGTTCGTTCAGAGTCAGCTGGTAGCAGCACAATATGATTGTTCTCTTGATTTGGAGGGACAATACTCAATCAGCTCGCTCATCCAGAGCCAATTGTCCTGACTGTCCGAAACTTCGAATGCCTCCAATGGGGATTACCATACCATCCAATGGTTATGGTAATATCGTCAACAAAATGACATTATCCTTCAAAGTTGCTAACTCGATCATATATCTAGCATTAAGGAGACATAAATAATCTTTTGTGCTTGCGCATACTGGCATTTAGATTTTACTGTAAGCATCCGTCGAAGTGATTAGCTATGTCTTAGCAAATCCGTGACTAAAGAGGTAGTGAATATGTACGGAAATAGTGTTCTGAGATTCTGCATTCTTGCATGTATATTAGGCTCCCCGGTTACTGCTTACTGTGCAGATGTACAGTTAGTGGCCAACGTAGGGTTTGAAAATGGTGATTTTCCAGAGGGATGGGAGTTCGGTTCACAGCATGGTGGGACCGGTACTATAGTGCTTGACCCTAGCGGTGAAGTCCCAGGCTCCACTAAAGGCTATAGAGCTACCTATCCGGTTGCCTCTGGCGGTGTTTATACTTGGCTTGTGCTAAATATTGGTTCCTATCAAACTCGCGATGTTGCAATTGATTTTTGGGCGAAGATGCCATCTGACGTAAAACATGGTTTAAAATTTCTAAAAGTTTTTGGTAAAAGTTCGCCTGAGGGTGGATACGCAAATGCCACACTCGGATTAGACTTCACAGGTATCGACAATGGCTCAATGTTTAATGTTGGATATGGCGATGGAACGGAGCTATCAAACGACGCGCAAAACATAATTCGATTTGACGGGTCAACTAGGGAATATTACGGTAGAAGTTTCGGCACCGCCACCGTTGACACACCTCAAATGAAACCTTTCGCGAGTAGTGACTGGGGGACTTCTTGGCATCATTTCAAATTCCGTGTAAAGTTCAACAGCGGCACAAGCACAGCTAATGAAATCGCAGATGGAGAGTTTTTTGTATCCATAGATGATAAAATATACGTCGATGCAAAGAATATTTTTAATCGTAATCCAGCCAACGATAATATTCGATCGGTTGAATTCGGTGGATGGTCACAGTCCGGTGAAGCACCATTCGAGGTCTGGTATGATAGTATTGTAGTGACCATTAATGGCTTTTATGATCAACCTCAAATCCCTTTAAATGTAACTAAGGCAATTGAGTAACACTGAGCTCGATTAGTCGGACTTACTTGCAAACTGAAAATATTTCCTGTTTGTAATAAAAATTTTTTAGGACCCGAGTTTATGCTTGATTGACGTGATAGTAGTTGGATCTGTATGAATTTTCATTCTCGATCTCTAATGAAAAGATGGGAACATTAGATCCAACGAATTCAACATCAAAGAGTTATACCTTTGCATTTTGTAAAGGCTTCGTTTGATGTCTAGTAATTTAGACATCTACGCGGTCGGTTATTTCCTATTGAACAGTTGTGGGTGATAATCCATTTTTGTTCTCATTAGTTTTTTGTCAGTATAATAGGATTAAAATATACGGGGTGTAATCCTCCCATTTTTAACCGATGTTAATAGTAGGGTCCTGTACAGCTAACGCCAAATTCATTTTGGGTGTTATACCGGCAATTGCCATATTGGGCCGTTCATTGTTATGGGTCCATAGCCATCGAGTTGCGTGATCTTGGACTTCTTCAATACTCCTGAACACGTATTGGTTCAACCAGTCGTATCGAACTGTGCGATTATACCGTTCGATATAGGCATTCTGTTGTGGATTTCTGGGTTGAATAAAGACCAGTATTATCGCGTGGCGTTCGGCCCATGTCGCCAGTAACGCACTGATGTACTCAGGACCATTGTCGCAACGCAGACGCTGGGGTTTACCACGCCACTCAATCACTTGATCAAGAGCCCTGACGACTCGAGCCGACGGCAGTGTAAAATATACGTCAATCGTCAAACCTTCTCGGTTATAATCGTCAATCACATTAAAGAGACGGGAACTATGGCCATCGGATAGCTGGTCGTGCATAAAGTCCATTGACCAGCATTCGTTGATACCGTCCGGTACGGCAAACGGCTGGGGTTTTGCTCGAACGATCCGTTTCCTGGGCTTAATCCTGAGATTGAGTTCCAGCCGAAGCCTTTCACATTGCGTAAAAATGGGGTGCACAAACCAAACCCCCAGTTTTTCTGATTGTGCGTCAGTCGAAAAAGCCAATCGGTAATCTGCGCATTGTCATCACTCAGTTTCGGACTGTAGCGATAGCAGGTTTCGCTAATGCCCACCGCAGCACAGACCAGTCTGATTCTGGCTCTCTTTTGGTCAACCGCGTTTAGCGCCACCGCCTTTAACCGAGATTGCTTTACCACTTTTTTTTGCAGGGCTTCCTGAACGATTTCGTACTTGAGTCGCTCTTCAGCATACATCTTCTTCAGTCGCCAGTTTTCATCTTCAAGCTCTTTCAATCGAGCCATCAGCGAAGTGTCCATACCACCGTATTTAGCTCGCCATTTAAAGAAGATCGCAGAACTTATGCCATGTTCACGGCACAGTACTGGCCCATTCGTGCCCGCTTCGGTTTGTTTGAGTATGCAAATTATTTGCCGCCTAAATATTTAGATAATTTCAAGCAAAATCTCCTTGACCAAATATTAATAGAAAATCCTACTTTTTGCACCTGATTACTATTGGAGGTATTACCGTCCGAAATAACTTCTGCCAAGCTCACGGGTAAATCAAAGAAGGGTCACGGCCTATTTCACTATATTTATGACCTTGGTCCAAAAGATACATGGGCCTATGGGGTGCTTTCAGGGTAAAATATATTTAGGACAAGGCTTATGCGGATTTAATAGGTTGACATGTCTAAAAGTTCATTTTTATCAGACAATGATTTCAACTCCTTCTAAAATCGCAATGCTGCACTTAGAACTTTCACTCGGCCCTTACGAATGCAATCATGTTGAAAATCAAGCCATTTCGTCGACCATATTGCTTTCGGAGTAACTTGGAGTAATACCCACAAAATCTGTCACTTACTTGATGGCCACTACTCTCGGGCCAATAGTTCGCTCATAAAACTTACAACCATAAGATAACTAGACTATGTCTAAGAATAAAGAAATTGTTAGTGTAGAGGATTTTTACTTCATCAATATTAAGCATCTTTGGCGAAGCTTTTCGAACCAGACATTCGCTTACTGGAGTATTTGTGCCTATCTCTTTTTTGAGTTCGTAAGACCCCAATCCTTAGTTCCTTCCTTAGATGTATTACCATGGGCGAAACTATGTCTAATTAGCTCACTTTTATTTTCCATTCTAGACAAAGGAATAACATGGGTTAGATCTACTCCAAACATATGGATGATAATGTTCTTAACTGCGATTCTACTTTCTTGGGCTTTTTCCTATTACCCAGAATACTCAAAATTTCATTTGATGGATTTTATTGGTTGGTTCGTCATTTATTTCATAATTATAAACGTGGTAAATACCAGAGAAAGATTCTATATTTTTCTGCTTATATATATTATCTCGGCGGCGAAAATTGCAATCGGAACTACCAAGATCTGGGCACTTAGAGGCTTTAGCTTTACTACCTGGGGCCTCGTTGGACCCCCTGGTTTTTTTCAAAACTCAGGAGAACTAGCTGTTCTAATGATTATGCTTTTTCCACTTACCTACTACATGTTCATATGGCTTAGGCCTTCCATCAACCTCTGGCAGAAAATACTATTAATAACTTTTTTTGTCTGTCCAGTTATAACCACATTGGGAGCCAGCAGCCGAGGTGCTCAAGTTGCATTAGCGGTACAGATAGCTTTTATGTTTAGAAAACATTTTTTTAATATCAAAAAATTGGCTTTCATCCTGGTCCTTATATCTACCTTATTTTACATTCTACCACAGGAGCAAAAAGATCGGTTTTCGGACGCTGGAGATGACAAAACTTCCCAGCAACGGTTTCTTTATTGGGAGCATGGTTGGGAAATGATGAAAGAAAATCCTTTTTTTGGTGTTGGCTTCTACAACTTCATTCCATACTACAATGATTATTATCCACATGACACCCTATATGGTTCGGCCCAGCTGCCTCATAACATATTCATCCAGGTTGGCACGGACACTGGCTTCATAGGCCTTTCAATATTTTTAGCTATCCTTCTGTCGTGCGCTACAATGACAAAAAATATTCAAAAGAAAGGAAACTCTAAGGATCCTTTTGCATTATACATTAGCACTGGATTGGCATATGGCGTTTTGGGTTTTGTTATTTCGGGGCAGTTTGTGACTATTACTTATTACCCCTTTCTGTGGATTCACCTCGCATTGCTATCCGCATTGAGTAACATTGTCCTAAATAAGAGGGTACTGCAGGCTAGCTAATGCATTTACTCCCATACCTGCAGAATTAGATACGGTTTTAGGAAAGTGCAGGGTAGAGTACGCAAGGACTCCATACTATTTAATTCTTTCGTCGCAGAGATCAAGGCATTGACTTAATGTAGATGCTATATCTGCCCTCAATCGCATATCATTCCCCAAACCCACAGCATATTTGTGCCCATTAAATGCCAACTTTGCTCTTTGATCGGGATCTTCATACAACCACTGAATATTATTGGCCATATCTTCTACCGAATTCTCCTCTACCAGAACAGCGAGGTCGGAATTCAAAATACCGTTTACTGAAGACCCCTTCGTCACAATTACTGGCTTTTGCAAAAGCATAGCCTCCAAGTAGACGCTAATTCCTGCAGGCTGATATGTATCCTGCAAAATTGGTACTACCACAATGGTCGACTCTGCAATATATTTGGTCCACAAGTCCCTAGATACAAATTCATCTACTATTATAATATTAGGATAGGATTTAACAGGCAGTACCGCGTTATGCTTTTTAGCGGATTCTGCGCTACATATTACATAACCCCGTAGTCCAGTTTTCTCCAGTGCCTCACAAAAAGTAACATAGTCACGCTGGCTGGCTCCAAGCGCCACAACATAACCTCTATCAATAATTTCAACAGTTGAAGCATAATCATAGTTATTGGCCTTAAAAGGGACATATTGAAAAATATTTTTTTTGATGCCGTATACTTTTTCATAGTAGTACGTGTCTTTGTGAATTGTCAGGATTAAGTCGAATGATCTTATAAAAATCACCTTTAGAAAAGCTTTAATTCCGTCAAGATATCCTTCAGGTTTTTTTAAAATAAGATCAAATCCACAAATATACAAACTAGGCCTGATCTTGGATGCCACATAGATCAGAAAGAAATCGAGAAAACTTGGGTTGTTCAAAAACACCAAATCAGAACGCAAAATGTTTACTAAAAACCCGCCTAGGGATTTAAGTCCTTTAATAGTAGTTATGCCTGCTCTGCCAATCATCAAATAACGCACTTCATTGGACATAGGCAAATCAAAATTACTTAAAATATATTTCATTTCTAAATCTCTTGGTATCTCAGATTAAAGTTAGCTGCCTGCATTCCCCTCTAATATTCTACTAAATACGCGATTAGCAATAAATACTGTCCAAGACATGCCAATAGTTCAGGCCATTTTGCTCCAAAGATTTTTCCTGATATATGGCACATCTAGCTATAATTTTAAAATAATTAGTGCGAGTTTGCCAATGTAACTTACAGATAATTATGTGCAAAATTTTAGCGATTTCAGAGAGGGCATTAAACAACTTTTGTCGCTAGTCAATGCATTATCTAATAGAAAGCACCTACATCGGTTTAAGCTAATAACCAGCTTAAACATAAAAAGAGAACTTTTTATCTCGGCAAAAAAACACCCACAGTCCCAAGAAAATACAAAACATGGTAAGTTTTCCGAAAATCCCACATCACAAATTACACTAACTATCGAGCTATGGACCTTCTTAGCACATTGACTAACCTATTTTTTTGTATGTCAATAGTATAACCATCAACAATTCGCCTTCTAGCACTAATTGCTATGGTTTCTAAAGAAGAGTCATCAATGTATAAATTTGCTAAAATTTCAGCTAATCTTTTGTGGTCCCCAGGAGTAAACTTAAACCCCGTAACGTTTGGCTCAACTGTTTCGGCCAACCCCTGCAGATCAGAAACTAATATAGGGAGGCCACTCGCGGCCATTTCTAAAGCAGACATTGGAAATGAATCCCATCCAGTGGAAGCTATTATACCTATGTCAGACGAAGCCATAAGCTTGTCAAGGTCAGCACGATAGCCACAAAAAGTTATGTTATTTTGCGCGGGGTGACCTTTGATCATATCTTGGAATATACGTTCCTCGCCATTCTGGTTACCGCAAATCAAGATATGCCAACCATCACATTGGTGCTCATCAAACAAGTGCATCGCTGCTTTGACTATGACCCCCACACCCTTTCTTTCCTCCATATGTCCCGAGTAAATCGCAATTTTTTTGTTTATACAAATATTGAACTCACTACAAATAGATGCTTTATCTTTCTTTGATGGGGTATATTTTTCTATGTCTACTCCTGTAGGAATAACAACTGTTTGACTACTCCTAATACCGCGACCGTATACGGCAAATCGCCTCATTGCTTCAGATTCAAAGATAAAAAGATTTGGCCTCTTGAGGCTCATAGCGACTTGAAGTTTTTTTAACAGTAGTTTTAATCCTCTATTCTCACTACTCATTGTCGCACCCCAATAGGCGATAATTTTATCTACTCCAGAATCCCTCAATAGCTTAACTAACGGACCACTTACACCCAGGTCAAAACAAAAAGCCAGATCAACTTTCAGAGGGGTTAATGTTTTTAATGTAGAACGAAAGACATGTTTATCTTTTATTCCTATTCGGTCAATTTCATATATATTAGTGAAGTTATCTGGAAGAGATTGAGGTTTTTCACCATTCAGTGTATTAAAAGCGAAATATACATTACCCTCTGAACCGGCTAAAATATTTGCAACTTCGAAAAATGTCTTCTCTAGTGGCCCCATCGCATATCCAGTATTAACGCGACTATGAAATACAACCAAAACATTCATAAAAAATCCTAATTATGTCATTATCCAATAGCAACCAGATACGCAGATACGCAGATACGCAGATACGCAGAGCAATATATCCGCCCTTGCTTCTCTCACCCAATCTTCATTAGCACATCCGAACTAATTTCATTCTAAAAGCTATAAAATATGCCCTCGAACCTGGCACCGTCAGCACATATACTTGGCATTACTATTACGGAAATTATCAACCCAGGATTACAGAACACTTCAGTTAGACGGTTAATTTAACGACAATAAAACCTGCCTCTATGTTTAGCGAAACCATCTGACGTAATAACTCACGGCAACCATATAACTTTAACGAAAAATCATTAAGCCTAGATTAACCACATCGCTTTATGTAACCTATCAATTCGGCAGTTCTATTTAAAATCAGTTCTTCACAAGTGTTGAAATATTTTTCATTACTTGAATATGGATCATGTATATATGGCACGGGGTTTTCTCCATACAGGCCCAGCAGTGTTATGGGATAGTCAATATGCAACTTTGCATACAAGCCCAAGTGTTTTGGCTCCATCACCACAATCAAATCACCCACTAATGGCTTATAGTCTTGAATTTTTTTTGTCCTGTGAGACAACAAATCAAGCCCTCTCTGATGGCCATATGCTATAGCCCTAGCATCCGCACTATCTTCACCACGAGTATCAAAGCCGAAAGATATAGCAATAGCACCCATATTTAAGGCCGCAGCTTCTGCAAGAGGGCTTCTGCAAATATTACCTGCACACACAAAAACTAGTCGCGTTGGCTTGCCGAACTTCTGAACATCATATGTTTTGAAAAAACCTACTAATGACTGCACTTTGTAATAGTAGTATTTTAGGAATGCTTTTTTCGATCCAAATTTATCTTTAATCAATTTCATCGGCCAACTTTTTAATTAGGTACTTAGTAGTATTTTTGGTCCCGTTTTCATCTCAACTGTTCATAGGCCATTCTTACATACTTCTGAACCATTGAACTTCCACCAAAATCCGCTTTAACATGATGAAAGCCATTGGACACATACAGAGTGACAGAGTCTTCCTCAAATAGCCTTTCAATCCCAACTGCAAGCTCGGGAGGGCTACTGATAGAAACCACAAGACCGTCTACACCTGGCCTAATGATTTCTTCTGGCCCTCCACAGCGCGTCACTACAATCGGAGTCTTCGCTGCCATAGCTTCCAGGGTCGATATTGAAAAACCTTCACTTTTCGATGACAATACAAATATGTCTATCTGGGCTAGGAACTCCGGCGTGTCGTCTAAAAAACCTAAAAAATGAATATGTTCCTTAATTCCCAATTGTTTAGATAGGTCATCCAGTTCCGACTGCAACGGCTCCTTTGAATGGCCTGCAATCAAAAAATGCACGTTCGCATTTTTAGCCACAACAAGTGACGCAGCACGAATTAGGTTTTGGTAGTCCTTCGCCGGTCGAATATTCCCAATGCTGCCTACCAGTTTAGCGTTCTCTGGCAAGTTCATTTCTCTCTTTAGCCGGCCCGAATCTGGCATCTGATATTTATCAACATCGATACCATTGTGAATAACTACTATTTGGGCACGGCTAAACAACTGTCGTTCAGCCAAGTATTCGGCCAATTGGCCACTAACGGCAACCACTTTGTTTAATCCTTTTTTGAGCAACCACCGTTTCACCAATATAAAACCTTCATTTGGGTTCACATCTACCTTGCCATGTAACGTCGCCACCACAGGGGTTCGAGTTAACAAATTTAATATGGCAAAGGTTAGGGCAGAGCCCAATAGATGCGCTTGCACAAACTTAACATTGTGGTATTTCATCAACTTGAACACGGCCCAATAGTAGGGTAGTGAAAGGAACCCGAAAGGGCTCAGGACAACAAAGGGAATTTTGCGTTTTTCCAGCTGGGTTTGTACCCAACCTTGGCCTCTTATCATGGCCAAGGTTGCATAACCTTCTATACTCACGGCTTCGGCCAAATTCAGAAACACGGTTTCTGCACCACCCGGCCCAGTGGTGTCAATTACATGCAATATGGTCGGCTTACGGCTGGTCATTCCGTTGATCCAGTTAATTTGAAAGGTGATTGCATTTTACCGGTTGACGAGGCTAAATACCAATGATGATTGGCCTAGCGGGGGGGGGCAACGGGCAGTTTTATCGGTTTTGTGAACTGGTTTTGGTCTTTAGAATGGTCTGTTTGAGCAGGATAGGTTCTTATACCTATGAGATATAATTCAGCTTGAGGTCAACTTCACCAACTGTTATGACGATGAGTTACCTCCTTCTATCTGGTTTTTTGAAGACGTTCCTCTGGCGCACTCTCCCCTAGCTGTGTCAATTACTGTAAACTGCCACCAACTTTAGTTAGGTATTTTCGATTGGATTCGACTCAACGGTCTATTTTGGTTCTGGATGCCAACCAGCGCAGTGCACTGGCGGTTACCCGTTCTTTGGGCGCTCATTTTGTCCGGGCTAACCTGGTTACAGCCGATGCCACCGCAACAGCCTTGGCGGGCCTGTCCAAATATTCTCAGCTATATATGCAGTATCCTTGCCCTACTTCACAGCCGGAAGCCTTTATAGGCTGGGTAACAGAGCACTGCTTAAACTCTCAGTTTGATCTAGTGGTTCCGACTACCGAAGTCACTAGTCAACTTCTGTTAATGAATAGCGAGCGGTTACTCGGTTTACCCCTGGCCTTTGCCGATTACGACACAGTGATGACTCTGGCCGACAAGAGCAAACTGGTTAAGGCGGCTCTGGTGGCTGGAGTGCCGGTGCCTAAGAGCCAGTTTTATACCAGTTTGGCCGAATTGGAAGCCACCACCCTTGTCTATCCGGTGGTGCTCAAACCCAGTCTCTCTAAAATATTCACTAATAACCAGTGGATCAGCACCACCGTACGGGTATTGAAAAATGCCGACGACTTTGTCCGTATTTGCCAGTCCGATACCTACCTGCAAAACCATCCGTTTATGATCCAGGAATTTATTCCCGGGCACGGTGCAGGACTGTTTTGCTTATATCATCAAGGTCAACCGGTGCAGTTTTTTGCCCACACTCGGCTACGCGAAAAACCGCCGGAGGGCGGTGTCAGTGTTTTGAGTCAAGCCGCCAAACTCGATGAGCAGCTGTTGGGTTATGCCACTAGCCTGCTCAATTCTGTCAATTGGCATGGGGTTGCGATGGTCGAGTTTCGTATAGCAACAGACGGCACCGCGTATTTGATGGAAGTGAACACTCGCTTTTGGGGCTCGTTACAGCTGGCCATCGATGCTGGGGTTGATTTTCCGGTTCAGTTGGCGAGCGGGTTTTTCGGTGAACCAGTCGTAATCAATGACTACTACAATGAACAACAACGGCTACGCTGGCTAATGGGTGATCTCGATAGCCTCTATATCTGCCTTAAAAGACCCCATTCGCTTGGCACCAAGCTGAAAAGTGTGTTGGCCTTTATCACACCATGTTTTACCAACCAAAAACACGAGGTGAATCGGCTAAACGACCTAAAGCCCTTTTGGTACGAGCTCAAACACTATTTTGAGCCTTAAGGAACCATCGAATTGGACGCGATCAAACAAATTAAACAACTGGCCAAGCTTGGCTTCACCCTTGCCGCCAGTCAGTTTGGCGAACACAATCGGCCTAATACGGAACCCAAACTCTGGGTGCTAAACTATCACCGAATCCTGCCCAAAACTGACGGTAGATATACACTGGAGGAGCCCGGCATGGTGGTTACGCCACAGGTGTTTACCATGCATCTCCAAGAAGCCAAAAAACTGTTCGAGTTAGTATCGCTGACGGAGTGGCTTGCCAAGGCAAACTCAGGAGGGTCGCTGCCCGCAAAGGCCTGCGCCATAACCTTTGATGATGGCTGGCTCGATAACTACCAATACGCGCTACCCATCCTACAACAGCAACAAGTGCCAGCAACCCTGTTTGCCGTGGCCGATAAGATCGGCACGCTATTCAGGTTCTGGCCTAATATAGTGTCTGAACTGATTGCACTAAAATCAACTGCCCTGCGCAATCACCCACTCTTGGCAGATGCAGCCCATTTGATTGAGGTGCCCTATTCGGTAGAACGGGTAGCCGACTGCATCCTCCAACTCAAGGTGTATTCTGAAGATCAGCTATTTACTGCGCTTGAAGCCATTGATTGGTCTACCGAATTGGCCGAAGCCACCCCTGCGCTGATGGACTGGAACCAACTGGCTGCCATGCAACAAAGTGGCTTGATCGATATAGGCTCACACACCTGCACACATCGCCGGTTGAACAAAGGGTTAGAGCCATCTGTTTTGGATTATGAGATAGCCACCAGCAGAACGCGAATGGAACAGCAACTGGGCCAACCCATCCCCCTATTCTGCTTTCCCAATGGCGAATACAACTCAGAGGTTTTGGAGCGGGTCCAGTTCACCTATCAAGCCGCCGTTACCACGCAAGCTGGAATCAATAGACTCAAAAGCCTGCAGCGCCATGAATTACTTCGCATAAGGCTACACAATGATGCCAGCAACACTCCAGCCAAATTCCGTGCTAGGCTGTCGGGCTGGCGTTAGGCAATTCGGTTGACAGCGACTAAACGTTAATAGAGTGCTGTATCCTCGATCCAGTGTTGCAGGGTCGCGGAGTGACTATGCAGTTCGACTAACTCAGTTTGGCATTGGGAACTGCTACAAACAGTGCTGGCATACCAAAGTGCCACGGCTTGCCGGCCGGCCAGCAACTCACTAAACTGCGCAACTTTACCCGCTATAGATCCTAACTCAAGTCGTTTGCCGATCTGTTGGGTAGTCACCACCAATCGGGTAGTTTTAGCCATAACCAGATACACAGCCAGCTTGTTATTAACACCCAATCTCTCCAGTTCAACGGTTCTAATATGGTCTGAGGCTAAGCTATTGCTGTCACTAATCAGCTCTTTCCCCTGTTTTTGAGTTTGGTAAACTAGTTGACCGACCAACCAAGGCCTTCCGGCCAACTGGGTTTGCCAGTAAAAAGCCTTGTCGTAGCCTGTATACTTAGGTCTAAACTGGCTATTAGCCGCTACTGGTGTTATTGGAGTCCAATCGCGGCTTGCTGATATGGCTGGGTTTGCCGGTTTCTGATTAACATCAATTGTCTTGCCGTCACTAGTCAACAACCAGATGGGTATCACTAATGCCAGCCCGCTGGTTAGTAACAACACCAGGCTATTTTTTAGCAGTAAGCTTTGGCTAGCGCTCACTGGCTTTGTTACCTCAGCGATTGGAGCTTCTGGGAACCGGCGGATAAGCCATAAGAACAAAAAAAAGATTGCCGAAAACACCCACCAGCCATAGTCACCGTGTTCCCGAACTAGAGGATTATTCATTTGTGAATAATAGGCAATTAAAATCAGAGAGTACACTCGAAACCAATTGCTAAAAATGGCCAAGAAAGACATAAGCCCAATACTGAGAATAGTATGTCTAATACTGTAATGCCGATATTTACTGTTAATGCTGGCTAGCGCCAATCCCATTAGAAAATAACTTAGGCCCGCACAGCTGCCGGCGATCACCACCGTTCCGTAAGGGAGAACGAAGGAAAAACCATCGATAAAGGCCGGAACATCCAGCAGTCGAACACCTTGGGTGGCCACATGGCTGGTCATAGAGCGTAGGAGTGGCAGAAAGACTTCCCAAAGGGGGATGGCCAAATACAGCAGGGCCAATGGGAACATCAGTGACCAAAACTGTCTAAGGCCAATGAGCGGTAAAATCAGACAAGCCAATAAGGCCGGTAGTGCCATCTGTTGCAGTAACGCTATCTGGGTAGCATAACCAAAGCTCCACACCAAGGAAGGTAATACGATGAGCAGGCTATACGGCCAATAGACCCTGGCAAATTGTACCTTGACCCGTAAATCGCGGAATATAAACAGCAAACACACCAATATTAATAGGTAACCATGGGAATAGGCTTGATCCCACTGGGTCCAGCGCTGATGCAGTGTAATCAGGGTGTCCTGCAGGGTCCACAGGACTAGGCTGAAGGCCAATAGTAGCGGCAGTAACGGTAGCCACTGGCTCACCAGGGCTAGAACCCTTACTGAAGAGGGAAAACGAAACCGCACTCTGGTACTCCTTTACCGACATTCGATGTGAATTGAACGACCCCGCATACCTATATTGACCTAACTTCAGTACACTGCAGCGGATTCTAACCGATTTTTCCCCGTCGGACAGATAATTCATATCACAACCGCAAAGCTGAGCAAACCTACATGGATGTAACAAAAATACTAAAAGATCCACAGGCCTACTTCACGAGCCTAATTACACCGCCACCGGACCTA
>Ga0307488_10001458_pt1 | contig 19689 bp, 16 predicted proteins | sample SB02metaG_FD_202248 | JGI IMG/M metagenome (GOLD analysis project Ga0307488, IMG submission 202248) | Sea-ice brine microbial communities from Beaufort Sea near Barrow, Alaska, United States - SB 0.2 | ecosystem: Environmental > Aquatic > Marine > Coastal | place: USA: Alaska | collected... | reverse complement strand
CAAAAGTGTCCATATTGCGATTTCAATTCCCATGCATTAAAAAATGAAGTCCCTGAGCAAGAGTATATCGAGCAACTCATTATTGACTTAGACTGTGATATTGAACGTTTTGATTTATTAAGCCGCCCTCTACACAGTATCTTTATTGGCGGTGGCACACCTAGTTTATTTTCACCATCCGCGATTGAGCGTTTATTGCAACAAGTATTGCAGCGTTTTGAACACAAAAGTGATATAGAAATAACCCTGGAAGCTAATCCAGGCACAGTCGAAGCTGACAAATTCATTGGTTTTTTTAATGGCGGTGTCTCACGATTATCTATAGGGATTCAGAGTTTCGAATCCGATAAACTCATCAAACTAGGTCGAATTCACGACAGTAATCAAGCAAAAAATGCGGTAATTTTAGCGCAAAACTGTGGTGTAAAGAGTTTTAATTTAGATTTAATGCATGGCCTACCTCAACAAAATATCGATAATGCTTTAGACGATTTAGCAACAGCCATTAATTTAAATCCTACTCATATTTCATGGTATCAATTAACTATAGAGCCTAATACACCATTTCATTCTAAGCCACCGACGCTTCCTAAAGATGAGATTCTTTGGCAAATTCAAGACAAAGGCATCGAGCTGTTAGCTCAAGCAGGTTACCAGCAATATGAAATATCCGCTTTTAGTAAACCAGAATTTCAATGCCAACATAATCTTAACTATTGGCAATTTGGTGACTATCTAGGTATCGGCTGTGGCGCTCATGGCAAGATTACTGATGCTAAGAACAACGCAATATTTCGTACGATCAAAGTAAAACACCCTAAAGGCTATTTAGACAATGACCGTGAACATTTAGATCACCTGATCACTGTTAAAGATGATGAATTACCCTTTGAGTATATGATGAATCGTTTGAGGTTATACTCAAGCTTTACCTTAGCTGATTATCAACAAGCTACCGGGCTACCAGTTGAGTCTATAAGGCCTACCCTAGAACTAGCGAAAAAGAAACAACTGATGGAGCAAAAAAATGATACTTGGCAGGTCAGTCAACATGGTCATCGTTATCTAAATGATTTGTTGGAAATGTTTTTATGAGTCTGACAAAAGAGCAGATAAAAACAGAACAAGATATACTTGATACCTATTTTATGAAATGTGCTTATCAACTTGCCCAACGAGCAGAGTCTCACAACGAAATTCCTGTTGGTGCATTGGTAGTTACCGATGGCAAAATTATTGGTGAGGGCTTTAATCAATCAATTATGTTAAATGATCCCTCTGCTCATGCTGAAATGATAGCCATCCGCCAAGCAAGTAAATATTTACAAAATTATAGAATGTTAGACTGTACTTTGTACGTTACATTAGAGCCTTGTCCTATGTGTGCAGGTTTATTGGTACATGGTCGAATAAAACGCTTAGTTTATGCTGCAAATGATCAAAAAACGGGAGCAGCGGGTAGCTTGATTGATTTAGTTAATCACCAAGGATTAAACCATCAAGTTGAAGTGAGTAAGGGAGTAATGGGGGAGGAATGTAGCGCCCTACTTTCTGCCTTTTTTAAAAGGCGCCGAGCTGAGAAAAAAAAAGAAAAACGGCAGAAAAGAATTTAGCTGTTTAGTCTTCAGGCTTTTCTTCATTAATAGTCTGAATAAAAAATTCTTGACGACGTGTCGCTACTTTTTGATACCGACGAACAGATTGACGCTTACGATTTAGGGTTGATGTTAGTCTTTTATTCTTCATTAACTGTCTCTTCTTATTTCATAAATTTAATTTCAATTGAGTATCACACGGCTTTATGACATTTTAATGACAAAGTTAAAAACTTAGTTTTTAGCTAATGGCTCATCGTTGATAGTTTCTTGTTCAATCTGATCAGACAATAGCTTTTCTTTTTGAGCTTTATCATCTAAAAATGATAAACTTTCGTAGTAACGTCTGATACTTTGCACATATTTAACTGGCTCATCACCACGGGCATAACCATATTTAGTGTTTTTATAATATTTTTTTTGCTTAAGCAGTGGTAAGCGTGTTTTGACATCAAACCAGCGATCAGCATCACCACCTTGCTGCTGGGTAATAATTCGAGCATCATTTAAATGCCCAAAGCCAACATTATATGAAGCAAGAGCAAACCATGTTCGATCAGGTTCAGGAATACGCTCTGGCATTTTATTGATCATTCGTTTAAAATATTTAGCGCCACCAATAATACTTTGTTCAGCATCTAAACGGCTTTTAATGCCCATTTGTTTAGCGGTAATAAGTGTTAACATCATCATGCCCCTAACACCTGTATAAGAACGAGCATGAGGTTCCCAATGTGACTCTTGATAACTAATTGCGGCTAACAAGCGCCAATCAAGATCTTGTCCATGCTTTTTAAACAATGCTTGATATTTTGGTAGTTTATTATCAACCGCTTGAATGAATAAGCGAGTATCAACATAATTGAATTTTTCAACATGGCCATAATATTTATCGTCAAGTGCCAATAAAGTACCATCATGATGAACTTTACCAAAAAATTCGATAAGACTAGCAAGAATAGAAGCGTCGTTCTTTTTACTCACTATCCAAGCAAGTGGTTCTTCAGGCTTAATGGTGAAGGCAATACTAAGTTCAGGGTAATAACGACGATTCATCGCTAATATATGACTATCGATAATGGTGTAATCAATTTCCCCCTCAAGTACTTGTATTAGTAATTCTTCATTATCAAGTTCAGAAGTCTCTTGCCAAGTTAATTCTGGATGAATGAGTTTAATCTGTTGTAAATTTTCAACATGACTTGAGCTTGAGGTTACCATTAAGCTGCCCGATAAATCTTTTAACTCACGAGGCCATTCATTTCCTTGTTTAAACACTAACTTTTGACTGACCTGATGATAACTTGGTGAGAAATTAAAATCTTCAAGTCGATTATCTGTAACGGCTAGACCTGCCGCAAGAAAGTCTACTTCACCACTATCGAGTTTTGGAAACAACTCCTCAAGGTTATAACTTGGAATAATTCTTAGCTCAACGCCTAAGGTATCGGCATAATCCTTAGCGAGTTCATATTCGAAACCAGTGGGTCCTTCAGAACCGATATAATAACTGTTAGGGCCAAATAACGTGCCCACTGTGACGTAACCGCGATCGATGATTCGTTGCAAGCTTGCTTCATTGGTTTTTGAGTCACAGCCCGTTATCAAAGTTAGCACTAACAAAACTATACTAACGAGAAACTTGGGGTATGGCTGTTTTTTAATAATAAGTAAATTCATAACGTTCATTGTGTCGCTAATTAGATTACACATAAAGCCTTTTTTTCTTTGATTTCATAATCTCGCTAGAATGTCCATTTTAAATACTTATCAAATGAGCAGTTTTCCATTATAATACGCGCGATTTTTTGCTACTTTATATTTATCCCATAATTAAAGTAGTTAGCCTAACCAACCAGTGGTGATACCGTTTATGACGATGTTGATGAAAACCTTTCGTGGCGCTCCGGCACTTTCAGACTTTAGAGTTCAAAAATTATTAACTCAATGTGCTGAGTTGCAATTACCTGTTACTCATATTTATGCTGAGTTTGCCCATTTTTCTCACCTTGCTTCAGACCTTAGCGATGAAGAATCTCATGTATTACAACAACTACTCAAGTATGGACCAACGATTGAAGAGCACAATCCTGTTGGCCAACTTTTATTAGTAACACCACGTCCTGGGACTATTTCACCTTGGTCTTCAAAATCAACTGATATCGCCCACAACTGTGGATTAGAAAAAATCACCCGCTTAGAGCGTGGTATTGCTTATTACATTTCTTTGTCAGACACGAGCAGTCAATTAAGTACAGCACAGCAATCTCAATTGGATAACCTACTGTCTGATCGGATGATGGAAGTTATATTCACCGAGATGGGTCAAGCGACCTCTCTATTTGCTTCAGCTGAACCGAGCAAATTAACCGCTATTGATATTCAAAATGGTGGTAAAAACGCCTTGGTACAAGCCAATGTTGATTTAGGGTTAGCACTAGCGACAGATGAGGTTAATTATTTATTTGAAAACTTCACTAAATTAGGTCGAAATCCTAACGACATTGAACTCTACATGTTTGCGCAAGCTAACTCTGAACATTGTCGTCATAAAATTTTCAATGCTGACTGGACCATTGATGGTGTTAAGCAACCTAAATCATTATTTAAAATGATCCGTAATACCCATGAAATTAACCCTGACTTTGTCTTAAGTGCTTATAAAGATAACGCTGCAGTTATGGTCGGTAATAAGGGTGGTCGCTTCTTCCCAAATCCTGAAACTAATGTCTACGGTTATCACCATGAAGACATTCAAATATTAATGAAGGTTGAAACACACAATCATCCTACCGCTATTTCACCTTATCCAGGTGCTGCGACAGGAAGTGGTGGTGAAATTCGTGATGAGGGCGCTACAGGCATCGGCTCTAAGCCTAAAGCGGGTTTAGTGGGTTTTTCAGTCTCAAACCTACGTATTCCAAATTTTGAACAACCTTGGGAAACTGACTTTGGTAAGCCAAATCGTATCGTTTCAGCCTTAGATATTATGATGGAAGGCCCGCTAGGTGGCGCGGCATTTAATAACGAATTTGGTCGCCCAGCTATTTTGGGTTATTTCCGTACTTATGAAGAACAAGTGAACTCATTCAATGGTGTTGAGGTACGTGGTTACCACAAGCCCATCATGCTTGCTGGTGGCTTGGGCAATATTCGTGATGAACATGTACAAAAACGCGAAATAATTATTGGCGCTCATTTAATTGCACTCGGTGGCCCTGCAATGAACATTGGCTTGGGTGGCGGTGCTGCTTCTTCAATGGCATCAGGCCAATCAGCTGAAAACTTAGACTTTGCTTCTGTACAACGTGAAAACCCGGAAATGGAGCGTCGTTGCCAAGAGGTTATTGATAAATGTTGGCAATTAGGTGAACAAAATCCCATCGCCTTTATTCATGATGTCGGTGCGGGTGGCTTATCAAACGCTTTTCCTGAGCTGGTTTCAGACGGTGGTCGAGGGGGCATTTTTGAACTTCGTAATGTACCCAATGATGAGCGCAGCATGGCACCACATGAAATTTGGTGTAATGAGTCTCAAGAGCGTTATGTCATCGCAGTATCAGATAAAAATCTCTCGACTTTTGAGCAAATATGTCAACGTGAACGGGCACCGTTTGCTGTTGTTGGTCGTGCAACAGAAGAGGAGCATTTAACAGTAACAGACTCTCACTTTAAAGGCAGTGATAAATTAGCTACCCCTATCGACTTACCTCTTGAAGTTTTGTTAGGTAAAACACCGAAAATTTATAAAGATGTCACCACAAAAACAGCCGAAGGTGATGAACTAATTGTCACTGACATTAACTTAGTAGATGCTGCTGACCGTATTTTATCGCTACCGACGGTAGCAGAGAAAACCTTCCTAATTACTATTGGCGATCGCTCAGTAACCGGTATGGTTAATCGCGATCAAATGGTAGGTCCTTGGCAAGTACCCGTAGCTGATTGTGGCGTTACCGCTAGTGCTCTCGATTCTTACCACGGTGAAGCCATGTCATTAGGTGAACGCACACCCGTTGCGTTATTAAACTTTGGCGCCTCTGCTCGATTAGCCGTAGCTGAGTCTTTAACTAACATTGCCGGTACTGACATTGGTGACTTAAACCGCATTAAACTATCAGCTAACTGGATGTCGCCAGCAGGTCACCCCGGTGAAGATGCAGGTCTTTATGAAGCAGTTAAAGCCATTGGTGAAGAGCTTTGTCCAGCCCTTGGTTTAACTATCCCTGTAGGTAAAGACTCAATGTCTATGCGGACCCAATGGACCGAAGCAAAAGCGAACGAACATGGTGAACTTAATCCTGTTGAAAAATCAGTAACATCACCGATGTCATTAATCATTACCGCTTTTGGTGTTGTTGAAGATATTCGTAAAACCGTGACGCCTCAACTGCGCACTGATTTAGGCGATACCCGTATTGTAGCGATTGATTTATCAAAAGGTAAAATGCGCTTAGGTGGTTCATGCTTAGCACAAGTGTATAAACAACTTGGCAATGAAACACCTGATGTTGATTGCCCTGAGACACTAAAAGGCTTCTTTAATGCTATGCAGGCACTTGTTCGTGATGAAAAACTTATTGCTTATCATGACATCTCTGACGGTGGTTTGTTCACTTCAGTGGTCGAAATGGCATTTGCTGGCCATACCGGTGTTGATATTGACCTAACTCAATTTACGTCAAGGTCAGGCAACGATGTAGATGTGTTGTTTAACGAAGAGCTTGGCGCCGTGATTCAAATTCGTGAAAGCGATATTGATGCTGTTCACGCGGTATTAACTCAGTATAATATTTTAGACTGTTGTACTGACATCGGCCATATCAATAATGAAGATACCATTCGCTTTAGCCGTGACAGTGAGGTGGTGCTAGAAAATTCTCGCACTTATTACCGCACGACTTGGGCGCAAACCACATTAAAAATGCAATCAATGCGAGATAACCCTACTTGTGCACAACAAGAGCATGACGTTAAATTTGACACAGAAGATCCTGGTTTACATGCTGAATTAACTTTTGATATCAATGAAGATATCGTTGCTCAATTAATTGCACAAGATGCACAAAATCAAACAAATCCTAAGATTGCAATTTTACGTGAGCAAGGTGTTAACTCTCATGTGGAAATGGCTGCAGCCTTCGATCGTGCTGGCTTTATTGCTATTGACGTACATATGTCTGATATTTTAGCTGGCCGAACAGACTTAGCTAACTTTAATGGTTTAGTTGCTTGTGGTGGTTTTTCGTACGGTGACGTATTAGGTGCTGGTGAAGGTTGGGCAAAATCTATTTTATTCAACAAAAATGCAAAAGCGATGTTCAAAACCTTTTTTGAACGCCAAGATACTTTTTCGTTAGGTGTTTGTAACGGTTGTCAAATGCTATCAAATCTGAAAGAAATTATTCCTGGATCTGATGTTTGGCCACACTTTGTCCAAAATAAATCTGATCGTTTTGAGGCTCGCTTTTCATTAGTTGAGATTCAGGAAAGTCCGTCAATACTGTTTAAAGGTATGGAGGGCTCGCGTATGCCAATCGCAGTATCTCATGGCGAAGGTCATGCAGAATTTAACTCAGAAGAAGCTATTGGCGAAGCGAATGATTCAGCTGCAGTCTCCATGCGTTATGTTGATAACTATGGTCAAATCACTGAAACATATCCAGCAAACCCGAACGGTTCTCCAGATGGTATTACCGCTCTAACGACAACAGATGGCCGTGTCACTATTATGATGCCACATCCTGAGCGCGTCTTTAGAACAGTCGCTAACTCTTGGCATCCAGATGAATGGCAAGAAGATTCGCCATGGGTAAGAATGTTTCGCAATGCCCGTGCCTTTATTGGTTAATATTAACTAACTTGGCATTTGCATCAAAAAAGCGCCATTAGGCGCTTTTTTATTATCTTGTAAACTCAAAATCGACATAAGTACTGATATTAACCTTAATGATGTTTGGCTAACATTTACCCTAGGGCGTTAAATTTTGAACAATATTCGAATACACAATTCAACAAAAATTAAGATGATATGGCAAGCTTTCTTCAACCTGCCAGTAAAATTAAAGTATAAAATCAAGTTGAATATCGGTACAACCTTTCACGCATGAAATGCTAGAGTCTTTACTTTTTTGTGAAGACTCAGTAGAGGTAGGTAAACTAAGATGAATAACTTGCTGACATTTGGGGCATAAGACTTGTTGCCCAGACATCAATTTTTTAATCATTACTTTTTGTTGATGAAATGACTCTTTACTCGCTTTTTGGATTGCTGAAAATTTATCTAAATCAATCATGGGTTTTCGTCACTTAAAAATACGGTAAAATAATTAGACAGCGTTGGGAACTATTAAGGCTGTTGACTTGAACTTATACAGTACCAACCATCAAACTGACCTTTCAAAGGTTCAGCACTTGTTACCAGTAAATTTTGATAGGCCATTATATTTACATATGAAGGTTCGATTTCTGGATAAGCGGTAATTTCCCAAGGTAATTCATCATTGTTTTGAAATGGACAAAACGAGAGTTTTTGATTGTTCTCTAAAAGCAATTGACCAAATTTTAAGGCTAATTGTTCAGTAGGGAACAGCATAGAGAACTCAAGCTCTCTCTCTGTGGATAAATTATCACCGGCTTGTTGCATTTTCCATAAAGCATCACCAATATTATCTTCAGGAAACAGCGTTAAATCTCGTGACATTTATTATTCCTCTTTATCATCTCTCTCTTTATAAACAGGAGAAATCGAATGGTATACAATGAATACTCGGTACTTTACCCTTGAGGTAGAAACAAATCGAGCCTTATTTCGACATTATCAAAAATACAAATGAATAATTTGATAAACTATTTTCTCAATACTAAACCTTACTTTAACAGACTTAATATTTTGAAAAAACTTGAATGTCACCTCACCATCACTGCAAATGACAGTACGGCAATCTCAGCGTTAACTAAACAATGCGATTTGAGCACAAACGTCATTAAACAATCGATTAATCAGGGGGCACTATGGCTAACTAGAAACAAAAAAACGCAAAGATATCGGCGTATTAAAAAACCATTAAAAATGAATGACCAATTACATTTTTACTATGATGAAGCCATATTATCTCAAGTGCCAACCCCGGCAAAGTTAATCGCTGATTTAACTGAGTATAGTGTCTGGTATAAGCCTTACGGTATGTTATCTCAGGGGACAAAATGGAGTGACCATTGCTCTATTGCTCGCTGGGTACAACAACACTTAACTCCTGAACGTCCTGTTTTTATTGTTCATCGTTTAGATAAAGCCGCAACGGGTTTAATCATTATTGCTCACTCAAAAAAAGCGGTTAGAGCATTAACTGCTATGTTTGAAAGTCGTGATGACATTAAATATAAACTGACAAAGCGTTATCAAATCATTGTTCATGGTAATCATTCAGGCAATAGCCAGCCTCAAATTATCACTCAAGACATTGAGGGTAAAACATCAAAAAGTACTTTTACCTTAAAAAACTACGATGAAGAAAATGATTTATCGTTATTAACAGTGAAAATAGACAGTGGTAGAAAGCACCAAATTAGAATACATGCCGCAAATATAGGTTTACCCATTGTTGGCGACCGCTTGCATGGTGATAAAACACAGAATTATCAAGATGCGTTAAATTTGCAATTATCTGCTGTCGAACTGAGTTTTAGTTGTCCACTTTCAAATAAACAACAAAGTTTTAAACTAAGCGATGAATACAGACCTGATATAAAAAAGGTTATTGCCCTTTTATAGCAATAACCTTTAGTCAATGTCGAATTATTATCTCGGTAACTCAGTCAATAATCATTCGCAATAATTAAAATCATCATCTGCCATTAACTTCAATGCATTACCCACTAATTCATCTTGTTCGAACGCTGATAACAAAGCAAAGCCTTGTTGGCGCTGCGCTAACGTTAGCGCATGATAAGGTAACCTAAAGTTAGCTGAAACAGCTTCTGTCATCATTAAAGCGGTATTTATAGCAATGGGGTTCGGCTCACAAAACAACCACTTGATTAAACCTTGTAAGCGTTCATTCAAGACCACATTATTATTATCCATTAACTGACGCATCAGTTCAGGAATAATATTAGAGGTTACAGAGATAACACCGTGAGATTTGTGTTGATGTCTACCGACAAAACTCTCATCATCGTTACCTGACCAACATGCAATACCTTGCTGTTCATAATAAGCGATGCGTTCATTTCCTCCACACTCTTTTACCCCAATAAAATTAGCATGTTTTGCTAGAGGCTCAATAATATCTGGCGTTAAATCTTGCCCTGTTCTACCGGGCACATTATAAATAAAAGCAGGCCCGACATCTAAAACGCGATTAAAATGATCGTTTACGCCTATTAATGAAGTGCGGCCATAGTAAGGGTTGATTTGTAATGCGGCATCCATACCTGTAGCAAAGCCATTTTCTGTTGCCTTAATGGCTTCACGAGTATTATTACTACCCGTATTACCCACAATTAATAGTTTATTGCCAAAACGGTGGGCACTGTGGGCAATCAACATTAAATGCTCTTCCCAACTTAATAAATGTCCTTCTCCTGTAGTGCCGCCAACAATAATACCATCGACACCTGCAGCGACTTGACGCTCTACTAAGGTGTCATATCTATCGAGATCAATATCACCAGTTACTGTATAAGGGGTTTTTACTGCGGTAATTAGACTAGCGTCTTTAATACGATTCATTACATTCTCTAAATAGATTTTTTGTTTAAAATTCAAGCTAAAACATTACTTTTAACAGTGCGCAATATTACCAACAACTCGTCGCATGATAAACACTTCATTTGTTACTATATGCTGATATTTAAAAATTTGGCTATTAAGTTGTAATACTTGATAGGCATGATAATTATCACTATTCGCTAAGTCAGAATTGAAAAGTTCATTATCAACAAACTCACTTTTAGTTAAAGTGAAATGAATGTCACCCACCAATCCCCAATCACCTAATTCAATACTTTGCTCAATAACATTACCCTTTTCATTTAATGTAGAAAAAGTAAACTCATAACTACCGTCGGCAGAGACTTCAGCATATTCACTAACTTGATGACCAAGTTCATCAATATCAATGCGGTACCACTGGCCAATAAGTTGTTCTCTAGGATAATTCATCTGATGAATATCAAGAAGCTAAACGCTCATTTATCCAACGACTGATATCATTAATTTGCTGAGCACAAACACTATGTGGCATAGCGTAACTCTTATATTGGCAAGGGTAACCTTTATTAAGGAGAAAGTTTTTAGCAAACTGGCCTAGCGTTTCAGGTACTACCGGGTCTTGAGTACCGTGCATAATCATTGATGGTAATTTGGCATTGGCTTCATTTAACTCAATAGTTTTAACTGTCGCCAAATAAGTGGACATAGCCAACAAGCCAGCAAGTGGTTTATGGAAAGTTAATGCGGCTTGATAAGCTACGGCACCACCTTGAGAGAAACCAGCAAGGATAATACGTTCACTCGGTATACCTTTTGCAATTTCCTGCTCAACTAAAGCAATAATGTCATGAGCTGATTGATTAAGTTGCTGAGTATCCACTTTACGGTCAATACTCATTTCAATAATATCATACCAAGCAGGCATCAAAACTCCGCCATTAACAGTCACAGGGATACGAGCAGCATTAGGGAAAATAAAACGTATAGCTAAACTAGGATCTAAGGACAGTTGAGGCACAATAGCTTCAAAATCATGGCCGTCAGCGCCTAAACCATGTAGCCATATAACTGAGGCGGTAGGCTCTTTTTCCGTTAATACTTCGATACAAGATAAGGTCATCATCAGTTCCTGCCATCTTAAAATCAATTGATAAAAGACAGTTTAAATAAATCTAGGGCGTGATTATATCGCTATTTTTATAAAATTTCATAACGATATATTAATAACATTCAGCCTTTTGATTACTACAATTCAAGTGGATAATTACAAATTCACATTATTACTTCTACAATGCTACTTGTTCATACGTTTTGCATAATATTACTAAATTAGTTTCACCTTATTTGAAGAGTTTAGATGACAACAATCTAAAAAAGGTTTAAAAGCTTAAGGATATTACAAAAAGACTGAGCCCAATTTATGAAGCAGCTAAATATCCAACTTTTAATGACAGGAAACGAGTTAATGACGGGAGATATTGTTGACAGTAATTCAGCAATGATCGCACAAGACCTAAAAGAACTAGGCTTAGAAATTTTTCGTAAAGTGACTGTACCTGATAATTTAGCCATGCTTGGAGAAGAAATTAAAAAAATAAGTCTTCATGCCGATATATTAATTGTTAATGGCGGATTAGGTCCAACGGTGGATGACTTAACAGCAGAAGCTTTAGCTTTAGCTACCAATAAGTCATTAATTCAGCATCCAGAGGCTCTATCCCATATTGAAGGGTGGTGTATAAAACGTGGGGTACAATTAAATCAACCTAATTTAAAACAAACAATATTACCCAAAGATTGCGATATTATCGCCAATAAAAGAGGAAGCGCCGTTGGCTTTGCTGTTAATTTTCAACAATGTGATATCTATTGCACGCCCGGAGTACCTAGCGAACTTAAAACTATGTTTAATGAAGAAATACTTCCTAAAATAGCTCAACAAGTTCCTAAGAATAGATCTTTAGAGGTTACACGACTGCAATTATTTGGCTTAGGCGAGTCAACTATCCAAAAGCTCATTGATGACCATTTACCTGATTGGCCTAGTGAAATTGAATTAGGCTTCAGAGCAGGGCTGCCTTTATTAGAAGTTAAACTAACAACAAAAAATGCTATAGGACAACATCTAAAGCAAGAATATTTACCCCGCCTTTATGCGTTACTAGGTGATCATATTCTAGGTGCCGTTGATAAACGCCCAAAAAGTCTAGCTGAGTATGTCGTGGAACTATTAATCAAAAACAATAAAAAAATCACCATGGCAGAGTCATGCACTGGAGGCCTAATTGCTAGTCTAGTCACACAAGTTTCTGGTGCATCGAGTGTTTTTGAAGCTGGTTTTGTTACCTACTCTAATAAAATCAAAACAAAATTATTAAGTGTTAGTTCACAGACTTTAGCCAACAACGGTGCCGTAAGTGAACAAACAGTTTTAGCAATGGCACAAGGCGCCTTAGATATAACGGATGCAGATTTTGCTATAGCCGTATCAGGTATTGCAGGCCCCGATGGTGGGTCAGAAGAAAAACCTGTTGGCACAGTTTGTCTTTCTTGGGGGAAACCCACAAGCTTGAAAAGTGTATGCTTACTTATACCAGCGCCTCGGATATATTTCCAAACTTATGTAGCGGCTATTGGCTTAGACTTAATCCGCCGTTTATTAATTAATAGTGCTGAAATACCGCGTTATGTCTCAGAAAGGACCGCAAGTAATAAGGTGTTACGCTGAAGTAATTGTTTCATGTTAGCTTAACGCCCTTTATATTGTATATTGCATAAAAAATTAAAAGCTTATATATTTGAACCGGTAATAATTAGCACAGCTAGGCGTTTATTTTGGATGATGATAATTTTATTATAAGTACTCACAAGTCCATTATTCATAAAATAAATTGGTTTACTTATTGTTAATGGCGAGTGTAATGGTAAGAGTCATAAGTATTTATAAACGTCTATTCCTTAAAAAAATTTGCTAAAGAATATCTAATCGATTACGGAAAATCAGGTATGCCTTCGTTTATTAAAGTCAATCAAGACAATGATATTGTAAGGGTAGTTAATTAAAACGTTAGGTACATATATTCATAATGAACCCTTAGGTTAAATGTCAGTTATTAAATAAGAAGATAAAAATGACAAGTCTCACTTTAATAAGTAACTCAAACAATAATATAGATTTGGTTTTAGAGGCGAAAAAGGTAGGTGAACCAGTTACTGAAATCACTATTCAAGAACTTATTGATGCATCAACATATACTTCACTATTTATAAATAGAGTAAATATTAAAAATGCCATTACTGATCTCAGTAATACCTTAAAAAGTTTACAAGCAGATCAAACAGGAATTGAAATTCGCTATCAGATTCTAGAACGACATGATGCAACAATAACTATTACCATAGCGCCAGACGAAATGAGCGCTACAGCTCAAATAACAACCGCCCTTGGAGGTAAACATCTTAGTGCTAAAGCTATTTTGAATGAAGCTCAGAGCGTCGGTGTTAAGAAAGGATTTAGTAAAGAAGCATTAGTTAAACTAGCAAAACTCGCTGGTACAAGATCGGCTGGCCCTATAGTTTCTTTGGACGTAGCGTTAGGGAAAAAAGCTATCAAAGGTAAAAGTGCTAGAATAAAAAATTTAGTTCAAAGCGCTCAAGAACGTATATTACAACCAAAAAATCTGGGTGATGGCACTGTTGACATGCGTGATCTTGGCGATATTATTTGTGTCAATGTGGGCGATCCTTTAGCGCAAAAAGTATCATTAACCAAAGGGAGTGAAGGATATACTGTTACTGGAAACCTCCTATATACTGAACCAGGTGAAGATATTACTCTTAATGCTGGTGAAGGCACATCACTGAGTCCTAAAAATGATGATTTATTAATTTCAACACTTGACGGTTTGCCTAAAATGATTGAAAACGGTATGGAGGTTGATGAAGTCTATATAATCAATAATGTCGACGTTGCCACTGGAAATATTGATTTTATCGGTAGTGTAATCATTAATGGTGATGTATGTGAGGCTATGAAAGTTTTTGCTACTGGTGATATTACCATCGCAGGTTGTGTTGAGTCTGCCACCCTTAAAGCTGGGGGTGACATTACAATTATTGGCGGAATTATCGGTAAGAAACAAGATGTTGAAAACTCAAGTATCACTGATTTAAAGATGAGTACTAATATCTGGGCTAAGGGTAAAATTTATGCAAAATATTGCCAATATGCCGAAATATTCTGTGGCTACAATATGCGAATTGAAAACCAGTTAATGCACAGCGTTGTAAATATCGGTGGACGTTTATGGTTAGGATCAGACAGTAAAGCTAATGGTAAATTAATTGGGGGCTATATAAAAGTTGGAACCTCTGTTAGTGCAGGAATTATTGGTGCAACAGCTGGTAGTAATACTTTTATTAATTTTGAAACTATAATTATGGAGTTTCAAAAATCACAGGTCGACATTGATAAACGTTTAAAGACTGAAACCGATATAATTGAAGAAATTCAATCCATAAAAAAGAAAATGGAGCAATTACCAAAAGATAACTCTACCCCTAAAATTTATAATAAATTGGTTACCAATTTAAGGTTTCATAGCAATAAAAAGATAAAAATACTTGAAGAAAAAATAACGTTAGACACAAATTCAAAAAAATACATATCAAACGTCTATGTAGAAGCAACTGATAAACTTTATCATGGCGTAGAGCTTATAGTGGGAGACTTAAGAGAGAGATCCCGCAGGGAATACGGACCCAGTAGAATGATCTGTAAAGAATATAAAATTTATATTGATCCCATCATTAATACTTAATCTACGTGATAAGTATTTTAATGAACCTCTTTCATTTTCATCACTAATAATAAAACCTAATAAAATAGCAGCTTATAGGAATCAGTGAGCAAATATAAATCCTCACTATAAACTGCACATATTTTACTTACCTTTACATATTTGGATAATTTGGACCACCTGTACCTTCAGGTGTTACCCAAGTGATGTTCTGACTTGGGTCTTTAATGTCACATGTTTTACAGTGAATACAGTTTTGTGCATTAATAACAAACTTAGCACCTTCTGCATTAGTTTCAACTTCATAAACACCCGCTGGGCAGTACAGTCGGGCAGGCTCACCATATTTAACTAAATTAACAGCAATAGGGATGCTGATATCAGTTAATTTAAGGTGGCAAGGTTGTTCTTCTTCATGGTTAGTATTAGATAAAAAAACTGACGTTAACTTATCAAAACTTAATTTATTATCATACTTAGGGTAGTTAATAACATCAACTTCAGAAGCTAAACTCATTTGGGCATGATCTAAGGTATCGTCTTTGAAATTAAACGGTAATTTACCAGCAAATAAATTTTGGTCAATCGTATTGTAAGCACCACCTATTATAGTGCCAAACTTATGTATTACCGGACCAAAATTACGAGAGCTATACAATTCATCATATAACCAAGAGTTTTTATACTTTTTGGTATAATCGGTTAAGTCTTTTGCACCATCCTTTAAATCTGTATCACTCATTAGTGCTTCACAGATAGTCTCTGCAGCTAAAATCCCTGATTTCATTGCGGTATGATTGCCTTTTATCTTTGCAAAGTTCAACGTACCCGCATCACAACCGACTAATATAGCTCCAGGCATTGTCATTTTTGGTAGTGAATTAAAACCACCTTTAGCTAAAGCACGCGCACCGTAAGAGACACGTTTTCCACCTTCAAGGTACTGACTAATCTTGGGGTGGTGTTTGTAGCGTTGAAATTCATCAAATGGACTCAAGTGTGGATTACTGTAATTTAGATCCACAATTAAGCCAACAAAAACCTGATTATTCTCTGCATGATACAAATAACCACCACCGGTAGTATCTTTATCTAAAGGCCAACCTGCGGTATGAACAACTAAACCTTCTTGATGTTTGTCAGGATCAACATCCCAAATTTCTTTAAAACCTAAACCATAGTGCTGTGGTGATGTTTCAGCATCTAAATTGAATTTAGCAATAAGTTCTTTACCTAAATGACCACGACAACCTTCAGCAAAAACCGTATATTTGGCACGGAGCTCCATACCTGGCATAAAAGCGTCTTTTTGTTTGCCTTCAGAATCAAGCCCCATATCACCAGTAATAATACCACCAACACTACCATCGTCATTGTAAATAATTTCTTGAGCAGGGAAACCCGGAAATATTTCAACGCCTAGTTGCTCTGCCTGTTCAGCTAACCAGCGACAAACATTTCCCATGCTAACGATATAATTACCATCATTGTGCATGGTTTTAGGTACTAATAAGTTTGGCAATTTAATACTCTTGCTTTCGCTATTAAGCAAATAAATATCATCACCTGTTACTTTGGTTGTCAGAGGTGCCTTTTTTTCCTGCCAATCGGGAAATAATTCATTGAGAGCGCGAGGTTCAAAAACCGCACCAGAGAGAATATGAGCACCAACTTCAGAGCCTTTTTCAACAACACAAACCATAAGCTCTTGCTCTTTTTCTTGTGCTAATTGCATTAATCGACAAGCTGTAGACAAGCCAGAAGGACCAGCACCAACGATTACTACATCAAACTCCATTGATTCGCGTTCCATGATATCTCCCATTATTGATTTCTTTTTAACATAATTAAAACATGTGTTTGATTTTCAAACACCTGTTTGATAATATCAACCCATTATAGATATTTTGCAAGTAAATACTATATTGTAATAACGAATTTACAAATAAAATGTGTTCTAGGAAAGTTGGTAGTGATTATATTATATATTACGTTGACGTACACGTAATGTTTAACGTAGTCTTTTAAAGTAATACTCAAATAATTAATTTAGCTCAGCTAAGGGTATCATTTTAAAGTCAGATGACTACGTTTTGATCAAGTGTTATTATTACCATCTGCACTAAAGTATAAAAAATTAGTCACCGAATTTAACCACAACAAGCATAATCAGAGGCAAAGATGAAAGTATTAGTACCCATCAAACGCGTAATTGACTATAACGTCAAAGTTCGTGTTAAATCAGATAATTCAAATGTTGATCTTGCTAACGTTAAAATGGCTATCAATCCATTTTGTGAAATAGCGGTTGAAGAAGCTATCCGTCTTAAAGAAGCAGGCGTGGTAACAGAAGTCATTGCCGTTTCAATTGGCACTAAGGCTTGTCAAGAGCAACTTAGAACAGCTTTAGCCTTAGGTGCTGATAGAGCTATTCAAATTGAAACAGATTTGGAACTAGACTCAATCAATATAGCTAAGCTTTTACAAAAAATTGTTGAAGAAGAGCAACCTCAATTAGTTATTTTAGGCAAACAGGCTATTGATAGTGACAATAACCAAACAGGTCAAATGCTTGCCGCATTGACTAATATGCCTCAAGGAACTTTTGCTTCTATTGTTAAGGTCGAAGGCGATAAGGTTAATGTAACTCGTGAAGTTGATGGTGGTTTACAGACAGTTGCTTTAAGCCTTCCTGCCATAGTCACTACTGACTTACGTTTAAATGAACCTCGTTATGCCTCTTTACCTAATATAATGAAAGCCAAACGCAAACCTTTAGAGGTTAAAAATGCTAATGACTTTGGTGTCGACTTAGCGCCTAGAACTAAAGTATTGAAAGTAATTCCTCCTGCAGAACGTCAAGCCGGTATCATTGTTGAAACGATTGATGAACTAGTTGAAAAATTGAAAAACGAAGCGAAGGTGATCTCATGAGCATTTTAGTGATTGCAGAACATGACAATAATAACTTAAAAGCTGACACGTTAAAAACAGTCGCTGCCGCGCAAGCAATTAGTGGTGATATTCACCTATTAGTCGCTGGGAACAACTGCCAAGGTGTTGCTCAAGAAGCGGCTAAAGTTAATGGCGTCAGTAAAGTATTGGTTGCTGAAAATGCAGTTTATGAACATCAGCTGGCAGAGAATGTGAGTTTATTAGTGACTGAACTTGCTAATGACTATAGTCATATCCTTGCTGCCGCTTTAACTACAGGCAAGAATTTTATGCCTCGGGTAGCTGCATTATTAGATGTTACTCAAATTTCTGACATTATTGCTGTAGAGAGTCCTGATACTTTTATTCGTCCTATCTATGCAGGTAATGCAATTGCTACTGTGCAATCTCTTGATAGTAAAAAGGTCATTACTGTACGAACCACAGGCTTTGACGCAGTTGCTAGCGATGGTAGTGCCGAAGTTGTGATGCTAGAGAGTGTTATGGATGCTGGTAATTCGTTTCATGTGAGTGATGAGTTGACGGTTTCAGAACGACCAGAGTTAGGTGCTGCTAGCGTTATCATCTCAGGTGGCCGTGGTATGCAAAATGGTGATAACTTTAAACTACTTGACGGTATTGCTGATAAACTTGGCGCTGCTATTGGTGCGTCACGTGCTGCAGTTGATGCGGGCTTTGTGCCAAACGATATGCAAGTCGGTCAAACAGGTAAAATTGTTGCTCCAGACCTGTATATTGCGGTTGGTATTAGTGGTGCAATTCAGCACCTTGCTGGTATGAAAGACTCTAAAGTTATTGTTGCTATCAACAAAGATCCAGAAGCGCCTATCTTTCAGGTTGCTGATTACGGTTTTGTGGGCGATTTATTCGAAGCCTTGCCACTATTAGAAAGTAAACTTTAAGCTGTCAACTTGGAGTGAGAAGCTTTTACAATAAACATAGATCTATGACTCCTTGTTACCCTATAATAAAGCCACTTTTAGAGTGGCTTTATTTTTTCTAGCGTTTGGTTAATTAGTCAACCTTCAATTCACACTCTATTTTAAGTATTAATTTCAGGTTATAACATTATGAAAAATTCGTTTTCTAGCCTTAGTGATTTAGCCGCTGCTTTTGGAAAAGAGCCGCCAATCCAAGGCAACAATGCCACTGAGTCTGATTTAGTTTATTCAACTAATGGTGGTAAGATCAAACCACAAAGTAAAAAATCAGTCATTACTCAAAGTGATGGTTTTGCCAAAGTTCGTAGAGAAACGAAAGGTAGAAAAGGGAGAGGCGTCGTTGTTATTAGCGGGCTAGCTTTATCAACAAAAGCATTAAAAGTGTTTGCCAGTCAACTTAAAAAATCATGTGGTGCTGGTGGCAGTGTCGTTGGTGAAACAATTGAAATACAAGGTGACAAACGTGAAGCGATAAAACTGGCATTAGAGAAGCAAGGCTATAAAGTTAAGTTTGTTGGCGGTTAACATGCTAAAGAACAACAAGTAATATTAAGCCTAAATATTTTTACTGATACCGTGCTCTCTTAGTTTCATCGCTATTTTATTGTGAGAAACTTTTAACCTTCTGGCTAATAGCCTTGTGGTTGGATAAAGAGGGTAAAGTTTTTTCAACATTTGTAATT
>Ga0307488_10001457_pt1 | contig 19697 bp, 19 predicted proteins | sample SB02metaG_FD_202248 | JGI IMG/M metagenome (GOLD analysis project Ga0307488, IMG submission 202248) | Sea-ice brine microbial communities from Beaufort Sea near Barrow, Alaska, United States - SB 0.2 | ecosystem: Environmental > Aquatic > Marine > Coastal | place: USA: Alaska | collected... | reverse complement strand
ACACAATCATTTTTAACAACAAACAAAGGTGTTGCCTTTGGGCCTTTCCTTTATATAGGCGCTAAACACATGATTACTGGTTACGACCATTTACTTTTTTTAGTGGGTGTAATCTTTTTTTTATATCAAACTAAAGAAATTATCACTTATGTAAGTTTTTTCACTATTGGCCATAGTGCTACTCTTTTATTTGGTGTTATGGCAGATATAAATGTAAATGCGTATCTAATAGATGCAATAATTGGCTTATCTATCGTCTATAAAGGTTTTGATAATTTGGGCGGATTCAAAAAAATATTTGGAAAACAACCCAATACCAAAGCAGCCGTCCTAATTTTTGGGTTATTTCATGGCTTTGGGCTTGCAACGAAATTACAAGAATTTGAATTTGATAGAGAAGGTCTTTTTACTAATTTATTAGGCTTTAACTTGGGTGTTGAAATTGGTCAATTTTTGGCATTAGGTATTGTGCTACTAATCATTTCTTATTGGCGCCAATACAGTAGTTATATACAATTCTCCAAACTCACTAACATGCTTTTAATGGCAGCTGGTTTTTTGTTGCTTGGTTATCAATTAACAGGATATTTTATTTCTTAATACAGACTCTAATATGATCACAAAAAATCAACCTAATTTAAATAAAAGCCAATTATTAAAATCATTAATAATAGCATTAATAATTGGTGCAGTTGTGCTACTTACAGCGGTTTTACCTGCAGAATATGGTTTAGATCCTATAGGAACTGGTAAACTCTTTGGTTTTTCAAAATTATATCAAGGAGATAAACAAATAGAAAATATTAAACTTAATTCTAGTCTGAATTTTAAGAAAATAAAAATGGAGAAACTAGGTTCTTCATCAAATACACCTAAACCTATGGAAGCTAACAATCCACCTCCAGAAACTCAGTATTACAAAAAAGAGGACACTATAACGGTTGTAGTACTTGCTAAAAAAGGAATTGAATATAAATTTAAGAGCCTTAAATATGGTAGCATTAAATACGAGTGGTCAACAGATAATGGTATTGTTTATATAGATTTTCATGGTGAAGTAGAACAAGACAATCCGCCAAAAAATGTGTTTTATGAGAGTTATACACTTGCATATTCGAATAATATGGCTGGAACACTAACCGCACCTTTTAAAGGAAAACATGGTTGGTATTTTAGAAACGAAACCAAAGAAGATATTGTGGTTACTATTAAACTAAATGGACAATATGAATTATTTAAGTAAAATGCCAGCAGAGAACAACGTGTATAATTAATGCTTCACTCCTACTTCAATTAAAATTTATATATTTAAAGAACTGATTTGCTACAACCAAAAATCCTCTGAATTTGGAAATAGAGAAATCTGAAAGCGGATACGCTCAAGTTTGTCTTTACAGACCATATGTTTATACTGGTTCTGCTCTGGCTTGTAAATTAGAATATAATGGAGAAAAGCTGATTAATATTAAAACTTACAGTTATTATTTACATAAAGTAAAAACTGGAGAAATACATAAGTACAACTGGAATAATAGTAAAAAGGATATACTAGAAATAGATGCTATAGATGGGGACATTTATTTTATTAGAGGCTCATTCGCAGCAAGTTTTGAACCTTGGAATACAATTTCAACCGTTAGCAATGGAATGAATGTTTGTCTTGATAATCCGAATACAGCAAAGTATGCAATTTTGACTATAAAAAAAAGTCCGAAATATTAAAACATTTACAACAAAGAACTGTGCTAAAAAACAAGTAAAACCTTATTAATAGTTAGCAAACGTACTTCTATAATTTTCATCATAAGGCAATCCTGATTTTTCCACTACAAAAGCCTGTTTTAACAATGTATTACAGACTTGCTATTAGTGCTAAGTTTTTACTCTTTTCTTTGGCTACTATTCTATCATAAATTGCCTTACAAGCTTTATTGTATTTGCAGGCTGTAAAACTGCACATAAACAATAAGTTTCTCTGTTTTGGGTTTCCCATTTTACTGATTCTTGGGCGTCCTTTTATAGTGCTTCCAGACTGTCGTGTGGTTGGCGTTAGACCAGAATAACAACACAATGCACTTGCGGTTTCAAAACGATCAAATCCATCGGTAAGTACAATTAACATCAAGGATGTTTTTCTGCCTAATCCTGGAATACTTTCTAGTCTAGTTAGCAAATATTGATGTGATTTTTTCACAATCCCTAACAACAGTTTTTCTAATAAATGAGTCTCTTTTTTTATTGATTTCAAACTCCTTTTTATCGATTTAACAACCAATGTTTGGGTGCTTCCTAAAGCGTCTTCACCATGTATTTTGTTTTTTAATGCGATATTCTGTTTACTATAAAAACGCAGCATGCGAATGACTTGAAGACATTCTTGTTGTGCTTCCGATTCGCCTTTCCAACGTTTTAATGCTTCACATTGGGCATATTCACAAATCATTTTAGCATCACTCTTGTCGGTCTTTAGTTTTGATACTTTCATCTGCATAAATCGCTTGACCGATAATGGATTTACTACAGATACAAGGATCTTGTTTCCCACTAAAAAATAAGCCAACTGATAGAGATAATAATCTGTGGCTTCCATTACACAATGACTCTTTTTAATAAGAATTTTTAAGAAATCCTTAAACCCTTTGGGGGTATTTTTAAATTCATAATGAACTCCTTTTTGGCTCATTACATCAAAGAAATCTTTGCTGATATCTATTCCTAAATATGGTGTATCTTTCTTCATAAGAAAATGATTTATGAAGGAACAAAACATAAGGTACTTTCTACAACTTAAAATCGAGATCTAGGTCTCACAGAACTGTTCGAAATGTAGGTAGAAAAAAGAGGGGATTATTAATATTGTCGAAGTCAAAGCTTCCCTGTATATACGAGCGTTAATCCTCTCTTTTGTTCTTTCTGATTTATTGCTTAAATTTATAAAATGTAAACTTAAGATGTTTATAAAACATAGCTAATAAGCGCTTAACCAAGAGGTATGTCCTTGTTTTCAGAGACTGCCAAATTTTTAAATTTGGCTTTTAAGATTGACAAATTACAAACAAAACTTAAAAATTCGGCGCTGTATTAATCCGAAAAGTTAGCTTTTTTATACCCGCTACGTTTCATACACAAGGCCGTTGTAGCTAATTTTGACCCGTCGTGAATAAAGGCTACATAATTTTAAACATTATGTTCAGAAATGATATAAAATATATTACATTAGAGGCTTTTTACCTGTAAAGGTATAAATTAGATGAATGAGCTAAGTCTGATTGTTTTATCAAAACATATTATCTTCGTAAAGAAAATTAACATTTCTATACATAATGGAATCTGAAAAATTAAAAAATCTCTAATTCTTAGGCTGCCCAAACATAAAACCCAATAAAATTTAAATATGAAAACATTCAAAAAAACATTCCTGCTTATTTCTGGATGCCTTTTTCTTATCATCGGCTGTAAAGATGTTCCCAAGAAAAAAAATAACATGAATAAGCACACAAATTTAGATATTGCCTCTAAATTTATTGATGCATTCTATTCATTTAATAGCGACTCCTTACAATCTACACTTAAGTATGCAAACGACTCTAAAAACGACATATTAAATTATCAAAAATGGGCGGAATGTGGGAACTACAAAGTGATGAAGCGAAATGATTTTATTCAAAAAAATGATTCGTTAGTGCTTTGTCCAATCACCGTTAAGGAAGATTTAATAGGGGCTTTAAAAGTTGGTTTTAATGTTACTGATACGTTTCATTTAACCATCTTAAATGGAAAAATTCGATCGATAGAAACCTCTTCTAATGACCCTGAATTGTTTGGTGAAGCCAGGAATTGGGCATACCAGAACAGGCCCGAATTAATGAATAAAGCTTGTAAAGGAGAAATCCCAACACCTTGTGAATGCGTTAAAGCCACGGTGGAGGGTTTTGTTGAATTTATGAATAAATAATTAGATAAAATTATAAATGGGTCTTTTTGCAAATAAATATATTTGAAAACACAAAAAAAAGACGTATTAGATGTCTATTGGCATCTAAAATAATTCAGAATAACATCTTCCTTGGCATATGCCTTAAAGAAGGTATTAGCTAGCTGAATAAAGTGAACGATCAATAGTAACCTGTAGCCATCTTTTAGCACAAGGCAGTTTAGTGTGTTCCTGTAAAGTGAAGTGCACACCCATGCAACGGCACATTACCAAAAATGTTATACCCCATTGAATACACTAACCACCGCTGAAATAATAAACTCGACACCTATGGCGATCACTATAAATCCAATAATTCTAGACAAGGCATTTATACCCGAGGCACCAAGTGTTTTAACAATCTGAAAGGAACTCTTTAAGATAAGATAAATACATATTACCGATAAAAAGATTGCTCCAAGAATAATTAATATGCTCTGTAGTTCCTCAAATTCTTGATTATATGCAATGAGTAACGAAATAGTTCCAGGACCTGCAATCATTGGAAGTGCCAAAGGAGTTAATGAGATTTCAGAACGGTTATTGATATCTTCAATTACTTTTTCCTTTTTCATTCCTTTATGCTTATTAAACTCTCCTGTTAACAAAGCAAAACCTGACGAAGCAATAATGAGTCCTCCTGCAATTTTTAAAGAATTTAATGTAATGCCAAAAAACGATAAAATAAACTTACCCACAAAAAATGAGATAAGCAATATAATTAGCACATTTATAGAGGTCCAAAATGCTATTTTATTTCGCTCTAACTTGTTGTGCTCTTTCGTTAAACTAATAAATACAGGAACGGTTCCAAAAGGGTTCATCACTGAAAATAGTGCTCCAAAAATCATTATAAATAATTCCATATTTTTTTCAGCAAAAATTGTTTTTTACGGGGTCTTCTCCATGAAATCTACGCGAAGTTTATGTTAAGTTATTGCTCCATAGAAATCGGGTAAACTACCAAAATAATTTCCTACATTGCAGATTCTAGCCTACTCAAAAAAACCCTCATTACAATGTCTGCCGGGGCAACTAAGGCGTTAAAGAAAAAATGATACCGCAAGATTGCCGAACGGCTCTGAGATTGAAACAACTTTTAGGGAAACCGGTTCCGTTTTCACCTGCCTACCAGCAGGCAGGTTTACTAGATTAGCTGCTTAAAAATAGAACGACACCATATAACCATAGCCTAGCCCAAAAGGGAATAACCAAGAACCAAATGAGAAAATTATTTCAAAAAATTCGATACGACCTAATGAAAAAAAAAACATCTAACGGACAGGCAGGTAAAACAAGAGCCTATCTTAAATATGCAATAGGAGAAATTATTCTAGTGGTTATTGGAATCCTCGTGGCCCTAAGTATTAACAATTGGAATGACCTCAGAAAAGAACAAATAAAAGAACAAACAATATTGTTACAATTAAAGGATGATTACCAATCAAATCTGCTTCAATTGGAAGAAAAGATGGGGATGAGAAAAGTGATCGTACACAAAGCCACTCAAATTCTGAACGCCATAGACCATCCTAACTTAGTGCAAAGAGATAGTTTAATTCATCACTTAGCAAGTATTAAAATGGACCCTACTTTTGACCCCGTACAGAACGATTTAATTAGTTCAGGAAATTTACGATTGATTCGCAATAAAAAACTAAAAAAATTCTTTTCCAATTGGACTTCAGACATTGTAGCGGTAAGAGAAATGGAGCGTATTTGGACATTATTCACCCATCAGCAAATACAACCTAGATATATGCGCTTAGGAATTACGAGAGAACTGTTTAATAACTATTGGGATAAAGAAACATTGGTTTTTTTACTAGATAAAGATTCCTCAACTGAAACATCCTCTATTGGAAAATCGAAGGTAGCAGCCTCTTTAAAAAAACTTACGAGCGATAGAATGATTGAATCCATCGCTTCACATGCTATTAATTTTAATAAAATAGTAAACCAACAATCTAAGACACTTCACAAGAGGATTACCGAAATTTTAAAATTAATAGATAGCGAATTAGAAAGAACTAATAACTAAACAACGCATCATGGAAAGCGATCTGGTGTATCTTATCTTCTAGAGGAACTAGAGGAAGAGATTCCTACACCTCCCTCTAATGAAACCGCTTTTCAGAGGTTTCTAATGTTCTAATCCTCGCCAATATTCTTATTGATCCTAAAGGAAGGTTATTCTAGTCCTGCCTTCAATGAATCTAGTTTTCGTAGTGAAAAAAATATTATTTTGAATAGCTCTTCAAAAGAAAATTTAAAAATAACATCTGGCTTTAAGAACCCATTTCTAGGTTTTACTAGAATGTGAAAACAAAAAGCACCGTTTCGCAACAACGGCAGGGTTTTAAAAACGTTGTATTCCCCCGTCTTATAAAGTCTGTACATAAAAAAAGGCAAGGCTTTAGATATCCCGCAATCTTGAATAATAAATCCATATCTTCGCTCACGTATAACCAATTACAGGTTCAATATGTTCGTTATAAAGCACAAAAGTTAGACTTTAAAACCACTTATTTTTATCGATTAATCGCCTAGCGAATTGCTTAAAATAAGTAAAACCAATAATATATAAACGTATTTAATTTGAACACTCATAAAGAGTGCCTTTTTTTTCTTAATCTTTAATCTACAAAATTATAAATGACATCTTACTCTATCAAAGAAATTAACAGTATTCTAAAAGGGGAATTAATAGGGACTACCAGCCAAATAATTGAAGGTCCTGAGGAATTAAAAAAAGCAAATAACAATCAAATTACATTTATTGGAAGCAACAAATATTTGAAGTTTTGGGAAGATTCAAAAGCCTGTGCGGCCCTTATAAATATTGATGTAAATATTGAACCTGGTAATAATCGAGCTTTTATTAAAGTGAAAAATGTAGATTTAGCCATGGCTAAAATATTGGAGCTTTTTAACCCTCCAGCACCTGTTTTCGAGATCGAGATACATCCAACTGCGGTAATCCATGAAACTGCAAAAATTGGCAAAGGCTGCAAGGTGGGTCCGAATTGTTATGTTGGGAAAGATGTTGAATTGGGAAGCGGCGTTATTTTATATCCCAATGTTTGTGTGTTTGATGAAACCATTATCGGTAAGAATACCATTGTTTGGTCTGGAACAATTATCCGTGAACGCTGCATTATTGGAAACCATTGTATTTTTCATACCAATGTAAGTATTGGCGCCGATGGCTTTGGATATAGACCAAGTGATAATGGCCAAGGCTTGGTGAAGATTCCACAGATAGGGAATGTTGTTATTGGTGATTACGTTGAAATTGGTGCCAATTCCTGTGTTGATAGAGCTAAATTTAGTTCCACCATTATTGGTGATGGGTGTAAAATTGACAATCTCGTACAAATAGCGCATAACAGCATTATGGGCCGTTCTTGCATTATGGCAGGGCATAGCGGTCTTGCGGGCTCTGTTACTTTAGGTGATGGCGTTGTTATTGGAGGAAGTGCTTCTATTAAAGATCATACAACTATCGAATCTGGCGCTACCGTTGGCGCAGGCTCTGGAGTTATTGGCGACGTAAAGGCAGGAAAAACTGTTTTAGGCTACCCAGCACAAGATGCCAGAGAGATGCTAAAGCAATGGGTTGCTGTAAGACGGTTGGTGAAAAATTAATATTTTTTGCGTAACCTAGTAGGATTGCTTTTTTCGAAGAATAACCCCGCCAATAATCAAAGTATAAAATAGCGGTTGATAACCACAAAAAGTTACTAAAAAAGAGCACTCCTTTTCATGTCTCTATAATTAATTGCACCGTTAAAATGAACACCCAAGAACAAAATGATCCAATTTTTTAGAAAAATACGTTACAACAATATGGAAAAAAAAGAAACCGGAAAGTATTTTAAATATGCCATTGGAGAAATAATTCTTGTAGTTCTTGGAATTTTAATTGCCCTTTTAATTAGCGATTGGAATTCTGGAAGGCTAGATGAGAATAGAAACAAAGAACTACTAAGAAAACTGTCTAAAGAACTAGATTTAAACATAGAACGTTCCAATTTATTAATTCGTTCAGAAGATAATGTTTTTAGAGCTAGATATAGATATACAGATAGTATCCTCAAACTTCTAGAGAGCAAACCAGAAAAAGAAGCTCTTAATTATATGACTAGTAAAGAAATTTTCTTTGTAAACGCTTTTAATTTAAACTCCTCTGTCTTTCAACAATTAAAAAACTCTAGCCGCTTATACACAGTAGGTTCAGATAGTCTGGTTACTGAAATACAGCTTTATTATCAACTTTGTGATAGAGATTCGTTCTATAATTTAAGTTATAGCCAGATTGCTTTAGACTTTGAGAAGGAATGCAATATAGGATGGAATGATTTTAAATATATGTATTTGAAAAACCCTGGGAAAGCATTAAAATATCATAAATGGATCTTTGATTCTAGATCAGAAAATTTCATTTATTTTAGACAATATGTAAATTTTGCAAATGGACATAGTGCCTTAATGTTGAAAAAATTGACGAAGATTATTAATGAATCAAAAAAATTAAAAAAACGTATCGCCCAAGAACTAGAAACACTTTAATTTCAATGCTAGACATTCTCCCATAATTAAAACAGTCAACAAGCTGCAGTACAAAAGTGCTACCGCACTTTCAAAATAGAACCACCAACAAGCTAGAAAAAACAGAACAATGTGGTTCATCATTTAAATAAAATTAAAACGAACTATTTTTCCACATATTCGTTCAAAAAAACAGAAATGGATCGAAGAAACCAAAAGTCCATTTTTGATCTTGTTTTTTATGTAACTTCTAATTCCCGCAAAAACACCCCCTTTATTTTCTTCACATTCACAGACGAAATTTAGTCGTAAAACCCTATTTCCAAGGGACAAATCCGTTGAGAAAAAAGTACCCCCTTGAGATGGATGACTAAAATAAAACAAGGAAATTGAATAAACGAAATTTAGTGTCTCCACGAAAGAAAAACAATTTTCATACTTGTTTCATGGTGGTATTGATAAGAGAAATCATGGTGTAAAAACAGAGGAATTTTATCTAGCGAACAATAAAATATAGACACCCAAAAAACACCCCTTAAAAATTGCCAAAATTCTACAAATAGGATATTTAAAACAAATAAAAACCCTATTTTTAAAGAGCCAAAAAGGGAGTTTTAAAAAACCTCAATAATCATATTGGCAACAAACAAAAAATGATAGAAAACATAGAAAATATAGAACTTGAATTTTTAACCCTCACTGATTATAAAGAATTAAAGGAGTTAATGATTGAAGCGTATTCCAGTATGCCCGATTCCTACTGGAGAGAATCTCATATTGAATCATTGATTGATAAATTCCCTGAAGGACAGGTTGTAATTAAGATTAACAATGAATTGGCCGGCTGTGCTTTATCGATTATTCTTGATTATAAAGAGTTTGACGAAAGCCATACGTATAAAGAAATTACCGGAAAATACACCTTTGATACACATAACGACCATGGAGATGTTTTATACGGCATAGATGTATTTATAAAATCAGAATATCGAGGCCTCAGGCTAGGAAGGAGACTGTATGATTACAGAAAAGAATTATGCGAAAAATTAAATCTTAGAGGGATTGCCTTTGGAGGTAGAATTCCTAATTATCACAAATTTTCTGAAACACTATCACCAAAAGAATATATTGAAAAGGTAAAAAGAAAAGAAATATACGATCCGGTGCTGAATTTTCAAATTTCCAACGATTTTCATCCTTCAAAAATCTTAAAAGGATATTTAGCTGGAGATGATGCATCTAACGAATTTGCCGTTTTACTAGAGTGGAAAAACATCTATTATGAAAAGCAAACTAAAAAAGCCACGACCAAGAAAAAAGTGGTTCGATTAGGATTAATACAGTGGCAAATGAGACTATATAAAAACTTAGAAGAACTCATGCAGCAAGCAGAATATTTTGTGGATGCCGTTTCTGGCTACCGCTCAGATTTTGCTCTTTTTCCAGAGTTTTTTAACGCCCCTTTAATGGCAGACAACAACCACCTTCCAGAATCGGAAGCAATTAGAGAATTGGCCAAACACACTCCTGAAATAGTGCAGAAATTTTCTGAATTGGCCATTTCATATAATATTAATATTATTACTGGAAGCATGCCCGAAATAAAGAATAACTTACTTTATAATGTGGGGTATTTATGCAAAAGAGATGGCACCGTTGAAAGGTATGAAAAACTTCACATTACCCCAGACGAGGCAAAAGTTTGGGGCATGCAAGGAGGAAGTGAGCTAAAAACATTCGATACCGATTGTGGCAAGATTGGAATCCTTATTTGTTACGACTCAGAATTCCCTGAATTGAGCAGGTTATTGGCAGAAGAAGGAATGGACATTCTATTTATTCCCTTCTTAACAGATACTCAAAATGGGTACTCTAGAGTGCGTCATTGTGCACAAGCAAGAGCCATAGAAAATGAATGTTATGTTGCTATTGCAGGAAGCGTTGGCAATTTGCCAAAAGTACATAATATGGATATTCAATTTGCCCAGTCTATGGTTTTTACTCCCTGCGATTTTTCATTTCCTGCAAATGGGATTAAAGCGGAAGCCACCACGAATACTGAAATGATTTTAATTGCCGATTGTGATATCGATTTGTTGCGGGAATTAAATCAATTTGGGAGTGTAAGAAACTTAAAAGACCGAAGAAAAGACATTTTTGAATTAAAAAAAACGGTTGCCAAAAAGGAATAAAAACACCAATGTTTATGGCTCTTGATCATTTTATAAATACAAGAATGATATTCTTTACCTCTTACTGTTAACCCTTTTCGCATCCATAAACACGAACAGCCTTTGCAAAACATATTGTTGCAAAGGCTGTTAGGTATTTAAAAAAAATAAGCTCTTCTAAGCTGTAATTTCTGTATCTGTAATTGCAATCACTTCAAGATCAAAAATAAGTTCTTTACCTGCTAAAGGATGATTTCCATCTACCACAATGCTTTCATCGTTCACTTCAACAACCAATAAATTCATTTCTTGACCCTCTGGAGATTTAGAAACTAAGCCCATACCAATTTCTGGTTTAATTTCTTGGGGAAGTTCACTTCTTTTTACTTCTTGTTTTAGTGCATCATTAACATCGCCATACGCTTCCTCAACAGGAATCGTAATGGTTTTCTTTTCACTTACCTTCATATCGATTAACCCTTTCTCAAAACCAGGTATGATCTGTCCTTTCCCTAGAGTAAATTCTAACGGTTCTTTCCCTTCAGAAGTGTCAAAAACTTTTCCGTCAGCTAATTTCCCTGTATAATGTACTTTTACCGTGTTGTTCTCCTTAACTTGATTCATACTATATGTTTTAATTTTAAAAAATATTCTTTGCATAATTCTTACGCAACCAACATTTTAGTTTCAACTAATTAAAACAACTGCCGCCAAAACCACGCCAAAAAATGAAAAATCGGGAATAGAACTTTATAAACCTCCTTTAAAAGACAAAAATCGTGCTGTATCCCCTTGCTATGATCAAATTACCTTTTTAAAACCTTTTTAAAAATAATCTTGTAAAAAATAATTTAAGGACCCAATATGGCAGTTAAAACAAAAGTTCACACCTTATTTGTGCCAACCGCATTAAAAAAACGCCTTGTTTAGGTAATCATTTTCTGTCTAATATAAAAGACCATTCCTTAGAGACGACGCTCTTTTTATTATTTTTCAGAAAAAACGTAAAGTAGTAAAAGGAATAAAAAAACTAAAATCTATCGCAAAACGAAACACACAAAAAAACAAACAAATCGTTTTTGTTTGTTTTTTAATTACTAAATTAGTTTGCAAGTAACTACAAAAACGAGATTGGTGAACCTTATATTATCTGTAAATAAAATGAACAAGAAACTATTATTTATTATAGCAATACTAATAGCGACGAACTCTAACGCTCAAATTATTTTTGAAAAAGGATACTTTATTAATAATTCTAACCAGAAAACTGCATGTTTTATTAAAAATATTGATTGGGTAAACAATCCAACTGAATTTGAATACACACTAACGAAGGATTCCGAGAAAAGAAGTGCTACAATCAAAAGCATCAAAGAGTTTGGAGTTTCTAATAGTTCTAAATATGCAAGAGCTAAGGTCAATATTGATAGGTCGAGCGAAGTTCTAAACAATTTAAGCGTCGACAAAAACCCACTATTAGAAGAGGAAGTCCTTTTTTTAAAGGTTTTAGTTGAAGGCAAATCAAATTTATATGAATACAGCGAGACAAACTTTAAGAGATATTTTTATAGCAAAGAGAATACCCCTATTGAACAATTAATTTTTAAAAGCTATAAGACAGCCGAAAATAAAATTGGTACAAATAATAGATTTAAGCAACAGCTATGGAATGATTTAAAGTGTCCAACTTTTAGTATGAATAAATTAAAAAAATTAGTGTACCGAAAAAAGGAGTTGATTAATTTTTTTGTGGCGCATAATGCATGTAATAATAAAGAGTATATCAATTTTGAAGAGAAACAAAAAAAAGATTTATTTAACTTAAACTTTCGACCCGGCCTTAATTATTCGAGTCTTTCAACACAAAATTACTATTCAAATTCCAAAAACATAGCTTTTGACAATGAATGGACATTTAGAGTTGGAATTGAGGCCGAATTTATTATGCCTTTTAATAAAAATAAATGGGCCTTTGTCATAGAACCCACTGTTCAATATTTCAACTCAAAAAAAGAGGTAGATAGCAAAAATGCTAAGGCGGACTATAAATCGATTGAATTACCGCTTGGAGTGAGACATTATTTCTTCCTAAAGGAGCATTCTAAACTTTTTATTAATGGCGCATTTATTCTAGATTTTAGCAGCAATTCGATAATTGAATCTTATTCTGGAAGTAAGTTAGAAATAAAATCAAGAAATAGTTTCGCTTTAGGTATTGGTTATAAATACCAGGATAGCTATAGTTTAGAAATAAGATCTATAACCAAAAGAGACCTTTTAAGTGACTACATGTCCTATAGTGCAGCATATAGTTCTCTCTCAATCATATTCGGATATTCATTTTTCTAATTCCAATACTGGTTACCAATAAGAAAAACTTAAAAACCAATACAAAAAAAAGCGATCTAACGTAACTATAACTCAATAACAAGCCGATCTTACAATTATTATCTACCCCCTTAAATGAGCAATTACTTATTGTATATTCAGGCTTAAGAACCATTGAAATAAATTTTACCGAAATTCTTGGTAAGCAGGTCTTCCCAAAAGGCATCGAAGCCATAAATGGGAAATCCCTGTTTTAGATTTATACTCAGAACAAACACCTCCGCATAAATACTAAAAAACAGATGAACGTTGTTAGATTATTAAACACTAAAGTACAGTAATAAAAAAAAGAATCTTATTAGTCACTGTTGTCCTTCTAAATTTAGGCATCGCATTTGCACAAGTTTGGGAAACAGATTTTGAAAAATAAAAAGAATTTTTTAGCAAAGAAAACAAACCCATTTTGCTGGTATTCCAAGGCTCATATTCGTGTGCCCCATGTATTAAATTAGATCGAAATTTGGAATACAGACCTCTTTAAAAACTATGCAAAAAACAATTATATTATGTTACAGGCAGATTTCCCTCGAAAAAAGAAAAATGCCTTAGCAGAAACTCAAGTTGAGGCGAACGCTAAATTAGCTGAAACTTATAATAAACGTGGTGTTTTTCCTTTTGTGGTTGTTTTGAATCACGAAGGACCTGTCTTAGGAGAAACAGGTTACAAAAAAATAAGCCCAGAGGCTTATATCAAAGAATTAAATAGTTTTACCCAATAATTTGAAACAACTACTTTCTGCCTTCCTTATGCTATGTGCCCTCGCAGCGAAGGCACAAACCCCCTACAGACGTAGCCTTAAATTAATGGGTAGTGGTTTTGAAATTACTGTTATTGCCAATGATTCAATGCAGGGCAACCAGTATATAAACCTTACCAAAAATGAAATAGCTCGCATTGAAAAATTAATTTCTTCTTGAGATGCAAACACACAGACTTCTAAAACAAACCAAAATGCCGGAATAAAACCTGTCATTGTAGATGACGAATTATTTCAATTGATAGTGCGTTCAATTAAAATATCTAAATTAACCAAGGGTGCTTTTGACATCAGTTATGCATCTATGGATGAAATTTGGCATTTTGATAAAATATTGATGGTGATGCCATCTGATTAGGAAATAAAGAAATCTGTTCAAAAAGTAGGCTATCAAAATATGATCCTACATGTTGCGAACCACGCTGTATTTCTGAAACTAAAAGGCATGAAAATTGGCTTTGGCGCCATTGGTAAAGGATATACCGCAGATAAAGCAAAAGCATTGCTTATAGAAAAAGGAGCTGTAGCAGGAATTATAAATGCCTATGGAGATCTAAACACGTGGAGAACACAACCCAATGGGAAATACTGGATGATTGCCATTATAAATCCATTAAACAAAAAAAACGTGTTTTCTTGGATGCCAATTAAAAATAGTACCATTGTGACGTCTGGAAACTATGAAAAGTCTGTGACATTTAATAATATCTTATACACTCACATTCTTGACCCCAGAACCGGCTATCCCGCAACAGGTATTTTAAGCGTTTCTGTTTTTGCAAAAACGGCCGAATTGGCAGATGCTTTAGCAACTTCAATTTTTGTCATGGGCAAAGAAACCGGAATGGCCTTTATAAATCAATTAAATGGAGTAGAATGTGGTATTGTTGATCATAACAATACCCTTGCAAGCTCAAAAAACATAGAATTAAACCCCTAAAAAAATGATTAAAAAAGCAATTATTCTTTCCCTTTTTCTTTAGTTCTTTCTACTCTTGTGTAGCAGTAAAAGAATAAACTTGAACGATCCAGATATGGCGTTAGTTCAAAAAAAATTAGACGCTTTGAAACTGCTTTTCAAGTATATCGCGAAGGTGCCTCTGGAGCCAATGGAGGAAAGTCTGGTGGTGGCTGTGGTTGTAACTAACTATTGAAAAACAAAATGAAAAGCCTAATTATATGTATTTCCCTTTTTATACTTTGGAAGCCTCACTGCTCAACAAAATACACCTTCAGCCTATAAAAATAGAGTTTTAGAAACCTCTAAAGTCAACTTTTTAACAAGTTACTATGCACAAGAGGGAAATAATACTTCTGTAACTGGTGGAATAGGAACTGAAAAATTATCGGATGCAACGGGCACTATTGTCGTGAGCATCCCTATAAACGAGGATGATATACTAACCATTGATGCGGGTTTCTCTGCATATACTTCTGCTTCTTCTAGTAATGGAAATCCTTTTGATATTTCTGCCGCATCTGCAAATGATGATGATAATGATGATGATGATGATGATGATGACTACAATCGCCCCCAAACTAGCATGAATGCCGTTATTGGAAGTCTGTGGCTTTCGTCTACAGGTGCCTCACGGTCTGATGTATGGACGAGTGTAAATGCCGATTATTTTGCCCCCTATGAATAAAATCTATCTACCAGTGCATACTATACTTCAGACTATGATTTACCGCAATTTAGTGCAAATAAATCTGGCTTTAGAGTGAGTTATACAGACATCTTTAGCAAAGCATATCTTTGGGAATTTGGGTTGAAAATCATCGACTTTACCTATAATAATTACGAGCGTACCACGGACCTAAGTGAAAATTATGTTGGTATAGACTTTCAATTTGTAATGGACTAATAAAAATATATAGGCTCATAATACTTCTTATAATAGTATTCATTTAATTCTTCCACCGTGTATTCTAAAAGAATGGAAGAAGAGTTTAAACCCGAAAACTCTTGGGAAACAACCCTGGAGTTTAACCTCGATTCTAATGTAAGTACGTTTAAGCGTTTAAAATTTAGACTAGAAAAATAATTCCAAAAGCCATTTTGTAAGAACGCCAAAAATTAACTATTTACAAACTAGAAATTATTACAATAATACCTTTAGTTTTGTCTTTCAATAATTCATGTTTTGTCAAAAGAATCAACCTTTTTAAATTTGAAACACTTTCAATATTTTAAAACGCCTATTGCCGAGATAGAAGTTCCTAAGAAATTCACGTTTCCGTTTTATTATGAACCCCATTTATTGTGTAAAATTGCGTCGAAAGAATTGCAAGAATATTTAGAAACTCAAACAGATTTTGAGCATGATTTTGGTTTACATAATAAGCAAACAGATGTAGCAATTGGAAAAATGTTTGGGGTTTTAGTCGTAGAAAACCAGCAAAAGGAACTTGGGTATTTATGCGCTTTTTCTGGAAAATTAGCCGATAAAAGTTTGCCTAAAAAATTTGTTCCCCCTGTTTTTAATATGAGAACTGAAGGTAGTTTTTATATCAAAGGAGAAAATGAACTGAATAAAATTAATGAGTCTATTGGACTTATAGAAGAAAACAGCCATTTTTTATCGCTGAAAAAATTAGTAAACACTTTAGAAAAAAAAGCCTTTCTAGATTTAGAAAATGAACGCCAAAAAATGAAATTGGCCAAGAAAAATAGAAAAACGAGAAAGGTGGAAGCATCCATCAGTTTACCAAAGAAAGCATTTGATGAATTTAATCAAAAACTAACACAAGAAAGTTATAATCATCAGTTTTATTACAGAGAACTTCATGAACACTGGGAAACAAAAATTGCCCATAAACAAGAAAACTTAACTGTTTTTCAAGATGAACTATCCCAATTAAAAAAAGAGCGAAAAAAGAAGTCTAATTATCTGCAACAAACATTATTTGGAAAGTATCAGTTTTTCAATCAGCAAAAAGAACTCAAGGGATTAAACGATATTTTTAACAACCCCGAGATAAAGCCTCCTGCAGGATCTGGAGAATGCGCTGCGCCAAAATTATTAAACTATACGTTTGCAAACGAATTAAAACCAATTGCCATGGCAGAATTTTGGTGGGGAACCTCTCCAAATTCAGAAATAAGGAAGCATAAAAACTTTTATCCTGCATGCCAAAGCAGGTGTAAACCTATTTTATCCCATATGTTGGAAGGGGTTGATTTGGAAGAAAGTAAAATGCTAGAAAGCTACTTTGAAGAAAAGGAATTAGAAATTATTTTTGAAGACGAAGCACTCATCATCATTAATAAACCCCCAGAATTTTTATCGGTTCCGGGAAAAGAGGTGTTAGACTCGGTGTACACCCGAATAAAAACAAGATATCCGAATGCTACTGGCCCCTTAATCGTTCACAGACTAGACATGTCTACTTCTGGAATTTTAATACTCACCAAAACCAAAGAATCTAATAAAATAATGCAACGTCAATTTATTAACCGAAGTGTAAAAAAACGTTATGTTGCCTTATTAGATGGAAATTTACAAGAAAACGAAGGAATTATTAAACTCCCCTTACGCGTAGACTTGGATGATAGACCCAGACAATTAGTTTGTTTTACACATGGCAAACCTGCAGAAACTCTTTGGAAAGTGATTCACAGAGAAAATGGTAAGACCCGTGTTCATTTTCATCCTATAACAGGAAGAACCCACCAATTAAGAGTTCATGCCTCCTATTTCGAAGGCTTAAACACGCCCATTATTGGTGATGATTTATACGGTAAAAAAGCGAACAGATTGCATTTACACGCAGAATTTATTGAGTTTTCACACCCCATTACCAACAAAATAATAAGTTTTACCGTGCCGGCAACATTTTAAAAAGCTTTGCGGTAACCTAATCTCTAAAATTATGGAGTAAAAATATTCTAAAACACTATTTGTCAATCAAATAAATATAGGTACATTTGCACTCCTTTTTTAAGGAAAAAACAGAATATTAATAAACAAAAACTAAAGGTGTAATTATGAACACATTAAGTTACAAAACAGTATCGGCTAACAAAGCTACAGCAGATAAGCAGTGGGTTTTAGTGGATGCAGACGGTCAAACGTTGGGTCGTATCGCTTCTGAAATAGCAAAGCTAATTAGAGGAAAACACAAACCAAACTTTACTCCTCACGTAGATTGTGGAGACAATGTAGTGGTTATCAACGCAGAAAAAATTAATTTGTCAGGAAAGAAATGGAATGACAAAACCTACATTCGCCACACGGGTTATCCAGGAGGACAAAGAACCCTTACTGCAACAGAAATGTTCGGGAAAGATCCTGCAAGATTAGTTGAGAAAGCTGTAAAAGGAATGTTACCTAAAAACAAATTAGGAGCTGCTTTATACAGAAATTTGTATGTATATGTTGGAGGTGAGCACAAGCATAATGCTCAGAATCCTACACTTATTAACTTTAACAAATAATCGTAAGAAATGGATACTATACACAAAATAGGTAGAAGAAAAACAGCCGTTGCGAGAGTTTACCTTTCTGAAGGAACAGGAACAATCACGGTAAATAAAAAAGATTTTAAAGACTACTTTACAACACCACACCTGCAATATAAAGTACAACAACCTTTAATGTTAACAGAAGATTTAACTTCTTACAACATTAAAGTAAATGTTTATGGAGGTGGCGTTACTGGACAAGCAGAGGCAATTCGTTTAGGAATTACCAGAGCATTGGTCTCAATTAACGAAGAAAGTAAAGCGCTTTTAAAACCACATGGTTTATTAACACGTGATCCAAGAATGGTTGAACGTAAGAAATTTGGTCAGAAAAAAGCACGTAAAAAATTCCAATTCTCGAAACGTTAATAGCATGTATTATTTCCTTAAGTTCATTAGAACAAAAAGGATTACAACTATTTACACAACAGAACTATTATTACAAATATTTATAAATAAAAGTTTAGGATCTAAATAAGTAAGACTCAGATATGACTACTCGCTTATTGATACAAAACAGAAAGTAAACACCTTTTAAAAATGGCACACGTAAACATTAAAGAATTATTAGATAATGGAGTTCATTTTGGTCACTTGACTAGAAAATGGAATCCAAACATGGCTCCATATATTTATACAGAACGCAGTGGTGTTCACATCATTGACTTGTATAAAACTGCCGCTAAAATCGAAGAAACATCAGAAGCTTTGTTAAAAATAGCAAACTCTGGTCGTAAGATTTTATTTGTAGCTACCAAAAAACAAGCAAAAGATATTGTTGCAGAAAAAGCAAAATCGGTAAACATGCCTTACATCACCGAGCGATGGCCTGGGGGAATGTTAACTAACTTTGTAACTATTAGAAAAGCGGTTAAAAAAATGGCCACTATTGATAGAATGAAGTTAGATGGATCTTTTGAAGCATTGTCTAAAAGAGAAAAACTACAAATTAACCGTCAAAGAGAAAAATTAGAAAAGAATTTAGGTTCTATTTCTGATATGACTCGTTTACCCGGCGCTTTATTTATAGTGGATATCAAAAAAGAACATATTGCAGTTGCTGAAGCTCAAAAATTAAACATTCCTATTTTTGCAATGGTTGATACCAATTCAGATCCCAGAAATGTTGATTATGTGATTCCTGCAAATGATGATGCATCAAAATCTATAGACAAAGTAATGAGCTATGTGATTGATGCCATTGCAGAAGGATTGGCTGATAGAAAATCTGACAAAGATAAAGGGAAAGAAGCGAAAGCAGCAGCAAAAGAAGCAACTCCTGCTCCAGAAGTTACGGAAGAAAAAGCAGCAGTAGCAGAAACTCCTGTAGCAGAAACTCCTGTAGCAGAAACTCCTGTAGTAGAAACTCCTGTAGCGGAAACTCCTGTAGC
>Ga0307488_10001456_pt1 | contig 19700 bp, 20 predicted proteins | sample SB02metaG_FD_202248 | JGI IMG/M metagenome (GOLD analysis project Ga0307488, IMG submission 202248) | Sea-ice brine microbial communities from Beaufort Sea near Barrow, Alaska, United States - SB 0.2 | ecosystem: Environmental > Aquatic > Marine > Coastal | place: USA: Alaska | collected... | reverse complement strand
TAATAGAAATATTAAAAATAAATAAAGTATAAAAAATATCAATATAATTCGTAATTTTGTAACCTAAACTAATAAATATATATGGACAATAACAATGAAAAGATACAATTAGATGACATCACATTTGATGATGTTATTGCCGGCGATGGAGTGGCCACAGAAGAGATAACTCCAGAAGTAGTAGATGAAACTTCTATCGAAGTCCCTGAAAGTAAGGAGCTAGAAATAGATGGTATTGAAGAAAAAGAAGAAGTAGAGGAAGAAGAAGAAAATGTAGAAGACGATACTGAGGTTGATGACAAAGATGATGATGATGATGAATCAGAATCTAGTGATGACACTGTAGTTAGTGAAATACTTACATCTTTAGGATATGAACCAGACTCTGATTATGAAGACACAGCGGAAGGATTAACTGCGTTAACTAAGGATATAGCTTCTAAGATGGCAGAGCAACAGATGGATGAAGTTCTTGGAAATTTTCCTCTTGTTAAAAATCATTTAGAATATGTTTTAAATGGTGGAGATTCTCAAAAGTTTATGCAAGCTTATGATCCTAACCAAGATTATAATCAAATGACAATAGAAGAAGATGATGTTAGAAGCCAAAAAGCATTGTTGCAAGATTACTTTGCTGTTAAAGGGCATGACAAAGAGTTTATTGATGAGATGATTCAAGACTATTCAGATAATGGTAAATTATTTAATAAGTCTGAAGCAGCAAGATCAGCTCTAGGTAAAGTACAAGCGCAGCAAAAAGAAAATCTAGTAAAAGAACAAAAAGAAATAGGTAGAATGCAGCAACAAGAACAGAAAGATTTCTGGGATGGCGTTGCAACTACTATTAAAGACTCTAATGAGTTTGCAGGATTAACAGTTCCACAAAGAGAGAAAAGTAAATTTTTTGATTATCTTTCTAAACCTGTAAATAAAGAAGGATATACACAAAGAGACATTGATCATTCTGAAGCTGAGATGGATAAAAAATTAGCTATAGATTACTTAATGTTCAAAGGATTCAATTTAGACCAGATTATTAATACAAAAGCTAGAACAAAAAATACAAAATCTTTGAGAGATAAAATTTCTAGAAACACTGAGACAGCAAAGAATGCTCGTAGATCAGGGAGAAAAGCAAAGAATTTTGATATAGATGATTTAGACCTTAGTATTTAAAGATATACCTTAACAGGGAATTAGGTACCCTATAAATAATTTAATTAAAATGGCAGTAAACGGAACAAACATAAGCGTTCAAAAAACGTTTTACAATGACTCGCAAATGACAGACATGAACAGTCTATCAAACGCATTGTTGGCAAAACCTACTGAACTGTCTCCGATTATTACTCATTTAGCAGGAAAAGACGACAAAAGATTCCCTCTATCTTTCTTAACAGAAGGTGTTGGTAACACAAAGTCTATTGACAGGTTAGAATATGAGTATCGTGTGGCAACACATCGATTAAGAACGAGACCGGTAGCAGCAGCAGGACCAACAGGAACAGCAATAGGATTAGGAGGAGCAACTTTTGAGTTGGAATTTCCTGATAAACACTTTGTATTCCCATACGTATTAGTATCTCAATCAGGGACACAAGCACGTATTATGAAAGAACCACAACAAGTAGCAGGTGGATCTTCTTGGAAATACACTTTACAACTAATTAACCCAGCAGCTACAGCAGTAATGCCGGCAGCTGACTGTACTGCAGGAGTGCTTTTTGCACAAATGTACGCACCAGTAGGAGTAGACTTCTCTAGAGGTAACGCTTCAAACTGGGAAACTCCAGGTAAAGTAAGAAACAAACTAACAACTGTTAGAAAATCTTACCACATGTCTGGAAACGCTAAAGACTATGTAGCAGAATTCGCATTACCAACTAAAGGTGGAAAAACTACAAAACTTTGGATGGACTACGAAGAGTACTTACACATGCTTGACTTCAAAGAAGAGTGTGAGATGTACTACTGGTATGGTCAAAAATCTTATGATTCAAACGGACATACTCATATGAAAGACGAGAATGGACAACCTGTAATTGTAGGACCTGGTCTTTTAGAGCAAATTGTTGAAACAGACACTTACTCTACAATGACTGAAACAAAATTAAAGAACATCATCGGTGATTTATTTTATTCAATGACTGATGCTGCTCAAAAACAAGTAACTCTTTATACTGGTACTGGTGGTGCTAGAGAATTTGATGAGGCTCTTAAAAACCATTTCTCAGGAGCCGCAGGTTCTTGGAAAGTAGGTGGAGAGAATCGTTTCATCACAGGATCTGGTAGATCATTAGGTATGAGTGGTTACTTTACTTCGTACGAGCATATTGACGGACACACAATCAACGTGGTAAAATTACCAATGTTTGATCATGGTGCTGTTGCTCAAGCTCGCGCGAAACACCCTGTTACAGGATACTCTCTTGAATCTTATAGAATGGTATTTGTTGATCAATCAAATTATGATGGACAAAGTAACTTACAAATGATCTCTAAGAAAGGTCGTGAAGCTATGAGATGGTGTGTAGCTGGATCAGTAGTCCCTAGAGGATTTGATTCAACTTCTTCCAGAGCATCTGATGTAGATGGGGCAAGCGTTCATATGTTAAAAACAGCTGGTATCGCTCTTAAGAGATTTGATACTTCGCTTGACATTACATGTGTAGCGTCTTAATCTGGCATTAATTTGCGTCTATATATTGGTTTTTGATTAAGGTTGTGGGGGAGCAATCCCCCGCTTCTTTAATTAATTATTACACGGAGAGTTATTCTTTGCATCCACCTAATTTAAACTTTAAAAGAACTACAATTATGAGTAAAAAAGTATTTTTAAGGAGAAAGGACCTAGGAGGTCACTTACCTAAAGCAGTAAGAGCCGAAGCAATATCAAGGCTTAGTAGCGTCTATGTAAATAGACAACCTTTAAAAGGTTTTACACCTGATGAAGAAAAAAAATATATGCAAGAAATATTAGATGTTTCTCCTGCACATGTTGATTGGCCTAAACATTCTAAATCATTTTGGGCAGAGCTTTCAATTCCTGTAGGATTTACAGGTGTTGAATTAGAAATAGGTGTGCATGAAGATGGAAGTCCAATAACTATTATGGACTACATTAAATATAACTTTGCAATTAAGCATCCTTATGTAGCATTAACTAAACAAGAAATGAATACGGATATTACTAAAAAATTCTATATTCAAGATCTTACAAGAGAAGATAAAGTTAAAAATAACTCTATTAGACTTAAGAAAGATGCAGACAAAGAATTTATTAAGGTTTCTTCAAACTTAGATAACATGAAAAGAATTTTAAGATTAATGTCTAACAGTAATCCAGCTAGAATGACTGAAGATCAAATTGAAAATTCTTTGTATGAAATTAAGAATAGTGACCCTAAAAGGTTTATTACGATTGCAACAGATAAAAACTTAGAAATGAAAGCAGAGATTGAAGAAATGATTTCAGCTGGAGTTTTAAGAAAAATTGGAAATCAAATTATTTTTATTGATGAAGTATTAGGAGATACAACAGAAGATACAATTGTTCATCTTAAAGATAAAAAGAATTCTGGAAAATTAACTATATTACGAGCAAAACTTAAAGAGTTATCATTAATATAATATGAATGTACAACAAATGCATCTAGCAGTTCAGCAGGGAGTGGATAAGATTAATTCACTCCAAGCTGATATGCTTCTATTAGAAGAGATAGATTTAGAATTAAATAAATCATTATCAAAGTTTATTAATACTAAATATAATAAAAATAATTTATATCGAAAAGGATTTGAAGAAAGTCAAAAAAGAATTGATGATCTTAGAAGTCTCATTAGAGAATTTAGAGGACCTGTTACATATAAAGAGCAGGTAAACTCTTTTACACATGTAGATACATTTAATTTACCTTCTGATTATAGATTTTTAGTTTCACAACAATCTGATGTTATATACAGACGAAGTTGTAAGCGAATTAACTGGATTTTAGAAATGCCTGACACAGAACTTTTGTATCCTTTTATAACAGTTAGTTTAAGTGATTTTATCTTAAATTCAAATACAACTATTCCAAACTCTATTGAGTTGGTTGAAGATTCTAGTAATTTAACTACTTCAGCAACAGCTGTTATATGGTCAAACAATGCTAGTCTTACATACCCAAGTGATATTTCTGCTTTAATAGATTCTATGACAAATCCTGCTAATATAGGTTCTGGATTTACAGTATACTGGGAGCAGTATGGAATACATAACTATCCAGGACAATTTATTATCATAGTTAATACAGATACACATAATTGGTATAATTGGGATTTATCTACAGGACTTCCTCTAACTGAAGTAATAACTTACGATGCTAGTAATAATGAAATACAAAGTATAGACGCTATGGCGCCTGTAACTTTTATTTTAGACGAAAAAAGAGTTGCAACACATCCTAGTACTGGACTTGTAAAAGATACGGTAAATAATTCTTTTGTACAGCATGATGACATATTTACATTATTAGGTGATCCTTTCAACAAAACAAAACGTACAGATCCCTTAACTACCATACGTAATAGTAGTATTGATATATATACGAATGATATATTTATAATAGATTCTGTAAAAATAACATACATAAGAAATCCAAGGAATATTTCACTATCTTTGGGGATTGATTGCGAGTTACCAGCTCATACACATCAAGAAATTGTGGACATGACGGTGAGTAGCATCTTAGAGGGCATTAGTGATCCTCGATACAAGTCTCACCAAAGTGAAGTGAGCAAAAATGAATAAATATTAATTTAAAAAACAAAAAAAATGGCAAGACATTTAATTATTGGAAATGATGTTGCAGTTTCTACAACTAATGGTTTAGTTGCAGACGGTGCAGTATCTATTCAAAAAATGAGTTCTTCAGGACCAACAGAATTGGTTCTAGGAGATACAATCGCAAGCGCTCCTCAAATTAGAATCGTAAGCGGTGGAACAGCAGGAAAAAATATAGCAACTCCATGGATCTATGGTAGAGATGTAGTAGATTACAGTGGTAAAGCTAACGTAGCAGCACAAGCATGTACAGTTACTGATACCATTGCAGCTACTTCAGCAGCAGCAGGATCTTTAGTACTTAAATTTGTAAAGAGTTCAGGTCCTAGACATGAGTTCTTTAGTTTTACTACAGTAATTGCAGCTTCAGTAGCGCATACAGCAGCAGATGCTTTAATTAAAGCAGCATTTGAAGATGCTAGTTTAACAAAACCAGATTGGTTAAACCCAGTTTGTGACGCTTCAGCAGGTGCAACAGTTATATTTTCAGGAGCAATTAGAGGTGATGTAGCTTTCAGTGGAAACACTTGGGATTACGAGCCAGTTCAAATTCAACTAATTGTAGAAAGTTATGATGGTGGTACGCAAACGCATACTGCTTCAGCTACTACAGGAGGTTCACCAGGATACGGTGACGGATTTGCAATAGCAGAAATGGAAGATAATCTTTTTGGTATTACTTACGGGCATTACTTAAGAGGACACCTTCCTAAGACTCCAACTGCACAAGCAGTAACTGGAAATGCATATGATATGTATGTAATCGCAGCAACTAAAGATGGATCTTCATCTTCTCAAATTAATGGGGTTGATAACTTAATTGAAATCAATTTAGCATTAGAAGCTGCATCTGCTAACAGCTTAGTAGTAGAAAATAAACTTAACGCATATTTCGCTAGCAACTTTGCTAATGTTATACTGTAATTATTAAACTTTAAAAAATAAAAAAATGAGCAGAAATTTAAAAACACAATACGCGTATGCTAAATGGCTAGCTGGAGACGGAGTTACAGTCGCAGCACAAACATTAGCAACTACGTCAATTATTCCAATTGGATCTATAATCAAAGGAGTAACTTTAAGAGCAGCAGTAGCGGCAGCATCAGCAGGATCTGCAACAGTTGCAGTTACAGTTGGTGGTATTACAGCTAGCTCTGCAATAGCAGTAGCTAAATTAGATACAGCAGGTTGGGTAGTAAACGAATCTGGAGTAGAAGATGTAGCTAACGTTACAACAACTAATGCAGCAATTGGTGTTACTGTCGGTACAGCAGCATTTACTGGATCAACTAGTGATATAGATATTATAGTAGAATACGTACTAGTAGACTAATATAAACAACTTAATTAGACTTATAGGGGGCATTGTCCCCCTATTGGTCTTTTTTTTAAACCAAAATAAAATTATGCCTTTAACAGTAAATGCAGCGGCTAGTTGTAAGAATATATTTGTAATATTAAATTATACTAGTAATCAAACACAAACTTTTTCACTAGATGTTACCGATGGTATGTCTAGTATATTAAGCGGGACAAATCCAAGTTTTATTATACCTCCTAATTCAGGACCTATTAGTTATCCTATACCATTAAGTGATTTGTCTATATCAAATGGAGTAGTTAATGTTGTAATATCCCTAGGGGCTCCTGGGGCTAACGTTTATGACGAACAAGCAGTGTTAATACATTGTGATATTGACTGCTGTTTAAGTAAACTTACTAATGAACTTATTACTTGCTCCTGTGATTGTGCTAAATGCGCATCTTCTTTAGCTAAAGCTCAAAAAGTATTTTTATTATTAAAATCTGCTGATTACGCAATAGTGCAAGCTAATGATGCTGTATCTGGGTTAAAAGCTGGATTTCTACAAGACGCAATCTCAAAATATTTAAAAGCAAAAGAAGTCTGTGACGATAGTTGTGGATGTAACTGCTAAAAATAATTAAAAAAATATATATATGGTACCAACGGACGACTACAGAGTAGAGCAAGAAGGGGGAGAAGAAAGAGCTTCTAAAGAAAAAGCTTCTAAAGAAAAACAAGGTCAAAGTGAAGCTGAATCATCTTCTAGTAACAACTCATCTACTAGTAATAGTCCTGGTGTTATATCATCTACATCTCAATTTCAATCTCAATCTCTTTTTACACCTGGAGTACTACCCGGACTTGCACCTGCTAGTAATAACATCAGGCATATAACTCTTGATGCGTTTAGAGTTTTAAATAATTATGTAATAATTCATGTAACTCAAAAACCTTCTTCTGGATCAGGTTCAGGATATGACGAAGCTGTTCTTCTTACAGATACTACAGGAGACGGTATTAATTTTGATAGTGGGGGAACTTCTGGTAATTATAATGCTACTACAATAGCCGCTTCATATAGTTCTGCATCTACTTTAATAAATAGTTCAGATGCCACACAGAGAAATTATGATGTTACATTTGCCTCTGGAATTGTTAGATCTTTTATATTAACTATTCCAGGTAAAAGACAAGGCTTTGAATTTTTCTTTGGAAGTACAGGAAATTATACCTGGAATGGAAATACAAGTTCTTGTAATTTAAATACAAATGTAAATTGGACTGCAAACGTTAATACTAATAGTAATCAAGCTACTGTAAATACAGGTAGTATGTATGCTCAAACTTGGCCATTAGACGACCCTTCTAGTATATATTACTCTGGGGATGCAGTTTTTGATATTACCTCTTCTCAAGTACTTGATTTTACACATAATACTGAAAACGCTGGAAGTTTTATTAATCAAGCTTTTGAAGATGGATTTTTAAGAAATTCTAGTAGTTTTAGTGGATATGGAGTTCCTGATCAAACTAATGGTTCTATACAAAAAGTAGAATCTTATATAGTATATCTACCAGATGGTTATGGTCCATATAATAGTATTCCTTCTTATAATAATAGAGAGGATGGTACGTCTAATTTAATATATATTAATCGTAGTAATGCTGGAACTACAGGAAATTATCAACAGATTGGATTTGGACAATTTTCATATTCTAGTTTTGGAGCTTCTCCAAGATTTCCATTTGTACATACTATTACATTTTCAGAAAACTTACAAAGTTGTGCAGCAGGTCAAACTATTGATGCTTGTAATAATATTAATAGTGCAAATTATATAGGATATGATAATGATGGAGATGGCACTTTCTATGAAGATTGTAATGGAGTTGCAATATCTTCAGCAATTTATACTGACGCTAATACAACTTACACTGAAAGTTGTTGTCCAGATTGCACTACATTTACATTAAGTGCGACGAGCTTTAACCCTACAACTGTTGGAGGAACTGACGGAGTAATAGAACTATCTGTAGATGATGGAAATGGAGTTGGAAGTGGTACGGCAAATTATACATTTGTAATAGAACCTTTAAATAGTGTAGATGCTGGTAAAGGAGCCGGAGTAAATATTGGTTCGGGGGCAGTACCACACATAGCATTTACATTTGGGATTCAAGTAGATTTAGCTCAAGATTCTCTATCTATTTCAGCTAATGCAACTTATGCCACATCTTCTGCAGTAGGTTATATTCCTGCTGTAGGTAGTAGTGGTAGTGGAGGAGCAGGACAAGGATTACAAGCAGGACAATATAAGCTTTATGTATTTGATTCAAATAGCACAGCTTCATGTTTAGCACAAACTACAGTTACTTTAACAAATCCAGCTTTAATTACTGGATGTACAGACAGTGCATCACTTACTTATAATTCTGCTGCAAATTCTAGTAATCCAGCCGCTTGTTGGTATTGTGATGAACTTAATGGAATATTAGAAAATGGAAATAATACTCCTGTTGGTGGAAGTAATGGTAGTATTATTCAGGCTAGTTCTTCACACGCATTATCAAATAATGCTGTAACTACTGCAGATACAACTGTAGAGATTACTATAAATGCATTACCAGATGCTGCATATTGGAATAAAGTTTTAGATATTGTAGATGGTAGTAGTGTAGTTAATGGGCAAACTAAAATAGAATTATATAAATGGGACTCACAACTTCCAACTGGTAATTCTACTTTTAATACATTAGTTGGATTTAATGCAGGTACTACTATAGTTGGTAGTGCAATAAGTCAAAATATAGTTAGTGGAGGTGATTTTAATACAGTTATAAATAATACTACTACAGGAGCTACTTTTACTTATGGGTACTACAGTGTTAAATTTTATGTTAGTGATCCAGATGCAGCTGTAGAAGTAGAAGAGTGTTACTCTATTATGGATATTATTATTCCAGTAGTAGCGTGTGAAAACACACCAGGACAAGCTATTGCTCAAGATGGTAGTGGTAATAATGTTTTAGTAACAGATAGTAATTTATATACTAACGATCCTGCAATTTGTTTACTTGTTAATAATTTTTGTTGTACAACTGCAATACTTGCTTTAGACTTACTTAGTCCGGTATGCTCTAGAACATACACAGCTACCGCTATATGCTCTAATAACCCAACATATATATCAGCAATTATACAATATAAAAATGCTGCTACTGGTGGAGTATGGGTTAATACAACTATATCAAATTTTAGTTTGATTGCAGATAGTAATGGACAGGTTTCATGGACTTTTACTGAATCTTCTTTACTAAATCTATATGGAAATGCAGAGTATAGAATTGATTTTCATACTTTTTATAGTAATGCTAATGAGTGCACTGTATATACTCTAGGTTTAGTTATAGAAGCTCCTCTTTATGGATGTACAGATCCTTTAGCAACACCTGCATCTTATAATCCTTTAGCTCAATGTGATGATGGTTCATGTATTTATCCTATCTTAGGATGTACAGACCCTACTGCAACAAATTATAATGCTTTAGCAAATACTGATGATGGTTCTTGTATTCCATTTATATATGGATGTACTGATCCTACTGCATTTAACTACGATGCATCATTAAATGCAAATACAGATGACGGTTCATGTATTACTGCTGTTGTAGGATGTACAGATCCAGCTGCATTAAATACTAATGTTTCGGCTAATACAGATGACGGTAGTTGTTTATATTGTGCGGGTAATGGACCTGTAGTAACTTTTGCAATTACTCCAGCTACAGCAGATGCTAGTTGTCTATCAAATGCAGATGGTAGTTTTACAGCAACAGTTAATATGCCGTTATGTGCTGGTGGAAGTTGGAGTTGGGATGGATCTTTCTTTAATGATAGTACTTTATATGCAAATGGAGCAACTTCAAGTTTCCTGGCACTCGCTGGTTTGGTAGCAGGAAATTATTCAGTAACTATAACTGACTGTTATGGATGTACTACAACTGAAACAGTTACTATTCCTACTGATAGTTCTAATTGTGGGTGCACTGATCCTGCAGCAACAAATTACTCAGCAACAGCTACTATTGATGATGGGAGTTGTTTATTTTGTGGGTGCGATGACCCTAATGCAACTAATTATAATCCAAATGCATTTACTACATGTAGTCCTAATCCTTGTACATATTCTTTATCTCCTCCACCTTGTATTCCTCCAGGAATAGATACACTTTTAAATAAAATTAAAACTTGTATTTCAATAAGTGGGTTTAGTTATTACAATAAACTTGTAACCGGATTATCTGATGAATGCTCTATAATGGACGCATGGAAATTAATTTTAATAGATTACCTTTTAAATCAGAGAGGGTTACCATGTGTATATAATTGTGCAGATGCAAATACACCAAATGCGTCTGAAGTTTATATAAGCTGTGAAGACCGATGGGTAACAGGAGGTCCACATACAGGATTAAACGATGTGTCAGTAACAGGAACGGGTGTTGGAACAACATCTACAGCCGCTATGTTTACTACCCTTAATTTAACTTCTAATATATCTACAAATGGGCAATTATTTAACGGGGATGTTATAAAGCATCACACTAGTGGAAATATATGGATCTTTAATGGTCCGTCAATTATAGCGGGGACTCCAACCGGAGCTACAAGTGTTGTAGGAATAGACCCAGAAACAGCATCAGGAACACTCTCAGGATATTGGGAATATTGTACTGATAGTTTACAATATACAGAAAATACATATAATACTAATTATTTAGATAATTTTACTAACTTTGTAAATACTTTCTGCACAGATTGTGGGAATACCACAAGTCTTTTAACAGGAAGTAGATCTAACGAAGATATTCCAGATATTATACAAGGAATAGATGGAATAGATGATCTAGACATATAAAAATAAAAAAATGGCAAAAGTAACTGACTTAACAACATTAGCAAAAACAAGTGTAGCAAGCACTGATTATTTATTAGTGACTAATAGCAGCAGTAAACAATCTAAAAAGATTACTGTAGAAACAATGTTTCCAGCTGTATCTACAGCAGGTACTAGTAGTGAGACACTTTATAATAGTGCAACACTAACAAATAAAAATCAAATAGTTTTTAAAGGACTTAAAAGTGGTAGTGCTTCTAATTTAACAGTATCTACATCTTCTAGTAATCTTCTTTTAACTCTTGTAGAGTCAGGGGTAGATTTAAGTTTATGTGATAATACAACTTCATTATTTATGTCTGGAGTAGACTTTACAAAAACTGTAACTAGTCAATGCCCTGTAATAAATGGAGGAACAGGTTTATCTACAATAGCAAAAGGCGCTATGCTCTATGCTAGTGCAGCAGACACAATAGCAGCTACTGCAGCAATGTCTACAAACGGACAACTACTTATTGGTAATGCATCTAATGGATACCCGTCAGTAGCAACTCTTACAGAAGGAGATAATGTAACAATTTCTAACGCAGCTGGAGAAATTATAATAGCTGCAAGTTTAGGTACTTTAGCAGCTAACTTAGATTGTAATAATAATAATATTGATCTTGGTACAGGATGGGTAAGCGGTAATGGTACTTCTGAAGGTATTAATATTGATTCTGATGGTAAAGTTTTTGTAGGAGAAGGTACACCTACTGCAGCTTTTGAAGACACATTAAACATAAAAGGAGGTATTAGATTTACTAATACAGATGCTCCTACAATTAAACCTACAGCAACTACTAGTAGTACAGCTGGACAATCAGTTACTATTGAGAGTGGAGCTAGTGCTGCAGCAGCAGCAGGTAATTTAAATTTAACTGGAGGAACAGCATCAGGAAATGGCGCAGGAGGATCTGTAATAGTTACAGCAGGTAGAGATACATCTGGAACAGCTGATGGAACTGTTCAATTAAAAACTTATACAGGTAGTGCATCAACAGCTGGATTAACAGTAGAAGCAGAAGGACAAAATGTAACAGTTAATACAGGTAATTTAGTAATTACTCAAGCAGACAAAGGTATTATACATTTAGGTAGTGGAACAGTTACACAAGCTACTAGTCATGCAACTGGAGTTACTCTTAACGCAACTTCTGGAGTAGTTACATTAGCAGCAGTAGCCTTAGCAGCTACAACAAATGCACAGTTCGTACTTACTAATTCTACAATACAAGCAGAAGCGGTTATACTTTTAACTATGCAAGACCTTAACACTGTAGATAATAAACAACTTGCCTGTTCTTTAGTAACTGTAGCTGATGGTTCATGTACTATTAGTATCGTAAATCCACACTCAGCAACATCTACTAGTACAACAGCAAGTAAAATTCACTTTTTAGTGATAAACCCAGCATTAAGTTAAAAATTAATAATAACCAATAAAAACAATAGACAATGACAACAATTAAAGCAACACAAGGAGAATTCGTAAATTTAATCAATGGATTATTTGCGGTTCAAGATTTAAAAGGTAAAGATTTTGGATTAGCAGTAAGTAAAAATATTACTAAATTAAAAGAAGGTTTAAAACATTTAGAAGATTTAGGAAAGCCTACTGAAGAATTTATGAAATTAGCTAACAAAGTAAATGAAATTTCTAATGAAAACCCTGAAGACGCTAAAACTATAATAGATGCGTTAGAAAAAGAAAATGACGACTTAGTACAGGGTAGAAGAAAACAAATGGATAAAGTAACTGAGTTAATGAAAGATGATATATCTTTAGATTTAGTTATGCTTTCTAAAGATGTTTTACCAGAGGATATTACAGCTAATCAAATACTCAATATTGAAAAAATAATAATTAATTAAATAAAATGATATATAAAAAAAATAACTGGGAATTAGAATTAAGCTTTAATAAGTATAATTTTGGATTTGGTTTTGGTGTTAACTGGGAAAGTGGGATACTTATAGAAATTGAGTTTCCTTTTATTTATTTAAGAGCTGAACTGTAATGGCCAAGGAATTAAGTGAAGATACGGCGGTAAAACTAAGTTTAAAAACTTTAGGAGGGATAGCAGCTTTAATATCTATCTTAGTTGGTATGTGGTTTACACTACAAGCTGATATAGCTGAGGCCAAAGCACTGCCTAAAAATGAATGGAATCCTGATTGGGAAGAGAAGTTACCAGACCCAGATATTACTAGAATGGAGTTTGACATGAAAGACCAGAATATAAGGATTACAATTCAGAATACTGAAAAAGCTGTTGACGACTTAAAAGATAGATTAATAAGAATGGAGGAAAAACTAGATAAATTAAGATAATGTCTAGTATGAAAATATTTGCAATTTATTTAATTTTAATATTTATGTTGATAGTTTCAAGTTCTTCTGGGCAAATAGTAGTAACTCATTTTAACGCTGCTTGGAATGACCCAAACAAAGTAAGTTATATTGGAGAGCTTACAGACTGTGATATAGTTTATGTTGACATAGCAGCAGCACCAAAGTTACAAACAAAACATAAAATAGTAGTTGTACCAACAGTTGTTATTTACAAAGATGGAGAAGAGATAAAAAGATTTCAAGCTGACATATCATTTAGTATGCAAGCGACGAGAGAAGATATGCAAGATGTTATAGACGAATTACTAATGGAAGATTTCTAATGAAAAAATTAATATTTATATTACTACTGTTACCAACATTATTATTTAGCCAAGATTCATGGGTTAGATTTCAAGTTCAATTTGATTTCTATGCACCTCAAGAATCTAATTTCTTTATGGTGTTTGATGGTAATGGTGATACATCTATATTTTTTCAACCAACTAGTCAGTATGAATATTTAGATACCGTTATAGATGTTAATAGCGGTAGTTATACTATAAGTTTAAGAGACAGTTATGGTGACGGATGGGTATCGTCTCAGCCAGCTTCTTTTGAAATGGGTAATGCTTGTCAAGGAAACATAATAGACTGGTCCCCAGTGCTTGGATCTTTCTTTCAAAGAGATACTACTGTAACAATATACCCTTGCCCACCACCACCGCCACCGTTATGTATACCTTCTATCTTACATATTAACTTAGATCAATTTCCTTTAGAAAATTCTTGGGAGATAAAAGACTCAACAGGTGCAATAATAGAATCAGGTGGTCCTTATAGTTATATGGTTAACTACCAATCATTCAGTGTACCAATGTGTTTACCTGTTGGTTCAATGGAGTTTACTATGATGGACACTTATGGAGATGGAATTGCTGGTAGTTTATGGGGAGGACAAGATGGATCATACTATCTAATACAATGTAATGACACAGTGGTTTTTGGTAATGTAGCTAACTTTGGTAATGATACAATACATACGTTTGTATCTGACTCTTGCCCACCTATTTATGGGTGTATGGATACTTCATATATTGAATTCAACCCAATAGCAGATACAGACACTGGTTCTTGTTTAAATTTAATTGTCATAGGTTGTACTGACTCAACAATGTTTAACTATGATCCTCTAGCTAATAGAATGGATCTTATACCTAATTGTGATTACACTTTAACTTTATACGATTTAATGGGTGATGGTTGGGTTGGTTCTCATCTAAGAGTTATACAAGGTGTAGATACAAACATATTTATACTTACAGCTGGTTTTAGCCAAGACTTTACTATAAACTTAAACGCTCCAGAGCAAGTTCGTTTTAGGTTCTTTATAACACAACAAGCTCAAGGAACAGCTGCTCATTGTGGTTTTAAACTAACAAACCCAATAGGAGATGTTATGATAGAGGTGGCAGCACCATTCATACAGCCTTTATTTTGTTATACTACACCAACTTATTGTGGTAACTTATGTATTGAAAAAGTATTTGGATGTACATCTCCTGCAGCAATTAATTATAATAGCTTAGCTAATACAGACGATTCTAGTTGTTACTATAACCCAGGGTGTACCAATCCGGTATACGTAGAATATGATATTAGTTATGATTATGATGATGGTTCTTGTAATACTTTAGTTGTATTAGGATGCATGGACTCATTAGCTTTCAATTATGACTCTTTAGCTAATACAGAGCTTCCTGGATCTTGCATATCAATAGTAGTAGGATGTATGCAACCTTTAGCTTTTAATTATAATGTTAACGCTAATACTCCAGACACTTGTATTGCTATAGTATATGGGTGTATGAACCAATTAGCATTCAATTACGACTCACTAGCAAACACAGATGATGGTAGCTGTGTTGAATTTATTTATGGTTGTATGGATTCAACAATGTTTAATTTTAACCCCTTAGCAAATGATAATGATACTTGCGTACCTTATATTTATGGTTGTACTGATCCGTCTATGTTTAATTATGAAGCATCAGCGAATACAGAAGACTTTAGTTGCTTCCCTTATATTTATGGGTGTACCGACAGTTCTGCTATTAATTACAATTATCTTGCTAATACAGATAATAACTCATGTATTGATTTGGTTATTGGGTGTATGGATCAATCCGCGTATAACTATGATCCAAATGCTAATACGATTGACAGTAATAGCTGTCTCTATGATGCTGGTTGTTATGGCTATCCTGGTGAGCCTTATTGGTTAAACGACCCTTGTTATGCTTGGGTAATAGATGTTGACGCTTACTGCTGTGATAACGAGTGGGACAATATATGTCAGTTAACATACGATTATTGTGAAGGAAGTTGGACAGGTACTTTACTAAAAAGATATGATAAAAAATTAATAATGATTACAGATGTATTAGGTAGACCAGTTAATGGAGTTAAGAATCAATTATTGTTTTATATATATAATGATGGTACAGTAGAAAAGAAACTTATAAAATGAAAAAAATACTAATACTACTTTTATTACCTTTATTTAGTTATTCTCAACTAGATTTAAAAAAGACATTTAAATTCTCTACATTCTATGGAGCTGTCAATGGAGGGACTTCTATATCAGATGTGGATGTATTTTCTGTAACTAATGGGTTAACAACAACTACAGTACAAACTCCTTATGATTATAATATAACTTTTGGAGTTAGAAAGATAGCTAGGTTTGGTTACGAAAACAAAGCTAATACTTTTTATGATGGTACAGAATCTAACTATAGTGATGCTGCTACAATAGGTAAGATAAAAGGATTTGAATTTTTATCTGAGATAAACTATAAAAGGCAAGAAGGTGTAGAATATTTAGACCAACATCATTTTATAAGATATGTTGCAAATAAATGGAATGCTAAAGTAGAGTATTTAAAAGATGGATTTGCTGACGTAGAGTATTATGAAGGTTCACAAAGATACAGATATAACTATAACAATAAGTTATCTTTTAACTTAGGAGCAGTACAGAGAATGTCAGAACCTTATGGTTACGACCCATTAGAAGAATGGATATTAAGTAATGGTAATATACATTATACTTACTTAGCCTTAGAAGAAGGGTATAACGTAGATGTTGCTCATCAAATGTATTATAACTCAGATGGTGATTTAGTTGCTACAAGTTCAGAAGTGTGGGAAGAGATTGTTATACCAACTGTATTGTATGATTTTACAGAAAGAAAAAGAAATGAACTAAATAGAACTTGGAATCATTCTTTAGTAATAGGGTTTGATTACTATTATTATAAAAAAGATTTTTGGTTACACTCTTGGGGAAACTTGCTACCTTATCATTATGATAACGGTAATGAGTATTCTTACCATAAGTACGAAGGTAAGCAATGGTTAGATTACTCTGGTGGAGTTATATTTGGTAAAAAGATTAGTAAACAAATAGGTGTGTTTGCTGAAGGTAAATACAACAAATACTGGAACAGAGAATGGTACAATTTTAAATTAGGAATTAATTATATAATACGATAAATTATGAGTATATTGACAAAAATATTTTCAGCAGGAGCTAGTGATCTAGTTAGTAGTGTAGGTGGGGTTATAGATAACCTTACAACTTCTAAAGAAGAAAAGCTTGAAGCTGAGAGAAAGATAAAAGAATTAGTGGCAAACTATGAGGTAGAAATGGAAAAGACTATAACAGATAGATGGAAATCTGATATGGCTTCTGATTCGTGGATGTCTAAAAATGTAAGACCAATGGTTCTTATATTCTTAGTAGTAAGTACAGTACTAATGATCTTTATTGATGCAGGAGCTTTATCTTTTAACGTAGAAGCTAAATGGACAGATCTATTACAATTAGTATTAATAACTGTTATAGGTGCCTATTTTGGTGGACGTACAATAGAAAAGAAAATAAAAAAATAATAACAAATAAAATATAAATAAAATGGCAACATTAATACCAAAATTAACATTAACAAGTAGCGATGCTTTGATAGACGCATTAAACTTTACAGTTACTGATTCTTTAGCAGTCTTAGGAGCAATAGTTCAAAAATCAGTAGTAACTTCAACAACATCTACGGTAGTATTAGCAGCATCATCTTATACAACTTCTTATGTATTTTTACATAATAAAAGCACAGCTGCTGCTGAAATTATAACAATAGAAAAAGCAGATGGAGGAGATGAGTATATGTATTTAGGAGCAGGAGAATTTGCATTTTTTCCTTGGTCATCTACAGTAGACTTATTTGCAGACTCTGCTTCAGGAACTCCAGTATTAGAAATAATGCTTTTTCAAGCAGCGGCTTAATAATAATAACAATATAAAATAATAATAACATGGCAACACTATCAACAAAATTAACAATAACTAGCTCAGACGCTAGAACCGATAACTTTAGCTTAATTCTTTCAGATATTTTAACAATTGCAGATCCTATAGAAACAGGTAAAAGAAATGTTACTACAGCAGTAGCTGGTGGAGGTGAGTTTGTTGCTGCGGCGGATTCAAATACATATTATGTATATCTAAAAAATGTAGATGATACTAATTTTGTATATGTACAAGATGCGGCAGCAGCTACTTTTGGTAAATTATTTCCTGGAGAGTTTATGTGGTTTACTTTAGCTCCGTCTGAAGGTATGGAATTAAGAGCTGATACAGATACTGTAAAAGTAGAATACGGATTATTTAAAAAAGGATAAAAAATAAATTATGAAATATACAAGAGAGCAAATACAACGTTCTGTACAAGAACTTGGATACAGATATTTTACAGGCGATAACTATGATGTAAATATTGTTGGTATTAGAAATTCTGATACTAACGGTGAAATTACAAATAAGTTTGATGATAAAATAACTATATCTTATAAAGATGAAAATGGTGAATGGCAGTATAGTGAATATGATTGCACAACAGATCCTGGAGATGATTGGATGGCAAACCCTTGGATAGACAAAATAGGTTGTGCAGTATTAAAACCTGGTCAATATAGAGGTTCTCATAAACTTAGATTACATTCAGGTAAATATTTAGCCTTAGGACAGAAAGAGCCTGTAACAGTTTATAGAGATAATAACAGGAATGATAAGTATGAGTTTGATGAAGCATCTGTAGATACAGGTGTGTTTGGTATTAATATACACAGAGCTACAGCATTAGAAGGTAAGACTTCTACGTACATAGACAAATGGAGTGCGGGATGTCAAGTAATTGCGTCTAATGATGATTGGATGGAGTTTTTAGGTATATGCCAAGAAGCTAGAGAGCACTGGGGTAATTCATTTTCATACACATTAATAGAAAGTAAAGATATATAACATGGCACAGTGGATAACGGCACCAACTGATAATATAATCAACGTATACACGGGTGACGCAAACTACGTACACGATCAGGGGGTTGCGTCCGCTTCTTGGGTGGTAGATCATGACCTAAACAAATTCTGCTCAGTAACCGTTGTAGACACGGCGGGTACGGTTATTATAGGTCAAATAACGTACAACAGTGTGAACAGAGCAACTTTAACATTTAGAAGTGCTTTCGCAGGAAAGGCTTACTTTAACTAACAATAATAATAATAATATAAAAAAAATAATATGGCATCAATAAAATATCTAGTTGATATAGATCTTGACAAACAGTCACTAAACAACGCTAGAATACAAAACTTAAGCACTGCACCTAGTGATCCGGTGTTAGGGCAAATATACTACGATACAGATACGGACGACTTAAACGTGTGGAACGGAGCTTGGATTAGACTAGGCGCAACAGGAGCAGGTGATATAGAATCTGTAGTAGCTGGTGCAGGTATGACTGGTGGTGGAACTTCTGGTGATGCAACTCTAAATGTTATCGGTGGAACTGGTATAACAGCCAATGCTAATGACATAGCTTTAACCAATGGACTTATAGCTGATGGTTCTAACATTACTTCAGTTGGAACTATTGCTACAGGTGTTTGGAACGGAACTGTTGTTGCAGATGCTTACCTATCATCAAACACTGCTCACTTAAGTGGAGCACAAACATTTACAGGCGCTAAAACACTTGGAACAACCACAAAGCTTTTATTTAGAGATTCAGCTATTTACCTTAACTCTTCTACTGACGGGCAATTAGACATAGTAGCTGATGACGAAATACAAATAGCAGCTACTACAATAGATATAAATGGAGCTGTAGTTGCAAGTGGTGAGATCGAGGCCGCTAGTTTAGATATAAACGGTAATGCGGATATATCTGGAGACT
>Ga0307488_10001455_pt1 | contig 19722 bp, 20 predicted proteins | sample SB02metaG_FD_202248 | JGI IMG/M metagenome (GOLD analysis project Ga0307488, IMG submission 202248) | Sea-ice brine microbial communities from Beaufort Sea near Barrow, Alaska, United States - SB 0.2 | ecosystem: Environmental > Aquatic > Marine > Coastal | place: USA: Alaska | collected... | reverse complement strand
CTCCACCAGAAGCAGCGCCTGAACCAGAACCAGAACCAGAAGCACCAGTAGAAGCAGAGCCTGAATCTAAACCAGAAGCACCAGTAGAATCTGAACCTGAGGCATCATCTGAGGCTCCTGTTGATGAAGTTCCAATAGATGCTCCTGTCGATGAGGCTCCAGTAGATGCTCCTGTTGAAACTGCACCAGAATCTGTTCCAGAATCAGCACCTCAGTCAGCGCCAGAAGCTCCTCCTCCATCTGCCCCTCAAGATGCTCCAGAAGCACCAATGAGTTTTGCACCACCTCCGTCTGCTCCAGAAGCACCAATGAGTTTTGCGCCTCCACCACCACCTCCTGTTTCTGTGTTGAAAGAAACTGTAGTAAAAGAAGTGGTTATAGAAAAGGCACCTCCACCACCACCTCCAATGATAATGGATGTAATTATAACATATGAAGTTTTAGTTAGTACACAAAACGGTGAAGAAATTCATACATCAACAACCTATGTAGATTCATTAACAACTACTGATGATTTAGAAAACAGCAGAGTAGTTAATGTCGATACTAGAACTTACACTGATACGTTTGAAACACCAGTACTTGAGACTACTACAACTACAGATATCATTACATTCATATGGAGTGATGGCTGGACTGAAGATATGCGTGGGATGACTCACGTTGATACTATTCAGATTGATACCATTTTTAGAGAAGATGAATACGAGGAAGTCAATACTACAATAATAGCAGAACCAACGACATATGATGTTACATCTACAGATACAAATGTTGTTGATACAGATGGTGGAATTGATGTTGTTCGTGCTTCTGTTGGCACATATGCATTACCAGAAGAAATTGAGAATCTAATATTTTTAGATCAACTAGATTCAAATGTATCAGCGCCAGGGCTCGAAGCAGAATACTACACTGGAACTTATCTTGGAAACTATGCTGGTAAGACACCATATAAACAAACGATTGATGATAATTTAAACTTTTATGGTATATGGCGAGACACCGATGGTGACAACAATCTTCCATATGGAGGCAATCATCAAAACAGTCATTTTACAGTTCGCTGGCAAGGAGAAATAACTGCTCCTACCACAGGCTGGGTTAACTTCTATTCAAGTCACGACGATGGTGCAAGGATGATGATTGACGATCAATATGTGTTTAATAACTGGAGACTACAGGGAAGTTGGAATTATAACAGTCGTGGTTCTGCATATATGGAAGAAGGCGAAACATATTCTTTCCAAGCAGAGATGTATGAACATGGTGGTGGGGATGTAATGCGGTTGTTCTGGCAATACGACAACAGCAATATCCATATTGTTCCTGCTGGTAGTTTCTCTCATCTAACATCTGAAACACAAGAGTATACTGGTTATGGTAATGACTATAACAATACAATGCAAGGCAACGACAACGGTGGCACACTATACGGATACGGTGGCGATGACACCCTAATTGGCGGTGCTGGTGTTGATAATCTATACGGTGGGGATGGTAGCGATACCTTTGTGTTTGACTTAGAAAGTACAAATGAAGATACAATCATGGATTGGATGATTGACGACAAGATTGATTTTAGCGGTGTAATAAACAGTACCAGTTACATAGGCAACGAACAGTTTTCTGGCACTGCTGGCGAAGTGAGATTCAACAGTAAGACTCAACAACTTGAACTAGACGCTGATGCAGATCAACAATCAAATTTAAATGTCAATATTAATAACGATAGTTACTCAATAACTCCCTCAAACTTTAACGATGAAACATTTGTTTTATAAATAGTCAATAAAAAGGAAGCGAAACGGCATCTTTATACCATAAATTAATAATATGTACATTGTGAAGTGATAAATGTCGCAATAATATCACTGTGCAGGAAATTAAAATGGATAATGGAGATGGAAAATGGTAATCGTTGAATCAATGGCTGCATTTGCATTAGTAAAAGGTGCTGTTGATGCAGTTAAATCTGCCATGGACACCGCTGATGATGTCAAAGGAATTTATAATGGTCTTGATGCATTGTTTAAACACAAAGATGCTGTAGACCGCGAAGTTGGAAAGAAGAAAAAAGAAACCAAGCCTAGAAGTAAGTTAGCTCAGTTCTTTGGTAAAAAGATGGGTGATGATACAGATGATGACCTTGGTGTTGGTGCTGTTGCCGCCATGGTCTTAGAGCAGAAGAAGATCGACAGGGACATCCTCAACCTTGGGATCCGAATCGACAACAAGTTCGGCGAAGGCACGTGGGATGAGATTTTAGCCACTCGTGAAACATTACTCCAAGAACGAAAAGAAAAACGTAAAAAAGCAAAAGAAGCAGCGGCTGCGCACGCCAAAGAAGATCAAGAATTTTATGATAAGATAATCCATTGGATTATTGAATTTGGTAAATTTATTGCAATTGCCATGCTTACTGGTATTGTAGCTTATACTGTATGGATAAATCGTGCTGGAGCTGTTGAAAATAACTTGACTTATTTCGTATAATAGGGTATTATATAATATAATGATGATGAGGAAAGTGAATGAAAATATACCTTTTAGTTTTTCCGATTGTATTCGGAGTCGCTGCTTTTGGTGCAAATCATATTCTGGCACAAACAGAGAATAAAGAGGTTATTCCAGTTGTTGAAGTATCACCACCTGAACCAAAGATAGAACCTGTAGTAGAAGAAAAGACTGATCCAGAGTTGATTTGTCTCGCCATGAATATATATCATGAAGCAAGAAATCAGTCTATGGCTGGCCAAATGGCTGTAGCATTGGTGACTATGAATCGTGTAAACGATCCTCGATATCCAAATACAATTTGTGAAGTTGTTATGGAAGGTCCAACTCGTACTTCATGGGTGGATAAATCAAAAGAATATCCGATCAAACACCGCTGCCAGTTCAGCTGGTATTGTGATGGGTTGTCTGATACTGTAAAAGACTTTGATACCTTTATCAAAATCACTAAACTTGCAGATATTATTATAACTCAATTGGTAGTAGATATTACAGATGGCGCAACTCACTATCATGCTGACTATGTTAAACCAAGCTGGGCTGCTACAAAAACACGTACAACTAAAATTGACGATCACATATTTTATAGATGGGAAAAATAATGCTTGATACAAAAACATTTTCAATGATTATTGAGAGGGTTGTTAACGATTTAAACATTCCATACATGGATGCTATATGCTGGTATTGTGATAAGAATGAAATTGAAGTTGAAACAGCTGCAAAGTTGGTCAACTCTAAAATCAAAGAAATCGTTGCTCTTGAAGCGAGTCAATTAAATCTTATGAAAGAAAAAATTAACAGTCTGCCAGTATGATTATGTATGATGTAAATGAAGGATTTGATGCGTATAAAACTTACCTTGCTCTCAAGCAACACTTTACGAGTAGCTATGACTACTTCAAATACAATGGTAAGGTCAAAGCAAATATCGAATCTTTTTTAAAAAGAAAAGATAAGTTTTTCTTTCGGAAACTTCAAAAGAAATATGATAAGAATGAACTTGTAGAATTTTTTGTAAGTAACTTTATAGTGAGTGGAGACAACTGGATTGGTAGTCTAGTCTCACAAGAAAGCGAACAGAACTATGCGTTATGGCGAAAAAATAAAGAGTCTATTAGTTATAACTATCGTAATGAGTTATCCCTGCTTTATGATTATTGCCTTTCAAATGATATATCATGCAATCAACTTGTATTGGTAGAAGACGGTAATCATCCTATTCTACTTCGGTTGCTTCTACAAAACAAAATCAGTTTAGAAACAATTATTGTCCTTGATGATATTCTTCGCTTTACTCGTTATTGGAATGTGAAGTTGGATGATATTATTTGGGACGAGAGAAAAAAATTAATATATAAGTATAGATCATTTATTGAATATGATCTTGATAAATGTAAACAGATAACCAAGGAAATATTACTATGAAAATTATTATTTCAGCATTTTTAATTGCTATGCTGAGTGCTTGTGGATTCACTCCCACATACAAAAAAGGTGAAGCTAACTACGAATTTGTTGGTTGTAATGTCGTATCTACAAATCCAGCGTCGGATGGAAGTAGAGCCTTTATTGGTCCCATGTTTCCATTGCAAGTTGGCGATACCGTTTACTTTAAACAAGTAAATGATGACTTGACAGTATCCCCAGTAGCAACGGGAAGTTATTGTGAATAATGAAGTTGAAAGCTATGTGGGCGAGTTAAGAGAACTTCGAGAGCGTGTTAAAGAGCTTGAAGTTCGACTTAACTTACCAAACAATGAAACATTTTTTTATAATATTTTGAAAGAAAGAGGAAAAAAGGATTGACTTTTGATACTAAGTATAGTATATTTAATATAATAATTATGAGTTAATGTGGACAAATCGAAATACAACGTAATATAATACATAAGGATACAAAAAATATGACTACATCTTTCGCTGACCTCAAGCGGTCTTCTAAATCTACCTACGACAAACTCATTGAAGAAACAAATAAACTTCAGTCTAACAACCAAGGTAAGAGTGGAGCCGATACACGGTTCTGGCAACCTGAAGTTGATAAGGCTGGTAACGGTTATGCTGTTATTCGTTTTCTTCCTGCCTCTAAAGGCGAAGATATTCCATGGGTTCGGTTATTCTCTCATGGTTTTCAAGGTCCAGGTGGCTGGTACATCGAGAACTCTCTTACTACTTTGAACGAACAAGATCCAGTCGGTGAGTATAATACTACTCTCTGGAATCGTGGCGATGAAGCTGGTAAGGAACAGGCTCGTAAGCAAAAACGTCGTTTAGGTTATATTGCTAACATCTACATGGTTAAAGATCCTGCTCATCCAGAGAATGAAGGTAAAGTATTCCTTTATAAGTTTGGTAAGAAGATTTTTGATAAGATTAACGAGAGCATGGCTCCTGAGTTTGAAGATGAATCACCAGTAAACCCATTTGATATGTGGGAAGGTGCTAACTTCAAAATGAAGATTCGGAATGTTGAAGGTTATCGTAACTATGACAAGTCTGAATTTGATTCAGCATCAGTTCTTTCTGAAGATGATGATGTGCTAGAAAAAGTTTGGTCTTCAGAATATTCCCTTCAGGAATTTGTAGATCGAAAGAACTTCAAGAGCTATGCTGAGTTACAAGCTCGACTCAATCGTGTTCTTGGAGCAACCGCAGTATCTTCTACTGCATCTGAGATTGACGAGGACGTTGTTATGGAGTCTCCCGTGGTAGCTCGTCAAGCTCCTGCGCCAAAGGCAAAAGAAGACGAAGTGCCTTGGAGTGAAGAGTCGTCTGATGATAGCCTAGATTTCTTTAAGAAGTTGGCTGAAGACGACTAAACAAAAGCGCAATACTTTTGGAAGGGGGATCCATGTGGTCCCCCTTTTTTATTCATCATACATCCAGTTTGGATCTGGAATTGATCTTAAAGATGGACCAAGAAGTGTAGTGCCATTATTAATAGTAGTTGTATCGCCATTACCAGCTTGAACGACAACAGGTGCTGCCTGACCTTTATTTTGTTCTTCTTTCTTAGTAGCAACTTCTTGTGTAGTTTGAGCTAACTGTTTGCCTTCTTCACCAACACCTTGAGGTTTTGGTAGTTCTTGCATTGGTCCAGCTTTGAGAGCGTCGGCTGCTTGTTTTTCTTCATCCATTTTTTTAAGCGTTGCAGTTGCTCGAGCAATCCTAGTTTCAGCTCCTTTGCGGAGCATTTTTTGCCTTCCAGATTGTGCATTTGGACCAGATTTTGAATTTTCAATTCTGCTTTGATCTAGAGCAATTTTCTCTTCGATTTCTTTTCTTTCTTTATTATTTTCTTCTTCTGGTGTTAGATCATCACTAAAGGCTGCCTTAATTGTATCTATAGGATTCATTATAAGTTTTTTAATAAATTCCATAATATCTTTTATTTTTTTAACTAAATCATCGAACATATCTGCAAATTTAAAACTATCTAATTTCTTTTCAATGTCTTCAAATCCTAGCGCTCCAGCAATCGTTGAAATAAAAGATTTTATTAAATCTAATGGAACAATAAAGATTCCTTTAACTACCTCCAATAGACCAGCAAGAATTCCGTCAAATGTTTTTTCTAATAAACCTCGCTCATCATCTTCTCCCTTAGATTTAAATCCTTCAATAAAACCAGAAACAAAATCAAAAATAACAAACAGAGGCAATAGAACTTTACTTAAAATGCCCTTCATTATTGGTAGAAACTTTTTTGCCTTTTCAACAATTGGACCAATTGTTTTACCTATTCCACCAAGACCACTTAAAGATTTAAACATACTACCAATTGGTTTCAAGAAATCCATAACCTTTGTAAACGCACTCATTATAGGTTTTGTTATCTTGCCAACTATCGCTCCTATTTTACCAAAAAAAGTTTTAAACTCTTTAATTGCTACAGGCGTTTTAACTGCCCCCATAATCTTACCGATGCCTTTAAACCCTTTAATGAAATCATCAATTGATGTCGCTAATGCTTTAAAAACTTTGGTGTTTTTTATTTTAGTACCAAGAGTTTTAAACACCGCTTTTATTGAATCAGGAATTTTTGCAAGGCTGGCGAGAGTTTTTGCAAGCCATAATGTACGAATATATTTGTCAAGCTCATTTGCCCATAAAGTAAGTGCTATAAATGCTCCAGCAAATAATTTGTCGATGCCAAGCGTCATTTCTTCTTCAACGCCTTCGACGCTACCTGAAGCTGAATCTACAGGAGTATCTTCATCTTTTTTGTCCATAACTAAAAGAAGTTTTTGAAACAATTTTGCCTGACCATCAACCAACTCTTTAGTCAAATCGACAAGAGATGCTAACAAGTCGCCATGCTGATCTTGTTGAGAAAACGCATCCTTCAACATTGGTAAATTATTATTTCCAGCACCTGCTAATTGTGGTAAAGCCATTATTGTTTTTCCATTCTTTCTTTTTCTTCTTTTAACCAGGCTAATAATAAACCAACGTATATGTCTCTTTCAAATGGTATCATTTCTTCTAACTCAGTCAAACTATACTTATGGTGTTGCATCAAACTAAAATTCATATAATACATGTTCATAAGCGAATCATGGCTGAGTCCTAAGTAAAAAAACTTTGCATACCTTCTATCTTTACAGTCTCAGTTTCACCACATGCAGGACATGTAAATTCAATATCATGGGATAACTTTGGCAACGTATTAAAAAACTCTGCTACCTTTTCAAAATTATCTTTAGTAAGATTTTCCAAGAACTCTTTTAATTCTTTTTTGGTAAAATCTTCATATACATTATCGTTATCATATACCAGTTCAACGCATTCACAAATGATATCTAACAGCTGATCAATTTCACTACCATTTTTATTCTGCAGCGCAAACATCATTGTTGTTTGAGGATCGCGCATCTTCATGCCAATATTGTTACCGATATCTAACTTATATTCATGTTTGTCATCAAATTTAATCTTAACATTATCTATATTAATTGATACCTTTGTAGATTCTTGGCATTTACTTTTATTATCTTCATTTACATGAGATAATTTTATATCAATTTTCTCACCAACAGACTTAGCTCTTAATTGTAAAAACAAATATTCTAGGTCATATGATGTTAATTTAGATTTATCAATCCCATCAGTTAAGATGCAGGATTCAAGAATTGTCATTACACCATTAAAGATATCTTTTTCTTCGCCGCTTTCTAGAGCCATATAGAGAACTTTTTCTTCTTTAACAAGGAATGGTCTAAATTTAATTGGTTCCTTTGTAGAAGGTATCTCTGTTTCAAACTCAGGGGTAACTAGTTTTGGTAAAGCCATAGTATAAACTCCATATTATATTAAAATATTTTTGGTAATCCTGTAAAACTAATTCCAGATTTCTTACTGAGATTCGTCATTAATTTTCTTGGATTTAATTGCGTCTTGGCTTGGTTTTTAATACCTGCAATACTAAATGGTAAATTTAAACCTCCAGCAATTTGTAGCCCATCTCTTCCAATTCGTAATTGTGTTCCAAGCTGCGATTGATTTCGCTCTTCAAAATATCGAAACGCAATGGTAACATTCATTACTTGTACTTCAGAACCATTAGCCCAACTCAACGAAAGTGGGCTAACAACAATAGGATAAGCATCAATCAAATCTACTGCATACGTCTTAAACCCTTGCTGGTCCAACTGATAAATTGTAATACCTTTTTTAGCAACATAATTATCATAATAACCAATATTAAATTGATTCTTTCTTTGATCGGCATCAAGATCAGGGTTACGATGAAACCCACCAATTAAATCTTGCCAACGCATAAAGAACTCGCGCTCGCGAAGGTCTGGGCTGCAAATAATACTAATAGGAGTATCAACATAGTTAACTCCACCACCAATTTTATATGGCGCACCGTACTCTGCATAACTAATAGCTTCAACATTACGTTGCGGAAGTTCAGCAGTATTAACTCTAAACATTAATGAGCTTGATAATCCAAAAGAACTACCAACTTTTGAAAGAATATCCCCACCAATCTCAACTTCAAAGTCGCTTGGTCTAGCGAAACCAACACTATGCATTTCAGCAGTAAATGAATCGATATCAAAAGCCATGTTATCGACCTCCTACCATAGATCGTGAGTCTTTCCAAACATTAGACTTAGATGATTTTTCGAATTGCTCTAGTGGTAAGAATAAAGCCATATCCCAATCATTTGAAGCTACCTCTAGAAATCTACTTCTTACATGATCATTCAAATACATTTTAAATGTTGGTTTGTAATACTTGCTCACACCTTTGAGTATATTATAGCTAATTTTTAATTTTGTTCCTTCGTCATACTTAGTGTTAGATGCTAAGTCATAAAGAGCATCCATTAGTCTAGCTCTGAGTGGTAGTGGTAAATAATGCATGTTAAGACCATGAAAACCACCAGGAACATTCTGTACTTTAAATATGAGCGGAAACCTATCGTAATATGGCAATGTCTTTTTATGTTTTGGATCATAATAGAAAAAATACATTTTTCCAATTGATGCACGATTCTTTAATTGTGTACGATCTTCTTGCATTAACGTTGCTGGGGCAATTGTTACTTTCTTCGCCGCATTTCGAAACCATGTTCTTGCGGATTGCGTTTTAGCTGGTATCTGACCAGCACGAACACCTTGTGCTAAAATTTTATCGAAAAGAACTGCAGGCAAAGTAAATCTCCTTTTTATTATTTATAATCGAAAAAAGAGTTGACATAGATAATGATTGTAGTTATAATAGGATTGTATCCTTTTGATATTATAGTTATTTAATACCTAATTCATGTTCAGTAAAGATCACGAACTTATAATTACGATCCTTACACCACTCTACTGCATAATCCCATTTGCTAATATTAACTGCGTAGGTTTTAACCTCATTGATGTATCGTTTGGTTATTCGCTTTTGTTTTTTAGGTTCTTTTGTTTGAGCAGCAGGTTTTACTTCGACAATCCATTCCTCTATAATGTTGTCGGCATTCCTTACTTTAACATAAAAATCAGGATAATAACGATGGCGACGATTGTCTACTGGACTTATATATGGGATTACATACTCTTCCGAAGACCATTTGAGAACTGTTGATGTATGATCACACCAAACACAAAACTTCCGTTCCCATGAACTGCGACACACTATACCTGTAGGATCACCTTTATATTTGGATGGATTTCTTGGAATATATCGACTCTTCTGTGCAACCATTATAAATATATAAAACCAGTATAAGTTAAGCTAAGGATATTTATATATGCCGGAACCAGACTTTCCAAAACTAGATGCTGTTGATCCAAAGGTGCCAAAAGATGCATTTCAAAGGTCTGTTCAGTCAGGTCAACAAAATACAAAAAAAATATTAAAATTTCCTTTTAACTTAGATGAAACAGATCACTGGGTAGTTTTCAATGCTGCTAAACCAAAACTATTTAAAGCAGAAGAATTTTCAAAAAAAGAGATCTTGACAAAAATCTTTCTTCCTATGCCAGCTAATATTGGTACTACATATGATCAGAGGTATAATACAGAAGCAATTGGAATCAAAGGCTCGTTGGGAGCTGGAGCTTCTGGTATTTTAAGTTCGGGTAGCGTTTCTTCTATTGTTGACAAAATGAAAACTATAACTAAAGGGGATGTTGCTGATGCGACTAACACCTTGGCGTTTGAATTTGTTGAAGGAGCTGCAAACGTAGGTGGTCTTGGTAATGCATTTAAAGGAGCAGTTGCAGCGCAGGGAATATCTAAAAATCCATATATGGCAGTCATGTACGATCAGCCAAATATTAGATCACATCAGTTTCAGTGGAAGTTAATTGCACGTAATGAAAGAGACAGCTTAGTTCTAACAGATATTGTAAGAGCATTTAAATGGTATAGCTCTCCAGGCGTAAATCAAAAAAACCCACATTTCCTTGATTACCCAGAGCAGTTTGATATTGATTTTAGACACGATAAACATGTACATAATATTGGTCCATCTGTATTAACGTCGCTTAATGTACAATATCATGCAGAAGGAAAACCATTATATTATAACGTCACGGCAACAGAAAAGGCACCTGTTTCTATAAACATTACTGCTGCTTTCCAAGAAGTTACAATTGTCACAAAACAAACAATTGATCAATTTAATAGGTAATATAAATGGCATTCTTTTTTAAGAACAATCCTCAAGTTTCATACGACGTTCAGAAGAATGGTATTCCTCGTACTGTTCAAAATCCACTTGTTCGTTTTAAATTACAAGAAATATTAAAAAATAGAACAGCGATATATTATACACACGATATTACTGAAGGTCAATCTGTAGAATTTATTGCTGATAGATACTATGGAGACTCTACACTTGATTGGGTAATCTATATTACAAACGATATTATAGATCCTCAATATGACTTGCCTTTAGACTACCAAGAGTTTGTTGCGTTTGTACGTTCAAAATATGGTTCTACAGAGTCTGCATTAAATACAGTCCATCATTATGAGCATATTATCCAAACACAATCTGTTTTGTTTGACGGTACTATCGTTCCAGAAAAAACAATTACTGTTGACCTAACAACATATAATAGCTTGGTAGCAACTGATCGTCGCGAAGTATCAAACTTTACGTATGAAGAAAAATTAAATGACTCTAAAAGAACAATTAAAGTTCTTCATGCTGATTACGTCGTTGATTTAATAAATGAAGCAGAGAGCATTTTTGAATAATGGCTGCAACGCTAACATATAGCCCAACAGACTTAGAATTAAAGTCTTGTATTCTCTATAACTATAATGGAGAAGCATTGGACATTCGCAATATAATGTTGGAGTTCAACATCTATCATAGCGTTTTTGCCAATTCTACAAAAATAGATGTTGCTATTCTTGATGGTAATGGTCTTGTAGAAATATTTCCAATCATTGGCGAAGAAACTTTAGAAATAGAATTTAAAACACCTACTTTTGAAAAGTCATTAAAGTATTATTTCCATATCTATAATGTGAGTGATAAAGACAGGTTTGAATCAAGATCAGATAAGTATGTTCTGCACGGATGTAGCCAAGAAACAATCAGCGATCATCGTAAATCTATTCCTAAATCTTATATTGACTTACCTGTTTCTACTATAATAAAATCAATATATAATAGCTATTTAAGACCAACAGCTGAAGAATATACAAATGTTAAAAAGAATAAGACGCTTTCTATACAAGAAACAAACGATAACTTCTCTGTTGTATTTCCAGATCATATAACACCGTTCAAGGCTATTAAATATCTTTGCGCAGAAGCACAGACGAAGAACGATCAAGAAGGTCTTGGTTCTAATTTTTACTTTTTTGAAAAGACAGATGGTTATTATTTTGAAACAGTTGACAGTATGTTGCTTAAGAAACCTTCGCATGATTTTTATTTTACATTAGCCTCTAGTGAAACGAGTGCAAATCAGGGCGAAAAAATTAACGAAGATCAAAAAATTACAAACTATGATTTCGTTCAGCAAGTTAACGTATTAAAAAATCTTAGTCGTGGAATGTATTCACACAATGTACAAACGATTGATACAATAACTAAAAGGTTTACTACTGATAGTTTCTCATATAAGAATGATTCGAATAAAGTAACACATATTGAAAACGATAAGAAAAAGTTAGATTATTCGTTTCTTTTATCTGAAGAGTCATTGTTTGCAACTGATGCTGGCACCTCTGGCTCGTATTATATACAATCTAATATTGGTGAAAACTATAATAAACAACCATATCTATCAAATGCTACTAACACAGACCCACAAATTCGTAATCCAAGAAGGCTGCAGAATTGGTTCAAGTATAACATATTGTCCAAGGCACAGTTATCTAATATTGTTTTAAGTATTACTGTTCCAGGTAATACAGATATTGAAGTTGGTGATGTTGTAAATTTACATATACCTCAGTCTTCTGAGTTGCCTGAGTTATCAAAAAAATTAAATTTGTTATATGATAAAAAGTTTTTGGTTACTTCATTACGTCATACGTTTAACAAAAAGAATAATAAATTCTATACTATTTTCGAATGTAGAAAAGACACATATGCAAAGAAAGCGAAGAAGGTTGAATAATGAAAAATTTAGGTGAACAGTTTGTTTGGTGGTATGGTGTTGTAGAAGATCGTGCTGATCCTCTAGAGATTGGTCGTGTTCGTGTACGCTGTTATGGTTGGCATACAGATAATCTTGACGACCTCCCAACAAAAAACCTGCCTTGGGCACAACCTATTCAAGATATAACGTCTGCTGCAATCAGTGGAATTGGTAAGAGCGCAACTGGTATTGTAGAAGGCACGTGGGTTGTTGGTTTCTTTGCTGATGGAAACGAAGCGCAGCGTCCAATTGTTATGGGTACTATGGCTGGTATTCCAACTGAAAAACCAGATTCACCAAAAGGTTTTACTGATCCAACTGCAACATATCCAACAAAAGATTCATTTCTACAAGCCGATACTCCAACATTAGCAAAAGCAAATGCTGAAGAAGACGATACATTAATTGCAAAAAGAAATGCTAAAAATGCATTGGGTCCAATCCCAACAGCGACTGCTCCAGACATATCTACTTTAAAACCAGATAAACCTTATAGCGCTGATTATGCTACTGATGATGAAGGCAATGATACAGTTCCAACATGGAGTGAACCAAACCCAAGATATGGTGGAGAAATAAAAGATGTTTTTCCTGCTGGTGTCGGTGCTTCTGGTTATCCATATAATCACGTTTATAATTCCGAATCAGGTCATGTATTTGAAGTAGATGATTCTCCTAACGCTGAAAGATTACACAAATATCATAAAGCTGGTACGTTTGAGGAAATTCAACCAGATGGCACTCGTGTAACAAAAGTAGTTGGTAAAAATTACGAAGTTGTTGTTGATGATGAAAACATTTATATTAGAGGCACACAAAATATTACTGTTGTTGGTAATGCTAAGTTGTATGTACAAGGCGACCATTATACAGAAGTCGATGGTAATCAATATGTAACAGTTCGTGGTGATCGTGTAACAAAGATTCAAGGCAATGATCTGAAGGAAGTTATGTCAGATGAGTCGTCTCAAATAAACGGCAATAAAACAATGCGTGTCTCTGGTGATAGAAGAACAACTGTTGATGGCTTCTATGATGAAACCATTGGTAAAAGTAACATTGTAAAAATTAAAAAGAGTGAAGAGAAGACTGTATTTGTTAATAGCTCAACAATGGTATCTGGGAATACATCATTCACTGCAGTTAAAAATACAGATATTGGTAGTGGTGGCAATATATCAATTGCTTCTGGAGGAACATTTACTCTTAAATCAATTGGAGCTGCTACAATGTCGTTTGCTTCTACGTTCATTAAGCAAGTAACAGGTGTGGCAAACCTAACGTATATTGGTAACTACTTCTCAAAGTATACTGCTGAAAGCCAGTTTGATCATAATGGGGATTACTGGGAACGCAAGGGTAAAGATTATCATCTTAGAACTGCAGCGGGTGTTGACTATGCATGTAGTGGTGATCCAGCTCGCTCTAGTTCAAATGACTGTACTGACTTAACCCCACCAACACCTCCTGGAGTTTAAGATATGATTCCTGACTTATCAAAATGTGGTTTAAGTTTAGATATATTAAACCTCGATGCTGCAAACAAAGCGATCAATGATGCTATGAAAGAGCTTTCTGCTGCGGCTGGTGGTATTGCTGGTAGTATTGCTAGTCTACAATCACAGCTTGAAGGTGAGATGAATAAAGCTCTTGCTGAATTAGAAAATTTGATTCCAGAAATACCAGACCTACCTCCTAATCTTCAGTTAGAAATGGCAAAACTAATTGGTTTACTGAACGACCCATTAAAAGCATTAGATTTAGCTGCACAAATTGATAAGATTAAAGAGTTATTTGGTGATGCTCCTGGGTTAGACTTAGATGCTTTGCTTGGTGATTTAAATGCGTTATTATCGTTTGACATATGTAAAGACATTCCTAATCTTGATGCAGAGCCGACATATGATGAGGACGGTGAAATCAATGGTTATGAATATGTTGTAAAAGGATTAGTTCCAGATGCACCAGTAACAGATGCTATTAAATTACCACCACCACCAGCACCAAAACCTGTTGAAGAAGTAACTCCAGCAGTTGATAATAGCAATGTAAGAGCACCTATTACTCCTGAATTAAAAGAGGTAACTCAAACATCTACACCACCAGCTACTGCTGTTCAACCACCTACTCCACCAGAAACTATCAAAGTTACATTACGTCCTGAATTTGGTTTATGCATGACTCCTAAATCAAGCAATCAAATTGTTAAAATATTTATTAAAACAGAAGCACCAGATGGTAGTGGTTTTTTCTGGAAACCAAAAGGTTATTCTACTCAATTAGAGTTTGAGGCTTGGATGTATACAACTATTCGTTCTTATGCCATAAACGCAAAACAGACGATTCAAACAATTAAAGAACTTCAAAACTCAGGATCTGTATTATCTACCACCCAAGAAGAAGTAGATAATACAACACAACGTTTCGTAGACTGTGTTGCTTTTCTTAAAGCTGATGGTGAATCTAATTTAACACAAGCAACAAAGAATCCTGACGGCACATATTCTGTTTCAGTTGATCAAGCTAAGTTGAGTTGGTGCCCTAAACCAGAAGGCGAATGGCTTGGAAACTTTGGAATAAAAGCTGATTAATCTATTATAAATAATAAAAACAAAGAGAAGTAGTATGCCTGAACTTAAAGAACCAGTATTTAAAGATATACCACTGAGTTTTACAGCACATCCTATCACTGGTAATGTGAAAGCATTAGTCAACCGTGATGCTGTGAAGCAGAGTGTAAAAAATATTGTTCTCACTAACTTCTATGAGCGACCATATAATCCAACTTTTGGAGGAGATATTCTCTCACAGTTATTTGAGAATATGGATCCAATCACAGAATATAATATTGCAAAGAACATTCGAACAGCATTAGATAACTATGAACCAAGAGCAATAATTGATGACATAGTAAGTGATTTCAATCAAGATAATAATGCTATTAATGTCACAATTACATTTCGAATAAAAAATGATGCGCAACCAATTTCCGTCAATGTATTATTGGAAAGAGTAAGATAGATGGCAGCTAATTCAGCAATCAGTGTAACAAGTCTTGATTTTGATGCAATCAAAACATCAATGAAGACTTACATTCAAGCAAAGCCAGAGTTTACCGACTATAACTTTGAAGGCTCTACGATCAGTATGCTAATGGATCTCCTCGCATATAACACTTATCAAAACGCCTTTTACACAAGCATGATTGGTAACGAGATGTTCCTCGATTCCGCGCAGCTTCGTGATAGTGTAGCGTCAAGAGCAAAGATGCTTGACTATGTTCCTCGTTCTGCTCGTGGAGCAAGTACAACTCTTAATGTTGCTATTACACCTACAGGCGCACCAAACACTGTTACGGTTGCTAAGAACTCTGAGTTCTCTGCTACGTTAGATGGTGAAATATATAAATTTGTCACACCAGAAGCATATACGCTGAGTTCAAATGATGACTACACAGGCGATATTACAATTACAGAAGGTCGTCCAGTAACACATCGTTTTACCGTAAGCACAAACGATCCTGTTCGCTACATTCTTCCTAATGAAAATGTAGATACCACATCAATTACTGTTGACGTCCAAACAGCAGCCGACGATCAAAGCTCTGTTCGATATAATCTTGCAAGCGATATTACTCAGGTTCAAGCAAATAGCGCCGTATACTTTTTACAAGAAGTAGAAGATAGTCAGTATGAAATTTATTTTGGTGATAATGTAATTGGTAAGACACCAGATGATAACAATATAGTTATTGCTAACTATCGTATTTGTAATGGCACGCTTGGCAATGATGTTAATTCTTTTACAAGCCCATCAACGCTTGGTGGATTTAGCGCGTTTACAACAACAGTTAATGCTCCTACGGCAGGTGGTTCTGACAACGAATCAATCGAATCAATTAAGTTCAATGCTCCAAAGAACTATGAAACACAAAACCGTGCAGTTCTCTCTGATGATTATAAACGTATTATTCTAAGAGATAACGGAGACTTCCAATCAGTCAGTGTGTGGGGTGGTGAAGAGAATGTCCCTGCTGTTTATGGAAAAGTTTTTCTTTCAATTAAACCAGTCAATGGCTTCACTATTTCTTCTCAGAGAAAAACAGACATTAGAACACAGCTCAAAAAATACAATGTTCTTTCTATTGATCCAGAGTTTGTTGATGCTTCTTTCTTATACATTCAACCAACAGTTACTGTAAGATATAACTCGAAAGCCACAACCCTTTCTGCCGTTGCGGTTCAAACCAAAGTAACTAACGCTATTATTAATTTTGAAAACACTAAACTCGGTACGTTTGATAGCAATAGATTTAGATATTCTCAGTTTATTCAAACTATCGATGCGGCAGACACATCTATTGTGAGTAACCTTACGTTAATTACAATTGAAAAAAGGTTTATTCCTAGCTTAACAACGAGTTCAACGTATAATATTCCTTTTGGTAATGTACTAGAAAACCCTCATGCTGGTCACAAATATACAATTAGTTCGAGTGAATTTACTTTTCAAAATCAAACTTGTTATTTTGATGACGATGGTAATGGAAACATTCGTATATACTATTTGTTAAATTCTACCAGAGTGTATTTGTCTGAAACAGCAGGTACTGTAGATTACTTGACGGGTATTGTTACTTTAAATTCGTTCCTTCCAACCGCATTTGTTGGTAGTTCATTGAGTATATTTGCTAATCCAAAAAATAACGACGTTGATGCAGTTCGAAACCAAATACTATTAATTGCAGGCGCTACTGTTTCAGTTATTGATGATACAACTACTATACTTGCTGCAAATACAGTAACAGCTACGACAACTGGCGTGACAACTGAAAATTCAGGCTCTAATATTTCACCATCGGTGTATTAATAAATGTCAATAGATAAAAAGATATCCACATTAGTTGAGCAACAGTTCCCTCAGTTCGCACGAGATGATGGTCCAAACCTCGTTGCGTTTGTAAAAGCGTATTATGAGTGGACCGAACAAGCTAACAATGCTATTGAAGTTTCTAAAAATCTAATTAACTATCAAGACATCGACAACACATATGACAAATATTTAGAATATTTTCATCGTGAGATTATAGATAATATTCCAAGATCAACTCTCGCTGATAGAAAAAAGCTGGCAAAACATGCTAAGGATATGCATCGTGCTCGAGGATCTGAGCTATCATATCGTCTTTTATTCCGTCTACTCTACAATGAAGAAATAGACTTTTATTATCCAGGCGAAGATATGCTTCGTGTATCGGATGGTCGTTGGCTAATAGAAAAATCTGTTCGTATTGGTTCTCCTCGTGTTGGAGTCACAACCGAATTTGACAACCAAAATATAAAAGGCTTGACGAGTGGTGCTACTGCTAAAGTAGATAAAATTATTGGTAGTATTTCAGGCGGCTCATTAGTTGATGAGTTATATTTACTTGATGTTGTTGGCGCTTTCCAAGATAATGAAAAGATTGCGCTTGTTAGTAATAATAGCATTTATGCGACAGTCGTAGCATTGAGTGGTCCACTTCAAGGTGTTGACATCCTTGAGGGCGGGGCGTTTCATAGAGTAGATGATGTTGTAACTTTTACAAGTCCATCAGGTTCTGGTGCTGAAGGTGCTGTAACAGCAACAAACGACCAGAGCGCTGTTGAATGGTCTATTGCAGATGGTGGTTCTGGTTACAGGACTGATGCTACAATTACAATTACAGACAATGGTGGTTTTGAAACAGCGTTCACGATTGATAGTATTTCAAATACCGAAACTCTCAATATAATGACTAATACTATTGAGCCTGTGGCAAATGTTATTTTAAACACAGGTCCAGCGTTTGTATCAGCAGGAGCAAATACTGCATCAGTTGGAACTAATTTTGCAACTGCAAACGTAGCTTCTACATTAGCCTCTCTTGATTTTGATAGTGTTACAGTTGGAACAATTGCTTCAATTACTACTACAAATTATGGGTACGGATATTCTACTCTTCCAACTTCAGCGATAGTACAAGAGAATGTTGCTCGTTCATTGTTACCCGATGGTAGTGGTGGTATTAAAGGTAACAATGCAAACATTGTTGCTGCACATGCTCCAGGAGCAATTACTTCTGTTAATGTGTCTACTTTTGGTACAAACTATAACCGCGATGATGAAATTAATATCAGTAACTCAACAAGAGCAGGAACACAGGGCGCTGTAGGTAATCCGTTTGTTTCTGGTGTCATTGAATACCCAGGAAAATATGTTGATACTAAAGGTTGGTTAAGTTGGAATAATAAACTTCAGGATAACCGTTATTATCAAGATTTCTCATATGAAATTAATTCTGACCAATTTACAAACACATATCGTAAACTTGTAAATGATATTGTACATCCAGCTGGAACAAAGATGTTTGGTCGGGTGCGTTTATTCTCTGAAGCCGAACCTCCTATTGTTACTGTAGGGTCAACAGAAATTTCTTATAAAATACAATCTGAAATTACTATTAACTTACCGCAAGTCACCTTTATTAATACAGCGAATACAATACCAACAATTGAGCGTATATCTATTCTACAGCCTACGCTTGGTACTATAGAAACAGATGTTTCTACTTTTGCGCTTGGTCGTGGATCAATTGCAATTACTTCAAATAATATTATTGGAGCTTACCAAACTGTTACTATTAATACACATGCGACGTTGAGTATTAGTGATCTCGGCTCTCCAAGAGCAATTGTTGGTACTGATACATTCTTTACTTCAGATATACCAACAAGCAACACGAAGATAAAAATTGTAGACCGCAATGGACCAACAGCAAATGGTGTATACTTTATCGACACCACTTCTTCGAATACAGCGACAACAATCAAGACAATATACGCTGCAGCAACTCTAGCAAATGGTGTATTCTATTACAATACACAACAGAGTCAGTCATACAGTATAGATGTCACAAACAGTGGTAGTGGCGCATATGTAACAGCTGGTGCTGATCGTCTGGCTGGTGTCAGTGGTAACAATCAAATAATAACAGTAAATGTTGGTGACACGATTAATCTTGTTGTGAATGCTAGTGGTCATCCTCTGTATATTAAAACAGCGGCTGGTACTGGTACT
>Ga0307488_10001454_pt1 | contig 19729 bp, 21 predicted proteins | sample SB02metaG_FD_202248 | JGI IMG/M metagenome (GOLD analysis project Ga0307488, IMG submission 202248) | Sea-ice brine microbial communities from Beaufort Sea near Barrow, Alaska, United States - SB 0.2 | ecosystem: Environmental > Aquatic > Marine > Coastal | place: USA: Alaska | collected... | reverse complement strand
GATAAGTCTGGCAGTATAGTTTCTTCTAGCGCGTTGACTATGCGATCACGCAAACGCTCGGCCTCAATACTCCAATCTACATTACCTTGTAAGTTAGGCACGGGGCAAAGCACGTAAAAGGACTCGCAGCCTTCGGGTGCAAAACTTGTATCGGTTGCTGTAGGGCGATGTACGTAAAGACTAAAATCTTCACTCATCTGTTTGTTATCAAAAATTTCCGAGAGTAATTCTTTAAATCGTGGTCCCATCCAAATACTGTGATGGGCGACATCTGGGTAGAGTTTTTTTGTGCCAAAGTACAAGACATAAAGCCCCATACTGTATTGTTTTTTAATGCTGGCTGGCAGACTAAAGTTGCTTTTGGGCAATAGATGCTGATAGCAGGTTTCGGGATCGCCACCAAAGACCACTAAATCTGCAGTAATGATTTGGTTGGTACTGAGTCGAACCCCAGTCGCTTTTTTCTTGGCAAGTACTATCTCGTCGACATCGGCATTAAATATAATATTAATCCCGTGACGCTCCATGAGTGCGCCCAACTCTTCCACTAATTTACCGGTGCCACCCATGCAAAAAAATACACCCCAACGACGCTCAAGATAGTGAATCAAGGTATAGATAGCCGTGGTTTTAAAGGGATTACCACCCACTAATAATGGATGAATAGAAAAGGCCTGACGAATTAACGGGTGCTTCAGGTGACTATTGACCATCTGCGAGACGGTTTTATAACATTTGAGTAGCAACAGTGCTGGAACCTGTTTTATCATATCGCTGATACGAGTAAAGGGTCGATGCACAAGCTGCTTAAAGCCAACGTCATAAACTTTTTTTGATTTTTCGAGCAGTTTTAAATAGCCGTCTGCATCTTCTGGACTAAAACGACGAATTTCGTCAAGGGTATCTTCAACGCTGGCACGATAATCAAATTGGCTACCATCCGCAAAATGAAAGCGATAAAAAGGGTCAAGCGGCACAAATGTCAAATGATCTTGTAACTTTTCACCGAAGAGCTCGAACAATTCATCAAACAAAAAAGGTGCGGTGATAACGGTGGGTCCAGCGTCATGACGGTAGCCACCACGCTTAAATACTTGAGCGCGCCCCCCCAAATTTTCTAGGCGTTCAAGCAACGTCACCTGATAGCCTAAGGCTCTCAGTCTTAATGCAGTCGCTATGCCGGCAAAACCTGCGCCAATAATTACCGCTGTTTTATCGGCTCCAAATGTTGTTGAGGTCAAGCTATTCGCCCTTGTCGTCTACCTGCTGTTTTATGTTTGACAGATACAACTAATTCACGAGCCACTGGTTGAAGTTGCGCTGGCAAGGTGTTTACTAATTGATCTGCCTGTAGTAACCAATAATCAATGGACTGATTGGCCTTCAAGATCACATCGCTTGATGCAATGCGACGCTGCCAGTGTGCTAGCAGACTTTTGTCTTCAGACTGGTACCACGTATTAAACTCATCTCGACCATTGCCTTGAAGAGCGAATAAGCTGATAACTAGATTGGGTTTGCGACCGTCTAAATCACTTGAGCGGTGGCTTGATGGAATAATATCGTCGATATCATTGCGACCTTGATAAGCTAAGCCGCAAAAACCGACAAGCTTTTCCAATCCGCCTAAAGCTTCAAAACCACTGACACTGCAATATAATCCCGCGGCTAGTGCAGCGCCTTTTATGGGTGTAATCAACAGTGGCGCAGTTTTGCCTTTAGCAATTCGCTGCCACTCTTTTAACTCAGCACATTGGCGCTGTGTAATATCAGAAGTTTGACCGCTACAGGTCTCTTGCATTGCCTTAGCTAAGACTGCCACAAGAGCGCCACCATGACGACTATTACGGGCGGCCAACTCAAAGGCTTTAGCCACCATCCAATCTCCAAGGCAAAGCGCCATATCAGAACCAAAATACTCATTGATGCTTTTTTGTCCACGCCTGTGAGTACTGGCGTCGCTAATGTCGTCGTGTATTAATGATGCGTTGTGCAGCAACTCGCATGCAGCTGCCCAATGTAAATTCTCATGCTCGTCTAAACCTAGTGCCAAGCCACTAGAAAGGGCCAATTGTGCTCTAAAAGATTTGCCCGGATTTTTGAAATGATAGCTAGCGGCTGACGCCAGGCTACTATCTATATTGGGTAATTCGCGCTGGAACAGTGCGTCCAACGAACGTAATAATTTTACTTCACTTATTTTTGTTGGGGACATAGTTAGTACCCTTATCGACGCAACCTGTAATGGGTCACTTTATTATTTTTTTGCTAGGAGAGAAAGAGCCAGCAGCGCTGGCTCTTTCAAGTTTTCAAACACCTTAGCTCTATTTTACTAAGCTTTTGCTGTTTTATCTTTATCTTCTGAGTCAGCAACTGCTGCTGCCCAAATAACAAGACCGAAGGCAATTTTGTTCCAGAAATCGGCAATATTATAGATAAGGTTCAAGGTACCTGGATCTGCGGCACTAAAGAAATATCCGAAGAAATATCCTAATGGGTAAATTGACCAACCAACAGTGACAAGCAGTAGCATGTATTTGTAGGCTTTTTGGACATGCACATTGGATAACCCAGCGTTAATTTTGCTAGCTTCACCTTTAAAGATTTCCCATATGATGTAACCCCAAGCTACCATTGCTGGAACGAAGGCAATTTTAGCATCCATAAAGCCAACTTCACCGGCGTAACCAAAAGCGAGCATGGCTACGGTTCCGCCCAACAAACGCCAAAAAACGCCAGCTGGTACCTTAGTTACTGCAGAAAGAATCAAATAAAATTCTATCATTAACAGTGGTACGGTGAGTAGCCAATCGATATAACGGAACGCTGTTGGTGACTCACCTGTAGCAATCCATACATCACGCATATAAAAGTAGTGGACTGCGGCTATAAGAGTAACAAGTCCTGATACGGTTAGTGATGTTTTCCACTTACCGTGCACACGATCGCGCTCAATAAAGAAGAAGACGGTTGCGGCAACGAGTGCCATGGATATTAACCAAAATGACATGCCGACATAATCGTCAGCTGGTAATATATTTGTCATGAATAACCCCTAGAAAATGTGAATACTTTTTATTATTGATACCGGCATTTTTATTATAATAACTAAACATACGGCACCCCCAGTTGAACATGCTAAGTACTCATCCAAGAGAAATTAATATCCATTGCAATGAAATTCATTACTTAGCTTAATGGCTGTACGCACTTTTTTAAAGCACGGATCAATATAACGCGATTAAATTGATTTATTATTAAACATTACTGCTGATGCGTTAACCCTTTTTTGTCATGCTGCGTATGAACTTCACCTGTTCAGCAATGTGACCTTGTAGAAATTAAGTGCGGACGTATACACGGTATGACATAAGGCCGATTCAGTGCTTTTGTCAGCGCTGTTCGCTTCTGACTTCTGCTGTCGTTTTTCTTTTTATGTTATTTTCTAACCTTCTCATCCCCTAAATGATTACTTTCTTAATCTTTATATTCCTCATCCACCAATTTCCACTGCAAGGTTTTACCCGCAAAAAATGGCACGATGGGGTTGTCGTTAGGTAGGATGATGTGTTCTGGCACTTGCCACTCTTGACGCTCAAGGGTGATGGTGCCGGTATTACGCAGTAAGCCGTAGAAGTCTGCACCATAATGGCTGGCGAAACCTTCTAGTTTGTCTAATGCGTCCAGTTCATCAAATACTTGCGCATACAACTCAATGGCGCTCCATGCGCTATAACAACCAGCGCAACCACAGGCTGACTCTTTGCGATATTTTTCATGCGGCGCGGAATCCGTGCCCAAAAAGAATTTCGAGTTACCTGTTGCGACCACTTCCCGTAACGCTTGTTGATGGGTACTTCGTTTTAATACCGGTAAGCAGTAGTTATGTGGATGCACGCCACCAACAAGTAAATCATTACGATTCAGCAACAAATGCTGGGGGGTAATGGTGGCGGCCACATTCGCTGATGCTTCCGTCACAAAATCAACTGCATCTTTAGTGGTAATATGTTCAAAAACAATTTTTAAGGTAGGAAAGCTATCAGCAATAATGATTAAATGACGATCAATAAAAGCTTTTTCACGATCAAAAATATCAATGTCGTGATCAGTCACTTCACCATGAATTAACAGTAACATGCCTACTTCGGCCATCGTTTCAAAAATCGGTGACAGTGAGTCTAATGCACTAACAGCAGCATCGGAATTGGTGGTTGCACCTGCAGGGTACAACTTAGCGGCGGGAATGCCCGCTTGCTTGGCTGCACGAATATCGTCAGGCGTGGTGGCATTGGTTAAAAACAATGTCATCAACGGTTCAAAATCGAGTTTATCGCTCGGGCGGGCGGCTAGAATACGTTGTTTGTATTCCAAGGCCATTTTGGCAGTGGTGACTGGCGGCACCAAGTTGGGCATGACGATGGCGCGACGAAAACAGCGGGCGGTCGCCGCTACCGTTTCCTGCAAAATATCGCCGTCACGAAAGTGTAAATGCCAATCATCTGGCGTTTGCAGAGTGAGCGTAGTCATAAGTGTTCTCTTAATATCATCAATAGTTAGAAATTCGCGGGTAATTGTATCAGTTTACCCTGGCCAGAATCGGTGAGTAGATAGAGTTTATTACCTTTAATACGCACATCTCTAATACGGCCAAATTGCTGCGAAAAGTACCGATTTTCTTTAAAACGTTGGATTAACTGCGGTGTTGAACCGTTATTTTTTAAGGTTGAAGCGGCAGATGTTACGTGGGAAAGCGGGGTTAATACACTGAGCAACTGGTACTTAAGTGCGCCCACCAGCCATTTGTCTTTATAAAATGCCAAGCCAGACGGCGCTATAGATGGATCCCACATATAGTGCGGCTGCTCCATTCCGACTTTGTGTGTGCCTTCTCCTATTGTGGTCGCAATACCATAGTTCACGCCATAGGTCACCACCGGCCAGCCATAATTGCGGCCTGCTTGAATGCGGTTTAATTCGTCGCCGCCTTGGGGACCGTGCTCATGTAGCCAGATTGCATTGGTGTTAGGGTGTAGGGCTAAGCCTTGTATATTCCGATGGCCATAAGAATAAATTTCTGGGAGCGCACCCCGCGTATTGACAAAAGGGTTGTCGGTGGGTGTATCGCCATTATCGTGTAAACGAATCAAGCTACCATGATGATTATTGAGATTTTGTGATAATGATTTGACCCCTCGGTCGCCCAAACTTAGAAAAAGATATGTTTGCCCACGTTGCTTGGCAAGGAGTAACCGACCACCAAAATGACGACTGCCTTTGGTTTTCGGCAGGGCGACAAATAACTTTTTCACGTCGTTCAGGTGCCCGCCGTTAACCGATTGTGTCTCGCTCTCATGTGATAGCGTCAGCACTCCGCGTATTACTTCTGTGCTATACCCTTGTACAGCACTGCCCGCCACGTAACTTACATACACCCAGTGATTAGTCTCGAAATCAGGATGAAGTACCACATCAAGCAATCCACCTTGGCCCACTGCAGTAATGTTCGGCAAGCCGGTAATTGGGAAAGAAATATTACCCGTTGACGATACTTGTCGTAATTGGCCTCCACGCTCAGTTACCAAAAAATCGCCGTTAGGTAAGAAAGCCAAAGACCAGGGTCGATCAAGCTTATCGGTAATTATTCTGGGAGACGATGCAGCGTGAAGGGGGGTGAAAAAATGAGTCAGTACTAAGAAAAATGTGAGGAAGTAGTATAGTCGCATCACGTAATACCTGTTTCTGTATCAGCACTTTTCTGGGTAAGGAGCATGGAGCTAAAAAATTTTAACTCCGTTTACCGTTATGGTTAGCGGTGTAATAAGGGAGAATAACCTCCAGTAATACCTTTCGTTGTCACCGATACTGCATCGTGCGCATGCAAGCTTTCGATATGCTCAATGCGCACCCAAAAGTCATTAATTGTGGCTTGTTCATTTAGTGCATGCTTGACTCGGCGTGCCGCATCTTCACAAAACATTTGGTTTGCACCGTTTAAACGTGCAAACTCTTGTTCGTCTTCACGTTTAACCGCGGTTTGTACCGGAGTTTGCAATATATCTTCAATCACCTGTATGGTCGCGCTAATCGGTAAGTCATCGCATTCTTGGCTCAGCTGAATATGCACATCGGCATAACTACGCTGGCTGTGGGGAGTTGCTACACTACCACGATCTGAGCGCAACCACTCTTCAACTGCGACTCTATCAATGCTGTCATTAGCGTGAAAATCTTCCGAAAAGGCCTGCTGCAAAAGTTGTCGCGATAATGCCGCGGAACAAGGGCAAGTCGATGAATAGGGCACTTTTACACCTAACTCAATACTAATATCCGACCCATCCCAAATTGCTTTAATTGAAACAGGGTAGTCCTTCCAGCCACTATATTCACTTTTTAATGCGGGTTGATTAATCAAATAATCGAACTCGATATTCAGGCATGCTCGGGTGCTGATATCTTCATGGCTGGTCAGTTTTTCTGTCAGGAAAGACTTGAGCGTGTCCGTTGTCAGTACTTGCTGTCGCGAAAATTCCGCCAACAACAAATACAAGCGCGACATATGAATGCCTTTGACGTCTGGCTTTGCCAAGTCAACATAAGTTTCGACAAATGTATGGGCTTGGTAATTGCCTAAGTTTTGATCGTTAATGACTAACGGCAACGCAATCCGGCTCATTCCCACCCAATCGAGCGTGCCATTAAATTGTGCGGGTTGAGTCGCCGCAACATCGGGCATATCGGGTTTTTGCTGTGTAGTCATAGTAGTCATCTATTCGGGTTAGTAAGGAAATAAAATGGGCGTTTACTCATCATCATCACGATAATGGTACGGAAATGGTCGTCAATTGGTCGCCTTCGACTTGTAAATAAAAGCAATTTTTTCGATTGGAGTGACACGCCGGGCCCGTTTGATCCACCAAACAAAGCAATGTGTCTCCGTCGCAGTCAATACGCAAACTAACGAGTCGTTGGGTATGGCCAGAGCTTTCACCTTTTCGCCAAAAAGCTTGGCGCGAGCGCGACCAATAACAAACCTGTCCTTTATTGAGCGTTTCCAACAATGCTTCGCGGTTCATCCATGCCATCATTAACACTTCGCCCGTATCATGCTGCTGCGCAATAGCAGGGATGAGGCCGTTGGCATCAAATTGCAAGTGATCAAGCGCTTTTTCAAACGACACAGTGTCATTCAGCGAATGTTGTTCTAATGCTGAAAAAAAAGGATTATCCATAGTGGCGTAAATTACCTATGATATCGGAAGGAATGGGATAGAATCAAAAATATCAAGTGTTACAAAAAACATTCGATATTGTAACAAATTAGCCGCGAATTACCGACTCCTTTAATGCTTTCCAGCACGTCTGTTGTCAACGCGTTATAACGCAAACCTTACGATTCCCGTGTAAATAACAAGTCCCAAACGCCGTGTCCCAAGCGCTCACCTCGTTTTTCGAATTTAGTCAGCGGCCGATAATCTGGGCGCGCCGCAAAACAATAGTCTTTCTGCTGATTTGCGAAACCCTCTGCTACCGACATCACTTCCATCATATAAACAGCATAAGGCTGCCAATCGGTTGCCATGTGACTAACTCCGCCAATCGCTAACTTACTGCGGATCAGTTGCATAAATTCAGCTTGTACGATACGACGCTTATTGTGCTTTTTTTTATGCCAAGGGTCTGGAAAATATAACTGAAAACGCTGAATACTTTGATCTGCAAAACAGTCTTCTAGCACATCAACCGCATCGGCCATATAGACGCGTAAGTTAGTCAGCCCCGCTTTCTCGGCATTGTTAATTAGGCGCCCTACACCTGGAGGATGTACCTCTATACCCACAAAATCTTGTTCTGGCTGAGCTTGCGCCATATCGAATAAAGAATCGCCCATACCAAAACCCACCTCCACCACTAAGGGTGCTTGTCGACCAAATACCGCTTGTTGATCGAACGTGCCACCGAACAGACTCAGCCCGTAGGTTGCCCATACACGATCAAAGGCATTTTTTTGTCCGTCGGTCATTCGACCGCCACGGATGACATAACTCCGTATAGGCTTATTTTTGTATTCAGGTTTCATTTCAAAAGTTTCTGACATATTTCTCTCTTGGTCAAAACACTGGTCGAGACCTCTGCACGAATGATCTCTGGCCTTGTTGTCTTGTAGTGGTTTTTTGTCGTGATTAGGCGTCGAAGCTGGATCTCATCAGCGCGTGAAAGACCCGCTTTATAACGATGATCTGGCAATACCAATAGCAAAGCACAGCCAACCAATAATCAATAGTAATCCACCCACTGGAGTAATGGGGCCAACAATACCACTAGGCGCACCCAAGGCTAAACCGTATAAACTACCACTAAACAATACGGTCCCTACCATCCATAAAAACCCAGCGGCTATAAGCGGGGTAGGCGTGCTGATGGTCAATCGTAATATCAATAAGGCTAGGCCTATTAAACTGAGCACATGAATTAGGTGATAATGCGTTCCCGTTTGATACGCTGCTAATAATGCAGGACTTACTTTTGCCTTAAGGGCATGCGCGCCGAAAGCACCTAAAATGACCGCAATCATGCCGTTAATCGATGCAAATAATAAAAATAATTTAGCCATAGATAATAGTAACGCTAAGCAGAGTGAGTGGTGCTAACACAGATGATGATGAATAATATAGGGGTGATAGAACAGGTATAAAAAAAGCCGCATTATAGCGGCTTTTTTTATACGGGGCGGGATAATCTTAGATTACGCCGCCTCCATGACAGTTTTAACTTTCTTCATCGCATTTTTTTCGAGCTGGCGGATACGTTCAGCGGACACACCAAACTCGGCCGCTAATTCATGCAGCGTAGACTTGTTGTCGTCATTAAGCCAGCGGCGATTGATGATCACTTGGCTACGCTCGTCCAGTGACGATAATGCTTCACGTAAACGGATATTATTATCGTCACTAAAATCTGTTGCTTCCGCCTGCTCTGCAGGGTTATAACGATGATCTTCTAAGTAGTTGGCCGGAGCCTTGTATGCCGACTCGTCATCGTCATCGCTGCCTGCATCAAAAGTGGCATCGTAAGCAGATAAACGGCTTTCCATCTCATGAACATGCTTCACTTCAACATTGAGATCAGCGGCTACAGCGGTTGCTTCGGCATGACTTAACCACCCTAAACGTTTTTTCTTACCCCGTAAATTAAAGAATAATTTACGTTGCGCTTTAGTTGTAGCGACTTTCACGATACGCCAGTTGCGCAGAATAAACTCATGCATTTCAGCTTTGATCCAATGCACGGCGAAAGATACCAAACGTACGCCTTTTTCGGGATTAAACCGCTTTACTGCTTTCATTAATCCCACATTACCTTCTTGTATCAAATCAGAATGCGATAGGCCGTAGCCCGCATAGGATTTAGCAATGTGCACCACAAAACGCAGATGTGACATGACCAAGCTGCGCGCTGCATCAAGATCTTCGTTGTAATACAGACGTTCGCCTAGGTCTTTTTCTTCTTCCGCAGTTAGTACCGCGAAATTGTTAACGGCTTGCATATATGCATTGATGTTCGCACCGGGTGCAAGCATGTCTACAGGCTGTAAGCTGGTTCCCATGTTTATTCTCTCTCAATTGATCTATCAATGAACAAAGTATTCAATATGTTACTGCTATTACGCTAATGCTGGCGTGGTGGTTCGTTGAACCACATTAATCGACCCGCAAGAGTCTCAAAACTAGACCCTGACTACATAATACTACTATTTTAGCACGCATATTCACTTATGCGACTTTTTCTAGAATCTTGCCTAACGCTATATAGACTACCCGCTATCGGGGATAGTTCAATAGGGCGTGCGATATTGTTATGTTTTATGAATAACACGTTAATAAGCCTACTCTGGTTCTATCTGTTTTAAATGCCGTGACACAGATAGCCATGCGCCTACCCACCCCAAGGCACTCGCTGAAACAACAACTAACCCACTAATATTTAAGCTTATAAGTGATAGCGTGTATTCACTATTATACAAAAAGGCTAAGCGCTGTATCGGTACGCTTAGCCATAATTCTGCAATGCCTAACAGAAGTAGTGCAAGTATTGCGCCCACCACGCCATACCAAAAACCGGTGTAAAGAAACGGACGTTTCACAAAACCATCAGTGCCGCCTACCATTTTTATCACCACGATTTCATTTCGACGGTTCTCTATAGAGAGCCTGATGGTGTTGCCGATAATGAGTACAACACCGACCGCTAGCAGTGCGGCCAGTGATAGCACCACACGTTGCGCAAGATCCATCATCTCTTGTAAGCGGCGCAACCATTGCATATCAAGCTGCGCTGATTCGACCAAAGGTTCAACGGCTAACCTAGACAGCAAGTCTTCTAGCTGTCTAGCTGTGTTCTGTGTTTCGGCGGCCTGCACCGTGAGCACGTAAGGTAATGGATTACTATCCAACGACGACAATACGTTACCCAAACCGGAGTATTGCTGAAAATCCCGTTTTGCCATATCAGGAGTAATCATCTTTACGTTGGCTATAGCCGTCGACTTAGCAAGCCGCTGCTGCAACTTTTCTACCGCCAGTGATTGCGCTTTTGGCTGAATATACAGGGAAATTTGCTTATGGCTTTGCCATTGCTCACCCACTGGCCGAATATTATCAAATGCCAAGTAGAGCAGAGCAGGCAATACCAACGCAATCGCAACGACTAAACCTGTCAGCATACTTTGCCAAGGCGTTGCCAATAATCGCTGCAAACTATCGATACAAGAAAAACGATGATGCACCAACCACGCATTTAGTGGCAATGAGCCCACTGATCCGACCATCGATGAAAACGATACCTGGGAAGCAAACCACGAAGACTGACCGCTATTACTGGCTTTTTTGTTAGATGACGAGCGCTTTGCTGATTTTTTTGTATTGGGCTTTACCCGAGACTCTTGATTGCGGGATAGATTATTACGCGATTCGGAAGATGGCGGACGATCAACTCGACGATTCATAGATGCATTCCTTCGCTCGCCGGCTCACTCACCATATGGCCCTGATCTAAGGTCAGTACCCGCCGCTGCATTTGCTCAACCAAGACAATATCATGCGTAGCGATTAATATGGTCACACCCACACTGTTTAGATCTTGAAAGAGCTGCATAATATCGGCAGATAACTCTGGATCGAGATTACCCGTCGGTTCATCTGCGAGCAAAATCGCTGGTTTATTAACAATAGCGCGCGCAATACCTACTCGCTGCTGCTCGCCACCGGATAAAGCCAAAGGAGAGTCGCTTTCTCTATTGAGTAAACCTACACGATCAAGTGCTGCACGCACCCGACGACCTTGCTCACGGCTAGCCATACCACCAATTTGTAAAGGTAATGCAACGTTATCAAATACCGAACGATCGAGTAGTAGATGAGGGTTTTGGAACACTACGCCAATTTGGCGTCGTAAATAGGGTATTTGTGAGCTAGTCACGCGATCAAGTACACGATTACCAATCAACACTTGTCCACGTGAAGAACGCTCTATAAGCATAATCAACTTAAGCAACGTGCTTTTACCTGCACCCGAATGACCAGTCAAGAAGGCCATCTCGCCTGCTTCTAGCTCAAAGTTAACATTAACCAGAGCATCGTGACCTTCGCTGTAGCGCTTACTGACGTTATCGAAGCGAATCATTATAGCACTCTACGACTCTGTCAATGAGCGTGAACTGAACAAGGCATCCACAAAATCATCGGCGACAAATGGCTGTAAGTCATCAATACCCTCTCCAACACCGATAAAGCGAATAGGTAATGTAAAACGCTCGCTCAAGGCAAACACAATACCGCCCTTAGCCGTACCATCTAACTTGGTCAGCACCAATCCAGTCACACCGGCGGCTTTAATAAAGTGCTCCGCTTGAGATAAGGCGTTCTGACCCGTTCCAGCATCTAATACTAGTAATACTTCATGAGGTGCATTGGGATCTAATTTCGCCATTACTCGTTTAACTTTAGTGAGTTCATCCATCAAATGGCACTTGTTGTGAAGTCGACCTGCTGTGTCGGCTATGAGTACGTCGATACCTTTTGCCTGTGCAGAAGACACCGCATCAAAAATGACCGAGGCACTATCTGCACCGGTATCTTGGGCAACAACGGGCACGTTATTGCGCTCACCCCATATTGTTAATTGCTCAACCGCCGCGGCACGAAAGGTATCGCCCGCCGCTAACATCACTTGCTTGCCTTCTTTTTGTAATCGCTTAGTGAGCTTCCCGATGGTCGTCGTTTTACCCACACCATTAACCCCCACAACCAATATCACCATAGGCATTTTTTTGCCGTCAACATACTGCGGTTCAATCACCACCTGTTGTTCTGTGCCGACTAACAAATCACGCAATTGCTGCTGTAAAGCGGCATACAAACTATCACCATCGTTGAGCTGTTTGCGTTCGACCGCTTTAGTCAGGTTATCAATAATTTGGGTGGTTGCATCAATACCGACATCGGCCATCAGCAGCTGTGTCTCTAGCTCTTCTAGTAATTCATCATCAATCTGCTTTTTGCCCAATAACGCACTGGCAACGCCTTCAACCAGCTGACTACTGGTGCGCGACAAGCCTTTTTTGATACGCTGAAAAAATGTTAACGCAGGCTTCTCTGTGGCTGTTACTTCAGTGGCTTGTTCGACAACTCGATTTTCGATCGCTGCTTGTTCAATAGGAACGACAGCTGGCTCTTCTGGCGAAGGAGGGGCGGTATCAATAGCGATTTGATCACGCTGTACTGTATCGCCCTGTACTGTATTGACAGTATCAGCTTCAATTTGTGTCTGCTCAGCTTCTACAACGGGGTTTTTCTTAAAGGGATTAAAAAACATGGGGCTCTCTTATGAGTATCTTGTCGACGTTTTTTACTTAAGTTGTAACGCATCTATTGAGTTGCGCTCTAGCCGTAGTTTTAATCGCTATGGCAATTCATTTACGGTTTTTAAAAGCAATATCGCGGCGGCATTATGCAAAATTCATTAAAAGCGGTATCCTACCATCGACCTTAGTTAAAGTCTCAACCGTTTGCCGCTACCTCTGATAAATCACCAGGAACCGCATACCTTTACGTATTTTATCAACACTGTTTATTGTGTATCCATCATCCAAAAAACCACCTACACCACCTACCAAATATTCGGTGAAAAACGGATAATGAAAAGAACCATCGAGAGATTCATAAAGTAAAAAACATGGCGAAAACTAAAGCAAAAAATAACGCTAACCAACTACGTATTATTGGTGGGAAGTGGCGAGGGCGCAAACTAGCCATTGCCGATATTGAAGGCTTACGCCCCACGGGTGATCGTATTCGCGAGACACTTTTTAATTGGTTAAGCGGTCATATTGTCGACAGCCATTGCCTTGATTTGTTTTCGGGGTCTGGGGCTTTGGGGCTGGAATGCTTATCGCGCGGAGCAATCAAGGTCACGCTAGTAGAAAAAAACGCTCTTGCAGCCTCGCAATTGCGGCAGCATTGCCAGCAACTTGATGTGTCGAACGGAACCGTGATTGAGGCCGATGTATTAATATGGCTGGCTCAACACTCCCTTACTACACCCGCTGATATCGCTTTTATCGACCCGCCGTTTGACGCAAACCTTTGGGCTTCGGTCATCGACCAGCTAGAAACCAGCAAAACACTTAGCCCGACCGCCATACTGTATATCGAAACTCCTCGTAACCATCTACTATCGACACCCGCCCACTGGACGCTACTCAAACAAAAGCAAACAGGGCAGGTATGCTATCGTCTATTTCAACGACAAAACCCCTGAGGCAACAATACTGCCTAGCGGCCACTGTTGCGCGATCACCACCCATTCTTTCACACGCGGCTCATCGGGTAATGTCCACATCACTACCTCCTCTTGCCCATCCCTCTCGCCTTTATTCTCAACGTACTCTATAGGATTAAAATAGGGGAGCTGTTTACCACCGTTTTCACCCGACGTGATGGGCAGAAGGTGCTCGTTACATGATGAGGATTTGGAACGCTATATCATCAAGGAATTAGAGACTGTCAGACTCGGCATTAACACCTTTGATAACGCCACAATCGAACTCATCACAAGGTCTTCACAGGGTAATTTACGATTGTGTAGAAACTTGTGTTTTGGCAGTTTAATTGAAGCCTGCCGAGAGACTAAAAAAATCGTAATGATCTCTCATGTCAATAACGTTTTAGTCCAGCCACATTGGCGTTCCCACGAAGAATTAATCAAGCAACAAGTTGCTTAGAACGTAAATAAAGCTACACTTCTGAAATCCCCCGATAGCATCATAACTTTTATTCTATTGATATTATTGGGAGCCAACCAAAAACGTCATAAAAACAATCATGATATTGTATTTTTCAAAAATTACGATAGTAGCTTGGATATTTTTATGACGTGGTTTGGTAAAACTTAATATTTTAATTTGGAAAAAAGATATTTATTTATGATGGGAGTGTGGTGAAACGGTCGTAAAATAACTAAATCATACGACCGCTAATTTGGGAAAAGTTACGACAGGAAAGTGGCTCGCTACAATTAGGGCTCTGACCCCTAAAATTGAAAAAAGTCACAAAAGTGACCCCGCTTTTGTGACTAGCTCTTTCTTACTAAGTGATGATGATTCAGATTTAGCATTAGGGTAGCTTGGCGCTCGGCTTGCGAGGTTGACGTGCAGGATGCACTAATGCTGGGGAACACAAGGATGTGTGGGAGCAGTATTGCAAGCCATGTAACAAGCGGAGCTAGAAGCCTATTGCCACCCATAAACAGGCTTTTAGATTTCGCTCTTGATCGCTTGTGTCAGATAGTCAGGCTTAATAATCTGGCTTTGTTTTAATAACCGTAACACGTATACCCCATAGTCTCTGGGGAAGTACAAAATTACATACGGGGTAAATTCGACACGGCGAAGGGATGGGTATATCTGATCGGCTGCTCGGCCTGTCAACGGAAAGGAGGCTAATAATGCTAAGCTATCGAACAATTGATTGTAGTACTTGTCTGCTTGATGCTCTCCAAACTGCCAGAAACCTCGACGATACAACTCGCCAAGATCATGCTCCGCATCATCACTTAAACGGTATTCACTCATCGGCTAGCAGAGGTATGGGGTGTTAATTGCGCTTTTGTATCAGCAAGCCACACATCACGGTTAAACGCTTTGGTAGGCTCTGGCTGTTTTAGGGCAGACTCCACCGATTGACGGCATTTTTCAACGTCTAGGGCTTCATCAGGTAAAGTAGACTTAGGGACTTCTCTCATAGGTTCACCTATTATATTCAGGGGTGCTGTGTATAGTTTAACCGCTTTAGTCGATGCTGTCAGTATCATCTTAGGGGTCCATCTTAGGGGGCAGAGCCCTATACAACCTTTTTTTCGGCCCTTTCCTTGCCAAAGCAACAGCTTTCCCTAATGTCTGCTCATTTTTTTCTTTAAATTTTTCACTACCGATTGGCGTTCCCGTTAACCACGCAGCCGTAATGCTTTTGATTGCCTCTTCACTCAACACATTCTTGAACGAATCTAAATACCACTCTTTGGATTTTACAAGACTACTACCCAAACCAACAAAAACTTCATGTTCTCTAATTGTTTTTAATTATAACTAATAATCAATAGTTCCTTTAGGCGCCAAGATTAAAGCCCCAAACGAGCAAAATAACATGATGTAAATTGAGATTTAAGGTGGGGAAAGCCAGTTCAAAACGGGGGCGTTATCATTTAATCCCTTCAATCAGTGCAATATCTTTTTTAAGTAGATCATTGACCATTTGATTGAGTTCAACGCCTTTATTTTTAGCCTTGGCCGAGAAATAATTCAGCACCTCATTATCAAGGTACACAGGTAAATTCATCGTGGCATTGGGGTTATAAAATTTACCGCGTTCGCCTTCGGAAAAATCGTATTCTTCATGCATAGTGCTCACCCTTCGGAAGAATAGGGACCGAAGTATAGGGGCCGCGTCTTGCCTTTTGCGTCTAACACTCTCATTACCCACTTGAAAACCGGGGTCAATCTCAACTGCCTTAAAGCAGCAAGAAAATTTTCATTTTGCAAAACGGAAACCGCCCCTTATCATTATTTTTTATTATCACTATTCAATGACTGACACTACATTGATCAAGACTGGTGAAATAATAAACACTTGGGTTCACTAAAGCAACACCTTCACCTGAGTGCATTTATGTTTTTATGACCATTATCCGCCTTTGGCTTGCCCCTATATTCACCAATAAAGGCGACTCTATCACCTTTAAAAAACAAAGGCGGGTTCACCCAATACGCCTACAAACACCTGCTTTGGATCGAAGAGGACACTTTTTCTTACCGCTAGGTTTCAAACTCCGTAGAGAGTTAGTGGTCTTTTCGAGCAAATGGCCTCAATACCCCTAGTACGAAACATACAAAATCCATACATTTATAGAAATAATTTTTTATACCTTACAAGTTACCATTTACAAAAAAATTTGACTCCTTACGAATTACCTCCATAATAGGGGTAACTATTCTAACCACAGATAGAGTAAAACTAAAACTTATTACCTTATGTGTTGCCTTATGACCAAAAGAACCTTTAATATACCCGATGAAATAAATACTTTTATTGACTCGATACCGAACAAATCGCAATTTGTGTCTTCTGCTCTCGCTGTTGCGATCAAAGAACAGAAGAAGAAAGAATTGCTCGAATGCCTTGAGAATATCCAACCTTGGGATATGCAAGGTCAAAGCTCTGTCGATGCCATTCAGGAAATAAGACAGGGAGAATTGAATAATTTATAAGATACCAAACATGATACCAATAATCCCCGATGCAAATATTTTTATAAAATTGTTCTCAAACGAACCCGACTCCCCACGAGCAAAAGCTCTCTTTACTCACTGTATCTCAAACGATATTAAACAGTTTGTTCCCGAATTGTTCAAATATGAAGTTCTTGCTCTCGCTTGTAAAAAAAACGCTCCTTTTGAGAATACTCTCAACGTCCTAGAAAAGCATATAAACACCCTCATCACAATTGTCTCCCCCTCACAGGCAATATGGCTCAAGAGCAAAGAAATAACTCTACAAGGGCTTAAAAATAGTGGTTTTCCATCACTCTATGACAGCGTATACCATGCCTTAGCTATTGAATTAAACGGTCTCTTTATTACAGCAGACAAAAAACACTACGACAAAGCCAAGAGCCTTGGAAACATTGCCCTACTTGATGAATGGGAAAGCAATATAAAAGGTACGCACTAAGTACCTGCACCACAAACGATATAACACCTCCCGCCTACTCTCTCTGCTTCAAAGAAAAGCAAACAGAGCAGGTATGCTACCGTCTATTTCAACGACAAAACCCCTGAGGCAACAATACTCCCTAGCGGCCATTGTTGCGCGATCACCACCCATTCTTTTACACGCGGCTCATCAGGTAATGTCCACTCCACTACCTCCTCTTGCCCATCCCACTCGCCTTTATTCTCAACGTACTCAATAGGATTAAAGTAGGGGAGCTGTTTACCACCGTTTTCACCCGACGTGATGGGCAGAAGGTGCTCGCCACTTGTGCCCAATAAAAACAACTGCCATTGCTGCTTTTTATTATTTTCACCTACTTCGGGTATTTTGATGACGGGCAGTGCCACTGCAAGGGTTTTTTGTGTGCCTTGTATGAGCTGAGTGGCATTTGCGGTAGCGGTGATCTCAATCCTCTCTACTGCCTGCTCATAATGATGATCTGCCGCTATAATGGCATTCACCTTTGAGCGACGAGAACCCACCGCACTATAACGCCCATTAATAATCATTTGCGGGGTATAGACTCCTCGCTCGCCACCTTTCAAAAACGATTGATATTGACGCTGTCGATTATTGCAAAACGGGCGCGAAAACGTATCTTTCCAGCCTAGGTAGTTCCAGTAAGTGACGTGACAAGATAGGGTAATGACATTTTCGCGTGCTGCCAACTCGCCTAAAAATTCATCGGCGGGAGGACAAGAATAACAGCCTTGACTGGTAAACAATTCAACCACTGTCACGGGTGGAGTCGCTGTGTCGGCAGCAGATGCCACTGACGACAGCAGTAAAAGCAGAAGAAATAATGGATAAAACACGGATATACCTCGGTGATAGTCTGATTATCAGATCATCACTAGGATAAAAACGTTCAATTGTTTATGATGCCACCGGTGATTTATTTACCAATCACGTCTAACCGAACATATTATCGACATATTTTTAGCCGCTTACGTTGCAATATGCCTGTAACTCAATATAAAGCTTCATACGTAAGTACATAACAGTCACATAAGCATTGTCGTCTGTCACTAGAATTCAACGAGATCGTATCCATGAAAAAAGTCGTCTATCCGGGCACATTCGATCCCATCACGAATGGTCATGTTGACCTTGTCGAGCGTGCCTGCCGCCTGTTTGATCATGTGGTGATTGCGGTGGCTGATAGCAGCAGTAAGCACCCCTTATTTAGCGTAGAAGAACGAGTGACCTTATGCAGAGACGTATTGCAACACCTAGGCAATGTTGAAGTAATTGGCTTTAACATCTTGCTCGCTCATTTTGTCGAAGAGCAGGGCGCGCAAGCGGTTATTCGTGGATTACGTGCCGTATCGGATTTTGAGTATGAATTTCAATTAGCTAATATGAACCGTGCATTATTGCCACATATGGAGAGTATATTTTTAACCCCCGCCGAACATTTATCTTATTTATCGTCTTCTTTAATTCGAGAGATTGCCTCTCTGAATGGGGATATTAAACAGTTTGTACCTGCTGCCGTAGAGGCTGCATTAAAAGAAAAATTTACGCCTAGTCGATAGTATCTAACGCCACAACTTGCTCGCCGGGGCAGGGGCAGGGGCAGGAAATTAAACTACAATAAGACGTTAGTTTTTATCTCGCCCGATTTTTTCTACTTGGCGCATACCGCGAATACGCCGCATAATATCAGCCAAATGAACACGATTCTTCACACTTATCGTCAGGCGTAATACATTATGGCTAGGGTCTTTGTCTTTGTACTGAATTTTCTCAATATTGGCACCCATTTCAGTAATACGGCTGGCAATTTGGGAAAATAACGAGCGATCAGACTCAACATTAATAATGAGATCAACGGGGAACTCACCCTGCACATTTTTTGACCATGTCACTGGGCTCACTTTATCAAGATTATCTCGTACATCTAAGATGTTTTTACACGTATCTACATGAATAACTAACCCCTTACCGGAACTAATAACGCCCATAATGGCGTCTCCTGGAATTGGATGGCAGCATCTGGAAAGCGTGATCATCGTGCCGTCAGTTGCATCGATAGTCAAGGGCGCTTGTACTTGTGTTGATATTTCGTCAGCTCGATGAGGGACTAATAATTTAGCCACCTTGCTACTCATCAAGTTGCCCAAACCGATGTCATTTAACAGCGCATCAAGATTTTTGTATTCTAGCGCTTCAAAAATTGTCTGGAAGGCGGTCTCATCGATATTACCTAGTTTCGCATCAACTTGTTTCAACATACGATTCAACATGCGCCGACCCAGTGTAATCGCGTCTTGCTGCTGGTAATTCTTCAATGACTGCCGAATGGCCACGCGTGCCTTACTGGTTTTTACGGCATTTAGCCAATTCGCCTGGGGGCGACGGCCGGCATCGGTAATAACGTGCACTTTTTGACCATTACT
>Ga0307488_10001452_pt1 | contig 19754 bp, 20 predicted proteins | sample SB02metaG_FD_202248 | JGI IMG/M metagenome (GOLD analysis project Ga0307488, IMG submission 202248) | Sea-ice brine microbial communities from Beaufort Sea near Barrow, Alaska, United States - SB 0.2 | ecosystem: Environmental > Aquatic > Marine > Coastal | place: USA: Alaska | collected... | reverse complement strand
TATTAAGCCTATGGAAGGACGTTGATGGAAACTCAATTCTTGCCAAGAGTTTGTTGGTGAGTGATGATTGGATGTTAAAAATGATACCTATATTATTTATAGGATCAGCAATATTGTCATTGAGTTCTATTTTTCAGTTTAAAAATAGACAATTACAATTTGTTTTAGGACGTATTAATATTTTGACCAACCTTATTTTATTGGGATTACTCGTATATCAATCTCTAAATTTATCTGGAGAAACATTAGTTTCGGAGAAAGGTATTGGATCAGCACTTCCTATTGTTGCTATTATTCTGCAAGTCATGGCGAATAAGGCAATAAAGAAAGATGAAGATCTTGTAAAATCTGTAGATAGATTACGGTAAGACTAGTATCTTAGTATATTTAGTGAGAAAAACCCATTCCTTTTTAGGAATGGGTTTTTTATTATAGGTTTATATTACACGCAGTGATTTTTAAAAAATAGCCTAACTTTTCTGTGTGATTGACTAGTATTTTAAACTCTTTTTTCAAGTTCTATAATTTCCATTTCTTTTATATCCGAGCCATCTATTTTAAACCGTAGCATCGTTCTCACTTGATGAAATCCATGTTTCCCAGCAGCACCTGGATTTAAGTGTAATAGATTTAACTTTTTGTCAAATTGTACTTTTAGGATATGAGAATGTCCGCTGATAAATATTTTAGGAGGATTTAATTTAATTTCTTCGCGTATTCTAGTATAGTACTTATTGGGATATCCACCTATATGTGTCATCCATACATCTACATTTTCAACCGTAAAGCGATTGTCAAGCGGAAACTCTGTTCTTGCTAGTGCATCATCAATATTCCCGTATACAGCGCGTAGAAACTTTATTTTTTTAATTGTATCAGTAACTTTTAAGTCTCCGATGTCTCCTGCATGCCATACTTCGTCTGCTTGATTTACAAATTTTAATATTTGGTCATCAATATAACTATGTGTGTCGGAAAGTAATAAAATTTTCTTCATTTGATAAAAAAGGAATCTAAAATACTACCGTATATTTGTAGTGCACAAAAATAGGATTTTAGGTTGAGATATTTTATTGAACTTTCATATAATGGAACAAATTATCACGGATGGCAAGTACAGCCAAATGTAATTTCAGTTCAAGAAAAAATCAATGATGGCCTTTCTAAATTGTTGAAAGAGTCAATTAATATTATGGGTGCCGGAAGAACTGATGCTGGAGTTCATGCTTCGCAAATGTATGCACACTTTGATTATGACAATGAGATTGATATCAAATACCTTATTGATCGATTGAACTCCTTTCTTCCAGATGATATAGTGATTTATAAAATATTTCCTGTTGATGAAAAAGCACATACACGATTTCATGCAACTAGTAGAAGTTATGAGTATAGAATATATTTAGGAAGAAATCCGTTTCTACTTAATACGACTTGGCAGTTGTATCGTTACGAACTGGATGTTGAGAAAATGAACGATGCTGCAAAGATATTATTGAATCATACAGATTTTAAATGTTTTTCTAAATCCAATACAGATGTAAGTACGTATAATTGTGATGTGAGAGAAGCGATATGGAAGCAAAAAGATAATTTGTTAGTTTTTCATATTACTGCCGACCGATTTTTAAGGAACATGGTTCGTGCAATTGTAGGAACATTGATTAATGTAGGGTTGGGAAAGAATAGTATTGAGGACATTATTAAGATTATAGAAAGTAGAAATAGAAGTGAGGCCGGACTTTCAGTTCCAGCAAGAGGATTGTTCTTGACAAGAATTGAATACCCTAAAACGATTATAGGAAATGAGTAGTACAACAGGAAAAGCATTTGACACAAAGATATTTAAACGATTGATGCATTATGCAAGTAAGTATCGCTTGCCTTTTTTTATCACGACGCTTTCGGCAATCTTATTATCTCTTCTTGCTGTTTCTAAGCCTAAAATTATTCAGTTTATCATTGACATAAAGTTTCCATTAAATGACAGTACTGTTATCTTAAAATATGTTGGGCTACTATTTATAATACTTCTGTCTGAATCTTTAATTCGATTGTTATTTATTTTTCTTGCCAATAAATTAGGCTATAGTATTATTAAAGACATCCGAATGAAACTGTACAATCATATGCTCAGTTTTAAAATGTCTTATTTTGATAAATCTTCAGTAGGAAAACTTGTTACAAGAGTCGTCACAGATACAGAACAAATCGCCAATTTTTTCAGTAATGGCCTTTTTATGATTATCAGTGATTTATTGACAATGCTTGCAGTAATTGTTGCAATGTTGTTGATGAATTGGCGCTTGTCATTAATAGCTCTTGGAGTATTACCAATTTTAATTTATGCGACTAAGATTTTTCAGATTGCCATGAAATCATCGTTTAGAGAAGTGAGAACTCAAGCGGCAAATCTGAATGGTTTTGTGCAAGAAAGAGTGACAGGAATGAATATTGTTCAATTGTTCAATCGTGAAAAAATAGAGTATAATAATTTTGTAGAAATAAATAACAAGCATAAAAAGGCTTGGATAAAAACGGTATGGTATTACTCTATATTTTTCCCAGTTGCTGAGGTTTTATCGTCAATTGCAATTGGATTAATAGTGTGGTATGGAGGTTTACAAGTTATAGCAGAAGGATCGACAACTGAAGTTGGACAGGTTATCGCTTTTATCATGTATTCCAATATGTTGTTTCGACCTTTACGTCAGATAGCAGATAAGTTCAACACACTGCAGATGGGAATGGTTGCTGGTGATAGAGTATTTGAGATATTGGACACAGAAAGTCATATAGATGCTAATGGAGATGTAGAAGTAGAAAAATTTGAAGGAAAAATTTCTTTTCAAGATGTACGTTTTAGTTATATAAAAAGGGAGGAAGTACTGAAAGGAGTTTCATTTAATGTGAATCCTGGAGAAACTATTGCAATTGTAGGAGCAACAGGAGCAGGAAAATCTACAATTATCAATTTGTTAAATCGTTTTTATGATATAGATTCGGGAACGATCACAATAGATAATCATAGAATCAAGGAGTACACATTACCATCCTTAAGAAAACATGTAGCAGTAGTTTTACAAGATGTTTTTCTTTTTTCAGATACAATATATAAGAATATTATTTTGGATAAGGATATTTCATTGGAAGAAGTAAAAACTGCCGCGAAAGAAATAGGGATTCATAATTTTATCATGAGTTTGCCACAAGGATATGACTACAATGTAAAAGAGCGAGGCGTTATGCTTTCGTCAGGGCAACGTCAATTAATTGCTTTTTTAAGAGCGTATGTAAGTAATCCTAGTATTTTAATATTGGATGAAGCAACATCATCTATTGACTCTTATTCTGAGCAATTAATTCAAGATGCAACGGATACAATCACACAACATCAGACGTCTATTATCATTGCGCATCGATTGACTACAATAAAAAAAGCGGACAAAATTATTGTGATGGATAAAGGCTTGATTGTAGAGCAAGGTACTCATCAAGAGTTACTTGATAATAAAGGGTATTATAGTAATTTACATGAAATGCAATTTAAAAAAGAAGCGAGTTAGACCATTACGTTAAATCACTTTTTAGCGTTTCTACCAATCCAAATTCGTTTTCATACAATACAAATTCTCCGTCTTTGATATAAGAAATTTTCCCTGTTTCTTCTGATACAACCAAGCATAAAGCATCTGATTTTTCAGTAATTCCTATTGCTGCTCTGTGGCGTAATCCGAATCTTGTTGGAATATCTTTATTGGAAAGAGGAAGGACTACACGAGTTGCAATAATCATATTCCCTTTAATAATAGTCGCTCCATCATGTAAAGGACTGTTTTTATAAAAGATACTTTCAAGAATAGGGCCATTCACCTCAGCGTTCATTCGATCACCAGTGCTTGTTGCAAAATCCAATTTTTGATCTCTCTCAAAAACTAATAAAGCACCCGTTCTTGAATTCCCCATAGATATACAAGAACTCACAATGATATCTACATCAGTCTCAAGATTTATTTCAGACTTTAAGAATTTAAGTTGTTTTAAAAAACTCTTTTTTGAGGCGAAATTTGTTGTGCCTAGCATTAGTAAAAACTTTCTTATCTCCTGCTGGAAGACAACAATTAGAGCAATAACTCCACCACCGATTAATGTTCCTAGTATTCCGCTTAACATCTCCATTTCCAGGGTCTGAGTGATTTTCCACATTAAGAAAATAATGGTAATACCAATAAAGATATTAATAGCAACTGTTCCACGTAGTAATTTGTAGATGTAATAAAGAAATATCGCAACGAGGACAACATCAAGAATGTCTAAAAATGAGTAGTCCAAAAAGTCAAGCATAAAATGTTTTTTTGTAAATGTAATAAAATTCTGTTTAACGTATTTTTAAGCAATTTGCTCATAAATTTTTACGGCTTCCATAGCCTCTTTTACATCATGAACGCGTAAAATGTTTGTGCCATTCATTAGCGCCATAGTATTTCCAACTGTAGTTGCGTTTAAGGCCTCTTTAGCAGAAGAATTAAGCACTTTATACAACATTGACTTTCGCGACAATCCACATAATATGGGAACCCCAATAGATTTAAAATAAGACAAGTTTTTAAGTAATGTATAATTGTGTTCCGTAGTTTTTCCAAATCCAAATCCTACATCTAGAATAATATCATTTACTTTTTCTTTTCGAAGGGCCATAATTTTTTCTGAAAAATAATGAGTAACACTAAATATAACATTGTCATAAGTAGGATTGTGCTGCATATCTTGAGGAGTACCTTGAATATGCATCAGAATATAGGGAACTTGTAATTCTCCAACCGTTTTAAACATTTTAGTGTCTAGTGTTCCACCTGAAATATCATTGATGATACTTGCTCCAGAGGTTATGCTTTTTCTTGCAACTGTACTTCGGAAAGTGTCAGTAGAAATTAGGATATCTGGAAATGTATCCACTAATAATTCTATTGTAGGAATTAATCTTTTTAATTCTTCATCTTCAGAAATCTGTGTCGCATTAGGCTTTGAAGAATAAGCACCGACATCTATAAAAGAGGCTCCTTCATGAAGCATTTTTTCTGTCTGTAGCAGTAGTCTCTTGTCTGAATTATATTTTCCACCATCATAGAAAGAATCTGGAGTTACGTTTAAGATTCCCATAACTTTGGGAGTAGATAAATCAACTAAATTTCCCTTACAATTTATTGTCATGATGATTTATTTATGAGCAACCGTATTTACAATTTTAGTCATTATTGGTGCTTGATACTCTGCCATCTGTTGCATTAAGTTTTCGATGGAATCACTGATCAACACCATATTCCTATTCTCTATTTTTAAAAAACCTTCTTCAACCATTAAATCTAATTGCGCTAACATTGGGTTGAAAAAATTGTTGGTATTTAAAAAGCCTATTGGTTTATTTTCTATGCCCAATTGTCCCAAAGTCAACACTTCAAAAACTTCATCCAACGTTCCAAATCCTCCAGCCAATGTAATATATCCATCAACAAGTTTGCTCATTTTTACTTTTCGAGTACTCATTTTTTTGGTCACAACAACTTTTGTAATATCAGAATGGACAACTTCTTCATGCTTTAAAAGATGAGGTATTATTCCAATTACGTTTCCGTTATGTTTTAATAACTCATCTGCTAGCGCTCCCATCATCCCAATTTTTCCTCCGCCATAAACCAACCCAATATTATTTTCTCCAAAATAGGCTCCAACTTTTTCAGCAGCTTCCTTATAAATAGGATTAAAACCGATACTTGCTCCACAAAAAACTGCTATTTTTTTCATTGGTCAAAAGAAATTTTTTAATTCGTTATATTTATCCGAAATTTACGCAAAATAATTAATGATTTATGCAGAATACCTCAAAACAATATGACGAAATAATTGATATGTGTCGATCACTGTTTATCAATAAAATGACCGATTACGGAAGTGCTTGGAGGATATTGCGGTTGCCATCATTAACAGATCAGATTTTTATCAAGACACAACGAATCCGTCAATTACAAGAGAATACAACTCGCAAAGTTGATGAAGGTGAGGCTTCTGAATTTATAGGGGTTATTAATTATTCAATCATGGCATTGATACAGTTGGAAAAAGGAATTGTTGAAACTCCAGACTTAAATACGGAGCAAGCTACTGAATTATATGACAAGCATATTGCTATTACTAAGTCTTTAATGGAAGATAAAAACCATGATTATGGTGAGGCTTGGAGAGATATGCGTATAAGTTCTTTAACGGATTTAATTTTACAAAAATTACTTCGTGTTAAACAAATAGAAGACAATAAAGGTAAAACATTAGTGTCTGAAGGAATAGATGCTAATTATCAAGATATGATCAATTATGCGGTGTTTGCCTTAATTCATATGAACGAAAAATAAAAAATTATATAGATGAAATTTTTAACCCTTTTAGCACGACTTTTTGTTGCAGCAACTTTTCTTTTTTCAGGATTTGTAAAATTGGTAGATCCATTAGGATCTTCATATAAATTCACAGAATATTTTGGTGCAGATGTATTGAATATGGAATTTTTGATTCCGTACGCATTACCATTTTCTATTGTATTAATTATTGCTGAAATAATACTAGGAGTAATGCTTCTGATTGGTTATAAACCAAAATTTACAGTTTTGGCTTTATTTTTAATGACTTTATTATTTTTATTTTTAACATGGTATTCAGCATATTACGATAAAGTTACAGATTGTGGATGTTTCGGTGATGCTATAAAATTAACACCTTGGCAGACATTTAATAAGAATATATTGTTAATTGCTTTAATTGGATTTTTAATCTATGAATTGAAATATATTAAGCCTATATTTTCTAAAAACATAACAAGATGGTTTTCTTTTGGGTCATTAATGGTGTTTTTATTTATCACTTACCATGTATTGACGCATTTACCATTGATTGATTTCAGACCCTATGCGATTGATAAAAATATTCAGCAAGGAATGAAAGAGTTTGGTGTTGATGGACTGCCTAAAGTGCATGATTTTTATTTAGAGACCAATGATGGGGACGACTTAACGGATGAGTTGTTGAGTAAAGATAAAGTGATGTTCGTAGTAGCATATGACATAGATATTTCTGACAATCAAGGATTTTCTAATATTAAAGCCGCAACAGATTTAGCCAAGGAAAATGGATATATTGTATATGGATTGTCTGCATCTTATATTGATGATTTAGTATCATTAAATTTAAAAAACCAAATGAATTTCGAATGGTTGTTTGTTGATGGAACAGTATTGAAAACAATTATCAGAGCCAATCCTGGTATTATTACTTTAAATAAAGGAACTGTTACCGGAAAATGGAACTGGATTGATGCAGATAACTTTAAACCATAAGTTTTGAAACAAGTATTATTAGTGTTTATCGGAGGAGGTTTTGGAAGCGTATTGCGTTTTTGGGTGGGTAAATATTTAAATAATGCAGAGACAGGTATTCCTTATGGAACTTTTGCTGCGAATATTTTAGGAAGTCTTTTGATAGGAATTGTTTTAGGCCTTGCTGCTAAAAATGATTCACTTTCTCCTAATCAAACATTATTTCTTGCAACAGGTTTCTGTGGTGGATTTACCACATTTTCAACATTTGCTTATGAAAATCATGTCTTTCTGAAATCAGGAGATTTCACAAGTTTTGCTTTTTATACAATTGCGAGTTTTGTCGTAGGATTTCTAGCGGTATTTTTAGGATTGTATCTTGTGAAGACTGTATTTTAATGTTTTTGAAACGTCATAACTCCGGCTTTCACCTCTACTTCTAAATTATTTTCTTCGGGAGGAATCGGACAAGAATACCCATCATTATATGCGCAATAAGGATTGTAAGCCTTATTAAAATCTATAACAATTGTGTCTCCTTTAGGAATTTCTAAATCTATATAACGTCCAGCATCATAAGTTTCCACACCATTAGTTTTATCATTAAATGGAATGAATAAATGATTGTAATATTCAGGATCTAATATTAATTTTTGATTTTGATAGACTCTTAAAGTTACTTCTTGACCGTTTAAAACAAATGTAGCTATTCCATATTGTGCATACAATGGTGTTTTTTCTCCAGAAGTAGGCATTTCGAAAATAGGTGCATCAGGAGTTCGAGTAAAATCAGCCTCAATTTTGTAAGATTTATTTGTAGGGAAAAAAGAAAGGCTTTTAAATTTTCTTAAATCTCTAGGTTTTAATGGTGATGTTTTTTTGTCAGAATAGTGAACATTTAATTTATATTGAAATTGTTCAATCTCTTCAGTATGCGACATTTTTTTTTCTTGTGAACAACTAGAATATGAAATCAGTAAAAGTAGTAGAATAGAAATGTTTTTCATTTTTGTTTTAATTGTTTGTAAAGATATCAATTTAATTAGTAGTTTTGACTAAGTAAAAATTACAATAAGAAATGAATAATTTTACAATATATAGAAATGTTTCAAAGCAGGGCAAATGCATTGTTTCTGGATGGTATGTGTTGTGATTATATAAAAATAAAAAATATCAATATCATTTAAATCCGGCTTATAGCCGGATTTTTTACTTTTATACTATTAACTACATTATGAAAAAACTTTTTAAAAACTATATAAATACTTTTGGAGGACTCTCTAAAGAAGTTTGGTGGTTAGCATTGATAACTATTGTCAACAGAGCAGGAACGATGGTAATTCCATTTTTATCATTGTACTTGACAGAAAGTTTAGAAATAGATATTTCAAACGTAGGTTGGGTTATGACTTGCTATGGACTAGGTTCATTAGTTGGCTCATGGTTGGGTGGAAAATTGACAGATACCTTTGGATACTATAAAGTGATGTTTTTTAGTATAGTTACAACTGGATTGTTGTTTTTTTGGCTGCAAACTTTAACTACTTTTCAAAGTTTTTGTTGGGGTATATTTATTGTGATGATTGTTGCAGATACTTTCAGACCAGCAATGTTTGTAGCGTTAAATGCATATAGTAAGCCTGAAAATAGAACTCGATCATTAACTTTAATTAGACTCGCAATTAACTTAGGTTTTTTTGTTGCACCGCCTGTAGGAGGTTTGATTATAGTTGCAATTGGCTATTCAGGCTTGTTTTGGTTAGATGGTGTAACGTGTATTCTTGCAGGGTTTTTACTGTTGAAAGTCTTGAATCCAAAGAAAGTTACTGAGTTAGATGTTATAAAAGTTGAAAATCCAGAATCTGTGTATAAAGACAAAGCCTTTTGGATATTCTTTCTAGCGATGTTTATCTTCGCATTCGTTTTTTTACAATATTTTTCTACCATGCCATTATACTATAGAAACGTCTATGAATTATCTGAATTTGAAATTGGACTATTATTAGGTTTCAGCGGTTTGGTAATATTTATATTTGAAATGCCATTTATTAAATGGCTTAATGAAAAGAAAAAGTCAAATGCATATTACGTATTTATAGGGTTGATTCTTACAGGATTGAGTTTTTTTGTGTTGAATCTAACTTCTTGGATTGGAATATTAGTAATAGGAATATTGTTAATGACCGTTGGAGAAATGATTGCATTTCCATTTTCAAATTCTTTCGCTGCTCAGCGAGCAAAAAAAGGAAATCAAGGAGAATACATGGCCTTGTATAGTATCTCATTCTCGTTTGCTCATATTTTCGGGCACAATTCTGGAATGCAACTGGTAGATAAGTTTGGTTTTGAAACTGCGTGGAATATCATGACAATTATAGCATTTATTGGAGTAATCATTCTGTATATACTGATGAGAGTTTTGAAAAATGAAAAACAATTAAAAAGTTTATAAAAGATGAATTTAAATCAAGTTACAGTTCCTTCTATTGATATAGAAAAAGCAATTGTTTTTTACCAAACTTTAGGTTTAAAACTGATTGTAAAAGTATTGCCGCATTATGCAAGATTCGAATGTAATGATGGGAGTTCAACATTTTCTATTCATCTTGTTGATGAATTACCGACAGGAAATGGTGTTGTAGTTTATTTTGAAAATGATAATTTGGATGAAAAAGTCAAAGCCTTACAATCCAATGGACTTGTTTTTTCTTCGCTTCCTGAAGATAAATTTTGGTTGTGGAGAGAAGCACATCTTACAGACCTTGACGGAAATAAAATTATTTTATTCAAGGCTGGAGAGAATAGAAAAAATCCTCCTTGGCGAATTGTTTAATTGCATATTTTACAATCATCTTTTTCTTGAATTTCGCCAACAAGATTACCGTTTTCATTCAATACAAATCCACAACAATCCATAAAGCCTTGGGCAATTAGTTTACGTGCTCGTTGAATTTGAGATTTGGTAGTTGGTAAATTTTGATTTAATTGTTTGGCAACATCAACTTGCTTCATTCCTTTTATGTCAGATAAAAATAATGGATCACGATATTTCTTAGGTAAGTTCTGTAAAATTCCACGTAAACAGTCTTTTTCTGTGTGAATGGTTGTTTCTATTTCAATTTCCGACTCAAAATTAGCAATTTCAACAGTTTTATTGGTTGACTTAAAATAATCTAATATAGAATTCCTGGCAATTGTAAAGATCCACGGTTTTAGTTTTGTGATGTCTTTTAATGTGTGAAGTTTCGTGTGAATTTTGATAAAAGTATCTTGCAAAATATCATCAGCTGTAAAATCGTTTTTCACTTTACTAATGATAAATCTTCTAAGATCCTGAGAGTATTTTTGCCAAACTTGATGTGTTGTCATAAGAAATTTTATATAAAAATTGAGCACAGTTTTTTAAACTATGCTCAATAAATTTATTTAGCAATTACAACTAGTGCAAGAGCAATTTTCACAAGTGCAACTAGAGCAATTTCCGCCTTTGCAACCTTCACAGTTACATGTGCAATCTGTATTTTTCATTTTATTTGTTTTTAATGTTCACTTAATAGACCAATAAATTACAAAAAAGATGCAAGAATATTTAATTATTTGTGCTTAATATACTATTCGAATAAAACTTCTGGAGTTTTCCAAGAGATTGAATCTCCTAATATACTATGCTTCTCACTGATTAAATTCAATTTTACAGGTGTAAACTGTATCAATAGATAATCTGTAGTTCTGTTTTTATAAAAATTATCCCATTTTTTTTTCCAAAACTTTTCTTTTAATTCTTTTGAATTAACAAGCTTCGCAGAGCCTTGAATAGTTACATAACTTGAATTCTCGTTATCAAAATAATATAAAGTTACATTCTGATTATTTTTAATCTGATTTACCTTTTTGCTTTTAGGGTTAGTAGCCATCCATATATTAAAATTTTCATCTGGAGGAAATGGATCCATCGTTCTTGCATGAGCAATTCCTATAGAATCGGTTGTGATTAAAGCACAGTTTTTAGATGAAGTAATAATTTCTCTTGCAATACTATTCAAGTCTGAAATTATAGAAGCTTCATTTTTTTTATTTGAGCAACTGATTGAAATTAGAAATAAAAACAGGATTGAAAGTTGTTTCGTTTTTGGTACTAGCATACTCTTTAATTGAATAGTTTTATAATGTGTATCCTCTTTAATCCCTCTTCGTTCATTTACATGTTTCTGCGATACTGTCCTCCAACTTCAAACAGAGCATGGGTAATTTGTCCTAAAGAACAAACTTTACAAACGTCCATTAAGGCTTCAAAAATGTTCTCATTATTAATAGCCTTGTGTTGTAAGTCTTTCAATAATTGATCTGTACTATTTGTTTTATGTAAATTTTCTAAAGTTGTAATTTGAAATTGTTTTTCTTCTTCAGTTGCACGAATAACTTCCGCAGGGATAACGGTAGGAGAGCCTTTACTACTCAAGAATGTATTTACTCCAATTATCGGAAACTCACCATTGTGTTTTAACGTTTCATAATACAAACTTTCTTCTTGAATTTTAGAACGTTGATACATGGTTTCCATGGCTCCTAAAACGCCTCCTCGTTCTGTAATTCTATCAAATTCTAATAAGACTGCTTCCTCAACTAAGTCTGTTAGTTCTTCAATAATAAACGAACCTTGAATTGGGTTTTCATTCTTATTCAATCCCAACTCTTTGTTGATGATTAACTGAATCGCCATTGCTCTTCGAACTGACTCTTCTGTAGGTGTTGTAATTGCTTCATCATACGCATTGGTGTGTAAAGAATTACAGTTGTCATAGATTGCATATAACGCTTGAAGTGTAGTTCTAATATCATTAAAATCGATTTCTTGCGCATGTAAACTACGACCAGAAGTCTGAATATGATACTTTAACATTTGTGCTCTTGCATTTGCACCATATTTATGCTTCATTGCTTTTGCCCAAATTTTACGAGCTACACGACCAATAACTGCATATTCTGGATCAATTCCGTTAGAGAAAAAGAACGATAGGTTTGGACCAAATTTGTTGATGTCCATTCCTCTTGAAAGGTAATATTCAACATATGTAAACCCGTTTGATAAAGTAAATGCCAATTGTGAAATTGGATTGGCTCCCGCTTCAGCAATATGGTATCCTGAAATAGAAACAGAATAGAAATTACGAACATTGTTTTCGATAAAATATTCTTGAACATCACCCATCAATCGCAACGCAAATTCTGTAGAGAAAATACAGGTGTTTTGTGCTTGATCTTCTTTTAATATATCTGCTTGAACAGTTCCTCTTACTTGAGTAATCGTTTTTATTTTTATATCTTGATACACATCATTTGAAAGTACTTGATCTCCTGTGACTCCAAGTAACATTAATCCTAAGCGGTTGTTTCCATCAGGTAATTTTCCATTATATTTTGGACGTTCCTTGCCTTTATACAACGCTGCTATTTTTGCTTCTACTTCTTTTTCTAAACCATTCTCTGTAATGTAAATTTCACATTGTTGGTCAATGGCGGCATTCATAAAGAAACCTAATAACATAGGAGCAGGACCATTAATAGTCATACTTACAGATGTCATTACATGTGCCAAGTCAAAACCTGAATACAGTTTTTTTGCATCATCAAGACAGCAGATTGAAACACCTGCATTTCCTATTTTTCCATAAATATCTGGACGCAAATCAGGATCATTCCCATACAATGTAACACTGTCAAACGCAGTTGATAATCGTTTTGCTGGTAATCCCATACTCACATAGTGAAAACGACGGTTCGTACGTTCTGGACCACCCTCTCCTGCAAACATTCTTGCTGGATCTTCACCGGTTCTTTTAAATGGATACAATCCTGATGTATAGGGGAATTCTCCAGGAACATTTTCTTGCAGACACCATTTTAAGATATCTCCCCAAGCTTTATATTTAGGCAAAGCAATCTTCGGAATTTGAGAATGTGATAGTGATTCAGTATGCGTTTCTATTTTTATTTCTTTATCTCTTACTTTAAAAGAATAAATTGGATTTTTATAACGATTGACCTTTTCATCCCAACCAGTAATTACTTCCCAGTTATATGGATTTAAGCCAAGTTTTACCTTGTCGAATTGAGCAAGTAATAATTTTGCAAATGGTAAATCGTCATTCTGAACTTGTTTCAGAATCTCATCTTCGTTTAATCCAGTTTTCAGGATGTTGATTTGGTCGCTGAGTGAAGACAAAGCAATAGACTCTATCGTTTTGTAAATTCCATACAATTTTTGGGCAACTTCAACTTGTGCATTTCCGCTTTTATCATACGCACGATTATTTTCAGCAATTTCTGATAAATAGCGAATTCGAGAGGGTGGAATAACAAAGATCTTCTCACTCATTTCTTCTGAAATTTCGAAAGTAGATTTTAAATCAGAATTTGCTTTTTCAACCAACTTATCCATAATTGCTTTATACAACGTATTCATTCCAGGATCGTTGAATTGTGAAGCGATAGTTCCATAAACTGGTAAATCATCTTGATGCACGTCCCAAAGATTATTATTACGCATGTATTGTTTTTTTACATCGCGTAAGGCATCTAGAGAACCTCTTTTGTCAAATTTATTGATCGCAACTAAATCGGCAAAATCAAGCATATCAATTTTCTCTAACTGAGTAGCAGCTCCAAATTCTGGTGTCATTACATAAAGAGAAACATCACTATGTTCAATAATTTCTGTATCAGATTGTCCAATTCCAGAAGTCTCTAAAATAATCAAATCGTATTCTGCAGCTTTTAAAACTTGGACAGCCTCGTTTACATATTTAGACAATGCTAAATTAGATTGACGCGTAGCTAAACTTCTCATATATACTCTTGGAGAATTGATTGCATTCATGCGAATTCTATCGCCAAGTAAAGCGCCTCCAGTTTTACGTTTTGAGGGGTCTACCGATATTAATCCAACAGTTTTTTCTGGAAAATCAATTAAGAATCTTCTAACCAATTCATCTACTAATGAAGATTTACCCGCTCCACCAGTTCCTGTAATTCCTAAAACAGGAGTTGTAGATGTTGTATTTTTTTTATGAATTGCTTCTAATGTCTTTTTTGCTACTTCTGGAAAATTCTCAGCCGATGAAATAATCCTGCCAATAGATTTAGGATTTTTATCACTTAAAGTATCTATTTCGTCATTTAATACATCACCAATTGCATAATCTGATTGTTTAACCAAGTCGTTAATCATTCCTTGCAATCCTAAAGATCTACCGTCATCAGGAGAGTATATTCTTGTAATTCCATAATCCATTAAGTCTTTGATTTCTTCTGGTAGAATTACTCCACCTCCGCCACCAAAAATTTTAATGTGTTCAGCCCCTTTTTCTTTGAGCAAATCATACATGTATTTGAAATACTCATTATGACCTCCTTGATATGACGTCAATGCAATTGCGTTAGCATCTTCTTGAATGGCAGTGTTTACAACTTCTTCAACACTTCTATCATGACCTAAATGTATCACTTCAACACCTGTTGATTGAATAATTCTTCGCATAATATTAATGGCTGCATCATGACCATCAAATAGTGAGGCTGCAGTTACAATTCTTACTTTGTATTTTGGTTTGTATGGCTGAACTTGTTCCATTTATTGTGCTCAATTTTAGAAGTGCAATTTACGGAATTTTGAGGTTTAATTATTAAAAAGCATTAAATTTAACTAATACCATATTTTAAGCCCAGAATAGGTTATTTCTTTAAAGATACTTTAAAAAGAAAAGAGTTTTCTGTTTTCAATATAGGATGGGTTATGTTTATTTTTACAGGCTTTTTTTCAAATGAAATATTCAGGTAGGCGATTTATCTATTTTTAATATTGATTTTAAAGGTATGAAATATATATGTTTGGTATGATTATTGTTAAATTATTATTAGAATAGAGTTCATTTTTAAAACGTATACGTATGAAATTTATAAAATTACTTCCCTTAGTTTTAGTATTGTTTGTAGCATCTTGCACAACAGTTAAAGTTGCTACAGATTATGATTCAAATACTGATTTCAATCAATATAAAACATTTTCTTTTTATAAAAAAGGAATTGATAAAGTTGAAATTTCTGATTTGGATAAAAAAAGAATTTTAAGAGCAATTGAAACTGAATTGACTGCTAAAGGAATGACTAAATCTGAAAATCCAGATGTGATCATTAATATTTTTGCAACATCTAATAAGAAAATAAACGTATACAATGATTACAATTATTTTTGGAGGCCATGGTACTATGGACCGAATTTCAATACTAGAATTTCTCAATACAATCAAGGAACATTGTTTATCGATATGATAGATAATAAGAAGAAAGAATTGGTGTGGCAAGGTATAGGAAGAGGAGCGCTATCGATCAGTAGTGTTCCCAAAAAAGATGAAAGAGTGAATGAGTTTGTCGCTGAAATCTTGGCGAAATATCCTCCTTTTATTGAATAAAAAAAAGAAAGATGATTGAAATGCTCCAATTTATTGGGGCATTTTTTATTTTTGCCCAATGAATTATAACAACCTTCCAAAACTTGAACCTGAAGATTTTTATTATAATGATCAAGGATATCGTGTTTTTACCGAAAAATACCATATAAAAAGAGGTCATTGTTGTAAAAGTGGTTGTAAACATTGTCCTTATGGTTACGATAAAAAAACGGATACTGTAAAGGGGAAATAAAGCGTAATTCTTTTTCTACGCATTCTTCTTAATTAAATAGTGTACATTTAGTATCATAATTGTTTTATACTAAGTTCTACTATGACTAACGATCCTTCAATATTGAGAACTATTGAACAATCAAAAGCTCTTCTAAAACCCAATCAAAAATGTATCATCAATACCGATATTGATGGAATTTTATGTGGAATACTGTTACAAAACATCTTAAACTGGAAAGTTGTTGGGTTCTGTGATAGTAAAGAGAGTATATGGATGAATCCACATCTTGAAAAAGAATTTAATGAGATAGTGTTTGTAGATATCTATTTGGCAAAACCTTCCTTTAAATGTATAGACCAACATATAGTTGCTAAAGACTTGGAACATGTGAAACTACTATCTGAAAATATAAATAAACAAAATCCAAATCACGAAAGGTATCGATATGCTTCAAGTAATTCTGCTGATAAAATGTCTTATAAGTGGAAATATCCATTTGGAACTATCCATTATTTAATTGCCTGTTTGGAAAGTATTGGGTATGAAATTGATATTAAAAATAGTAAATTCTTCAGTGTATCTAGTTATGACTTACTACTCAGAGCCGATAATGCAGCCATAAGTACTGTGAAAGATTACAAAGAAAATGCATTGGAATGGTGGGAATGGTTGAAAGAACTAGGAGGGAAGCAAATAGAAGTTTTGGCGGCATACTGTGTTGAATTAGAAGAATCGCATGCTCAAAAATCCTACGATGAATTGGCAGTGATATTTAAAAATACATTTCATTGTAATTCGAAGGATGGTAATTTCTCTAATAATTTAAATGTTGAAGGTCTATCTACAGATTCTATTACTGATTATATAGCTAAAGTTGCAGAATCATTAGGGCTTTCTACCTTACAATTGGAAAGACGTATGAATCTCTATAAAGGAAATTATTTGACGGAATCAACGAATGATAAAAAGGCTATTGATAACATATTAAATGATAAGGAATTGTCTACGTACGCATATGTCTATAAGGACAAACTTAGTTATACGCTTGGACCTTTTAAAAAGGCTAATAATCAATAGACATTTCCTTTTTACTACTGGACTTTAAATTGTAGTCTTTATGATTGAATTCATTATTGAACAATAGGAATTTAGCAAACAGTTTTACAACTTCCACATTGACTGAATTTCCAAGTTGTTTATAGGCTACGTTGTCTTTTTTATTCAAAATAAGGCTATCAGGAAAACTCTGTAATCGTGCGCCTTCTCTTGGAGTCAGGTAACGTTGTCTCTCACCAATTATCGAAGTATGTGTTATTGCAACCAATGCCGGAAAATAAGTAGGTTGTTTCACGCGAAGTCCTGAAGGTCTAAAATGCATTATTGTTTCCCATATATTAGGGTTTTCAACTTGTCCTGCTTGCCATTCAAATTTTGCTTTTGATCCATGGAAATTTTCCAATGAGTGTGCCTTTTTAAGCCATAAATCAATGAATTTTTTATTGTCTAGATACAATTGATTGTTCTTGATAATAAAGTTACGCTTCCATTTTGGGTTTTCATCTAAATCTTCTTCAATATCAAGTTCTTTCAATCGGTCCGCCCAAACAGGAAATCCAGGAAGTTTACCTTTCAAGTTCTGAATAAATTCGCCCCATAAATTTATTAATTCATATTTATGTTGCTCAATTTTATACTTTTCAAGGTTTTCAATTTCAGTATCCTCTTGAAGAATATGTTCTATTGAACATTCATTTTTATCTTTACTTACTTCAAAATTGAATGTAGGAATTGCGCCTAAATCTTTACGCTTACATAAAATAAAAACTCTCTGGCGATATTGTGGAATACCAATATTATGAGGACTGAAAACAATTGGGTTTTCACTCACATTATATCCCAATGCTGTAATATTTTCACGAATTGTTTTCCAAGTTCTTCCGTTATCATGAGTAGATAAATTTCTTACATTCTCCAGAAGAAGGTATTTTGGATTGTGGTATTTAGCAATCCTTATAATGTCAAAAAATAGGGTTCCTCGTGGATCAGAAATTCCCATTCTGTTTCCTGCTTTAGAAAAAGATTGACAAGGAAATCCGCCACATAACACATCGTGCTTTGGGATGTTCTTTTCGTCAACTTGTGTAATATCACCTGCAGGTTTTAAGCCGTAATTTTCTTCATAGGTGTTTCTACAGTTTTCATCTATATCAGATGCGAATACACAATCGCCACCAAGATCGCTTAGTGCTTGATGAAATCCACCGATTCCACAGAAAAGATCAATAAATTTGAAACTATTTTCCACTTAAAATTTGTAATAAAATATAATGAGAATCAAAACTAATATTATTAATAGAATACTGAATGTTTTTAAAATCCAAAATTGGATTAGTTATTAACATCTATAGATAGGTTAAAATATAAGATACAATTTTGTTTTCAGAGAGCAATTTTTGTCTAATTTTTCGAAAGAATTTTATCATTGGTTAAGTGTTGGTAATAATGAAGGCTAACGTTGTTGTATATGGTTTGTCACGTGTTTTAAGTACTAAGGTTAGTAAATAAATCACAGATAGAAAGTCTACGAGGACTTTCGTAATTAAACTAAAACTAGCAATTAATTTTATCCTTTATTGTGCTTTCGTTTTTCGGCACGATAGTTGAACTCTTGAAAATCACTAATAATTCTCATGAAAAAACTCATACTCATATTTCTTTTAATTCCTGTTATTGGGTTTTCTCAAGGAAAATTAAATCAAGCCAAAAATAATTTATCCTCCAAATCCAAATCCAAATCCGAGTCTTCTTCCTCCGGCGGAAGTTCCGGTTCAAGTAAAGTTGATTTTAATGTTGGTCGTGCTTTTGTTCAAGTGTTCTTATACGCTCCGAAAATAGTTTTGGGAGGTGTTTACTTAACTGCATTTGGCGATTTTGAACGCCGTCATTTTTCGCCCTACCCATATTATTACGGCAACGTTCAAGGCGAATATGATTTTGGATTGGAAACAGAAGACAAAAAAAGTTTGATTGGTGCTGGTGTAAATTATCTTTCAGGAGATTATATAAATTCTGCTGAAGCAAATGTAAATTATCGTTTCCTTCCTTTTCTTGGAGTTGATCTGTCTCATCAAAGTTTTTTTGAAGAGGGTCTCAATGGTAGCGATCGTTTGGATGTCACTTCATTGATGGTGAATTATTTTCGTTTACGAGAACGATCTTTTACTGGATGGTGGGGGATTGGTGCTACTTATGTTGGAAACGAAGTAAATACTTATGGTTTTACTTACAATATCGGATTGGAGGTTTACCCTGTAAAACCGATGAGCTTTCTTGTATCATACAAACAATCGTTTATCAATCAAAACCATATTAATGTAACCAAGTATCAGACAAAATATCACAGAAAGAAAATGGCTTATTACATTGGATATCATGACATTTCTATAGTAGGGGTGAAGGCTTCTGGAATGGTTTTGGGTGTTGAGGTTAGTTTTTAGCAATCTCTCACAAAATTCTTTAATGACTTGTTCAAATCTCTTTATTTACAATAGGATTCATATACCCTCAAAAACTCTTTAATTCTATGAATTATAAAAAAACTATATCATGTAGTCTTTATTTAGGATGGGTCATAATGAAGCACAACGTATTTTTATAAGATTAGTTGCTATCCCCTAGGGAGGCTATGATTTTTATACTTTGTTTTGG
>Ga0307488_10001451_pt1 | contig 19771 bp, 20 predicted proteins | sample SB02metaG_FD_202248 | JGI IMG/M metagenome (GOLD analysis project Ga0307488, IMG submission 202248) | Sea-ice brine microbial communities from Beaufort Sea near Barrow, Alaska, United States - SB 0.2 | ecosystem: Environmental > Aquatic > Marine > Coastal | place: USA: Alaska | collected... | reverse complement strand
ACCATTAAAAGAAACAAGAAAATGACCTGCTCTGCCGGTCATGCTCATATCAGGAAGAATTACGGGAGTTAAGGAATCTATTAGTGTTTTCGCATTTGCGGTCTTTTGAATTACTGTAGTTTTTGGACCAATAATAGTAGAGGGAATAATCTCTCCGTCATTAAAATTTACTATCTGGTATTGATTGTTTAACATTATGATACCCTCGTAATGTTAATGATATCATCATCGGCGTTGTATGTGTAATTCACTTGAGCTACTGTAACGCCTCCTAGAGAGTATGTTACCGAAGTAAGTAGTCCTGCGGTGTAGGTCATTGCGGTGTCATCGAACGCCGGTATGCCCATTCTGTTTGATAAGTAATTGTTTGCATGATGTGCTTTAACTATAGCCATTTGTAAATACCTCGTAGGTCTTACGATCATACCCCAGTGTATGATCTTGTTAGTGAGTGTGTGTCTATAATTATTTATAACAATTTGTGGTCTAACCGATCAATTATTAACTTATCCGCCGCTTGTAAATACTCTCCACTTTATAATGTTACCAATGTTACTATGTCGCCACTTTATGTTATCCACTATTTCTTTTAGTGCTGCGTTTAGCTCTGTCTGATAATCAATCTTTAACTGAAAAACCTGTATATCTTCATCTGAATCGTAAAATCTATCCATATCACCTTTCAGTATAGTAAGCCCGTTTAAAGGATCGTAATCCCAACCAAACTTATCCATCTCGGCTTTAGTTAGTTTTCCGTTGTACCATAACCATTTATTCTTAAGAAGCACCTTATAATCCATATCAAACTTCTTGAGTCTGAGACGATTAACGCTTAATAGTTCTAGGTATTTGCCGTGTAGTTTTGCTGAATCGCGGGATGCTTCATCTAGTTCGTGCTCATCTATGATTGAATCTTTTTTCCACATTTCAAGTATTGTTTCAAGGTTATTCATTATCTCTCCATATTATAATCTTTATGATATTTATAACGGTCGCTGTTAGCTAATCGTTTCTCAAGGTATTCTATCTTACGCTCCAATTCCAGTATGTACTCCTGAACAACAGTTTTATCGCATAGCGTTTCACAACAAATAGATATCTGTTGGTTTGCTTCAACTGCCGATGTTTTCTCACCTCTTCCCATATAACACCCTTATTCTTATACGAATTCAAATGAAGTGTATTTTAAAGATAGATCTGCTTGTAGATATTCTATATCAGAATTCTGACTGTTAAACTCTACAGCACTTAATCCATTAGGAAATACACCGGAGAACTTAATCTCTTTAGTAACATTGTTATGAGAGGATAATACTAATAAGGTAGCATCAATCTTAAGATCTTCTGCATTACTTGATTGTATTAGACTGTGCATCCACTCGAAAGTCTCAACATAGTTTTCCATGTTTTCTGTAATATTGAATCTAATACTTAGATCGTCGAATTCAATTCTATCGCCTGTAAATGCTAAGCTTGTACCTCTATATGGTTGTGCTGCTTCACCTAGGGTTAATCCTGGTAGAGTAACTGCCGTACAGAAATATTCTAAATTAGGATATTCAGTAGAATTAATCTTAAAACTAAACCCAACAGGACTTAGAAAGTTCTTATTCGTTGTTAGTGCCATTTATTGTATCTCCTCTGTCCCCTTTATTTATGCACAAAAAAAAGGACTCCGAAGAGTCCTTTTCTAATTAAGTTACTAGAACTTAAGAGCTTACCATTAATCCGTCAACGCGGAAAATACGGAAGTACGGGTTAGCACGATCTGTACCAGTACCGTCAGCAGCAACGAATGGGTTAGCAACCATACCGTAGCGAGTCTTGAACCCGATACGTGGTTGGAAATCATTCTCGCCAACTGCTTTAACCATAGTTAATGGAACGTATGGACAATAGAACATACCAGCATCATATGGGTTAGAACCTCTGTAACCAACACATGCGAAGTCGATAGTGGCATAAGGGTCGATATAAACTTTCATACGACCGTTAAGAATACCTGCGAAGGTGTTACCAGTATCATCTACGTTCAAGCTTGTAGCAAGAGCAGGACTGTAGTCAAGTTGACCAGCAGCTGCAAGAGCAGAAGCAACATCGCTTGAAACGATAACGTAGTTACCTTTACCGCGACGAGTTTCTTTAGCAATTTGGTTAGCTTCACGCTCTAACTGCATAGTTAAACCTTTGAACTTCTCTGCCATCCAACGACCGTCAGAATCAGTATCTACATTGAAGATACCGTTTACAGCAGTTGAACTTTGAAGTGCGCCGATCTTAGCTTTAGCAAGAACAGTACGAACCATTTCGCGGTTAATTTCAGCAAGGATTTCAGCAGAAAGGATATTAGCCAATTCGCCTTCAGCATCTAGACCATGTACAGCTTTAAGATCTTGAGCTAATTCCATTGTGTATTCTGCTTTAAGTGCACGTGACTTAGCAGTTACAGTAGACTTATCAATTGAGAAAGCCATTTCGCCGAATGAACCATCACCACTTGCGCCAACGCCTAAACGTTCTGCAGCAGCTGTACCAGTACCAAGACCAAGGCCTGACAATACGTCAGTTTCATCAGCAATACTTGCATCAGAATCAGCATCAGTAACACCAGCAAGACCAGTAGGATCTGCTTCTTGAGTACCAGTTCCTGAGAAACCAGTGTTAGCTTCGTCGAAGAAAGCTTCTGTGCCGCCTTGAGTAGCATACTTGCTCTTCATAGCGAAGATCAAACCAGTAGGTGCAGTCATAGGTTGAACGCCAGCGATATCATAAGCGATAAGGTTAGGCATAGCACGACGTACAAGGCTGATCAATACTGGATCGAAAGTACCGATGTTACCAGCGCCAACGTTGTTAGCAGCAGCTGCTTCAGAGATGAAGTTACCGCCTGACTGAGCACGTTCTTCTTGCATTGCTACTTCTTGGTTTTCCAAAAGACGAGCTGTAACAGCACGCTTGTGGCTATCTTTGATTGCTGGAGCTTCGGCATGTTCCAATACTGGAGACCATTTTTCCATCAAATTTTTATCTGCATTAAACATTTTATTTTCCTCTTGGATGTTTATTTTTTAAGGTTATTTGTAATAGCTTGTGTGTATCTTGCCATAGCATCAGAGACTTCAGCAACAGTTACTGTATCTTCTCCGATTAGGCTGTTAGCTTCATCAACTGATTCTTGGATCTCGTTAACAAAATATGATTCTTTAATAACATTAACTTTCATTTGGAAAGTCTCTGCATTATCGAAATCGATATCTTCTACTAAAGAAGCAAGCTTTTCAGCTTCTGTAACTATCATACCTGAAGACGCATCTTTAATGATTGCACTTTTAGCCAAATCTTGATTAGATTCGTGCAAACGGATGTTATCTTCTGTGGATTTATTGAGAGACTCTTCTAACTCAGAAACTTGTTCGGCTAATTCGTCGATCATGTTTTCTTTGCCTTCAGGTACATCAATATAGTGCTCTTTGAATACTGCTTGTAAAGAAGTCATAAAGCCTTCAGCAATTTCAGTCTTAAGACCGGTGCTAACAGCTAATTCGTTATCTTTCAACCAAGTCTCAACAACATAGTTCAAGTAAGAATCTACTTTCTCTACCATTGAAGTTTGGAATTCAGTAACTTCTTCTTCTAGACTTGTAGCGTATTCTGCTTCTAGTCTGTCTACTTCGCCGGAAACTTTAGTTTTTAAAGCTGCCTCAAAAATAGTAGATGCTTTTGCTCTAAAGCCTTCAGAAAGCGTTGCTTCTTCATTAACTAAGATATCTAGGTCATCAGAGTAATCAATGTGTGAAACCGAAACTTCACCTTCATCAACAACGCTTTCATCGACTTTAACCATCTTAGAGAACATAGCTTGTGCATCTTCTTTCTTAGCTTTCTTTAACATTTCAACAGCAGCTTGGATAACACCAGCTTTAGTTTTGGGCATGTCATAAGATTCAACTGCGATTTCTTCTTCTTCGTCTTCATCAGACTCTTCAGATTCATCTTCGTCTTTATCTTCTTCTTCGCCTTTATCTTCAGCTTTTTTGGTCTTACCTTCTTCGAGAATGTCCTCGTCGATTACTTGTGCTTCATCAACGAGCTCTTCTTGAACCAGCTCTTCATTTGAAACGTCTTCGTTTATCATGTCATTTGACATATCGTTTCTCCCTATAAGAGTTTATACAAGTTTCGAGAGGAAATTCTTGAACGCTTTAATCTCAATATCGGATGATCCCATATTTCGAGCGGTCAGTATCTCAGTCTCAATTAATTCAATTTCCTGTGGCTTCAGAATACCGTTATCCCATATCCAATCTACACCTTCCATAATTCCATTGACAAATGCCTCCGGAGCGGAAGGGTCTTGGACTATATCTACAGTGGATAACATAAAGTCATCCGTCACATAGTTAACGCCATTCTTCTGTACAAGACTACCCATACCACGACTTGATACACCTAGCTTAACCCCACCTTCAAGCAAACCGGTAACGATATTGCCCATAGGAGTATTAAGTATAGATGCCTTTCCTATCACGTTACTTCCGTCCCAACGGAGTTCAGTAATGCGATGCGAAACCTTATCCAAATTAATAGAAGGTCCGTCAGGATGGTTTAATTCACCAACCGCGCGACCTGTACTAACTTGTTCTTTAACGTACTTATTCACAGCACGTTCTAAAATCTTTCTTTCGTAAATTCGACCATTTCTATTCTTCTGATCAGCTTGCATAAAGATGCCTTCAATAACTAGGCTCTTTTTACCATTCTCATCAGCTTCCTGAATAATCTGTAGATCGCTTTCGAAATATTCTGCAATTAACTTCATATCTGTATCCTATTGTAAGTCTTCGCCCATCAACTTAAGAAAGTCGTCTGCTGCGGATTTAGCTTCTTTATCACTAGAGAAGTTGTCATCTAGTTTTTCGCCATTAATATAAACAGAGAATTTATTCCCTTTTTGGGTAACAGTGATCTCTGCTTTTTTACCCTTACCGCCTTTAGCTGAACTGACTTCTTTTTCGCCAGTCCCGATCTTAACTTTTTCTCTTAACTCGATGAACGTTTTCATTAGGACTCTTCTTTAGAACCGATCATTGAAGATGCGATTTCTATTTTCTTTGAATCTATTGCCGATGCAAGTTTATCAGACATAACACTATTGAATGCCTTTTGAGCATTAATATTGTCACCGTCTTTTACTGCATTTAATATATCATCTATTGTCGTCATTTCTTATTCCTCTGTATGTATTTATGATAAAATAATACCTAGTATCTAGGATCATCCGAATCCGGTATATCATTTTCACCGTCTTTTTCTTCTTGATCCATTTCTTTTTTCATCGTCTTTATTTCGTCATCTGTAAACTTAAGAACGTTTTTACGTACCCAAGCATTAGATACGTACTTACCTACATACTCGTCAAGAGAAGCTAACATTTCAAATCGTTCTCTAAGCATTTCTGCTTCTTTTAACTCAGCGTAGTAGTTGTCTTCGATAAAGTTAAAAGATATAGATTCTTTCCAGTTATTCCAATCTTCTTTTGATATAATACCCTTTAGCAATAACTGGGTCTTTAACAACTGCATGAATAGGTCTGAGAATCTACTTCTGAGTCTATCTATGAACTTCTTAAACTTGATTTCGTCTCTTGAAACCTCGCTTGATCTACCCAGAGAAAACTGTGATTCTTGCTCTAAACGATTAACCGGAACATTAAGAGATCTATATAGTTTCTTCTGAAAGTATACAATATCATCTATCTGACCTAGGTTTTCACCACCTGGCAACGTAGATATTTCTGTTCCTCTACCACCTTCACGTCGGGGTAAAAAGAAATCTTCCAACATTGACATATGCTTACGATCATCTTTAATGTCACCTGTTTCTGCATCATAGACTAATTTGTTTCTATACTGATTCATAATACCCTTGAGGTATTCTTCAGCTTTAGTCTTCGGTAAGTTACCAACATCAATATAGAAGATGCGTCGTTCTGGAGCACGAGAAATTCTGTAAATGACTAATGAATCTTCCATCATTCTTAATTGGTTAACAGGCTTAATAGCTTTCTGCAAATAAGACATAATCCTTTTACGACTAGGATCTAAAACTCCGGATGTTGCATAGGCAATAGAATCAGGATGAATTTTTAATCCTTCCGAAGATCTATCCATTCTATCATCTTGGAATAAAAAGTATTCTGTTTGACCCGTTATTAGTTTAGCACCAGTTGTTGGATCGGTAGATTCCTGGATCTCTTTAACCTTGCGTAACTTAGTTGGATCAATATATCTTAATTCAACTATACCTTTTTTAGGGTTTTTCTTATCGATAATGATATGATATGGTAATCGACCATCTACATACCATCTACGAAAAATATCATGTGCATACTGATTAAAGTTTAGTTTACCCAATACAGAGTAAAACTCATCTCTAACTATTTCTTTAATTTTGTCTGTAGCTTCTACTTCATCTAGTACAATATTAACAGGAACATCATTATGATCTCCTACGATTGCTTCATTGATAATATCTTCTATAGCTGCATCACATTCGGGTTGAGCTGCACAGTCTCTATATTTGTAAATAAGATCAATTTCGTTTTTGGCTTCACCACCGGACTGATCCATGTAGGTACCAAAATGTCCACCAGATGTAATTACACCAGTGCCATCTTCATCCGAATCTGGGACGAAAGAAATAGGATCAATAGGTTCGCCACCCTTTTTCTTGATCTCGAATCCAAAAAACTCTGCCAAAATATCACCTCTTTATATTATCAGGGACAGAACCAATCTGTCCCTTCTAATACTATTTATACACTTTATATTACGTAGTTGTACCAGATTCCCAGTATTGAACTTGTAGCTCAACTGTGAATTCTTCAATTCCTTCCGCGTCGTAGCTAACTTCAATCGCTGCGATTGAGCTAGGCCAGATGCCTCTGAAATCGTACTTTTTAGTAACGTTTCCTGCTTTATCAAGTTGCTCTATGATAGCATCAGCTTGATAGTCAGATGGATTGGTTAAACCTGTATTTGCAGCATGAGAGTTAATCCCATTGCTCCATCGTTCAAACGCGTCACGAACTTCGAATCCAGAATCGTTAATTACTGTAATTGACCAAGGATCGAAAGTACGATCGCCTGCGATTTGCAGTTGACGTCCTCTGAATGGTACTGTAACAGTAGCTACGTTTGATGCTGGGAATGAAGCTGCTTTACACATGAAAGAAGTAAGTTCAACGTCTCCTGCTGCATAGCCTGGGAAGTTAAGAGTAACCTTGAAAAGGTTAGATCTAGCACCGCCGCCGACTAATTTGGATTTGAAATCATCTACACCTAAAATTGCCATTTCTATAGTCTCCTAATTAAACGCCTGCGATTTCAGAGAAATCAACGCCTGTTCTTGTTGCGATAAAGTTAAGTGTGATGAAGTTAATAGATCTTGCAGGCTTGATATAAATATCAGCAACAAAACTATTTGTATCAATTACTTGACCAGTGTTATTAGTGGTGTCACAAACTACTAAGAAGTCTGTAAGTCCACGTCTTCCTTTAACATCTCTCATGAAAGGTTCGATCATATTTCTGAATTGTGCTCTTGTGAACTCATCATTGAATTCAAATAACTGTGCTTTAGCAGCAGTTGAAATAGCCTTTTCCAATACGATAAACAATCTACGAACGTTAATACGATCAAATGCACTTGGCTTACTCAATAGAGTTTTATCGCCGTATAACATTGTTCCCTGACCTGAGAAAGATACGATAGGATTAACACGAGCTTTATAAAGTGTATCTCTATCAGCTTTTTTAGGGTTAAACGCTAATTTTGTAACACCTAGTAGTTGTCCGCGATTTACTCCAGCTGGAGAGAACCAAGCGTCTGCAACTGTATCTGCGTTAGCACATAAGCCTGCGATATGACCAGCAGCACCAATCCAACGGTATACGTCGTTATACTTATCGTATACATAAAGAGCTGTAGAATCAGCAGAAGCGTAAGAAGTAGAGGTAAGTGAATCTGCCCAAACTTTAACATCAGCAGCTGGACTAGAAGTACCTACTGTATCTTCAATAGGAGGAGATACAAAAGCCATACAATCTTTACGAGTAGCTGCAATTTCGATTAAAGCAGCTGCAATGGTGTTAACACCGTTTGCATCAGGTACAGCAAATAGCAAGTTCACATCAACGGTTTCAGAATCATCAAACAAAGCTAATGCGTTTGTAATTGAAGCTACAGAAACACTTGAAGCATCTGTACCACCACTTAACGTATTAGTTAAAGCTGAAGTTGAGATTACGAATGAATTAGTAGATGCATCACTAAGAGCATTACCGGCTGAGGTTAGAGTTGCTGAGTGATCAAGCCACCAGATGTAGTTAGAGCCGGTGTTAATTACTTCTTTATAGTAGTTACTAGTACCGTCTGATTTCTTAGCATCTGATGCTTGAGAAACATAAGCATAAGTTTCTAGAACTGCGCCAACTGTACCAGTGATAATACCATTGGTGTCGATGATAGCAATATGCATTTCATCGTTAGCTGAAGTTTTACCTAAGCCCGTAGCATACTCTGAAGTACCTGGAGCTGAGTTAAACGAACCTGAGTAAGCCCAAGATGAAAAATCACTGTGTCCTTGAGTACAGATAGAAACGCTAATGCTGTTACCTAAAAGACCAGGATACTTGGTTGCCCAAAGACCTTTACTTAGTTCGCCTGAAGAATAATTATTATCATAATCATCTTTGTTTTTAATTAATTGTCCAGTACCATCGGTAGTAGCATTAATGCCACCATCTGCTGCACGAACTATCTTAAGAGCGTTTCCATATTTTAAAAATGCCGCTGCTGTAAGAAAATACTTGAATGTCTTAGAGTCTGATGTTCCGAATTTGGCAGCAAGTTCTTTTTCTGAACCGACTGTTACTATTTCTTCCACTGGACCCCAATTAAATGATCCAGCAAATCCACCAATACTGGTAGAAACAGCTGGAACCACACTAGTAGCATCGATTTCTTTTACTTCGACGCCTGGTGATACTTGAAATGCCATCGCTTTATCCTCTCGAAATTTGAGTTAGTTAATATGTTTTCATAATACGGTTATATTCACTGTATTATTTATGATTAATAGAATCCTACCAATTGTCTCCTGCGTCCATCCATGAGGTTCTATTTCCTGATTCTTCATCAATAACATATTTATTATGATTAGTACTACCATCGTTTATAAACCCAAACGGAAGCATGTCATCCTGTATAGCTTGTAATCTTTCCCGATATAGAAGATCCTTCATATCAATATCCGTTAGATTTTGGAATATGTCAGTGGAAGCAAACCATCCGAACATAACTAGGTTCATCATTAAATCATCATGATTCGTTGCCGATGCCGCATATGAACTACCATTAGCAACGAATGTACTCATTTCTCTGATGGTTTCTTCGTCTACAATTGCTAATTTTCTTTGTTCAATAAAGTCTTTTATAGTAGAACAACCGATCCTTTTTACTCTTTTAGTCATGTTAGCACCAATTGCGCCTGCTTTAACTGATGATTCTACGTACATGTTTTCGTATTCTAAATCGTAATAAAGCCCATTACAAACTACCGCACCTTGGTCGTTAGACTCAATTATAACATAAGCTTCATTATATGTCATGGCGTATTTATAGATGATATCTGGAAACAATAAAGGAGATAATAAGTTATCCCTAAACGTTGCAACCTGCTGCATCGGGTTAGTGGTTATGTCTATTATATTAAATGTGCTATAATCTTGGCCTCTACCTCTGGCAACATCAACCATCATTAAATAGCTATGACCTTCTCTAGGCTTCTTATAAAAGTTAGCATTCTCCTGAGTATAAAGAGGTTCTTGTGCCATTTGTGCCATTAGGTGATTAGCAGCAATAAGAGTATTACCCCTGCCGTGAAAGGTGTTACCAAATTCTTGTTCGAATTGTAGCTCAGACGTGTTAGCTATTGTCTGACGTTTCCATTCCTCATCTCTTCCAGGAACGTCCCACCAATCTACTCTGAATCCTTTAAATTCATTTGTGCCCTGAATAGAGCCTTCGTATAACTTGTGAAATATGTTACCTACACCATTAGCAGTAGATGTTATAATAATCTTAGTATCTTTACCTGCTGTTACTACCGGATATGTTGAAGTATAGAATTCTGCATCGTTATCAATGAATGCAAACTCATCCAAGAATAACAAGTTAATAGATAAACCACGAATAGAACTACCTGAAGTAGCTGCAGCAATCATTTTGGAATTGTTAGAGAATTCTATTGAGCCCTTGTTTAAAGCTTTACATCCTGGCTGTAAAAAGAATGGCAGATTTTCTAATGCTAAGGTTATTCTTGCCAACATCTCCCTTGACGTTGAACCTTTGTTTGCTAGAATTGCAATTGTTTTTTCGGGATGGAATATTGCATACCATAATAAGTATATTACAGATGATATTGATTTACCCGATTGTCTACACGCAAGGACAATGGAAAAACGGTTTAGTTTAAAATGACTAAACATATCTGACTGATATGGATATAGATTAAAAGGTACTAATCCTTCATCTAATGAAATAATCTTAGCGTAAGTAGTTGCGAAGTATGCCGGATCATCCATGCACTTCTTATATTCTTCTACTTCATCTAATGTGAATTCGGTTTCTATCCCATCTCTTTTAATGTTGGGATTACCAAGATAACCAAATTCACTATTCTTAATCCGTTGCATCTATTACCTTCGTACCCCTTTCGGATAACATTCTCTGAAGGTCTGACGTACTTCCTATAAAGACGTTATTATTTGTATTGCCCGATGGTTCGAATGATCCCGGCTTTGAATCATTATCTAGATTTCTTTTGTTCTTCTGTAGATCCATAAGCTTATCTGTAACATCACCTATGTCTTTTATAGCTTTGGATAGTACTTCAAATGCTCTCGGATGCTCGCTCTCGCGCGCTAACTCGGCAAGAACATCTAATGAACCAACCCCAGTAGCTATTAGCTCTTTATATGTCTTTCTGGAGAATTCGTAGTCATCCTTTATCTCCTTCTGATCAATTTCACTTTTAGTCTCAACTACTACAACCTCTGTTGATTCCGTATTAGTAGGAAGATTCTTTTCCAAACTTGCAGCTAACTTGTCTTTTTTGTTTTCCATAATATCTCATAACCTAAGCAAAGTTATCGTTATTGTACGGTAACGACCACATTATAATTATCATCTTCGTCCGCAGTTGTAGGATTTATTGATAAATCCATTTCTTCTAGAACGCTTAATGTATTATTTATATCTTTAAAATCAAGCTCAATCTGACGGATAATACCTTGGTTACCAGTAGGCCCAAAGAATTTCATCTTCATAGTAAAGTCTAAAGTATATATTAATACTCTGCGAGATGTAAAATCTCCCTCGTAATCATCAGCAATAGAAACACTATTAAGAACAATAGGAACATCCTGCTTATATTCAAAGCCTTCAACAGGATTGATAGTCACTGTATAGTCTGGCTGGAAGTACGGCAATATCTGCTCAACTATCTGTAATCCATCATCTTGGTTTTTTGCCATAATGTTGAGAGACATTGTAATATTGTAAGAAACCATTTGTTTAATAGTTTTCTTTTTGGTAGCATCGCTTGCATTAGATTCGGTAATCTTAGTAGTTTTACTTAGCTTTTGATTTAGATCTTGATCTATAGCCGAAATCTCAAAAGACATGCGAGGCAATTTAATTGCCATCTGCGCATCTTCGCCCTGAGCTGTTTCTAATCTAGCTAGGAACTTTTGCTTTGGACCGTAAGCTAACGGAACCTTAATTTGATTTAAAACACCGCCGTCTGCGCTCTTTCTTATAACAGAGATGTTATTAAATAGGGTTCCGAATATAGCAACCGATTTTCTCATGGTTGCATTATAAAAGTGTTCTCCGAACATTAGTAAGTCTCCGATGCATCGCCAAACGGATTTGATTCGGAGAAGTCTAATATGCTATCTCCTTCAAACTCGAAATCTGAATTAGATGATTGTGTATCTGTAATATTGAAGTTTCCGGTCTGATCCGCAACATCATAAACTTTGCTTATATGACCAGTATTACCCGACTCCGATCCTAATACACCTAGGGTTTCCGAGGTTATAAAGTCTCTAGCATCGCTTGTACCTGATACACCTATATGAGAAACCGCAATTGTTGATGCAATATCTGATGTCTTAGAAACGGTTTGGATTGTACCAAATACTGATATACCTAGATCTGAATTAAGTATTTGAGTTATCTTTTCGCCTCTATTAAAATGTAATCCGTCAACATTAGTAATATCCATAACTACTTGATAAGCATCTTGTCCAGCAACCTGATCTATCAGATCTATTCCGGTTTCGAATTTCTCGTCACTCATTTCAAACAATGAACAACTTAATTTATACACTGGAAGATTTGATAGCTGGTAAAACGGTTTATCGTCTTCTACAGCAGTAATCTCAAAGAAAGAAGAACTCATGGGTAGATATATGATATCACCGCTGTTGGGCTTTATACCATTTAAGGTGTTATTCCATATGCCTATTAACTTTTCCCACTGTCTTCTTGAAATAACAAATGAAGCTTCGTCTCTGATTTCTAACCCAAACTTCTGATATAGATCACCAGCACCTTCAAACCCGTCTGAATTCTCGATGTAAGCTTCAATCATATAAGCGTCATCGAACTGTGAAGCAGGATCTTCACCAAAGATATAGTCTCGATTTACTATGCTACGTGGCAGATAATAAATATCCTGACCATATATCTTCAAGCTTTCTATAACCAGATCTTCATATAAATGCTGCTCTGATTTAACTGCCTGTGAAAAATAAACATTTCTGGCCATAAATTATCCTATGTAGAAGTCTACTGGTTGTTCCCAGTTAAGTCTAACTTCCTCTTCTAATTTCGTTAATTCTTCATTGGCATCATCAAATAGCTGTCTGCCATTAAAAGTAACGCCACCCGGCATAACCATACCTTCAAATTTGGATAGGTTTGTTCCCCACTGCCTTTTAATCAGTGCAGTAGCATATTTCTTAAGGAAGTAGTCATTGTATACGTCTGTGTATGTTGTAGGATCTAAGATTCTAAAGCATTCAACTATCACATAGTTTCCAACTAAAACCTCTTTTGCCCAATCCATATCAACTCTAAGTTGATTCTTATGCCTTTCGAATGAAATGTGCTTATCGTTTGACCCAACAATTAGATCCAATAGAGATAACCATTGTTGTGTCATTTCATATTCTGCTAGTGATCCCATAAATCCTAGGGAAAAAACGTCGTTAAGATGCATCTGATATTTAGCGTCGAATAACGCATTAGCTGATCCGCTATCTTTAATAGGCATAACTCTGATAACATCAGTGATTAAATCATTAATCGGTATAAACCCATTATCGATATCATCCTGTGTTACTTGATGCTTTAAGTATATCTTTTCAATAGCATCTGCATGGTATGTCTGATAAAACTGAAAAGCTTCGTCAATTCTATCATCTATCTGGTCATCATCGACGTTAATTTCTATTACAGGTGCACCTAACGATCTATAGCAATAGTCTATTAAGGTTTGTCTAGAATTTGGTTTGGCCATTTTATTTTCCTATAGGTCTGTTCTATCTTTATATCACTATTTATGATAGATAGATGCCTAGTTAATACTTAGGTGATTTATGCGGATAATTTACAAGACCTAAAGTATCAGGCCTGTAGTCATCAGGAAAGTTCGGAAGGTCTACGTATGGTATATCTACCAAATGCATTTTACCCTCTGTCTCGTATTCTTCAAACTCGGCAACTAGTTTAGTCATCCAGTTTAACCAACCCCTGCCATCATCAACCTCATTAGCTAATCTTACAATGCCTTCAATTCTTTGATCGTAAACGTAAGTTGGATATATTTCATTCAATATTCGCATATCAATATTGCCTTCTACCATAGCATTTTTTAGAACAAAATATTGCATGGTATCTTCGCCAACTATTAATTCCGGATCGAACCTAAAAGCAGCAGCTGATTTAGAATAAAATGTTATTCTTAAGTGGCTTTCCCATCCGTTAATATATTTGTGTTCTAACGTCATAAGCCTCTGGTGCATTGCAGAACAGTTTTCTGTAAATGTATCCCAATGTTCTACCGATGTACCTGCCAAAGCGTGTTCCCACCAATCATGAGGCTTATGGAATATTCTTAGACCCCATCCGTGTATATGATCTTGATTAAAAACGTCCGCAGCATCTCTTCTCGCAGATCCAGGCTGAGTCTGGGAATGCCTTAACATGATAGAGTAACTTTCGTTCGGTACTAATCCGAACTGATATTCTAATGCAACAGCATCTGGCGGAGATTCCGATTGCGCAATCTTGTCATATACGTATAAACCATGTGGGGTAATAAAATCATCACCATCTACCAATACCATATAATCATTATCAGATGCAGTAAATATATCAAATACAGAGTTTTTGCCTGTAGAAGGAGTACCATCGCTTTCTGTAACGTAATGCTCAACACCTTCGCTTATACACCAGTTTGTTGCTTCTGTTATATACTCAGCATTCTGACTGTTTAAAACGATAACTAAGTCATCCTTAGGTATACGAGCCAAATGTCTTTTGGTTGCAGGCATTCCTCTGTTACATAAAGCGTAGTATTTTAAAGTGGCCATTAAATTATCCTATTGGCTTTATTGGCCAAATAACACTATCTGGGAAAGTATCTTGATCCGATATGTCTCTGAGAGTTTCCCTATAGTTGGTCAATTCTGTTGATAATGATCTATCAATAAGAGCTTCACTGTCAGTTTCAGCTAACAAAGCATCTCTTTTTATTCTAATATTAGTAGCTCTTTGTAATGAATTAAGATCACTAATAGTCCACACCTTAGTCTTAGTTGTATCTGTTTCTTCCCATACAAATGTGGCGGTTTCGTAAACATGATCATACTCAGGACGATCCGCTAGAACCATCTCTTTTAAGGTACCGGTTGATTCACCTATGATATATTCATTGGTCACGTCGCGTTTATCCCAAAACCCCTGTGCCTCTTCTACCGCATCGGCAGCAACCTGGTGCAAATAATTATCATCATAACTTGCTGGAAGTGCTTGTTGAACCCAGTAATCCTCGTGATCCAATAACTGATATCGAATCTGAACTACCTTATATACATCATCGACCTTTACAATATCGTAATTAATCAATTTATTTCTCCTATCATTTAAGTAAAGCTAACAGCAAATCCACGATTACTTTGCGCGTGGTAATATAATTCAATAGGCATGACATTAGAATACTGACTCCTAAATTGCCATGCATAAGCAGCAGGACTAGTGTTTGATAAATATACGTAAGCATTAGCAGCGGTTCTAGTGAAAGTATGTACCGAATTATTCATATTTCCACCGCCGGTACATTTAAGTTTCAGAGTAGTCCATCCGCTATTACTATTACCTCTAGCAGCTATTGTTAATACAAATCCCATCGGTTCTTGAGATTCTATAGTAATAGCACATATTTCACCGCTAGTAGATAACCCGACTGATTTAGTAGAGCTACCAAATGCAGCAGAACTCTGACCAGACTCAGCTATATAGAACGAGCTTCCTGCATTTTGACTCCATCCAAAACGTTCACCAGTATCATGACTACTGGCGGAAGTTATTGAAGCTGTTCTTGAATTAGCGCCATAAAAATCATTCATACCAATAGTACCGCTAGAAGGCATAGGCTTATATGGATCTCTACCGTAGAATTCATTCATACCGATAGGGTTAGATCCACCCAGGGTTTGTTGAATTCCATATAGATTTAATGTGCCACTGCTCGCTACTGTTCCCATTGCTAATACCTCTTATGAGCTAATTACACCAACCAACATCTTATGCTCAACGCCACCCAGAACTTCACCGATACGAACTAATGTAGCTTCTGCATCGTAAGCACCTACTGCATCATAACAAACGTTCACGAAACGTTCATGAACTATATCTCTTCGATCGCATGTAAACCGAACTTTAACGTCTTTAACGGTCGATTCGATTGTGATTGTTTCATTTTCATTATCCGGATCCGGACTTTCGTTTGAGCGTGTTCCTGTAAATTCTTCTAGTAATTCATATGTCACTGACATGTTTTTCTCCTGGTTTAAATGTTAGTTAATCTGTATCTATTTATATCTATTTATTTTTCAGTTGTGTCTTTAGTTCATCAACCTCTGCTTTAAGTTCTTTGATTGATTCTATTAGTAAACCTACCATGTTACCATAAGCAACAGAGTAATGTCCTTCTTCCGTTCCTGTAACTGCTTCCGGTAATATCTCAAGTACTTCTTGTGCGATAACACCAGTCTGCCTAGTTTCTGGCATTATGCCTGTTACATCATCAACAACTAAATCCGTTCTATCAAAAGTATATCCGTTAAGCTGACATACTTTATCTAGTGCATTAGGTATGCGTTCTATATTAGTTTTTACCCTGCGATCAGAGTAAGCCGTAATATTACCTGATGTCCATATACCGCCGCTAAAGCTTATAGCTGATCCTGGCGTTCCGTTATTACAAAATACTGCTTGATGTCCTCCGGCCATGGTGCCGCCGGTACCATTATTGGTGTGCTTATAAGACATACCATACAGGTTACCGAAATTACTACCGCTAGTGTGGTTTCTGTATGCAGAACCCATTGACCAGATATGGTTAGTTTTGTTTGAGTCATAGCTACCGTAGACGCCATGATCACGGTAAGCAGTTTCATTACGTATATCTCCTCTTACGAGCAAAGTAGCATTAAGATAATCATCAGCGTCACTTCTTAGAAATGAGCCTGAGCTAATACCATCAAGAACATCAGCGTCTAAGCCAGAGCCTGAACCGTCGTTACCTGCATGCCAGACAGTATTTCTACGTATCTGAACGTTACCTGTTGAGTAGTGGTTTAAAAGTAATGACCCGTTACCCCCGGAATCAATGTGCAAGTTTGCATTTGAATTTCTAATTCTTGATATACCATTAGTATTACTACTACTCCAACCGCCTATCTGAAGTTCATTACCAGGATAAGAGGAGTTTTCGAATACAAGTCCCGCAGAGTTGGTCGCGCCCCATCTATAAGTTACCCCTGCGCTTATTGAATCATCGGCATCAGAGCGTAAAAATGAACCTGAATTAACTCCATCAAGTGTATCAGCGTCTAAGCCAGAACCTGATCCATCGTTACTAGAATCCCATAAAGTCTTCCAACCGCCCCATGCTGTATCGCTACTTGCTTCACGGTGTTTTAACTGAGCCCCTGTATATGCGATTTGTTGCTGAGTATGGCTTGCGTTCCAACTTGACCATTTAGCGACAGTCTGCAATACATGCCAAGAGTCATCTCCTGCTAAAGTGTTCGTATTTTGCTGGAAATCATAAGACACGTATCTGTCAGGATAATAACTAGGCGCTCTAACAGCACCGCGAGTATCTGGTATGTAAACTTGCGAATGATAGTGGCTATCGTTATTAACTACAGCAGTTATCGTAGCGTTACCCATGTTAGTGAATGTAGCTGAACCACTAAGATCGCCCGATAATGTTAAAGTCATATCGTGGTCTGTTCTTAGGAATGCGCCTGAACTTTGACCATCAAGCGTATCAGCATCTAAACCAGAGCCTGAACCGTCGTTACCCGCCGTCCATACTTTACTGCCTAAAATATTCATACCGCTCTTGGTAATTCTAGCAATCTCCGCATAAGTACCTGTGTGGCTACTTTTAAAGAACCAACCTGTGGTATCGTTAGACTCTGCATACTCAACAAATGTGGTTTGATGGCCGCCTGCAATCGAAGGTGAAGCAGTGCTTCCACTAACTACAGCTCTAAAACCTGCAAAGTGATTATGGTTTTCGTGGCCTTTAAATAAACCATAACCCGAACCACCTTCAATGTTAGCGTTCCCTTGGAAAAAAGCTTTGCCGGTTACATCTAATTGACCCGGTACCGATACATTACCTGAGTTGTCAATAATTTCGTAAGCAGTGCCTGACTCAGTACCTGATAAACCACTGTCGTTATGGAGACCTGCGTGTGTTTTAACCCATAAACTAGAAACTGTTTTCTTACTACGGTAAAACCTAAAACCACAAAACTTAGAGGTATTTCCAGCCCCAGAGTAGTTAAAGAGCGTTATGAACCTAACGTAAGAAGCATCTCCCTTACTAGCGCCACGTATAGCAGACCCTTTCATTATCCCTTTTATATGTCTCCATGAGGTGTTATTAGAGTCTTGAGCATCACCGTTAGCACCCCAATATCTATCTGAGTTACCGTATGTACTCTTTGAACCCGTATAAAATTCACCGCCTGCGTAAAGATTTGCTGCGGTATCTGAACCTGCCGTGTGTTTCACCCAACACTCAAACATTATTTCTGTTTCAGCATCCATGGGGGTATAAACAGAGTGCGTCCAATTAACTGAACCCGCAACTTGGAATACGCCTGACGCAGGGGCATCACCATCGTCACTTTTAGTAAACTTAGTAGACCCACCAAACTTCGCTCGTACGCTAGCTGTCGTATCGGTATCTAGAATAGAAAATAATGTCTCATCAGTAACTGCGTTATTCTTAGAGTTAAGATCACCTACGACTGTTATATTACCACTAGCGGTACCATCAACATCAGAGCGTAAATATGAACTTGAATTAAGCCCATCAAGCGTATCAGCGTCTAAGCCAGAACCTGCTCCATCGTTACCCGCATGCCATACGACATTTGTACCATTAGCATATATATTATTTGCACGTAAGTTCTCATATCCAGATCCGGGATTATCCTTTATTTCAATATCACCCCCGGTATTCATAGTTATCTGTGATGCAACTCTACCACCCCAATGGAAGGCTAATCTTGGTGCGCCACCTGGCGTACTTGAATAGTTGGTTTCTCGTATTTCAATAGCGGCATCACTATATGATGTAGAGGTAGAGCTGGTCCCTGCAAACTCGTGATTACCTAAATGACTCCCTGACGCTCTTAGGTTTATTGTATTAGTAAGACTCTGGGTTGTGTCGTTTCTTACGAATTTAGCCGCCTGTATACCATCAAGGGTATCAGCGTCTAAGCCAGAACCTGCACCATCGTTACCTGCGTTCCAAACTAACGCATTAGCAGCATAATGTTGTCCCGTTGTTGCAATAGTACCGTTACCGCCATTAAGGAAAACGCGTGCAGCACCGTTAGAAGCAACATACATGCCCCACCCAGTACCACCTGCATCTAAAGCACCACTCAGAAAAGACGCTGAACCTGAACTCGTATAACCGATACCGTACATGTTACTCAAGACGGCATCACCCGGTGCATAGACTGAACCTATTGTGTAAATAGGGTTAGTCTTGCTAGCGTTGTCCCCTACATTGTTGTAACTACCCTCTAGATGCCCTGTGTTATGAGAAGACCTAGCGAGTGGGTTATTCAGTGTAAGTTTGCCTGCTACTGTATCTGCTACATCAGACCGTAAAAATGAAGTTGAATTAACTCCATCAAGGGTTCCTGCATTATAAGAAGTAGAGCCAGCAGGGCCGGTAGGACCAGTTGAACCTGTACCACCTTGAGGACCAGTTGAACCTGTACCACCTTGAGGACCAGTTGAACCAGTACCACCTTGAGGACCAGTACCACCAGCAGGACCAGTTGAACCAGTACCACCAGCAGGACCAGTTGAACCGGTA
>Ga0307488_10001450_pt1 | contig 19786 bp, 18 predicted proteins | sample SB02metaG_FD_202248 | JGI IMG/M metagenome (GOLD analysis project Ga0307488, IMG submission 202248) | Sea-ice brine microbial communities from Beaufort Sea near Barrow, Alaska, United States - SB 0.2 | ecosystem: Environmental > Aquatic > Marine > Coastal | place: USA: Alaska | collected... | reverse complement strand
ATACGGTAAATACTGCCGCCCGCACGGCCCTGTGGAACGGAACGTTCTATATCTCGTACTATATAAGCTTCGCCATTAATTTCTACGGCGGTATTCTTTTTTATCTCGCTGGCTTTCGGCATTGCTATGTCCTTTTTCTCTATTTGTTTATTTTGTTTTTATTGGCTAACATTTTTGACTACAACTTTTCTTGCTTGTCCTTCTCCATATGACTCGTCTTTCATATTCCCCCTATTTTCCCCGTCTTGTTTTATGCACACCCATCGAACATTACAATCTAACACGGCAATACCATACTCCCTCGACTCTTGCGATTGCTGATGATGATAAGCGGGACGTGGGTCTTGCTGCAACACCTCGACAATCAGTTGTTTTAAATCTGTCGTCGGTAAATTTTTAATGGTCGTTTTATACTGTTCGCAAAATACTAACGCACTGTCTGAAAACTCAACGTTCACATGAAGAGGGGCTTGGGCCGCTATCGCGTTCGTAGCATAGGGAAGACTATCGGCGTAATTCAAGTATGGCTTTATATCAACAATCGGCGTGCCATCAACTAAATCAACACCCGAAAAATGTAAACAGACCTGCCGCTGATCAATGATAACATCATCCAAAGCAACCACCGATAAGCCCAACTGATTGGGACGAAAGGATGAACGCGTGGCAAACACTCCGACCTTTTCATTACCCCCTAAGCGGGGTGGTCTGACCGTAGGTTTCCAACCTTTATCACTATGCTGGTGAAAAATAAAACTTAACCATACATGACTGACACTTTCTAAACCACGCACACAATCAGGGTGATTATAAGGCGGCTGTAAAATCAGTGAGCCCTTGGCACTCGGCGCGAGTAACGATTGACGAGGAATACCAAACTTTTCTGGGAAGCATGTGTTAATAAAACCAATGGGGTCGATAGTATAGGTCGTCATTGCCGTCACATAATACTCTATTCGGTGTCGTTTATTCTGACGCTGGTTGATAGGCTTTTTAATGGTTATTCAATAGGCCCTATTGCGTCACATTATCACCCACAGAAATACTAGCATCCTGAATGATTTTTGCACATAGACCACCCTGACCTAACATGGCCGCCACACCATTTTTGCCAAGCACTGCATTCATGCGCGAACAAGGGTGGCAAATGCTGAAGCTTCCATTATCACATCGCCCATTGTAAAACGCTGATGACATAATGCGGTAAGGTTTATACCCGACACCACAATATTACGCCTCAGAATGGCAGGATCGATTTTTTCTTTTCGTAATAACTGTGCAATAATCTGTAGATATTCAACGCTAATAATCGTGATTTGTCGCGCAGATTCCACACTACCTTCACAACGTCGATCGCCTTGTAGACCTAGCCTGCTATTGCCTCAACACGATCATGGATAATCATCGGCGTTTTACGCGCGGGGCGTTCACCAATTCACTCTACGCTGCCTTGCGGTAAGTCACCTAAAAACCGAGCGAATAAACGTGCTTGAGTTTTCATTTTATTAGTACGACTTTCACATGAAAAAGTTAAGGCAGCTGCTCAACAGTATAGCCGCGTTGGCGTAGCTGCTGCAATAACCCATCTTTACCGACTAAATGTAACGCGCCAACAAATACGGCTTCTGTCGGGGCGGTATTAAGCATGGCTTCTATTTGTGGTATCCACGCGTTATTGCGTCTGACTAATAGGGTTTGATAAAGCCTAGGGAAATCATGCTGCCAATCACTAATCCCCACTTTTTCTAACGCGGCATTGTCACCACTTCGCCATGCCGTTTTTAACTGTTTCATCGCAACCGGCAAATTAGCTAATTCACGGATACTGTATTGAATAAAACGATCTTCTTGACCTTCGCCCATATTGGCTAAAAAATTAAGCTGCTGTTAAATTACCTCAAAAAACAAACGTGTTTTATTGTCTGCTTGCGCGCGCTTATCGAAGTAATCGTCTACGCCTTGTCCTAGTTGGTTTAAGCGTTTGAGTTCTTCCAACGTGAGTATAATACTTAGCATGCCCGGTTTAAATTGCGCAACGCGGGTAATATCACCCCCACGAGAAGCTAGAAACTGCGATAACTCTTTATACACCTCGGGTGAAAGTATTTTTTGCAATGTCATTCCATTGCTATACAACATCACTTTAGATAATAACGCCTGTGCTTCTGGCGATTGCATTTTGGCTATATCCGTTTCTAGCACAAGAATATCAGCATCGTTGTAGGCGGTATTAAATGCAGTAGGGAGAGGATAGTCACTGGGGGCTAAGGCATGAATGGTACCGCCGATATACACTGTATTTTGTTCGTGGGATATTTTCCAGACAGGACTTTTACTGACGGTATCGGCCAAAGTCAATGACGAGAATAAAAACACAACAAGCAATATAGCCGTACGAAAAATGTAACCTACTATCGCATTCATAAAAAACTCCTAGAAATCATTAATCAAACAACTCCACTGCTGTCTTGTTAACTGACTATCGTCATACTGGGCTTGATCCGGTATCCAGTCAGAGCCTGAAGGATTATGAAAGTCTTCCCTGGCTTTCACCCTTCGGGCCCGCTAATGCGGTTCAAATCTGTTCCTACAGATTTGTCCGGATAAGCAAAAAACGCTTTCCGGAATGACGCTGTCTTGTTTTAATTGTCATGTCTCTTACTCATCGTATTCGTCATGCCGGGCCGTCATGCCGGGCTCGATCCGGTATCCGGTACTGTTTGGCCGTTACTGACATGGTTTAGCGCCCATAGTCATGAAGTTAACGGGACAGCAGTGAAACAACTCGAATAATTACTACCGTATTGATTCGAACAATGGCCGCATAAAACTACGTTCATAACTGACTATACAGCGTGTATTTTTAGCATATTCGAAAGCCGCTAGGCATTCTTCATCTTTTATCGATTGCTTCCTGTAATCTTCATAAGTGGCAAGGCTAGCAAAACTAAACAGTGCTAACGCTATGTTATTTGCTCCTTCCGAAGGTAAAAAATACCCGTGATGCTGACCACCAAGCTTATTAACCAAAGGAATCCATAATTTGGCGTAATGCTCAAACTCGTCTATTTTAAATGGGTCAATAACATAGCGTAAATAGCAGGTAATCATTGTCAATTCTCCAATTTAAAAGTTAATGAGGCAAGAGTTTGGTGTGTCTACGAAAAATATCTTCTCCTTTGCAAAGACCACTATACTGCTAGAGACCTTTGAGCCATTTGAAGAACGATATAAATCGTTATTTAGCTTCTGGCTTATAAGTCACCAACACTCGCACTCCACTCATTTCAAGTTTACATTGCTGCTTAATCGCGTGCTCTATTTTATCAAAGTAACGTTGCTGTTCTTCAACATCGACTTGGGTAATTAACGGGTTACGTAGCTGTAATTGTTCTAAGCGTGTCAACTCAAATTCGCGACGCTGCTTAATGTCTATTAGCGACTGCGCAATCACGCTCTCTAATTCTGTTTGCGCCATCGTTTGTGCGGTATCCGACAAGGCTTGAATATCACGTTGATAGTCTTTTACTACGGCCTTACGAATGTTTTTAGCCGCGTTTTCAATCACCTTCGCCAAACTTGCCTGCGGTAATATTTTATCCAAATTTTTCGGGTTATTTTTCGCCACTACAACACGCAATAACGATTCACTTAAAAAGGCGCTCGCCGCTTTGGCTTGCGCACTTTTAATCGTGAGACTAAAAATGGCTTCAACAAATAACGTGCCCGGTTTGAGCTTTTTATTCGGGAGTAAGGCGACGGTGGCAGCACCCAGTTCAGACGTCGTAATCAACTCGGTCATCCCTTGCATTAGGGGGTGATCCCAAGTAATAAATTGTACATCTTCACGCGCTGTTGCCGTATCACGATCAAAGGTCACTTCGCAACCATCGTTAGGAATACCCGGCACCAGTGGCACCAGCATTTGATCAGACGGAATCACGCTATAACGCGTATCGTCTAACGGTTCCATATGAATATTCAACAAGTCGGTCGCAGAAATCAATAAGTCTTTCGGGTTATGCTTTGCCTCAAACCTTAATACTTTTTCGACTAAAGCATTAGCCTGTGGCTGACGACAGCTATTCATTTCTAATAAGCGATCACGACCATTTTGCAGTTGTGTTAATAGCGTATTAATATCTTCCTGCACATGCTCGCCAATATTCGTATCGTCACAATACTGCGGGTACCATTTATCGTGCATTGCACCTGCCGCAGGATTCGTTTTTTCAATACAGTGCAAAATATCATGGTACCAATGTAAGCGTTGCTGGGTCGCAGTGTTATTCACACATACATGAATATGCATAGTTTGATCTTGGCCAATGCGATCTAATCGGCCAATACGCTGTTCTAGCACATCAGGATGATCGGGCAAATCCCAACAAATCAGATGATGGCAAAACTGGAAGTTGCGTCCTTCGCTACCGATCTCTGAACACAGTAACATCGGTGCCCCTTCACTTTTATCAGCAAAGTACGCCGCCGCGCGATCACGCTCAATTAATGACATGCCTTCGTGGAATATCGGACAATCAATACCGGTTTTACGGTATAGCCATTCACGAATATCCAGCACGTCGTCTTTGTCATGTGTGATAAACAAAATTTTGTCGTCACTGTGCTGTTTAATAAATTGCGCCAACCACAGCAAGTCAGTATCGAGCTGATCGTCGCCCTCTTCTACCAATTGGTGGACTACCAACTTACGTTCTGGGAAACCTTTAATCGCATGGCGGGTATTACGAAATACCACACGCCCCGTGCCATGGCAATCGAGTAACAGGTCGGTCAACGCTTGGCTATCACCCGCGTACTCGGCAAGATAACTAGGCGGCAAGTGAGGAAAGAGTAAATGTAGCTTTTGTTGTAAGGCCGCAGATAGTTCGCCACCTTGCTGACGACTATCAATGAGTTGAGCCACATCAGCGGCGAGCGCTTCATAATTATCATACTGTTGCTGAAAGGCCGTAAAATCATGGAAGCGCGAAGCGTCTAGCAATTGTAAGCGCGAGAAATGTTGCTCTAAGCCCATACGCTCTGGCGTAGCCGACAGCAGTAGTAAATGTTCACATGCGCTACCAATGGTGCGTAACATGTCGCTTGCAGGGTTGTCGCTCAACAAATCAAAGTGATGGGTTTCATCAACAATCACTACATCCCAAGGCAACGCCGTTAGCGGGTTCTTGTCTTCATATTTGTTGTCTTCATTGTCACTATCAACCTCATCGTCTATATCAACGTTGCTCTCTGCGGCGTTGTCTATAGCGTCTTCTATGACGTTCGCGGTATCGCTAGTGATATCGCTGTCTGCATTGCTATATATCTCGTGACCTATGCCACCGTCTGTTTCACCATCAACAATATGCTCTTGTTGAGTATCGACCTGACCATCTAAAATAGTATGTGCAGCAATAAACACCTGTGCATCGGTAAGATCAACATGATCGCCCCACATCACCGCATGTATGTTGAAACAGCGTACTAGCTCCACAAACCATTGCACACGCAAGGCGTCAGGCACCAGAATCAACACCCGCTCTACGCGTTCTTGTAATAACAATCGTTGCAATATCAAACCGGCTTCAATGGTTTTTCCTAAGCCGACTTCATCGGCTAATAAAATACGGGTCGCCGCCAAACGAGTCGCCGTATCGGCTACATATAGCTGATGTGGCGTTAAGCTAATACGCGCGCCTTGCAGGCCAATCACATCGGAACGCAACCATTGGTGGTGCCCCTTGGCTAGCTCGGCACGTAAATCGAACCATTTGGGTTTATCCAGCTGCCCAGCTAATAAGCGTTTTACCGGATGATTTAATTGTACTGTCGATGCTAGGCGGGTTTCTGGAATCGGCTCGCCGTCGGCGGTGAGATAAATCACTAGATTATTGACTTCCTCCACCCGTGCAACGACGAAACTATCGTCATGGATAGTTTCAATCGTGTCACCTACGGCAAATATTACTCGCGTCAGCGGCGCATTATTACGTGAATAACAGCGGCTTTCTTCAATAGCGGGGAAATCGATGGTCAAACTACGTGCATCGCATTGGACTACAATGCCGAGGCCAAGAGAAGAATCGGTATCTACCATCCAACGCTGGCCAACTTGAGGGGTATTCATGTATTAAAGTATTCCAAAAAGCAAAGGATTAAGGCGGTGTATTGTACTGATTGTAGTGGGCTAATGCGAGGCAAAACAGTCAACGGTCAACAGCTGGTATAGAACTTAACAAAATTTCCCACGGTATGAAAATCTTGTCATCGGTAATTTAAAGTAATTTGATTTTTGTCTTCCCGCAGCGGACGCATTGGAATTTAGTCACCAACTTGCCCTGTTTTAGGTCAAATTGCTGCTTGGTAATGACTTTCCATTGATGAAAGCCGTCACGACACAGCGAACTCCCTTTATATTTTTCTTTTAAGCTTTTCTTTTTAAAAGGGAGTATATCGCCCATTGATTGTCTCGTTAGCTGTGCTCGTTATTTGAAATTGAGATTCAAGCTCGCTATTCAAAAGTGCTATTCAAAAACAACTTCATCAACACCGGTATGTGCGGGATCACCTTTACTTACTTGCGCAACAATCTCGTCCACCGAAGGCGCTTGGGTATTAATTCCACCCAACGCAGCCACAAGGTCGGTGATGAAAGCTGATAACTCAACCGTCATCACCGTAAACTCAACATCGAATAACTCCGCTTTACTTTCTGCTTCGTGACTATTCGCCTTATCTTGAATATCATCCTCGAAACGTAAGCGCTTGATCGCTAACTGATCATCTAAAATGAAATCCACGCCATTGCGCCATTGCAAGCCTAACTTTGTCACAATCATACCTGACTGCAGTAAGTTATTAATCTCTGCCGAGGCTAGATCTTGGTGCTTACAACGAATAACACTAGTCGACTCTTTCGGGTCGGCCAGCTCACACTCATCGCCCATTATAAAGCGTTCTGGCGCATCGGCATGGGTAATCCACTGCGTCATCATCTGGTGGGGTAGCTGCTTGCTCACCAACGGGATAACCGGCAAACTGCCCACTACATCACGCAAGGCAGACAACAATTCTTCTGCCTTTGTTGCTGATGCAGCATTAATGACAATATAACCTTGTTTGGCGGCGATATACGCATATTGCACGCTGGAGCGTGTAAACGCTCTAGGCAATAACTCTAACATCACATCATCTTTCAACGACTGACGCTCTTTACGCCCCACTGCCCGGCCTTCTGCTTCACTGATAGTGGCAGCTTTTTCATCAACCGCTTCGTTTAATACCGCTGCTGGCAGTACTTTCTCTTGTTTTTTAGCACATATCATTAAGTACTCTTGGCTAGTATGCACAAAACCATGATCACTATCTGCATGTTGGTCTATCGGCGATACCCAGCCATAACGCGAGAGGTCTTGACTACCGCATGGGACAAAAGCGCCCGTTTCTAAGCGTTCGCCTAATGCCTCGGCACCTAAAGTAAAGTCTTGAGTGAAACGATAAATTCGAAGATTTTTAAACCACATACAACAACCTAATAACGATAAAAATAAGGGATTCTATATTACCAAACTTCTCACCTTTTAATAGGGGTGTGGGAGGAAAGAGTGTGTAGGGAAGCCTACATAAGAAATAATTATGGTGATAAGTGAGCATATAGTGTATGAATGATGTTGCACATAAAGCGTAGTACTTCGTTAGGAGCCTGTCGGACTTCGGGAGTCGTGGCGAGGTGGTGAAAAATTGAGGGCAATTTTTAGATCATTTAAGGCGAATATTGGGCCTACTGACCAAAAGTAAGTGTTGTTAAACAACGAAAATGATCGGGAAAATGCTCCGTTTTCTCGCTGCCGAAGTAAATTACGACTAAGTCCGACAGGCTCCAAGACATTAGTCCAATTAAAAAATGTGTTTAACTGTAGTGACCATCTATCAAGGAGTGCAACATGCCTACCCAGCAAACCAAGAAGTTATTTTCTGATTTAGAAGTGCATTTAAATAGTGACATAAGCGATGCCCAGCGCGCGCTTATGCTGCAAGTCAAAAACCATATTCACGCTAAAGATGAACCAGAATTAAATGAACCTGACTTGCAAGAAACATTAGGATTACTCTTAATAGATATTGAACAACATCATCCTAAAGCTGCCATTGCTGTCCGGGAAATACTAAAAACATTAGGCGACATAGGTATATAGAGTGGTGTAGCGGGCGATAGCAGCAAAAACAATGGGGGTATAGCGCGCGTGCTATAGGGTCAGTTTAATGGCATCTCTCGCTAAAAATACTTGGGGACAAGCATCAACGCCAAGCCGATTAACACCGTCGCGGTAGCGTTGTGGACGAAATAAGGATAAACCATCAGCGCAATACCCACGTAACGAACAACCGTATTTGACTGTTTTTTACCATAAATAAAATAACCCAATCCTATAGAGCCAAATAATAAGCTCCATAAAAGGCTAGCGGTATCCATTGTTGTCATATTGCCATCTCGTTTTTCATTTCTAGTGTCATCAGCAAAATATGTTGCCACATCAAAATAAAAAATGCCGTTATTCTTTTCTACAACGATAATTTATCCGGAACGGGATGTGTTGAAATTACCCCTCTAGCTTCGAGCCTGAGCTGAATAAAATAAACAATAACCAACACACGTTCTTATATCAATACCGCCTGCCACCTTGCGCTACATCATGGGTGTTTACAAGTGCCACGCTTATCCGTAATCTGCGAATATTAAACCGACAAAGAAGAGTAGATAATGACCGAAAAAAATGTATTAGGTGGGCCGCTAGAGGTCTGTTGCACAGCCCCCTTAACGGGGTTTTATCGAGATGGCTACTGCCGCACCGATCAGTATGATCGTGGTAAGCACGTGCTTTGTACCATCGTCACTCAAGCATTCTTAGAATACAGCAAAGCTCAAGGTAATGACCTGATGACGGCCATTCCTGAATATGGCTTTCTCGGCTTAGAAGCGGGCGATAGTTGGTGTTTGTGTGTCTCGCGTTGGGCCGAAGCCTACCATGCAGGTGTTGCTCCCCCCGTTAAACTGAGTGCTAGCCATGAAAAAGCCTTAACCGTCGTTTCTATAAAAATGCTGCTGTCGAAAGCGATAGATGAGACGGTCAGTTAATTTTATTTTCAGATCCATTAAGAGTATCTTACATGGGGCTGATATGTTCTTCTTTCGCGGCTTCAAAAGCAGAGATTTCAAACACGCATTTGAGACTCTTCATCTACAAATAAGTAAGGGATAAGGTTTATTGTCTACTGTTTAACTGTGTCGTACATTATAGAAATAACGGGTAGTCTACAGTGCCATTTGAAACTGCTTGACGTGTATACTAAGCCAAATATAATTCGCTACCGATGATTTGAATCCAGCCATATATTTTTTCAAAGTACACGAACTCAATCTTCATCGCGTCAACGTGGCGAACATCTCCATTTTTTGGCATGCCATAGTCTCTACGCCTTCTAAAGCCAAAACACTAGACATTGAGGACTTTTCCTGCCGCTGCATAGGAAGATCCTCTAAATATAATGCGCCAGCAGTCCACACCATACCATCACGTTCAACGGGTGACGCTGGCGCATATTCAGTGGAAATAAATACTGCCGATGTACCTGCCATTTTTTTATAAGTTTGATTCAACATCACTACCCATCCTATTATAAATTCGTCACGACTTATCTTGATGTATTAGTCAGTATTCTATACCTACAATTAATACCGTATCTTGATTTCAATCAATAAAAAATGCGTGTAAAAATCTATCGGCTCATGCTTCGTGACTATTTATTCACGTTTGTGTGCCCACACGCCCTTCAACATAAATATAATCACAAACAATGTTTACTGGTGACGAATAAACTAACGATGCAATAGGGGATCCGCAGTAGTCTTCGGAGTTTTGCGGCATTGACCGCTGTGGCTGAACTGAATAATCAAACAAAAAAAAGGCCCGATGAGTGTTCATTGGGCCTTTTTTATAGTAGACACGGTTTATATTTACACCGTATCAGTTTCCTCTACAAAGATTGTTTTCAAACCATCCTTTTCTCTTTGAAGATCACTGTAGATTGCAATGACTAAGGAAACACCCATCATCACCATTACGACACTAAACGGTAAAGCACCAATTACCATAGCTGTCTGAATCGCGCTCAAACCACCAGCAATAATTAATCCACCGACCACCAGCGATAGTGCGATTCCCCAGAATATAATGTGGGGGCGCGCTTTAGGGCCTTCGTCTCCGGCTGCGTTGATCGTGTTGATAATTAACACGGCACTGTCTGCCGTGGTAACGAGATAGGTGAGCAATAAGATCACGATGATAACTGACATCAAGTAAGCTAAATTTTCGCTTAACATGACCCCGAGCATCACAAACAACTGATCCGCCTGCCCGGCACCTGCAATGGCTCCTTCTGCAGCACCCGAGAGTTCGAGGTCAATCGCTGTACCACCCACTAATGCAAACCAAACAAAACACATAACCGCAGGAATAATCATCGCACCTAATATGTATTCACGAATGGTGCGTCCTTTCGAAATACGGGCTAAGAAAACACCCACGAATGGTGCAAATGCAATCCACCAAGCCCAGTAAAAGACAGTCCAGCCGCCCTGCCAGCTTGCTAAGGCATCACCAGTTTCAGTTCCATCTTTTGCCCATACATTAAACAAGTTTCCTGGTATAGACACCAAGTAATCCCACATACCGACAAACAAATTAGAAAGGCCAAAGAATGTAGAACCGAATATTAGGAAGAACAGAAGCACGAAAAAACTCAACACCATATTAATGTTCGACAACCATTTGATACCTTTCCCTACACCAGAAAGAGCCGATAACGTTGACGCACCCATGATAATTATTAATGCAACGATAATGCCCATATTTGATGAAGATTGCACACCGTCAGCATCGGTAGAATATAACCAATCACCAAATCCGATGGTAGACAGACCAGAAATAAATTGCTCAACACCAAAACCTAACGTCTGTGAGACGCCCAGAACGGTGGCAACAACAGCAACAACATCAATTGTATGACCAATCGGTCCAGACAGTTTTTTTCCAAATAGCGGTGTCAGTGAAGAACGAATAGTTAGCGGTAGTCCTCTCCGATAAGAATAAAACCCTAAAGATAGTCCGACAATCGCGTATGCAGCCCATGCCGCTAAGCCCCAATGAGTAAACGACCAGATATAGGCTTCACGTACATTGCCCAGCGTACTGGGGTCTGTTAACCCCATAATCGTGCCTGGGTTTTTAGCAAAATGGTACATCGGCTCGGCCGTTGCAAATGTCAGCATGCCGATACCGATACCTGCGCCAAACATCATTGAGAACCAAGAGAAATTAGAAAATTCGGGAACGTCTTCATCGCGCCCTAAACGAAGATGCCCGACTTTTGGCCACAATGCCAACGCCAAGCAAAGGATTACAAAAAACGCCATCGCGTAGATGTACCAATAATTAAACCCTGCCAGAATGAATGCATTCATTTGACCGAGGATAGAAGATGCGCTCTCAGGAAAGGCTATAGCCCATAAAACTAGGGCGCCAACGAGTACCTTAGCTGTAATAGTGACATCTTTACTAAAGCCTTTATAAAATCCTGATTTTGATACTCGGATGAATAAATCCGTAATAGGGGGTTTGTTAAACATATTGTGCCTCTAATTGTTATTAGGGACACATATTATACACACCTAAATTTTTATTGTTGTTAACTAGAACTAGAACAACCATAAACAAGGCTTTAGAAGAAACATCAAACGTAAACCACTCCGCCAACACTCTCTGGCTAGTGAAGTAGCGTTAACGACTTCTTTAAAAAACGTCACTCACGCTTCAGGTTAGAAACCCCTTAAAAAAGCACACAGTAAGCATCTGATCTAGACTGCCACACTATCAACATTATTTATTACATAAAAAATCATTGACCACAGCATTTTTTATATTTTTTTTGACTACCACATATACATGGATTATTACGTCCGACTTTAGCACCATCTCGCACCAACGGTGCCTGCGCTTCCTGATGGTCGTGTTGACAGCCGGGGCCATGTACGTGTGGTTTTTGTTCTTGAGTATTCACAGTATTTCCTAATAATAAAATGATGGAATATTATATGTCGAACTATTTACATGCCGATCTATGATATATCAAACACAGCACGAATCAATATGATTTACTTGTCGCGCGGCATCGATTGTCATGTGTGTGTTAAGTCGCTTATTGGTTGACGGGAAAGACCTTGGTTACACCCGTAAAAGTCACTTACCCCCTAGCCTAAAAAATGAGCCGTTGAATCTAAAATTTTTGACATCGCCTTTCTGGGGCTATCGCCCACCCAACAAAGCAAATGAATAACAGTTGTAGTGGCAACCGAAGATACAAAATCACTTCGGGGATTGATCCGTATTGCTCTGGATGCAATGCCATATTAATATTCGCTGGATAGACTGCGATCATTAACGCAATTAGACCGTAGCCTGCCCACACACGTGTTTGTGGCACTAAAATACCTATGCCGCCGAGCATTTCTAAAATCCCACTTAACATCACCAGCTCTCGATGATAGTTCAAATAACCCGGCATAATCAGCATAAAAAAATCGAGTAAAACGAAGTGAGCGACTCCTCCGGCGACAAAGAATAAGGCTATCACTAACAGTGGCACGCGAGGCATCAAGTATTACTCGTTATTGTTTTAGACTAAGAATAGTCGTATCAGCGCTTCGCCTTCATTAAGGCGTTCTACTGCTATTTTTGTTACTCTTTATATATTCCTGTCATCATTAATAGGCCTTACTATTGTGCTTCAACCGCCGCCCGCGCGATTACCTCTGGGGTCATGATGGGCCCCGTGTACTCCACCTACTTTGGTATTCTACTCATATTTACCGTGAAAACTCACCTTATTTCCTGTGCGTAATGTGTAACGACGTTTAAGAGGCCTCATACCAGTGCCTAATTTACTTTTGTGACACTTTGGGCTAGGGTAGTCTTCTACATAACTATACGTTTTATCTTGTACCATCACATTATGAATATGGTTCCTCAGAATAACGCTTAAGCAATAAGACTCTCCTGTTGACTCATCGAGATGAATACGAAATATCACCATGCTATTGAAAACTTCTGTACAGGACGTGATGGCATCCATCATTGATGTCCCATAAAGCCTGAAATTTTACCCTCTCAACGAAGAAACCCCGTATCTAAGACATATATTCTTCTAGATCAATTTTGCGCCAAGTCGCTGACTAGTATTCTCTATAGTCTGCCTATAGAATGCGCAGTCTTTATTGGCCTATGCGGCTGTTGATTTTCACCCCTTATTTTACGGTTGATGACACTCCCATGAATATTCGTACTTTACTCTCTGATTTTGTTTCTCAAGCCATGTTAGAGGCGGGGTTGCCTGCTGAATGTGGGGCACATATTACGCCTAGCAAAAAGGCAGGGTTTGGCGATTATCAAGCAAATGGCGCGATGGGAGCGGCTAAAATTGCTAGGGCGAAGCCGCGGGATATCGCACACAATATTGTTGCCGCTCTGGCTAAAAACACTGCTTTTACAATGGTAGTGAGTAAGGTCGAAATTGCTGGCCCAGGCTTTATTAATTTAACCCTTAACACACAATGGCTAGCAGCCAATATTGCTGAAATAATGCAGGACGAGCAATTAGGTATTCACTCTGACAGTGCTAACGCACAAAATGTAGTCGTGGATTACTCCTCGCCTAACCTTGCCAAAGAAATGCACGTGGGACATTTACGCTCGACGATTATTGGTGATGCAGTCGTTCGCACATTAAAATTCCAAGGCCATAAAGTGATTCGCCAAAATCATGTGGGCGATTGGGGAACGCAGTTTGGCATGTTGATCGCTGAGCTAGAAGAACAATTAAATGAGGGTGAGTCGGCGTCTCTCGCATTAAAGGATTTAGAAGGCTTTTATCAAAGCGCTAAAAAGCACTTTGATGAATCCGAGGAATTTGCTCATAAAGCCCGTGAATATGTGGTCAAGCTGCAATCAGGCGATCAACATGTGCTGGCGCTATGGAAACAATTTAGACGAGTATCGCTGGAACACAGCCAAGAAATTTATGGCCAGTTAAACGTGACATTAACCGCAGACGATGTATATGGTGAAAGTGCATACAATAATGATCTAGTGCCGCTGGTAAGCGAGCTACAGAATCAGGGGTTGGCGGTAGAAAGCCAAGGTGCGCAAGTGGTATTTTTAGACGAAATCACCAATAAAGATGGCGAGCCTTGCCCTGTTATTATTCAAAAACAAGGCGGTGGTTTTTTATATGCCACTACTGATTTAGCTGCCCTACGTTATAGAGCTAATAGTTTAGAAGCCCATCGTGTTCTATATTTTATTGATGCGCGGCAGTCATTACATATGCAGCAAGTATTTACTGTTGCACGCAAAGCCGGTTTTGTGAACGACACCATAAGCTTAGAGCATCACCCCTTTGGTACGATGATGGGTGCCGATGGCAAACCGTTCAAAACGCGCACTGGCGGCACCGTAAAATTAGCCGATTTATTAGTTGAAGCCGTTGAGCGCGCGGAAAAAGTCGTCGCGGTGAAAAATCCTAAGTTGGGTGCAGCAGAGCGTAGCGTGATTGCACGTAAAGTCGGTATTGGTGCAGTGAAGTATGCAGATTTATCTAAAACCCGCACCAACGATTATATTTTTAATTGGGAAACCATGCTGAGCTTTGAAGGCAATACATCGCCTTATTTACAGTATGCTTATGCGCGTATTCAAAGTATTTTTGGTAAAGCACAAAAGGATCACGGAATTGATGTTAACCAGTTAACCTCGGCGATTGTGTTACACAATGATACGGAAATCGCACTGTCGATTAAAACCCTACAATTTGCCGAAGTCATAGATCAAACCAGCCGCGAAGCTTATCCGCATTTATTGTGTAACTACTTATACGATCTAGCCGGTTTATTTATGCGCTTTTATGAACATTGCCCCATCTTAAAAGACGGCATCGAAGATGGGCAAAAACACAGCCGCTTGCAATTAGCACTCGCCGTGGCGAATACACTACATAAAGGCTTAGATTTACTGGGTATTGAAACAATGGATAAGATGTAAATTACAGAGTATTGGATAATACTGAAAAATAGCATAAAGGCGATATGACATTGATCACCGCCTTTTTTATCATTTAATAATGAGTATTTTTAACACTTAAATTAAACTTAAACGATCATAGGCTTCGCGTAGTCGGACAATAGATTGTTCATTTTTATTGGCACAATACACGGCTTCTAAAAATGACGGATCTAGCTGACTATTATGAGCAGCCTGGTCTAACAAACCGGCATCTGCTAACTCTAAAAAGTCTAAAATACTTCTTACTCCCGCTAAACGAATACAATTTACCTGTTCTTTAAACTCTAAACATAAGCGTGCTTGTGCCATCCAATCTACAATCACTCTAGGTGGAAAAGGCGTTTTAATGATAATTTCAACCAAACTGGCATGGGCAAGATTTTGCACATTGTCGATACCTAACTCGGATAATCTTGCTTTATGAAAGCTACCAACACCCTCTATCATTTCTAATGGGAGCGTATGTGCCATATGGGTTTTTTTCGCAAAAATATCACCCGCAGTATCTTGCAACCAATTTAATAAACGTTCGGGGAAGATACCTGTTAAAAAAGCAATCACAGGTAATGTGGCTGATAACTGCCCCCCTCCAGCATGGCTAAAATGGCTATAAATTAAAATAAGAAACGAGCTAAACACCAAACGCGTAGATACATTGTAATAAGCCCCCGGCGGCAAATCTAAGGTCACCATACGACGAAAAATATATTGGATAGACCACACATACGCGCCTAAAAATGCAAAACCACAAGCCACCAAACTGGTCCGAAATGCTATTTCTTGTTCGTTAGTCGCGCCATTCACCCATACCACGCCTTTAAATAACACATGGGCATTACCGGCTAGTAAAATATAGAAACCTATTGCTGAAAACAAAGTGACAAATAATATGGGCAACAAATAATCGGAACTTTTATATTCGGAATCGATTTCGGAGTATTCAACTTCCACCCCGTGCTCAACCGTTTCCAATGTAGTTAAAATTTTATCAAATTCTTTTTGTTTTTTGGGCAAACGATAATGCAAAAATGATATAGCCGTTAACGGCATAAAAACAACCATCACCGCAATACCCACTGGCACCATCCAGTGAATAATTTGTTTCATGTCATCACCAAAATACATGGGCGATACCACAGAGAATACAGCAAAAAATAATCCCACGGCCAAAATAAAATAAACTAAGAACACTAGCGATTTAGTGTCGCAGCTCTTCATAAATAAGTCTTTGGCGTAAGGTTTATCGCCGCACTCTTTGGGTGGGTTAAGGGGGGTGAGGAAAGGGTAAACTTATCATCCATCATCTATTCTCCTGGCTTTTTATTAGTTTTTTCTTAGTTATTTCTTATGGAAATCAACGTACTACACCTATACCCGGCAACTACTGATAAGAACGTTCAAACCCTTTTTGACTTAAACCATTCATACGTTTTTACCCATCGTAATCACCGGCACACCGTTATCGCCGGGGTTTCGAAGGCACGTTTGGCGTTACGTTCAATGTCATATTCAATACTAGAAGTATTGGGCGATGAGATTTCTGTTTTGCATCGGGGTTATCACCGTAATGTAAACGTCCTTGATCGTCCGTCCATAGTGATAATCGTATCTATTATAAAATGGGTCCACTAAACGTTACCATAATAACCAGAACCAGAACCAGAACCACTATATTGGGACTCACTTTTTAACTTAATGGTTGTCAGTGTAAAACATTACCATAAAATTTACTCCTGTTTTCACACTAATGGCCACTAGTACTGAATCGATGTTTGGGCAAGATTTATGCAAACGCTGCAATATACATTCTTGCTGTTATTGTAATTAAATAGCCCTTATTTTTCTCTCGTTTCCGGCCAGTAGTGCAGCACCATATATCGCCATAGGTGGTCGGTTTACTCACGGTCAGCATTAACCTTTAAACGCTTTCGTGTCGACCTGCTGGTAAGGGGTGTTGTCGATACGATAATGTTGTTACCCCCAGTGATCTTTGGTTGATTAGTTTACCTACTATTATTGCGTTCCGGCCCGCTAGGTATTTGGGGATTGCTCTGTGCTCCCAGCGCGATAATTATTGATCGCCCCCATTGTTATCGCGCTTGCGCTACCTATTTCACAAGGGCATTGTACACGTCTAAGGGAAAAATTAAGGGTTTTAAGGCTTCGCCCTTGGAATGACTTAGTGCGCTAATTTACAAAGTCTGAGTAGATTCTGAGTAGATATGGTTACGGTAATTCTTACCGACTTTGGGCATGCCATTGCAGCAAATGGCTAGGTGTGGTGGTGGGTGAGAATATTGAAGGCTATATGCTGGTGGTATTCTCACCTTCGAACAGCTCTATCTTTATCCCGTGAAGTCATTACGTGATTTTATCGTTGATTCGGCACGACTCACACCGCAAGGATTTGCACATGATCGCCAATGGATGATTATTGATGGCAATAATCGTTTTGTGACGCAACGTACATATGGCGAGATAGTGTTGATTTAGACGGCAATAAACAATCAGCAGCTGATTCTTAGCCACAACCAAACACCTGATCTCGCACCACTCATCATCGAGATAGCAGCCCCTCCCGCTACGCCAGCATTTGATGCCGTTATTTGGAAGGACGCCTGCCAAGTACTTGATAAAGGCTCGGCGGTAAGCGACTAGCTCCATAGCACTTGGGGAATAAAAAAACCTACGATTAGTGCGTATAGCAGAGACGCCGCGCCGTACTTAATCGCTAACACGCAGTCCTTAGCCGCCGTCAATCAGCAAATGACTGATCAGGGGTATCAATCCGTTCCGATGGAGAATTTTCGCCCTAATATTGTTGTAGACGGCTAAGATGAACTTAAAGAGCATGCCATCGCAGGTTTATTTCACGACCACTATAGCTTCAAACACTGCTATCCTTGCCAACGTTGCGTGATTCCAACCATCGATATAAACACCCCAAAACAACAGCCATTTGCCTTAGTCAGCGGCATTAATCCAATGCCCGATAACCCCAAAGCACCTACTTTTGGCGAAAATGCCATTTTAACCAGCGGCGATGGATACGTCATTCGTATTGGGGATAAAATCATTATAAGCATCTAAGCATCTAAGCAATAGTGTTTAAATAATAAAGCCCGTGTAAATTTATGCTGATCTATACATTTTTGGCGTTCATTCCATTTCTACCCTCACCCATACACTTTGCTGATTATCGTCGCGGGTATTCGTTGAATATACCTTTGTATTCGCGCCCAAAACGGGGCGATGTGAAAGGGTATTGCTTTCACTGATGGGCGTCCACTCACCCAAAGGGAATGTGGTTAACGTTTTGACACTGCTCGATAAGTAAATAGCTGACGCGGATGTATCCTTTGGCATTGACCTAGAACGGGTATCTTTACTCACTACATTAGCCGCCACTCTTGCCTGTAATTGACCCGAACGATTTTTCCCCGCCAAGGTAACGCGTAAATGTAAACCGGTAGGCACATCGATTAGCTCGCTTTGCTGGTTTCGCCCTACTTCGCCAAATTGCTGCAGGTTACTCCCGCCCAATAGTAGCGAATTAATTTCGACACCTTCGCCTGTTTCACTGGGTTCAGCCGCGGCGACTAGTTCGTCATCCTCTAAAATAAGTTGTATCGCCGACCCCGCAGGTACTGTCATCGGCGTAGTCGGGGCATCTATATTATTGGCATAATGGGCCTCGTTGACGGTGATCTTCACTAAACCCCGCTCGGTCAGCACAACGATCTGCCCCTCTTGGGTGGCAATTTTTTGTAGCTGGTTAACGTGGGTATCCGTGGTGTAAGTGATCACGCCTTTTTTATTGGGGTACTTACCTCTAAACACCGAGACCATTAAGTTTTTACGCGGTTTATCAAGACTTCTAATCGCCTTAACCACGCTATTAATAATACCTGTGGGAGTCCTCACCAACACACTATTATTATCTACTGAAATCGCGCTACCTTGAGGCAATAAAGGCTCTATGACTTGTTTAACATCTTCTGCATCACGGTATTTAAGAACTACTTTTCTAAACGCTTGAGCATTACTGTAAGAAGACAACACTAACGCAACACACAGTAACAGCAGCGACAAAATAAGCTTGGGGCGGGAACAGAAAGATAGGTATTTGGACGAATATTGATGCATTAGCGAGTGCCTTGAGTAACAGATTGTTGACAACGATGTATCTCCCATCATTCATGCATAAAACACACCGGTATCCTACTCAGTTTAAGGGCGCTCTTTATTCCATTTTCATGGTTTTTTTCACTGCCATTTAACGATAAGCTAATGAAGAAAGAGTCTATACCGTTGCCATTTCTTAATAATCTACTCATTTAAATATATCATCAGCAATACCACGCGCCAAGCCCCATTTTGTCTCTATTTCAGCCCTCTCCCCCTCGCTTTTTAACTAATACTTTCTACACTGTAATAGATAGCAGTAGTTTATTAACCATTGATGTGTTCGAAACTATCCATCGGCACAAGGGCTTTTAGATGAAGATTAATACCAAAATGATTTTGGGCGGTGGTTTTTTATCGGTTATCCCAGTCGTCATCGGCGGCATATTTTTGGCTACTATAGCCATCAATGAAACTCGTATGTC
>Ga0307488_10001449_pt1 | contig 19799 bp, 18 predicted proteins | sample SB02metaG_FD_202248 | JGI IMG/M metagenome (GOLD analysis project Ga0307488, IMG submission 202248) | Sea-ice brine microbial communities from Beaufort Sea near Barrow, Alaska, United States - SB 0.2 | ecosystem: Environmental > Aquatic > Marine > Coastal | place: USA: Alaska | collected... | reverse complement strand
GTGAAGTTGGATAACTTTCGTCGCAGTGACAATAAGCTAGGTTACGCCTATTTACTCACCCCAAAGGGTGTTGCTGAGAAGACCAAGATCACGGTGAGTTTTCTTGCACGCAAGCAGGTCGAGTATGAGTTGCTGCGAGAAGAGATCGAGCGATTGAAGGCCGAGGTAGGTGGAAAGGACGTCGGCTCTGAGGAGTGATAATGGCTATTATCGTATTTTAAAGATTAGTTTCCTGAGTTTATGGAGTTTCTGGAGTCTATAAAAAGAAACAAAATTCTTAAGTAAATTTTCAAAGTAAAGTAATCGATTAACATCAAATTAAAGGTCTAAATTTGACGAACAAATCAAAAATTACGGTTGTGGGTTCTGGCTATGTGGGCATGTCCCTCGCAGTGCTCCTTGCCCAGCACAACGAAGTGGTAGTGCTTGATGTCGACCCTGCACGGGTTGAAAAGGTTAACAGCAAGCAGTCGACCGTGGCTGACGCTGAGATCGAAGCCTTTTTAGCCGAAAAAGAGCTAAGCCTCACAGCAGCATTAGATAAGCAGGTTGCCTATAAGGATGCCAACTTTGTGGTGGTAGCAACGCCTACCAACTATGACCCTGATACCAACCGCTTTGATACTAGCTCGGTAGACAGTGTGGTTGGTGATGCTTTAGAGCTAAATGCAGATGCACTTGTGGTGATCAAATCCACCATCCCAGTGGGGCATACAAAATCACTGCAAGAAAAGCATGGGACAGATCGTGTGATATTCTCGCCTGAATTCTTGCGAGAAGGCCAAGCGTTAAAGGATAACCTCTACCCATCGCGCATTATTGTGGGTAGCCAGTGTAAAGCCGGTGCGGAATTTGCTGGTTTGCTACAACAGGGTGCTGAAAAGATAGATGTCGATACGCTTTTTGTAAGATCTACTGAGGCGGAAGCGGTCAAGTTGTTTGCCAATACCTATCTTGCTATGAGGGTCTCATTTTTTAATGAGTTAGACTCCTATTCCCTCACTCATGAGCTAGATACCAAAAGTATTATCAATGGTGTGTGTCTAGATGATCGAATAGGGGCTGGATATAACAATCCCTCCTTTGGTTATGGTGGATATTGTCTTCCGAAGGATACGAAACAGTTGCTAGCGAATTATGAGCAAGTGCCTCAAACATTAATTGAAGCTATTGTCTCATCTAATACTACGCGTAAAGATTTCATTGCAGACTCCATTATAAAATTTAATCCCAAGGTTGTTGGTATATACCGGTTGGTAATGAAGCAGGGGTCAGATAATTTTAGGGCGAGTGCCATCCAGGGCATTATGAAGAGACTCAAGGCGAAGGGAATTGAGGTTGTAATCTATGAGCCAACTTATAATGAGGCTGAATTCTTTCAATCAAGGGTTTTAGAATCGCTTGATGAGTTCAAGAATACATCAGATATAATTATCTCAAACCGAAGGAGTGTGGAACTCGAAGATGTTGAAGATAAATTATTTACAAGAGATCTTTTTGGAAGCGATTAAATGAAAGTATTAGTAACAGGCGCTGCAGGTTTTATTGGGTTTCATCTAACGCTAGCGCTACTAGATCGGGACGACGAAGTAGTTGGCATTGATAATCTTAATGATTATTACAACCCAGTGTTAAAACAGATTCGACTGAATAAAATAGCAGAGCATCCAAAAAACTCTCATTTTAATTTTATAAAGGCAGATATTTCAGATAGAGCATTGATGGAACAGCTATTTGCCGATCACTCATTTGACGTTGTGGTAAATCTTGCTGCGCAGGCAGGCGTTAGATACTCGCTAGAGAATCCTCATGCCTATGTTGACTCAAATTTAGTTGGTTTTGTGAATATCCTTGAGGGTTGTCGTCGTTCAAAGGTAAAACACCTAGTATATGCATCATCAAGTTCTGTCTATGGTATGAATGTTAAGCAGCCATTTAACGCAGAAGATAGGGTGGATTACCCTATATCGCTTTATGCAGCGACTAAAAAGTCAAATGAATTAATGGCGCATTCATACAGTCATCTTTATGACATTCCAACAACGGGTCTTAGGTTTTTTACTGTTTACGGACCCTATGGTCGGCCAGATATGGCCTATTACAAGTTTACTAAGGCTATAAAAAATGGTGTCCCGATTGATGTTTACAACAATGGCGATATGAAGCGGGATTTTACCTATATTGACGACATTGTTGAGGGTGTAGTTAGGGTAATGGATAAAATCCCTACTCCTCATGAAAATAAATACAGTGCAGCTAAACCTCCATATCGCCTTTATAATATCGGAAACAATAATCCGGTGAGTCTTCGAGATTTCATAACAGCAATTGAGGGCGCATGTGGCTCTAAGGCAAAGAAAAACTTTTTGCCGATGCAGCCAGGAGATGTACCAACTACGTTTGCAGATATAGATGATCTTGTGAATGAGGTTGGGTTTAGACCATCAACTTCCATTACTAGCGGCATTTGTAAATTCGTTAATTGGTATGGTAGAGGAAAGTCCGAATGATCAAAGCTGTTATTATGGCTGGTGGCTCAGGAACGCGTTTATGGCCCTTATCTAGAAGCCGTCATCCAAAGCAATTTTTGTCATTAACCGGCGAAGATACAATGCTTCAGTCTACAGTGAAGCGGCTGAGTAGTTTAGATATTTATTCAACTATTATTATTTGCAATGAAGAGCATCGTTTTTTTGTCGCTGAGCAACTACGTGAAATAGACAGCCTTGGCTCTATAATACTTGAGCCTGTTGGCAGAAATACTGCTCCGGCAATTGCTATTGCAGCACTTGCTGATAAAGATGATTCTTTGCTTCTTGTTCTTGCTGCCGATCATGTTATACAAGATGAGAGTTCTTTTGTGGCTACTGTAAATGAGGCTATTCCATTAGCCGAATCTGGAAAGCTTATTACTTTTGGTGTAGTGCCTAGGGATCCTCATACGGGGTATGGGTATATTAAAAAGGGTAGACAGCAAGGTGCGGGTTTTGTTGTGGATAGTTTTGTTGAAAAGCCATCAATTGAGATAGCTGAAGACTATTTAGCTTCAACTGAATATTACTGGAATAGTGGCATGTTCTTATTTAAGTCAAGTCGTTATCTACAAGAGCTTGAAAAGTTTCGGCCCGATATTTTTAAGGCTTGCGAGGCTTCGATGTCTGAAAGTAAAGCTGATTTAGATTTTCTGAGAATTGATAGGAGAAAATTTGAACTGTGTCCAAGTGAGTCTGTTGATTTTGCGGTCATGGAAAAAACCTCTGACGCAATGGTAGTTCCGATGAATGCTGGCTGGAACGATATAGGATCTTGGTCCTCACTTTGGGATATAAGCCTTAAAGATGATAATGGTAACTCTACCCTTGGTGATGTCATCAATCATAATTCTAAAGGCTGTTACATAAGATCGGATGATAAGTTGGTGGCTGCGATCGGAGTAGATGACTTAGTTATTGTGTCGACCAAGGATGCGTTGATGGTAGCGCACAAAGACAGTATTCAGGATACAAAAGTTATCGTTGATAAATTGAAAAAAGCCAAACGTAGCGAGTGGGACTTACCTCGAGAAGTTTGTCGTCCTTGGGGAAAATATGATGGCATCGACAAAGGAGACGGTTATCAGGTAAAGCGTATTACGGTGAAACCAGGGGCGAAACTCAGTTTACAAATGCATCATTATCGTGCGGAGCATTGGGTTGTTGTGTCAGGATCTGCAACGGTAACTAATGGTGAACAGACCTTTTTGCTATCAAAAAATGAATCGACATATATACCACAAGGAGCTGTGCATGCTCTTGAGAATCGCGGGAAAGTTGACCTTGAATTGATAGAGGTTCAGTCAGGTTCATATTTAGGAGAGGATGATATCGTACGTTTCAAAGACCGCTACGGGAGAGTATAATGAAGGTGCTCATTACCGGTGATGCAGGTAATATTGGTTCTCATATGGTTATTACTCTTAAGAATCAAAACACATAGTCATTTATACAAGATATCCACCACAGGACTGAGATTTTATACGGTTTACGGCTTTTATGGGCGAGCTAATATGGCATGGTACAAGTTTACTGAGTCTATTCTGGATGGAAACTCGGTCAATGTTTGCAATTTTGGTGATGTGTTACGCGACTTTACACATATTAATCATTTCGTTGGTGGGCTTCTCAAGGCATGAAAGGCAATTCCTATTGATACCTCATCTAAATCTTCTAATGCTTCAGCGCCATATAAAATATATAGGAAATAATAAAGCTATCACGTTGACTAGGTTTAATTGTGTGATTGAAGACGCGTGTGGTGTAAAGGCTAAGCGAAATTTTCGACCGATACAAGGCGGTGATGTTCCTTTTTCGTATGCGGACATTTCCTGCTTTTCTGAGAATACCGATTTATTACCAAAAACGGAGATTGGATTCGGTAATTCATCTTTTATGAAATGGTATAAAGATTTTGATAGTGTGCGAGATAATTCGGGAGAGATAGGTTAATGAGTGAAGTATATAGAACGCTAGCAGTTATTCCAGCAAGGGCTGGCTCTAAAGGAGTGCCTAACAAAAATATTGCTCTATTAGATGGAAAGCCATTGATCAGTTACACTATTTTAGCTGCCTTAGAGTCAACACTTATAACGGATATCGTCGTGAGTACCGATAGTGACGATATAGCAGACGTTGCAAGAGAAATGGGTCTTGAAGTTTACTTCATGCGCCCCGCGCATTTAGCGCAGGATTCTTCATTGACCGCCCCCGTTGTGGCTCATGCAAAGAAGCAAATGGAGGCTATTAAAAATTGCAGATACCAGGCGATAATTCTTCTACAACCAACATCTCCATTTAGGACTGCGTCTATGATAGACGAAGCTATTAGCAAGCTAAAAACTAAACGCTGCACAAGTGTAGTCTCGGTAACTGATGTAAATGGTTACCATCCATTTAGGATGAAACGAATTGAGAACGGATTTTTAGTGAATTTTGTTGATCAGGGTTTTGAGGATATGAGGCCGAGGCAAGTTTTACCAAAAGTTTATATTCGTGATGGTGCTATTTACGGTATCCATGCCGATGAGTTCGATCGCCTAGGACAGTTAGTGACTGATAGTTGTGTGCCCATCATCTCTGCTAATGAGAACGCCGTAAATATTGATTCTTTATTGGACTTTCAGCTAGCAGAGAATATATTAAAAAATGCAAAGTCCTAGAATTATTTGCCCATCACCAAGTCTTTTTAGTCCGGAAGGATTGGATTATGCTAAAGAAAAGCTAAATATTTGTATTGCTGAAATGAACCAGGCTGAGTTCGAATCAGCCGCTGTCAAATATGATGGAGCGTTAGTTCGTTTCGATAAAAAGTTTACGTCCGATTTTATGAGGCAATCAAAATTAAAATACATAATCTGCCCGACTACTGGGTTAACACATATAGATTTAGTTGCTTCAGCAAAGCTTAATGTTGAAATTATAAGCCTTAAGGGGGAATATGATTTTCTGAGTAGCATTGTTGCAACTGCAGAGCATACACTTACTTTGCTAATGGCGTTGAATAGAAATTTACTGGCAGCATCTAACGATACTAGTGCATTTAACTGGCGACCGTCTTTGCATCGGGGACGTGAAGTGTTTGGCAGTAAAGTAGGTATCATTGGTATGGGACGGCTAGGAAAAATAGTAGCTGGGTACCTCTCGGCTTTAGGTGCGCAAATTTATTTCTATGACCCTCATGTGCATTCGGTTGATAGGCGTTACGTAAAATTAGAAAATTTAGCCGAACTAACTGATATCTGTAACATCATTTCGGTGCATGTGGACATACAGCCCGGCAACTATAAGTTTCTTGATGAACGCTTTTTTTCTCAGATTAATCAGCTAGATGTTTTTATCAACACGTCCAGAGGAGAATTGCTTGATGAAGATTCTTTGCTGGTAGCGTTCGACGAGGGGAGAATAAAAAAGATTGGCCTTGATGTGCTTGATAGCGAGCTTGATTCGACGCTGAGCAGCAACAATATTTTGGCTAGAGCTGCTGTGTGTAACAATATAATTGTTACGCCTCATATTGGGGGCGCTACGTTTGAGAGTATAAGTCGAACGGATATTTTCATTATAGACAAATTTTTGAAATTTATAAGGAGCTAACGAAGTATGAAGTTTATTGCGGAATTCTGTCAGAATCATAATGGTGATTTCAAAATATTAGAGAGAATGGTTGCTGAAGCAGCTGAGTCGGGAGCGACTCATGGGAAGATACAGACAATTTATGCCTCAAATCTGTCGTTTCGGGCAGAGTTTGAGACCGGATTGTCGGTTGGTGAAAAGATTTTTGCGATCAAAAGGCCGTATAAAGCCGAATATGAGCGGCTTAAGGCTCTAGAGCTCTCGTCAAAAGATGCGGAAAAATTTGTAAAGCTATGTGAGAAATTCCAGATTGTGCCAATGACGACCTGTTTTGCTCGAAATAATTTGAGTGAAATCGAGCAAGTCGGATTCAAATCAATAAAAATTGCGAGTTATGACTGTGCTTCATATGCCATGATTAGAGAAATCGCTGATAAATTCGATGATATTGTTATTTCAACAGGGGCTACATATGACTCCGAAATCAGAAAGACTTGCGATATTTTAAAGGGTCGGAGCTTTGAACTTCTTCATTGTGTAACTCAGTATCCTACGCCTCTTGACGCAATGAATCTTGCTAGGATGGGGTGGCTAAAACAATTCACCGATAATGTAGGGTTGTCCGATCATTCACTTATAGCAAGAGACGACGTTTGGGCTTGCAAAGTCGCGATTTATTTAGGTGCTACATCTCTAGAGCGTCATTTTACAGTTTTGTCAGCTGATGAGACTAAAGATGGTCCCGTGTCAATTACACCTGCGCACATGCGCGAGCTTGTGAGATTTTCTTGCTTAAGTAATATTGATCAAGAGAGTGAGTTAAATGAGCAGCACAAGGACTGGAAGATTATGGTCGGTGAAAGTGAGAGAAAGCTTACTGATGAAGAGTTGCTTAATCGAGCATATTACCGAGGGAGATTTGGGAGTCCGAGACCTGAGGCCGGCGGACCCTCGCAATTAATTTATAATTGGGAGGAGACGCCGTTTTGCTAAAGATTTATAAAAGTGATTTTGCTGTTGTACAAGCTAATTTAGATTTGCGGTCGGCGCTAGTTGCTGTAAATAAAGCCGCTAAATCTAAAAGATTTAAAGGCTTTGGTGTCGTTCTAGACAAAAACAAAAAATATATCGGTGTCTTGACTGATGGCGATCTTCGCCGGCTGAGCATAAGCAACGTCGATGTATCCGACGGGATTGCGAAGTATGTTTCCTCGGAGTCGGTATTTTTGACTGATGATGAGATTAGTGACGGTGTCATAATTGAAGTTCTGTCTCGTAAATTGTCAGCATCAAAGAAGGACATTAGCTTTATTCCAGTCATTGACGACGATGGCTACCTTTTAGGAGTGCTAGATAGTGCGGAATACTCGATGGCTCAAAAAGTTGCAGTTTATGGGCTCGGTTTTGTTGGCATCACACTATCAGGATTCCTTGCGGCGAGCGGCGTTTCAGTTATAGGAGTTGATGTCAATGAAGACTTGATTCGCGATTTAAAAAATGGAGTCATGCATGTGCGAGAGCCAGGTTTGCCAGAGTTAGTAGCTCACTCCTTGAGAATTGGAAATTTGACACTTGACATTTCTTTAGAATCTCTGCGACCAGACGTTCATATCGTTACAGTTGGAACTCCCGTAAATAGCGATGGGCAAGTAAATGATAGAGCCTTGCGAGAGGTTATCTCATCTATTGGTCTAATTCTAAAGCCGAATGATCTGGTTATCTTACGATCAACTGTCCCGATGGGAACTACGAGAAAATTTGTTATTCCTATGTTGGAAAAGCTATCTGGTCTGAATGCTGGATTGGAATTTTTTGTGGCCTTTGCGCCTGAACGAACCGTTGAGGGAGATGCGATTCGCGAGCTTCGAGAGTTGCCTCAAATTATTGGTGGTTTCTCTAGCGCCTGCACAAAGGTCACATATGACTTTTGGAACGAACTCAGTGGCGTTGTTGTTGTTGTTGAGAGTCTTGAGGCCGCAGAGTTAGTTAAATTGGCCAATAATTCATTTAGAGACTTGTCCTTTGCATTTTCTAATCAAATTGGGTTGCTCGCTGAAGAAGTGAATATAGATGCATTTGATCTTATTTCTAAGGCTAATGCAGGTTATCCAAGGAATAAAATACCATTACCTAGCCCCGGTGTTGGAGGGTACTGTCTGACAAAAGACCCATACCTGTTGGAGAGCAGTATCCCCGTGGGCTCTCGTATTCCGATACACTCCTTAGCTAGAAATATAAATGATCGTGCTGCCCTCATGCCAATTAATAAATTGGAAAAACACGCCTCTAGAATAAACAAAAAGATGGCTGATTTAACGGTCATGGTAGTAGGTATCGCTTTCAAGGGTTTACCCGAAACGAATGACATTAGAGGTTCCTCTGCGGTAGATCTTATAAATGAGTTAGTTGCACGGTCCATGAAGGTTCGGGTCTGGGACGCGGTAGTTTCGAGCGACGAACTTTGTTCTCTAGGGTTCGATGCGGTCAACAACCTAGCTTGTTTGAACAATGATATTGATGCTGTTCTAGTTATGAATAATCACCCGGATAATAGACAAGTAGAAGTTTCCCTGTCAGGGTGTAAGGATGTCTTGATTTTTGATGGGTGGCATACACTAGACAAGGAATTGGTTCAACGCACCGACAATCTTTATTATTCTACTATCGGCTACATGGACTAGGAATGAAAATTGGCATAGTTGTGTGTAATAACGGTTATGGCCATATAAGGCGACAGTCTATTATAGCAAGAGAGCTAATTAATAGGGGTAACGATGTGGTGATATATGCTCCCCTTTGTTCCTTGGGAAAGGTAAGCTCAGATCTTGTTGATTATTGTTGCGATTTTAATACGAACAGCTCGTCTTTTGACTGGATGCAGGGAAACGCAAGGAAATGGGTTAATGTAATAGGAAGCTTGAGTGAGTTTGACGTTGTTATATCTGATAACTTAATCGATGTATTAACAGTAAGGCCTGATGCGATTATTTCAGGTTCTTTTTTCTGGCATAAAATACTAGGGATACCAAGATCTCTAATAGATGGTCAAGAAAAACTACTTTTAGATTGTGAACCTACAATTATATCTAATGAGTATTTCAGTCCCGCTTATATTAGGTCAAGAAAAAATTTTAAGCCAATTGGATTTATAAAGAAAGAAATAGCAAAGCGATGTCATATAAACCGAAATGATAAAAAATCAGTGTTACTGACTATTGGTGCTGGGCGTTCCGATTCAGAGACTTTGATGAAAAGTTACATAACAGATGTTTTAGACGGTCTAAGTCTAAATTTCGAAAACTTTGGGAAAATATATATAGAAAGCCGGATGTATAGTAGTAGGCTACCAAAGAACTTTGTGAGTGCCAAATTCGATGAAAACATGTTTGATGACTTAGATGCTGTGATCGGTCGTCCTGGAATTGGTATCATAACTGAGTGTGCAACAAGAAATATCGACTATATTTCCATTCGGGAGAATTCAAATTCTGAGATGGTATTCAATAATAATATTTTATCACAGCATTTTGATGCAGTTATAGTCAGCACTTTCGAAGAAGGTTTAGCCTTTGCAAATAGAAGATTGTTGGGAGATGCCTTGTTAAGTAAAGCCAGTGCAAACGGATTGAACGAATTTATTTCAATAGTCGAAGGCATCTATGAATCTTCTTAGGAAAATTGGAAACCGTATTTACGGTCAAAAAATTGCGTCTAACATTTCTCTTCCAGTTCACTATAGACTGGGTAGAGTGTCTCTTGTAGGAAATATTAGATTAGGTGATTACATATCGATAGCTGACCACACTTCAATATTATCGAAGGCAGCCTTAATTGTGATTGGGAGTCGCGTGAGCATTGGGCCAAATGTACTGATCCAAACTTACACACACGACTCCTATCAGAAAATCACTAGCCATTTCTATATGGAAGTTACGACAGAATTTGATAAAGGCTTACTGAGTGAAAAATTAATAACAATCGGCGATGATGTTTGGATTGGCGCTAACGTAGTAATCTTACCAGGTATTAAGGTTGGTGATAGAGCGATTATTGGTGCGAATACTGTTGTCCATTCAGACATTCCACCAGACACAATTTGCTTTGCAGGACGTGATTTGTCCTTGAAAAAAAGATTATATACGTGATCTTGTTTTCGATCCTGTTTTTTCTGTTAGTCTCTTATGAAAAGCTTGCGATTCTTGGGATTGGTATACCCAGCGTAATTGGATTTAAGCATCTTTTAGTAGCATTGATTGTGTTCTTAATATCTTTCGGAAAAGAGCTCAAAGTAGACTATCGACTTTTAATCCTAGGTTTACTTCTTCTAATATATATACTTGTTAGCTCTTATCTTAGTGAGATCAGTCCCACCTCTTTTTTTATTAGTTTTCTCTTTATGATATATCCGATTAGCATTTTGATTCTTGGACGCTCCCTCCACCTGTCCAGGGGCTTTGTTAACCGTTTGATTTATAGGTCCGTGCTTGTTGCGATAGTTTGCGCTGTTCCAGCATTATTTTTTCAACTACTCGGATTTGATTTGCGTCTTAATAGCTGGATGTATCGAGAGGCAGGAGCCCTTGGTTCGGCCATGGTAGTAACCGTAATCTTTTGCATTTACTTGGTTAAAGAAAATCACATTTCAAATAAAAAATTTATGTATCTTGTTGCAATTCCAATTTTCATAGTACTGGCATCAGTATTAAAGAAAAATTTGATAATGTTGTTTCTTGTATTCTTTACCCTTTATTACTTTGAAAGGCATCGCTTTTCAAAGAAACAAGTAACATTGTTGTCTGTGGCGTTAGTGGCCGGCGTCTTAATCATGACACCAATGATATTGATTAATATTCAAGATAATATTGATTATTTTGGTAACGTTGGCTCTGATGGCCATATTCGAATCGCCATGTATCTGACAGCCATTAATATTAATTTTCACACAAATGGCCTAGGTTCGGGATTGGGCTCATTCGGCTCCTTAGGATCCCTGGTTTCATCTATAGGTAGTTCGGGGATTGTTTACGAGCTCAGCGATGTATACTATCAATACGGCCTTAATAATATTGCTGGTAATTCGGCAGAAAAACTTAACCAGGGAGAGGCTGGTACCTTATTAGATACGTTTTGGCCACATATCATCGGCGAGTTAGGCGTAATCGGTTCATTACTTTACTTATCGATTTTAGGAAGAGCGTTATCTTTCAGGTCAAGTGATTATTTGCCGAGCCTAGCTATTATAAGCGTGTATTTCGACGGTTTATTCTTGATTATCCCGGAAAGTCCGCTTTTCATCTTTTACAGTTTCTTCTTAGCTTCTTTGGCGCTAGGAGTAAAGCGTGCTTAGATTGTTAATACTCACACTGCATGTTGATGAACCTCAATTATCATTGCAAACCGCGCAAATCTCAGCTCTAAAAGCGAATCAGAGCTACCATATCAAGCATATAGTTATCTCCGGAATGGAGGCAAGAGCTGCGATGCTTCAGCTTTATCAAGAGATTCTAGAGCACTCAAACTTTGATTATTTCATAAAGTTGGATGCTGACATGACGTTTAGAGATCTGAATAGCCTAGGTGATTTAATTGATAAAGCTGTCACTTCTCGCAAAAATCGTTATACGATTTCAGTTTCTGATCACGCCACTCGTTTAAATATTTTTGGTCTTCATGTAGTTAAGGTTAAAGCGGTTAAAGATACTGTTTTAATCACCGATCTCAAAAGAGATGACTGGATAGCAGAGATAGATGGTACATCAGTCATGTTAAAAACCCCATTAATCGATCACTGTAAAACTCCGAGTGACTTTCAGTTATTTTGCTTTGGATATAATAGGGGTTTGAAACATAAAATTAAAAAACAAAATATGTTTTATATCTTTATAGTGACAATGGTGAATTGCATTTTTGACAAACAATATAAATTTGTTGCTAGAGGCTTTATTGATGGGTTCAATCTTGATAAACCAGAATTCGACTCAGAATTTGTGAGTCAACGTTTTGCAGTTGCAAAATCAGTTACTTGGAAAGAACTACTTTTGATTGTTTTTAAAAATATTTGGTTTCTACCGGGTTCAATTTTTGTTTCTATTTATCTGAAATGTAAATGATCAAAAAAATAACCTTATCTTATTTCTCGCAAGTAGCGCCAATATTAATATCTTTTATTGCTTTGCCGTTAATTTACTCACGTGTTCCAATTGAAGATATTGGAAGATACGAATCTACACTTTTTATAGGGGCGCTACTCCTTATTTTCAGTAGGCTATCTCTGCCAAGCGTTTACTTTCGGCATAAGTTAAAGGAGGAAGCCTCATCTTTATTCATAATTAGAATTTTAGAGATTTTATGTTGTCTGCTGTGTTTTGTTCTGGTCGTAATTTTTTTAACAACCGAGATCACGCATTTGCTGATCGAGAAGTGTTATTTTATTTCCCTGATAGTGTTGATATTAATTGAGGCTCTTAATAAGGACATTCAAACGGACGAAAACTATTTACTCGCCATAAAAATATTTGTCTCTTGCGCTATTTTCGTTCAGTGCATAAAGGTAATGTTCGTTTTTAATGGATATGCTTCATATTCAGGACTATTGGTCGGAGATATCTTACTTAATTTTGTTTACCTAATTGTCTATGTCGTATACAGGCAGCGATTGCTTAAAATTCCTCGGATACGGGATATTGTTGCGTCGCTTGGTTATCTAAATTTTGACAAGAAGTATTGGCTTACGTTGTACGCACATCACGTTATGAGTTTTGTAAATCAGCACTTAGCGAAAATTATAGTGATAATGTATTTGTCGACCTCTGATATGGCATTGTTAGCATTAAGCATTAAGATTCTGTTGCCAATATCGTTAAGCGTAGACGCTTTCATCTATTGGCTAAGCCCGCTGGTATTCAAAGGGAAATTCAAGACGACGGCCTATCACGTATTGGCAATTTTCGGTATTGGTGCGCTTTTACTGGTTTTTGCGGAGCTATTTTATGACGTGATTTTCTTAATGATTTTTCCGGAAATATTTATTGAAAGTAAGTCAATTTTTATGATTCTCTTGTTTGGGCAAATATTAAATGTTGTTTATAGAATTTCTGCAGTGCAGATATTAGCCTCTTCTAATGTTTCTGTATTATTAATAATTACTACTATCAACTTACTTGTCTCCGCTTGCATGATATATATTGTTGATATCGAGCTCTCTCTTAAGATCGTAGCTTCAATAACAATAATTCAAGCTTTAGTGCAGGTTGCTTCAATTTATGCGTATAGTAGATATAATACTAAGCCAGCTTAATCTTTCAGATTACGTTGCGAAGAAGAAACTAAGTGAGCGTATTTCGCCGAACAGTGTGTTCGCTAGCGCTAAGCCGACGTCTCTTTTTGGCTTTACTGACGAAAACTCACTGTTTGTGACGAATGAAAGATCTACCTCTGACCGATTCGATTTCTATCGTAGGCAACTATTCGATGGAATGGAGTTCCGATATCACTGGCAAAATAATGAAGCCATTATGGTTCGTAAATTCGCTCCGCTGCGTCTGCTATGTGCGCTTTACTACGCATTGTATATTGGTGTTTATTTTAAGATTCCCATTGGGAGGGCGTTTGTTAACTCATATTTTGTTTTAAGGCAGTTAGCTTCAGTTAGCCTTGATAGCCAGCTCTTGGAGGGTAAAAAGTTTGTTTTCATTACAAATTTTTACAACAATCTACCGCTAATCTACATTATAAAGGGGTATAGACCCGATATCATAATAGTCGAGGTACAGCATGGACGGATTCCGGAAAATCACAAAGGTTATGACAGAGATACGATCTTGTATAGCCCAGATTTTTTAGTTGTTGATTCGACCAAATCTGCGCGTTTCATCAACTTAGATACGCAGTATGTTGTTTCCAGATGTGTGCGAAGGAGTTTCTCGGTAAGGGCCGATTCTATTGGTAGAATAGTAATTATCCTAACCAAGTCACGTTGGAAACAGGAGCTTCTAAAAGCCTTCGATTTGATAGAGCCGCCACATGTTTTTATAAAACCGCATCCAAGGGTAAGCATTACAGACCTCACAAAATATCTTGCTGACTCCGGCAGAGAAAACTATGACATTTTATTAGTAAATGAGTTTAGTTTTTCAGATAAGATTTATTCGGGCGATTCAACACTAGGGTTTGAGCTATTAGATGAGGGTATGGCCGTCGAATTCTTGAGTGTTTAGGTGTGATCATCAAGTAAATTGCTATTTCAGTCAGGTCTTTAGGGTTTATTTTTAAAAAAATAAGGTCATGTCTAAAAGGCAACATATTTTGACTAAAATTATGCCCGTAAGAAGTAAATTTATTTTGGCTATTTATAGTGAACAGAGTCGAAGAATATGGTTTCTATTTGAAAGTATTAACTATTTTAATTTTGTAATATTGAGAGAGATTTAATGAATACAGACTATAAAATATGCGTGGTAGGTCTCGGCTACGTGGGTTTGCCGTTAGCGGTTGAATTTGCCAAAGAATTTAGAGTAGTGGGTTATGATTTAGATCAGGAGCGAGTCGCTCAACTACAAAGTTTTTACGATCGGACAGATGAAATCTCAAAGCTAGAATTAAAGAATTTCTCAGGTTATGTTACATCAGATATAGCAGACATTGCTGATTGCAATGTTTTTATCGTGACGGTTCCTACTCCAATTGATCAGTACATGAGCCCTGATCTGTCTATTCTGAAAGCCGCGTCACGTTCGGTTGCGGGAGCTTTAAAGATGGGTGATCTTGTAATATTTGAATCAACTGTATATCCAGGCGTGACAGAAGAGGTGTGTGTGCCGGTTCTAGAGTCGTTTTCAGATCTTACACATCTAAAAGATTTCAATGTTGGTTATTCCCCAGAGCGTATCAACCCTGGAGATAAAATAAATAAAGTTAGAAACATAAAAAAACTGGTTTCAGCTGATACCCCTGAGGCATTAGCGGTTACTGAAATGTTATATGGTAAAATTATAGATGCAGGTGTTTTTTCCTGTGAATCCATAAAGGTGGCCGAGTGTTGCAAATGTTTCGAAAATACTCAGAGAGACATGAATATTGCACTGATCAATATGTTGTCCGGTTTATGTGACAGCGTTAACGTAGATACTAGTGATGTTATTGCCGCTGGCCTTACTAAGTGGAATTTTTTAGATTTTCGTCCTGGCTTAGTTGGCGGGCATTGTATAAGTGTTGACCCGTACTATATGGTCCATTTTGGACGTTCTGTTGGCGTGGATGTATCACTTATTGAGGCTTCGAGACGAATTAATGAGAGTATTGCTGCTCGCATCTATAATAAGTCCATTGCGTTACTCGGGAGTAAAAAGTTGAACGTTTTGATATGTGGCTACACCTTTAAAGAGAACTGCCCAGATGTACGTAATACCAAAGTGCAGGACCTAGTTAATTTTTATTCCGACTCTGGTCACGCTACTACAATTTATGATCCAGTTGCCGACTGTACTTCCGTCGTAAAAAATATCGAAGATATAACTTCAACATTTGATTTAATAATTTTTGCTGTGAAGCATTCTCAGTTTGAGATCGAAAGAGACTCTATTCTTAAGCTGGGTAAAGAAAATAAGTGCGTATTTGATTTGAAAAGTCAGTTTTCTAAAGACTATTCCGACTGGAGGTTGTGATTATACTTAATAAAGGCTCAGGTAATTACTAGTTTATATTTTTGGTTGTTGGTTCTTCGACAAAATTGTCGATCGTAATATTGACTATTTCGAGGAAAAATTTAGGGGGATAAGCAATTTGATGGCAACTAATCTTAAGAGAGTCTACCTTGTGTGCCACGAGTTTTCGCCGGAGCAAGGTAGCGAATGCAAGGGTGGGTGGAATATAGCATTGGAACTGAACAAGATCGTCGATTTAACAGTAGTAGCCGCTGAGACAAATCAGTGGGGTTCTCAGAATTATAGGTTGGCGGTTGAGAAAAATGTTGAGGCAAGAAAGCTAAATATATTATGGATCTCACAACCAAAAAAATATAAGAGGCCAAGTAACTTTGGTTCGAACATTTTCTCGCAGGTGTCCTATTTTCTGCGTCTTAGAGGATGGAACCGGGCGGTGATAAAAAAATTAAAGAATCACCAAATTGATGTTCTTCATTTCTACAATCATATCTCTTTTAGGGCCTTTGATAGCGGATTTAGTCCCCTAGCAACTAAAATTATCATTGGTCCTGTTAGTGGGGTGCAAATATTCCCATTAGGGTTTTTGAATTTTGGGATCATTTATAACTGTAATTTACTTTTGAGGTCAGCGATTAACTTTGTTCATAGATTTCTAAAGAGGTCGGCCTTTCAGGCGGAAAATATATCTGCTATTTTCGCTGTAACGTTAGATGATGTTAAATACTTTGAAGGTCTCAATAAGCGAGTGATTGCGCTTAGTGACATGGCTCAGGATTCAGAACTTGGGGAAGTCGATTTGGTCCATGATAATCGCAATTTTGATTCTGAGATTCGGTTACTTTGGGTTGGACGATTGGATAACTTGAAATGTCTTGATATCATCCTTGAAGTGTTTTCTCGAAGCCGAATAATCAATAGTCGTTTCAAGCTGACAGTTTTGGGTGACGGAGAAAATTTCTTAAAGTATGAACGGATAATTGCTGAGCACAAATTAAATATACTACTTGAGGGACGGGTGCCTTTTAAATCAGTTAGAGATTTTATGATAGCATCAGATTTGATGGTTCACTCAAGTCTTAAAGAAGCGGGCAGCGCAGTTGCTAATGAGGCGCTGTCTGTGAAATTGCCGATTATGTGTCATGACGCTTTTGGGTTTTCTATTCATTTAGATGATCACTATGTAATCAAGATACCCTTTATTTCATTCGAAACTAGCGTTCAAGGGTTCCAAAAAGAGCTTGAGAATATCGCTCGAAATAACAGTGTTCTTTCTCAGTTGCGAAGCAATATAAAGAATCATTTCATGCCTACTACATGGGAAGATCATGCCATTATTATCAACAAAGAGTACGAATAGCTTATGTTTTTCGCTGGTCTAGATTTATCCGATTGAGAGATATTACTGTCTAAGATCTAAAACGTGTTAGCAAACTAAATTATTAATTTGTCGTCGAATATGAGAATTCTGTTGATACATACAAGGGGTTACCATTCTTCTGGGCCTGAGACGTACTTAGAGAATATGGCTCATATATTTGATGCAGCTAAAATCGAGTATGACCTTTTTTGTCTAGACTATAGCGAAAATAATTTCAGTTACATCCTCCCTGATATGCCAAAGCCTATCGGTGCGGCAAGTGTGTACAGATATAGCGACCAAAAGTTGTCATTGCGCGATAAAGTTCGAGTCTTATTAGGGGCTTTTTTTAGACTGGATGTATTTTCCAGATTAAATGAGGCACTGAGGGAAAAAAAATATGACCATATTATTGTCTTACAGTATTTCCTGAAGCTGTCTCCTGCTGTGTTTCTTGCGGCCAAGAGAAACTCGGTCAAGGTAGCGTTTAGACAGAGCGATTTTGGTCTTATCTGTGCGCGCAACACTTTCTATCGTGATGGGGCTGTTTGCACCCAGTGCACTAAAAACCAGTTGAATATGGTGGCTAACAGGTGTGGTGGCGGTCTAATTTCCTCGGCTCTTCTGTATATTACTTATAAAGTAAATCACCTGTTGATCAGGTACTCGAACCCTGTACTAGTTTGGACAAATCGTAATTCTTTCAATATTGGTAGTAAGGCTAAGGTATTGAGAGGGCTGGAACATACCTTGAACTACACTCCTGTAGGTATAATTGCTTCTGACAAAGTACCGGCAGATAAAATTTATGATTACGGATGTATAGGTCGTTTATCCGTCGATAAAGGTGTCAATTTTTTACTTGAGCAATTGTTGCGGATGCCAAAACTTGATTTCAACTTTGTTTTTGTCGGTGGAGTTGATGCTGAGTTGATTGGGCTTGTGGAATTAGTGAAGGCTAAGCATCCAGAGCAAACAGTTTTTATCAACAAGGTTCCAAAGATGTCGGTTGCTGGATATATGGATAGCTGCCGTTATTTGGTGTTTATGAGCAGCTGGTTTGATAACTTACCGAATTCGTTAATTGAGGCTTATTCTAGAGGAATTCCCTGTATTCTGCCGAATTTTGGTTGTTTTTCTGAGTTTATCCCATCGCAGTTTCCACGCTTAGGTTACCTGAAGGGCAGTGAGCTTCCTTTTGGTGAGTTTGCAGATATAGGTAATGAGGAGTATCGCCATATGTCTGAGTCAGTAAGGTTTATTTCTGATACTAAGTTTTCAAATGACCAGCATTTGAGGGTGATTTTTAATGAAACTAAAATTTTTTAGCTGGCTTTCTAAGGTATCTGGTAGGCCCACTATAGATTTGCAATACACATACTATGCGCTAGCGGTTATTTTTATTGGTTATGCGTTTAATTTAGTCCGGTTCCATCTGCATAGACCTTTTTTACTGCGGTCTCCGTTAATCGGTTTTATGGGGTCGGGCTCGAAAATTCATTACGGGCGGTACTTTTCAATTGGCGCCAGTGCAAATATTGGTGCTCAGGTGGTTATCCGCTGCCTTAGTAAGCAGGGAGTAGTGGTCGGTGATAATTTCACAATACGCGACTCATCGAAAATTGATTGCATAGGTGTGCTCTCAGAGCCATCTGAAGGGCTCTCTATAGGCGATCACGTAGGTATATCAGAAAACTGCTTTATCCAAGTTAGAGGCTTTTTGGAGATCGGAGATAATGTTATCATTGGCCCCAATTCGACAATCATCACCGAGAATCATAGATTCCATGACCCAGAAATAGCCATTAGACTTCAGGGCACTGAAAGAAAGGGTGTTGTGATTGGTAAGAACGTCTGGATTGGTTGCGGATGCACGGTTCTAGACGGTGTAAAGATTGGTGATAATGCGATAATAGCGGCTGGCGCTGTTGTGGCTAGTGACGTTCCACCTTATACAATTTTCGGTGGGATTCCGGCAAAATTAATTAAAAGGAGAGATAGTAAGTGAAGATATTTATGGCAGGGGTGGGCGGTATGCTCGGTGAGGCTTTTTACCAGGTATTCACCGAGAAAGGTTATGAAATACATTGCTCTGATATTGATGTTGATGAATCATGGCTTCACCACATAGATTTTAGAAATTATGATGCTTATAGATCTGCGGTAATTAAGTTTAACCCTGATTATATCTTCCATATCGGTGCTTATACGAGCTTAGAGTTTTGTGAACTCAATCCATTAGATACTTACTCTACGAATACATTAAGCGTCGAGCATGCGGTGACACTCGCGAATGAGTTGGATATACCGATGCTTTATATTTCGACAGCCGGTATTTTTGATGGCGAAAAGCCTCTCTATGATGATTGGGATTTGCCTAACCCACTAGGCGTATATGCAAGATCTAAATTTATGGGCGAGCGTTATGTTGTGGAGAATGCTAGGCGTTACTATATCTGCCGAGCAGGTTGGATGATGGGTGGCGGCCCAGGAAAAGACAAAAAATATATATCCAAAATTATGAAACAGATTAAGCGCGGCGTTAGTGTTCTTAATGTGGTGGACGATCGTGATGGAACACCGACCTATACTTTAGATTTTGCGGCAACCTGTGAGGCGCTAGTAAGAACAGATTATTACGGTTTATATAATATGGTCTGTTCGGGGCAAACC
>Ga0307488_10001448_pt1 | contig 19800 bp, 18 predicted proteins | sample SB02metaG_FD_202248 | JGI IMG/M metagenome (GOLD analysis project Ga0307488, IMG submission 202248) | Sea-ice brine microbial communities from Beaufort Sea near Barrow, Alaska, United States - SB 0.2 | ecosystem: Environmental > Aquatic > Marine > Coastal | place: USA: Alaska | collected... | reverse complement strand
GGACCTTTTGAGGTTGATGCTTTTAATGATACTGACGGTAATATAACAATAACATGTTCAGCACAGACTAGCGTAAAGCTATCAGCACTGTACTTATAAACTATAAAAAATGGGCTCATTACTTCAAGATGTACTAGGATTATTTTCCAAGAAAAAATTTACACAACCAATTCCTTATGTTCTTAGTAAGGATGATTACTTTGTATTGTCTACAAGAGGGGATAGTTCATTAAACGTAATGGCTTATCTACCAAAGGTAGAACAAACTTTAATTTCAGCTACAGTATTTGCTAATGCAATTACAACAGCTTCAAATACTAGTTATGATTATACAAGTGCTCAAAATGCTGGTAATGTAGATTTAGTTCTTACAGGATCAGATGCTACAATAGACATTGTAACTTTAATTGCAGGTAATAATATTACTCTATCAGATGATGGATCTAATAATGTTACAATTAATAGTGCAGCAGGTGGAGGATCTATGAATTCTTTTGATTTAGTAGGACAAACAGGAATAACTAGTACAATTTCAAATGGAGATTTAGTTACTATTATGGGGGGAGCTAAAATATCTACAGTTGGATCAGCAGTAGATACTATAGAAATAATACATGATAATACTACAAGAACTAATACAACTTCAACAGCTACACCAATTCCAGGTGCTACATTTACTGCTATAGATACAATTACTTCAGATGTACAAGGTCATATTACAGGTGTAAATACTAAAACGGTGACTATGCCATCAGGTGGAGGAACAGGTTCAGTTACAAGTGTAGATGCTACAGTTGATGGAACAGCAATTACAGTAACTGGTGGACCAATAACAAGTACTGGTGTTTTATCTTTTTCATATACAGGTTCTGCAAATCAATTTATAGATGGTACAGGAGCACTACAAACAGTTTCAACAGGGGCTGTAGCTAGTGTAACAGGAGGTTTTGGGATAGACATAACAGGTACTCCTCCAGATCCAATAGTAAATATAGATTATAATGGGGTTGATAATGCAATAATTATTGCACCTACTGCAGCAATAGCTGACACTGACTATATATGGTTTAGTGATGTAACAGATAATAACATTAAAAAAACATTAGTATCTAATCTTCCTGGCGGAAGTTCTGGAGTTACTCAAATTCTTGCTGGTACTAATATAAATATAAGTCCAGGTAGTGGTTTAGGTATTGTTACTATTAATTCAACAGATGAATTTACTGGAACAGTAACTTCTATTGCTACATCTAATAGTACATTTGTAGATGTTTCAGGTGGAATAATAACAAATACAGGAACAATAACAGCAGCTCTTTCTGCAACAGGAGCACCAAGTATTTCAACTTATTTAAGAGGGGATAATACTTGGGCTATTATACCAGCAGATGTAAATACAACATATAATTTAGATTCAATACAAAATTCTGCAGATGCAGATATAAGATTATCAGGTAGTGATGGTACAATTAATATAGTAAAATTAATAGCTGGTACTAATGTTACTATTACAGATACAGCTTCTAATATAACAATAGATGTTCCAGATGCTTATAGCGGATGGATAGCAGATTCAGATGAAGGTACAGATATAAATGTAGCTTCTGGAGCTTCTTTAATGTTTACAGGATTAGTAACAGCCGGTGGTGCTGGTATTGCAACAGATTCAGCAGTTAGTGCTGGAGAAATGACAATAGCTCTTATAAATGCAGGTGGAACACCAGATGCTACTACATTTTATAGAGGTGATGGACAATGGATTACACCTGGAGGATCAGGAACAGTTACAACTGTATCAGCTTCAACAACAGGAGATGCATTAGATGTATTAGTTACTAATCCTACAACAGCTCCAGCTATAGATTTTACATGGGCAGGTAACAATACTCAATATATAAACGGTGCAGGTGATTTAGTTGTATTTCCAACAATACCAACCGGTGATGTAACAGATGTATTAGCTGGACCAGGAATTACTGTTACTAATGGAGGTGGACCACAACCTACAGTAGAAGTAGATTACTTAGGTGTAGATAATTATATATTTTTAAGACCAACTGCAGTTGCCAGGCCTGACGATTTCCTTGCTTTTCATGATGCTAGTGATAGTAATGTTTATAAAACTAGATTTGTTGATTTTCCAGGTTATTACAGTAGTTGGTTATTAGCAGGAGATAGTGGAATTGAAACAGTTAATTCAGGAAATACAGTTAATGTTGCAGGAGGAACAGCTATAACTACAGCAGTTACAGCTCTAGATACAGTAACTATTACACTGGATGATACAGGAGTAACTCCAGGTACTTATACAAATACTACTCTTACAGTAGACCAACAAGGTAGGTTAACTTTTGCTGCTAGTGGAGCAGGTGCATATACATGGATAGCTGAAGCAGATACAGGAGCAAATATTACTGTTAATGCTACAGATGTAGTTGATTTTCAAGGTGGTGCGGGTATGTCTACTTCAACACTAGGTGCAATAGTAAATTTTGATATTGATTATTTAGGTGTTGACAATTGCATTAATATAAGACCAATAGTAAATCCTACAAATGAAGATTGGTTTTTATTTAGTGATAGAACTGATGACAATGTATATAAAAGAGAGCTTAGTTCAATACCAGGTTTATACAATGGGTTCATGCTTAGAGGAGATACAGGTGCAGGACAACTTATTGCTTCTGGAAATTCTGCAATTATTGCAGGTGGACTTGCCTTAAGTACAGCAGATTCTGTTATAGATACAGTAACTGTTAACCATGATCTTTTTGGTACAGCTGCAACTTATAATAATATAACTAGCATTACTACTAATAGTACAGGACATGTTATTGCTGCAGCTTTCTCTGTTGATCCGCTTATGGCTGATTGGACTTTAGCAGGAGATGGTGGCCCAAATCAACTTATTACTAATGGTAATACTGCAAGCTTTATAGGTGGGCTAGCTATAACTACTACTGCTGCTGCTGTAGATGATTTAGTTATTGATCATAATACATTTGGTACGGCAGGAACGTATGCTTATCCATCTTCAATAGTAACAAACTCAACTGGTCATATAACAAGTATGGTAGCTGGAGTAGCACCTCCAACATATGTTGCAATGACTTCAACTGTGTTAGGTTTAGGTAAATTATTTAGTGATACAGTTCAAGTAGTTCCAGCTCAGTCTGTAACTGCAGTAGATAGCAGAACATACGGTATTCAGTTTAATAATGCACAACAACTAGTTGTTAATGTACCTTGGACTGATAATGGTGGTGTTACAACTGTAACACAAACAGTTCCGGGAATTTCAACAGGAATCAATACTCCTTTAACTATTACTCCAACATCAGGAGCAGTATTAGTAACTTCTAATGCTTATGATGGAGGAGACAATGTAGGACATGTTCCAAGAGGAGGTACTATTGAAACATTCCTAAGAGGTGATGGAGCATGGGCAGTACCTACAGGTAGTGGAGGAACAGGAATGACATCATTTAATATTACTGCAGATGCTGGAGTAAGTCAAACAATTATAAATGCTGATGTGTTAAATTTCCAAGGAGGAACTGGAATTACTACAACGGGTGTTGCAGGTGATATAATAGATTTCAACTTAAACCTAATGACTACTACCGCAAGAGGTGGTGCTATGTTAGGTTCAACGTTAACTACAGCAATAGATGGAGCACAACCTGTTGGTATGGGTGCAAGAACGTATGGTGTACATATGGCTACAGGAACTGAACAGCTAGCTGTTTATATTCCATGGACTGATAACAATGGTGGAAGCATGTCACAATGGAGCTTAACCTCTGATAGTGGTGTAGGATCACCATCAACAATAACTAATAATGATAATGTTAATATACTAGGTGGAACAGGAATTAGTACTGAAGGGACTAATCCTGATACTGTTACTATTTCATTAGATAATCAATTACCATTTTCAGCATCTTATACGATGCCAAATATAAGTGTTAATATGCAAGGGCAAATTGTAGCTATATCTCCTGGGGCAATAGATGATATTCTTGCTGCTGGTCCAGGTTTAACTTTAAATTTAGCTGCAGCACCAGATCAAATAGAGGTAGATTATTTAGGTACAGACAATATTATACTTACTGCACCAACTTTAGCAGCAACAGAAAATAGAGATTATGTTTTAGTTTCAGATGCTTCAGATGATAATGTATATAAAGTACAATTATCAAACTTAGCTATACCTGCTGGTGTTCAATCCGTAAGTCAAACTTTAGGATTTAATAGTACTGCTCCAATGTTAGCTTCTATTACTGGTACTGTATTAAATCTTCAAAACAATGAGTTTAGTGGATCTAATTTTGTAGGATATGTTCCAGATTCATCTGGGTCATCACAAACAACAACTTTCTTAAGAGCTGATGGTACATGGCAAAACCCTGGATCTTCAGTATCATGGAATCTAGCTGGTAATGTTGGTGTTAATACTATGATTACTGGAGATACTGCATTTATTGGAGGAACTAATGCACCAGGAGGCATACTAACTACTGTAACAACTGTTGGTACTACAAGTACTATGGCAATTACAATTAATCCAACTGGAGTAATTGCTGGTTCTTATACTAATTCAAATGTTACTGTAAATGCTCAAGGGCAAATTACAACAATAACTAATGGAACAGCTGGTGGTGGTGCAGTAACATCTATTAGTTCAACTGACGGTGTTGATTCTATAGGTGAAGCAATAACTGTTAATACCAATGCAGTTGGTGCTGTAACAGTAGATGCATTTGCATATGATGGTGGTACTAATGTAGGATATGTACCAACTGGGTCACTAAATAGTGATAAAGTTTGGTTAAATGGACAAGGAAACTGGACTTCTCCTGGAGCTGGTAGTTCAACCCCATCATCTTTTATAACAGATTTTGAGTTTAATGTACGAGCACTTGATATGTCATCAGATTACTACGGGTTTACTAATATATTACTTGGTTCTTTCTATACTAATAGTGATAAAATAAATGCTGTTTTTGTAGATACTCAGAGTCCACTTAATTGGAGCGATGCTGCTAAATTTGGATGTACAGTATTTGGCAATGCTAAAGATGGAGCTGATAATTGTGACGCTTCAGCAGCAGTATCTCTTTTATGTAAAGCTCATTTAACAATGACAGGTAATCAAGAACAAACTTATATTGTAGACCTTTATAGATGGGATCCATGTGGTGCTGATAATACTGAATTAGTTGGTACTGCAAGTATTGATACAATAGGTAGTGGATTACCTGTATGTGTTAGTTTTACTTTAAACAATGCTGATATGAGGTTTGATGGTACTGAATCACTTTTCTTTTCTCTAAGACAAACTACTCCAGGAGCAGGAAGTGCTCAAGCAAGAGTTGATTTAAGGTGGACAGGTGAAGCAGCTACATAAAATAAATAAAAATAAATTAGTATCTTTGCATAAAACAAAATAATATGAGTATTTATATACAAGAGGTCTTAGGCCTACTAAAAAGAAACAAAAAGAAACTTAAACTTGACTTAATAAGAGATCATTTTGAGTTTGGTAAATTATATCAAAATAGCTCTTTAAATAATGCCGGGACATATGGACCAAAAATGGAACCTTTTGTCATTAAATGGGGTGATTTTATTTGTGAAGCAACAGAAAATTTAACTAGAACTCAAATTGGGTCAGGTAATGTAGGATACGTACCTGTTTATACTAATCCAGAAGGAAGTTGTTCTTGGGATACTATTAAAGATTCTATTATTACTCAAAATGCAATAGCAGATACTATAACTATAGGTGGTAAGTTAAAAATTGTAACTGTAGATCAAGATGATACTCTTGTTCAAATACTAGTAAGAGATCCAGGAGCTGGAGGTGAAGTTAAATTTAGAGATGCGTCAACAATTATACCTGCTACAGGTTTTGATACATTACCAATGAGTACAACAGCTGATTGGACACAAACATTTTTAAATGCATATGTAGAATTAGATGATACAACTATACCATATATTAATATACAAGGTATGGTTAACTTAACTGATGGTGTAGAAGGTTGTGTAATTGCAAAAAATATTAAAGCCGGATCTGTTTTAGCAGATAATGTTATTAGATTTCCTAATGGCTGGGGTGTAGTAGGTAATTTATTTGATAATGCAGTTACATGGACTCCAGGTATAGATAATGGTTATCCAACTTCAACTCTTTTATTTGGTGAATCAATTAAAATGAATTATATAAATTATGATATACCAGGTTCTACTAATAACATGCTATATTGGGATGGTTGTTGTAAAACACAACCTAGTGGAAATGCATGCCCTGTATCTAGTGGTCAATCAGTTGTAATTCCTGAAGACACATCTACTACTGGTACATTATTAACAAGTGATGATGGTTATGGTGGTTATGGTCTAACGTTTACTTTAGTTACTGATATACCAGCTGGTGAAGGTACATTAACTTTTGATACTGTTACAGGTGATTGGGTATATACATTTACAGCTGGTTTTTTTGGTGTTACTTCATTTACTTGGTTTGTAAATGATGGTTATTGTGATAGTGCTATAGCTACTCAAACTATAACTGTAACTGCTACTCCTGATCCACCAATATGGACAAGTACTGATCCAGTAACTGCAAATACATATCCTAATTTAACAGGAGGTGATGTTTGGACTTATAATTGGACTGTAGCAGATGCTGATACACCTTGTGCAGACTTAGTATTTACTACACCAAGTTTACCATCATGGTTAACTTTTACAAATAATGGTAATTGTACAGGAACTTTAACTGGTACTATGCCTAGTGGTGGAGGTAGCTTCCCAGTTGTATTAAATGTTACTGACGGAACTAATTCTGATTCACAAACTTTTACTATTGCAGGACTTACAATTACACCAAATACATACTTTCAATTTTGGAGTGATACTTCAGGATCTATGCAAACACAAATAAGACAAATAGCACAATTATCCAGTGTTCCTCTAGTTTACAGTAGAATAATTAGAACTAATACTGGAACAGGTACAACTACTCTTAATTTTGGACCTACATCTCTACCATGCCCTACTACTTGCAATAACACTAGTGGTAGAGTTAGTGCAGCAGATGGTTTAACAGCAAAAGCATTTTATTGTGTAAGACCTGGAATGACTGCTGTTGGTGTTGGTGCTGCTGCAGCAAGAATACCTGCAGGTACAACTGTAGTAAGTGTAGCAGTAGGTGGTGGTGGAGCATTAGGAGTAAAACAAGGTACAGCAGTATTATCTAATGCACACACTCTTCTAGTTGATGATGTGGTAAAATTTGAAATAACATCTGCTGGAATGGCTGCTGACTATACTGCTTCATCTAATTTTAGAAACCTTTTTCAAGATTTTTATGCAACTGGAGGTACAGAAGCTTCAGGTAATAATAACCCTGCAACAAATGGGCGTGATATGTATAACTCACATATTATTTGGAGTCATCAAGATGCAGAATTTCAAATAGCATTCTTTTCTGGAGGTCAAAATGGAACTCCAGCAGATGGAACTAATTATTTAACATATTATCCAGGTGCTCAAGCAATTCAATATCTTTGTTTTGGTGATGAAACAACTAATTATGGAATGTTACCTTCACAAACAGGTGCTGGTTCATGGGCAGATAGAGCTAATACTACAGTAACAGAAATAACAACTGATGTAACTACTGTTAAAGATTATATTTCTAATATGGTAACAGCAGCAGGGGATAATGGTATATATAGAGGAATATTCTTCCCTCTGAATTTTGCTAGTAGTAGCGTTAATACACAAATCAGTCCTTTATTAGGTTCCCAAGGTTTAATGGCAACTGGAGGTGTAAGTGGAAATGGATTTATTTATGCTCCTGATGCAGCAGCATATAATATAACAACACAAACATTATATCCAGAATCTTCAGGATCTCCAACTTATTTAACATATACAAATACGTTAAGTATTAGCGGTAATGATCAATACTATTATGATCAAATTCAAATAGCTTTAAATAATATTGGTTATTCATTATAAAATAAATAAATAAAAAAAACATGGCAACAATAACAGGATTAAATAGTCAGTACCCAAAAGGTATGGAAGGACCAAACCAATATGGATTTGGTGTAGTAGAAAATGAAATGATAATATCAGCTGCAACAGCTAATGAAACTTTTATGAAAAAAGGTAGAGGTTCATTTTATGGTATATCATTATCTAATACAGGTACTACAGATGCTTTTATAAGAATATTTGATAAAAGCATTTTGCCAGTTTCTCTTTCTGATACACCATTAGCAACATTTTGTATACCTAAAGAAAGTGTAAATAATTTCTTTTTACCTATACCAATAAAATTTGTAAATGGTATTGGTATTAATATTACAGGAGCAGCTACATTATTAGATAATACAGCTGTAACAGCTAATCAAGTAGTTGGATCAGTATTTTATAAATAGTGAAATTACTAAATAAATACTTAAGAGGTAAAACTTGGTTAGCAGATCAATATAATAGAAATAGAAAGTTTGAAGATCATATAAGTTCTAAAATTGAAAAATGTGATTTAGCAGATGAAATATCATTTAGATTATTAGCAACAAAAAACCATCCAGATTATGAATGGTTAAAAGAAAAACTTAAAAAATCATGACTAAACAACAAACAAACTCAGCAAGTAATCCAGCAAGCCCACATAGTCCACAAACACAAGGAAGTGGATCAGTAGTTAAATATTCTGACGGTGGAGGGAAAGGTGGTTTTAGACCTAATCCAGATAAAACAGTACTGGGTACTATGAATAGCATTATGTCTGATAAATACAATAAGAAATAAATTTATTCTTTATTATATATTTTATCTTGTTCAAGTTCTTTTTGAAGACACGCTAAAGCACGCCAAGCAACTTTTGCAGTGTGACGAATTCCATCATCATCTATTGTCCCAGCATCTATAAGATGTCTAGTCAGTGCGTCTAGATCATCATTAGACTTATCACGATCCCAATGTAATGGTTTATCAGGGTGATGCTGTTTATTACCAGCTAACGATACCCTAGCAATTTCCATAATAGCATCCGGGAAATATCTTAATACACCAGTAAAGACTGGTCTTTCTTTTCTTTCTTTAGAATCCATGTGTAATTCTTTTGTAGAAGGTTTTATTCTCCCTATTATTATTCCTTTCATATCAGTGTTCTTTGCCATATTACTACTATATTACTTGTTTTCTTTATTTTGTTTTTCATAAATTCTCATATTTTCTTCTAGTTTATTATTTGTTTTAAATCCTTTATTACAAGTTATTACTATTATAAAGAAAAGTGCTATTGTTATTAATTCTATTATATACATTTTAATCATTTTTTGTTGTTTTTTTATAGTCTATTATAAATCCAATTAATACAATTAAATTTAAGCCTAAACTAATAATTATTTCATATATGTCATGATATACATTCAAAGATAAGTGAACATGTCCTACAACCCAAAATGGTATAGCCATTTGTTGACTATACCAAATCAAAGAAAATTCTATAAATTTTTTCATAATTAATAGGAAGGAGTCCTGAGATCTAAGAATGCAAAAACTTAGACCCCAGGTTGGTTTATGACTCCCAATTATTTGTCAATAGTATTAGTACTACAAAGCCAAAAACATAAAACGGTTATAACTAACCAAAGAACCGTATATGTCATCTACCCATGTGTACATCTTGAACTAATATTGAATGACTTATATCTTCATCAATTTCAATAGCAAAGCCATCATCTTTCATTGTGATCCCTAAATCAGTGTTATCAGTATTTAATTCAAAAGTATTTAAATTTAAAGAATTATTACTTAAGCATTCTGTTGTTATAAAATCATGAAAGTTCTGCTGGTCAGATAACCAATCTCTTGGATGTGCTTTCTTTAATGCATGTGTTACATGATTATAAAAAGTCCAAGCATTATTATCATCTGTTCCGTAATCATAAGATGCTTTATTCATTTCAGATTTTATACAAGACATTTGTTGTGAGTCTAATAAGTCTTCTTCAATAAACAATCTGCCAACTAACTCTGACTGTTTAGCACAATCAAGTTTAATTAACTTCATAGCATTTTTATCTTGCAAAATGCGTTTATAATACTTTTCAGCATTCTTAATTTGATCTGCTAAATGAACTTTAACATCATAATCAGCTGAACCAGTATGTTTTCTTTTAAAATTCATCATGTCTCCGGCAATTATTCCATTATAACACACCATAACATATGCTCCAACAGCACATTGGAATCTTGTGCTTTTGTCATATGAGTTTGTCCAGGCAAACATCATTCCCAATTCATTTTCAGTAACTATCTGTTGATCAGTAGTTTGTGTTGGGTATATATGATATATGCCTTGTGCTACATTGGCATTCATATTTGCTCTATATATTTCTCTTTGTACTGTAAATCCACTGTCTTTTAATAACTGCAGTGTATTATCTATCACAGATTTATGTGATACTACTGTATATGTCTTACCATGATTAGGTAAGCTTGCATTTTCTAAATGCCATTTGGTTGTTTCTTTAGGTTTTGTATACCCCATAATTATAAACTTTTAAAGTGTAAATATACTTAATTTATTTGACACTGGGCCAAATTACTACAATATTATCTGTCATGTTATTATTTTAATTTAAAATATATATCTTATTGTTTCTAATGAAAAATATTTTTTATATATTTCTTTGAATTCTTTAATTAAGCGTGATTTATGTATTAATGGATACCTCATAACTCCTGAAGCATTTTTTAATTCATATGAACGTTTCATCAATTCTTGTGCTTTTGGTGATGCTTTAGCCATTTGATTCTTATGGTTAGTTAAAGCTATAACTTCACATTTTAACTCTATTTCTAAAGCTTTAACTTGACTAAATAAGTCATTATATTCTTCTTTCCAACCTGGATAAAAGATTAAAGGACTATAATTAATATGTACTTCCCAACCTAAATTCTTGAGCCGATTAATATCATCTATACGGCTCATAATCTTTTGCATCTTAGGTTCTAATATATCAGAATACTTCTGAGGCATAAGACTTACACGGACCCTTGGTGGTTTATTAAAGTGATTTACATCTAACTTCAATAATCCTGGATACTTAGTGGCCATTGTACTGTTAAGCTGTGGATGATCATCATAACGCTTAAGATAATCAATCAAAGGTTCTGGCATATGTTTCTGCATCAAAACTAAATCTGAGTTACATGCAACATCTACCATAGTATATATAGGGTCTTGTTGATCAGGTTCTTTATAATAAGATTTTTCCCATTCAACAACAGACTCAAAAATCTGGTCAACATTTTCATTTACAAAAACTCTTTTACCATTATATCTTGCCATATAACAATAAGTATTTACACAACCCCCAAAACATCCATAGATGATATTGGGAGCTATGCAATTAGCACTATTATTATTAGGTTTAGTAACAAGAGTCTTAGTTTTTTGTACTTTAATCATACTAAAAAGGCATTCCTGGCATTCCTCCACCCATTGGTGGCATTTCAGTTATTGAATCTTCATTTTTAATTAAAGCACATTCTGTAGTAAGTATCATTCCTGCAACTGAGGCAGCATTTTCTAATGCAATTCTAGTTACTTTCTTAGGATCAATAATTCCTTCTTCAAGCATATCTACATACTTATCATTTTTAGCATCATATCCTGTTCCTACTGACTTAGACATTACACCATCTAATTTAACATCAGCACTAACACCTGCATTTTCACAGATAGTTCTAAACGGAGACTTAATAGCTCTAGATACAATATCAACACCGGTCATCTCATCATCAATAGGAGACATATAACCATTTAATATTTTACCAGCTCTAAGTAAAGCAACGCCACCTCCAGGAACAACGCCTTCCTCTACAGCAGCTCTTGTAGCAGCAAGTGCATCATCTACTCTATCTTTCTTTTCTCTCATTTCTATTTCTGAAGCAGCACCTACATAAAGAACTGCAACTCCACCTGCTAATTTAGCTAATCTTTCTTGTAGTAATTCTTTATCATGCTCATTATCAATAGAATCAATTTGAGATTTAACACTAAGAATCCTATTCTTTATAATTTGAGGATCACCTAAACCATTTACTATAGTAGTATCATCTTTATCAACAGTAATATTTTCTGCTGAACCTAACATGTCTAGCTCAACATTATCTAAAGATACTTCTCCATTTTCTGTTATAACAGTAGCACCTGTAAGAATTGCAACATCTTCTAGCATTGCTTTTCTTCTTTCACCAAACCCTGGTGCTTTGACAGCTACAACTTTAAGACCACCTCTGATTTTATTAATTACTAATGTTGCTAATGCTTCTCCATCAATGTCTTCAGCAATAATAAGCAAAGATTTACCAGACTGCATAACTAATTCAAGAATAGGTAACATGTCTTTCATCACTGATATTTTTTTATCAATAATAAGAATATAAGGATGGCTTAATTCAGCAGCCATTTTATCTTGGTTAGTAACAAAATAAGGAGATAAGTATCCTCTATCAAATTGCATTCCTTCTACAGTATCTACATATGTTTCCATACCTTTAGCTTCTTCAACAGTGATAACCCCTTCATTACCAACTTTAATAAAAGCTTTAGCAATTAAAGAACCAATAGTTTTATCACTATTAGCAGAAATAGTTGCAACTTGTTCTATCATATCAGAAGACCTACCTACCAAAGTAGACATTTTTTCTAATTGTTCTACAACAATTTTTACTGCATTATCTATACCACGCTTTAAGTCCATAGGATTTGCCCCAGCTGCAACATTTTTAAGTCCTTCAGTTACTATAGCTTGAGCTAATACTGTAGCTGTTGTAGTTCCATCACCAGCTAAATCATTAGTTTTGCTAGCAACTTCTTTAACCATCTGAGCTCCCATATCTTCTAAAGGATCATCTAGCTTTACTTGTTTAGCAACTGTAACACCATCTTTAGTTATTTGTGGTCCCCCAAAGGATTTAGAAATAATTACATTTCTACCTTTAGGGCCCAGTGTTACTTTAACTGCATTAGCTAAAGCATCAACACCATTTTTTAAACCATTTCTGGCTTCTACATTAAATTTGATTTTTTCTGACATGTCTTTTGTTTAAAATAATTTTAATTGATTAGATGATACTGAGAGAATTGCATTTATTTCAGACTCTATTGCTTGCAAGTAATAACCTTTATTAATGTTGTATGATTCCCATTTAGGTTTCACTTCCATTTTATTGTATACTGTTTGCAACCAGCGACCTGCTTCTAATTGAATTTCTCTAGCATCTTTTTTGTTAACTTTTATAATTTTAACTCCTTCTTTAGAAATAAAATATCTATTTATTTTTTGAAGATTTATTTCATTTAACGTTCCTCCTTTAATATTCCTAGCAACTTGTTTCCAATCACCTTTAGATTTACCACCTATACAATAGTCTAAAATGTTTTTATTCTCATCTAGATAATTTTCAGGCAGTTTATCATTAACAAAGTAATTATATATAGCTTTAGGTATAACTAACTTAGACTTATTCTTATGTAACTGAAGATCATGAAAGTCAAAACGTCCTTTAAGCTTAACAGGTGCAAAGCTAAACTTATTATTATTTACTTTAAATAAATAATGAGGTTGTTTTTGTTTTACTTCTCTCCACTTAGTAATATCTACTTCTATAAAGTTATTTACACCTATATAGTTATTGACATCAGCTAACACAAGCTTCTGATATTTGTCATGTTCTAGATTTAGATTGGTTTTATCTTCCCACTCTTTACAAATTTTCATATATAAATCTATATGCTCTCTAGGAATTATAGTCTCTATACCATCTGTATTTTGTAACAAAGCTATAGCACCAGGTATTCTTTCCATAATCTGTTCATATAACATCATTAAAGTAAGTTGACCGTTTATAGTAATTTTCATACAAAGCTCAGGATCATAAAAGAAGCTCTTTTCATCATTACTAAGACCAAAAGTTGAGTTAAGTATAATTTTATACACATAATTCATTGGATTACTTTTAGGAATTTTTTTACGTTCCTCAAAAAACCATTCATATTGATTACAAAAAGCTTCTTTAGGAAAATGTCCAGGAGACCATTGATTCTTTATAGCTAGATTAGGATAAAAACTAGTAACATCTGATGACATAATTATCATATCATCACAGCTTTCATAGACTCCTTTGCTTGCAGCACCATGCACACCTCCTAAACCAAAATCAGTTTTTACACCTTTATAAGTAATACTATATTTAAAACTTCCTTTTAAATTATTTGCATCAACTTCTAAAGATTTAAATCTTTCATGTATCAGTTTAAACTCTGGAGATGTAAAAGAAACACAAGGTAATATTATATCAGATACTTTAATAATATCTCTATAAGTTTTCATACCTCTTAATTCTCTCTTTTGTATATTTAATTTTTCCATTAAATAATAACCAAAAAGTTCTTTACTTATTCTTGGTTCTGAAGCACTAAATAAATTAATCCCATATGTTTTAGTAAGTTCTTTCCTAAGTTCTATTTGTGACTTAGATCTATTATAGATTTCTTTAGTAGATTTTACATCATTAATGCAATATTCTAATATAATATCTATCTCTTCTTTAGTAGTTATTTCTGTCTCATGATGAATAGGCATATCAAGTATGTTTTGCCAATCCATACTATATTGTATCCATTTAAGACTTGAACGTTTAGCCGGGTTATCCCAATGATGCATTTTAAATATGTCTATTTGACCTATTTTCATTTTCCAAGGAGCATAATCAGCAAATTCTTTATTGTTTGATTTTTGTATACATTTTTGTGCATACTGATATATAATATTTGCAATCTCACAACCTCCTAAGTCAGACCACATAAAATAATTATCTAATATATAATGAGTGACTTGTGAATCAAAAGCTAATCCATTATAGGATATATGCCACTCTTTTTTATTTATGTTATTTTCTAAGAACTTAATAAACTCTGGTAAATCATTCCGCAAGTCATGAACAACAAAGATTTCAGTTTCCTGAGTCTTATAATGTTCAAACACACCTGTAAAACAATTAGCCAAGGTTTCATAGTCCATTACCCAATGTTTTTTCATTTATTAATTGATTTTATAGCCAAAAAAACCCCAAGTCAATGAGGTTTCTTTTTTAAGTTAATAAAGAGTTATAAACTCAAATTATTGACCAGGTACTATAAGGTTAGAAACTTTTGTTTCTTTAACATCAACAAAAAATTCATTGTAATCAAAGTTTTCAGCATTAATAGCAAACATGTGAATAAAAGTTTCAATATCTTTTTTATCACTTAAGTAAAATTCAGAAAAAGTATCAACTAATCTTCTTTCTTCTTTTACAGTTTTTCCTGTTTGTTGATTAGGAGATTTTAATCTTACCGGTTCTCCATCATCATTTAATTTAGGAACCATGTGGTAAGATTGTTTCATCACTTTACTGATGACAGCTAAGATGCTTGACTGTGGGTCAAACATAGCTTCTACGTATGGTGAGTCTGCACTCACTGGAATTAAAGTAAATGACTTGGCATTTCTAAAGCTAGAGTTTACTAGCATCATGTTTTGTCCAATTGGTTTAGTCATAGTATGTATTATTTATTTTGTCAAATGTATGGATTCTTTTTTTAATAATTGATATAAAGAATGTTTATTATCAATTAAAGTTTCTTTCACCATGTCAGGAATAGAACACAACTCTCCTATTTTAAATAGAACTTCTTCTTCTATATCAAAATAATCAGCATATGCTTTAAAACTTTCTTCCGGTGAAAGAAATGTATGAATATATTCTCCAGCTTTATCTGCTTCACCAAAGAAATCTAGTATAAGTACTTTAGCACCCAAACTTAGTTGTGAATAATTACCTTTTATAAATCTATCATAGTCAGATTTGTAATTTTTAAATAAATTAAATATATAAATAACTTTATTATCAGAAAGTTCTAAATAGTCTTCATACATAACATGTTTATCTAAATATCTTGATGCAAATTTTTTAAAAGCTACAGTAGGTTTAGTTTTATATTCTAATATTAACTTACAATCTTCAGTAGAGTAAACATTGTCCCAACAAATATAAGTTTGTTTTGGAACATATGTTGCTTTTCTACCTATACCTAATAAAGGATATAGAAAAACTTTACTCTTCTGAAAATAGTCAGTATAAATTAATGCCATACTATAAGGTAACTTTATTTGATAAAAATTCAATAGGTAAAGAATAATTTCTGCTGTTATAATGAAATTTAGCAGTTTTAATAGCACCACCTAATCCATTAGCCCATGCACCCATGGTATCTTTTGATACTTCAAATACATAAACTTGGTTATATGTATCAATAACTATAAACTTAAATGTAAGTGTATATTCATCAGCATCATCACCCAATGTGTCATAAACTAACTTCATATATATAGCAGCTTGAAGCCAGTAATTATAAAAGTCTACAGTATCTTTAAAATCAGAAATTGTTTTCCCGGTTGTTTTAAGATCACAAATTGTAACTTCTTTTTTATCACTGTCAACTTTATAATAATCTATGTATCCATGCAATCCAAATTCTAAACCAATTAGTTCAGATTTAAGATACCTCTCACTATGTGTTTCAATAGGATCTAAATCAAAATCAGTTGTTACTTCTTCAAACAAAGACATTACATCTTTATTATTTTTAAGTACTTCAACTCTTTCTGTACACTTTAATAAAGTATCTTGATCAACAACATCAACGTTACTATTACCTATGAATTTCCAGTATGGTTCATTATCTTCTGTTCTTATCTTAGCTATTCTTGACTCATCAGCTTTAAGAGACTGAAATAAGTTTAAATTTTTAAGAGAATCTAAAATTACAAAATCATCACAAGCAACTAATGTTTCTGCATCACTAAAGTGAGCCATATCTTTTAATACCTTTCTGATATTATCACTAGGGCTCTTGCCTGGTACAATGCTAAACTTTTTTTCAACATTTTCTGCTTCAAATAGTAAACAATGTATAAGTTTACCTTCTATTAAATGTTTATCTGTTCTAACCTCACGGTCCCAGAGTATATAGTCCTTATAAAATAAGGATGGTGAAAACAATAATTTATTTAAAGAAGAATAACTAAAGCAAAAATCTTTATTTGCATAGAACTTTTCTTCTTTTTCTTTATCTAGATTTATCATGTAATTTATCTAATTTTTGTTGAAGCTTTTGAATAATTTTTTTCATACTTGCTGTATTGTTAAGTTTCAATTTATATTTTAATATTTTTTCACTTATTTTTTCAAATCTACTTTTATTTTTCATATTGAATGGATTCATTAAATTTTTCTTTTAATTGAAGTGATTCTAAATCTATATCAAATACTAAATTATCACTTTGACCGGCTAATGGTTCAATTAAACTATCATACATTTTATTTCTTGTGTCATCAATAGCAAATTGAGTTAACTTGTCAAAGTTAATTAAATTTTTTATATAATTGTTATAACAATAAATATTTGCACGCCTACCACCTCCTTCAAAAGCTTTCATTTTTGCTCTTAAAGCTTTAACATTTACAGTGTTCCAGTTATTAGTATCTTTTAACCAATCATAATGCCAATAATAAATATTACTTACTACATCAAAAGATTTATTTACATTGCAATTTGCTAGCATTTCTAAAGCCAATGATCTATTTTCTCTATCACTGCTAGTAATCATTTGTGTAATATTTTCTAACTCTGTATTGTTAATAATAGCTAAATCAACATCAATAATATTATTTATATCAACATCATACACTAATGTAGATTTTGTAGATATAAGATGACTATATGTTTTAATATCATCAGGATCAATAATTACTACTTCTCTACCACCATAATTTTGAGCGTCATCAAGAAAGGTTTCTATTAATTCATGGGTTTTTTTTAACTCAGGATTATTATTATTGTCATCCCAAGTTCTATTATAGTTATGAAGTCTATTAATTCTTATTCTTGATTCTTTAGGTATACCATCTAAAAGTAATCTAGCTTTATTTAAACCATCTTCAGTCATCATATCAGACTTTTTTAGAAAAGCTAAAAAGTTATATAAACCTTGATAATTTAATGAAGTATTCCAATTAGTCTCCATTAATTTTCTCATACCATTTATTGATATAATTTCTATATCAGCCTTATTAACATCTCTTATTACCTTACAGTTATATTTTTCCTTTATTAAATCTACTTTTTGTCTAGGTAAATCTAAATGTGGCCATCTATATAATTTTTTGTCTTGAACATCAATTATTTCAGGAATAAGAGGTAAAACTGAATCTAACAGTTTTTTATTTATTTCATAACCATCTGTATGACCTATATATATACCATCTTCTTTCAATATAAAAGCATCTCCTAATAGTTTATTAGTTGATACATTATTCTGAACAATGCTAATATTATTTGTGACAGTAGTGTCATCATTTATTATTAAATCTAATGTGAATTTTTTTATCATAATTATTTTTTTAAATATTGTTGATATTCTTTTTTTACAGCTACTTGAAAAGTATATAAGTCTCTGTTTTGAATGCTTATTTCTTTTCTTACTATAGGTTCTAAGTATCTAAATGTTACTTTGTCTAGTTTTTTTTCTTTTTCTAACCAAAGTATCATATCCTGTGCACTTTTTCTGTGAAATTTTGTAAATTTAGAAACATCAATCCAGTATTGTAAATCTTTATCTCTATTATCTGCATATAATATTTTTTCACAATCCTGAGATAATTGCCATAGTAAATGATAATTAGTTTTATAACAAATAGTAGGAATAATTTTAAGAGCTACAGCTTTATCATCATTATATGAATTAAGTTGGATCTTAAGATCTGCAAGAAGTTGTTCATCAAGAATCATTTTATTTGCAGAACTATGCAAAACTGTTTCAGGATCAACTACAGATAAATCTGTTGTTTCAATAAGATGTGCTAGATTTAATGCCATCCCTGTTATCATATAAGCGTCATAAAGACTAGATTGAACATCTAAATCATAATATCTAACTCTATCTGTGATTTTAGGAGTTATTATAGTTTCTGTCATGCTTGCATAAATTGTTTGCTCAGATGGGTGTGATGCACTTTCACGTCCTAAAGTAGTCTCATAATTCCATAACTGATTCATCATTACAGTAGAAGGTATATTATCACCATTTTCTAGACGGTATGTTGATATATCTTCATGACCTATAATTAAATCTGCTAGCTCAAAGTCATTTGTTACAGTTATACTATGCTCTTTAAGAGCTGCTTTTAACCTATCCTGTGATACACTACACTTAGGTAAAATAAAAGCTTTCTTCTTAGTTCTAAAAGTTTGGTCATCCTCTGTGGGTACCGTTAATATACTGTGTATTTTTTCATATGTTGTTTGATCTTGTGTACATAATACTTTATTTACCTCATATGAACCAGACAAGACACCGTAAATAGTGTCTTGTTCTAGTCCAAAATAAGTTAAAGCATCAGTATCAAGATCTTGATATACTGATTTGTTTGCCATTTTATTTCATTGTCATTTTAATTATTTCTGGGTTCATCATCAATTTGTTAAACTTCTGTTTATTACCATTAAATATAGTACGTACAATTAAATACTTAAGATCATTAGTAAAATAATCTTTAGTACATAAAGAAATTATTCTATCAGTCAATTTTTGATTTATAGTATTTTCTTTAGAATGTACAACTGCATAGTTACCTAATCTGGTTGCTCATGTA
>Ga0307488_10001447_pt1 | contig 19801 bp, 23 predicted proteins | sample SB02metaG_FD_202248 | JGI IMG/M metagenome (GOLD analysis project Ga0307488, IMG submission 202248) | Sea-ice brine microbial communities from Beaufort Sea near Barrow, Alaska, United States - SB 0.2 | ecosystem: Environmental > Aquatic > Marine > Coastal | place: USA: Alaska | collected... | reverse complement strand
TTGTTTTATCTGATACATATCCATTTTGTGGTAAACGTAAAATATGATGATTTATAATTTTTTGATGATCAATTTCCAACATTTTACAAAAAAGTTCAATTAATTCAAGAATATTTTGTCCATAACTTGAAGTAAGATGACAATTAATAAAAAATTTAAAATTGTCTGGACATCCTAAATTTTTATAGGCTAATAAAAAAGAATGAATAGATATATCCCAACCCTTTCTATACGCGTTTCTATTTGTGTTTAAAACAATAAAATCACTTTCTTTTAATTTTAATTCGTTCCGACATAAAACTTTGTCTAATGGATATACATTATCAGAAATACCATGAGGTAACACTCTTATTTTATCATCAGAAATTCCTTGTTTTTTTAGATCGTTTAACCAGTGTTCGGAAAATACCAAGAATAAATCTGTGAATTTATTCGCATGTTGAATTAAGACACTTCTTTCATAATCATAGACAAGATCTAAGTATAATACTGTTTTAAAAGTTTTGGGTATTTTTAATAATTCATTAAATATCTTACAAGTAACTAAAATATCATTATACATAAATAATATATCAATTTTTAGTGATTGTATGTTTTTAATTAATAAATTAATTCCAAATTGATCATCTGAATCAATTTTTTTTCTCTCTTTTTCAATATCTATAAAATGAATGTTTTTAGATATTTCTCTTGGAATCATTGTATTTTTGTAATTCTGAAACGCAAAATAATAAAAATTATATTCAGAATCTTTATTGGCTAAATAGTTGGATAGTTTATGAGCTATGCGAGCATATCCAATTGGCTGCAACGGATGAGTTGCTAAAAATAATACATTTTGTTTTGTCATTTACTAAATACATTTTAAATTTTAAGTAATTTAGTAAATGCCAAAAAATACCATTTAAATGACTTCACTATAAATATTTTAAAATTATGACATACAATTTCGCAATCAAGTTATTAAAAATTATTAAATATTTTTTTATAATAAATGTATACTACTAAAAAAATTAAAAAAGAATATAATTATAAACCATCTAAATTGATGGTAGTTGCGCATCCAGATGATGAAACTATATTTGGAGGGGCTCAATTATTAACAGAACAAAAAACATGGAAAGTTATCGTAATTACCAATGGAATGGGTGGAGAAGAAAAAAATAACGATCGGCAAAAAAATCTAGCTAAAGCAATGAAAATCAGCCGTACTTCTTATGAAATTTGGGATCATAAAGATAGATATAAACACGGTTTATCTAAACGTCTCAAAAAAGATTTTGAAAAATATGTGGAACGTAATAATTATATCGCAATTGTATCTCATAATGTTCAAGGAGAATATGGTCATCCACAACATCAAGATATTTCAAAATTAGCATATAAAACAGCAAAAAAATTTGGTATATTGTTTGGTTCTTTTAGTCATGGAAAACGATTACCTAGAAATATTATCAAAAAGAAGTTTGAAATGTTTGATTGTTATACTGGTGTATCTAGTAATTTTACCAAAACTGTAGAAGGATCTGATGGTAAATCTGTCAATTGGTTTGAAAATGAATGTATTTATTATCATCGTGATTACTCATTTCCAAAAACGGTTCATCAGATATGGATTGGTGGAAAAATGCCCGAACATAAAAAAATATTGATTCGATACAATAAAAAAATGATTAAAAAAAGTAAATGGAAATATCGTTTATGGGGAAATAAAGATTTAACTCGAAAGAACTTTCCAAAGACATTTAAGTATATCCAAAAAGCTAAAGAATTTGCACCTCTTCGAGAAAATCCAAATGGTGTTTGGGCACAAATCAGTGATTTAATGCGTCTAGAAATAATATATAGATATGGTGGCTTTTATCTAGATACAAATATTGAGATAATAAAACCACTTGACAATTTGCTTCCACCTGAAGGAAAAAAAATGGTAGTTGCTAACCAAGAACCATGTGGATTAAAATGTAAAGCCGGAGACAAATATTATATTTCGAATGGATTTTTTGGTTCTGTTTCAAAAAATTATTCACTCAAACGTTCTATTTCAAATAAAAACTTAAAACAGATTGATTTTTTAGATAAACGTATTAATCGTTCTACTGGACCATATTATTTCAGGAAATTTTTAAGTTACTCAGATAATAAAATTTATCATGATATTTATGTATTACCTTATAAAATGGTTTATCCTTTTTATCCTAAGTTTTGGGATTCGGGATATATTCCTAAGAAAGACAGAGCAAACAATAATTGTTTGTTAAATAAAAAATCCAAGAAAAAAATAAAAGGAAAGAAAATAATTAAAATTCCAAATGGCAAATATTTAATTTTTCCATGCGATAAATATCCAAATAGTATTTTAATGAATCATACTATAGGAGGATCTTGGTCATGGTGAACAATTTTAAAAATGATTTTATACTAGAAAATCATTTTAAATTGCAAAATGAAAGAATGTGACATATGTAAAGAAGAAGAACGTGAAAAAATACAATTACAATCTTTTCCTTGTAATACATGTATAGAGGGATGTTGGTATATATGTAAAAATTGTAAAGATAAAATTATAAAAAATTTTGATAAATGTCCTGTATGCAATACATCTATTTCTCATATAAAAATAAGTATTAAAAATATTGAAGATAATGAAGAAGAAACTTACACATGTTTTCAAAAAATAAAGACAACCTTATTTAAATATATAACAAAATGTCTTAATAATTATGTTCCAATTATATTAATTATCTGTACAATAATTGGTAACATTGCTCTACTCCTATTATTATCATTTATTTTTATGCTATCATGTAATATTAATTGTAGTAGTTGTACAGAATTGTCACTACTATTTAGTTTAATCAATTGTATGATTATATCATTCTCTTTTAGTACAATTACAGAATGTGATACATATACATATAAGAATATTTTAGGACTAATAATTTTCTTAAACGGTATTTTTATTTATATAACAGAAGGTATAAAACAAGAATGTTCTGGAAAATGGGATACTAATTTAGAAGTTATAGAAGATACAATAATATGCAAGTGTATATTTAAACCAAATCTAGATATGGTGTTAGTAATTGGAATAATAACTGGATGTTGTTTATGTCACATGGGAAACGGTGATTATGACGACGATTAAAATTGAATTAGTTTTTAATATTTTTAAAATATTAAAATGAGTAATCAAAATGAAGTAATGAGATTAATATGTAATAATAATCGTATTCGAATTATTGAAAAAAATTTTTTAAGAGAATGCGAGTATTTAAGAGATGCAACTATTTTCAAAAGACTATTTAATTTATATGAAGACACACTATTTGGGAATTTTCCAATGAACACAGATCAACATGGAAACTTTACAATATTAAAAGACTTCCATATTTCGGTACAAGGATGGGATTTATTTATTCACTTTTTAAGATATGGTTTTACTTTATCTTACAATGAAGATAGTGAGTATAGAAGAAGAGACTTTTTAGAAAAAACATGTCATGTTGCTAATATATTAGGTGGAATTCCTAGTTTTGATCAATTTTATATCAAACACAATAAAAATCATATTATATTATATAATCCGGTAAAACCTGAAAGCGATGAAAAATGCCTATACGATTGGAAAGTATCAACACCATATGTAATGAACAAAGAAGAAGAAAATAATTGGTCAGTTGCAAAGAAAACGAGCGAAAGTGAAAGTAATTATTTTTATTACCGAAAATTAAAAGATCTTAAATAAGAATTATAAACTGTATATATTTATAATTCTTGAACCATTTGATATATTTCTGGAAAAACTTCATTATCTTTTATTTTTCCAGATTGTGTAAAAGGTATGTATAAATCATTCAGGTAACTATATAATCCAATTGTACTTATTTTAGCTTTGAAATGTTCAATATCTATGTTATTTTTTTTCCAAAAACTACATGATAAATTAATATTTAATTTAGAATAAGTTAAATTTGATATAATATGTGTAATCAATATATTTACAAAACCTGATTTATAACTTATTACTTCACATTCAGCAATTATGTATTTCCTTTCATCATTTATATTTTGTTTTTGATTCATATTTTGTAATAAACAAAATATTGCTTGTATTTTTCGAAATTTTTGATCCAAATAAGAGATTTTTTTATTTTGTTTTGTTTTGATATGTACTTCTTTGATCATATTTTTTAGTTCTGGTTCTGTAAATGGATTGGCGACATTTTGAATATTATTTCCTATTTTTTTTAAGTATATGTATTTTAATAAAAAATGACATAGACAATCTGAAAAACGACGGATTGGTGATGTAAAATGTGTATACATTTTATCACACGCAATCATATCATGTGTTCTAAAATCATCAGTATACTCTGCTATAATATTATTTTTGATTAATTGTTTGTATATGTTTTCATCACTATTTTTATATCTTTCTACAAAAACATTTGCACCACAACTTCGAAAAATTCCTCTATATTGAAGAATATCGTTATTATGTTTCAAATATTCTCCAATATACATATTAGCAAATATAGCAAATTCTTCGATCATTTCCTTTATTTCAATTTCTTTTTCAGAATATTGATAAATATGTATATGAGAATCAGATAAAAATTTTAATCCGTTCTTATTCCTAATCTTAATAGAGTCTTTACGATTTTGTCTCATCTTCTTCGATATTTTTAATGCATCTCCAAATATGTCTGTTTGTGAAGCTTGAGAATACGTATATTTATTTTCAGGACGAACTTCAATTACACAAAATTGTAATGAATCTTCGGAAAAAGAAACAGGTAAATACGTGGTTTGATCTATTTCAGTCGTTATTGTGAGTGTAAATTTAAAGTCACATTCTTTATCTGTATGTAAAGAACTTTGATTTAGAACGTCTCTTGGTAACATATGTATTGGTTGGGAATTGTATCCCGAGGGATAATAAGTCATTCCACGTTTACGTATTTCTTGAAACAATGATTCTCTACTGCGATGTACATTGAAATAGTGGGTTGGATCAGCAATATGAATACTTAAAAATAATTTATCATTTCTGAAATAAACACTAAATCCGTCGTCTACATCTTGACAACCTTCTGGATCAATGGTATAGACTGGATAGAAAAAGTTTTTACGATGAATGGCATTTGGTCCATTTGGGAATTTTTTAACAAAAGAATTCCATTCGTTGACTGGGTATTTAATATTTTGTTGATAACACTTTTCAAAACTCATTTTGAAATATCAAATAAGATAAATAAAATTTCAATTTTATTTATCTTTTCACTTCCGATATATTCCTATACATAAATTGTGATGCACATATTCTACAATAATCGTTATTACCTAATAATTGTAAGATTTTTTTTCCCTGAAGGAGTTTCTGAATCTTTTATTTCTTTTCTTTTTTATTTTTAATTTCCTTCTCCTGTCTCTTCTCTTGTTTATGTGGATTTAATTCTGGATTCTCTAAATAAAACTTTCTTAACCAATATTTTGTAAATGATTTTTTGTATGTACTATCTGTACTACTATATCTCCTAACTTGTTTAATATATCTTATCATTTTTTATAAAGAAAGATTTAAAACATTTAAATCATTTTAAATAATTACCTAGACAAATTTTTTCATTTAGAACACTTTTTTGTAAAAAATCTTTATCGATACCATTATTTGATGACACGTATTTTATGCTTTGAAAGAAATCTTTAAAAACATGTTTAACACGGTTCGGTAATAATTTGTTTCCTAATACGATTATAAAATTCATTTGTTACTTGGAAAATAAATTAACTTCTTAAAAATGAAAAATTTAAAATATTCTGGAAATATTTTAAAATAATACAATGAAATACGAATGTGAAATATGTGCTGGAGATTTCTCCAAATCAAAAATAATAGAATGTGGGTATTGTGATCTCAAGGCTTGTCTAGATTGCAACAAGACATATCTACTTTCCCGTACAGATGAAATCCATTGTATGGGATGTCGAAACAAATGGAACTTAGAATTTTGTCATAAAAATCTAACTAAAAAATTTATTAATGGGGGATATAAGAGACATCAAACGGAACTTTTATTCCAAACTGAAAAATCTCGTTTTCCCGAAACCATGCCATTAGTAGAAGATTATTTAGAAATTAAACGAAAACGATTAGAATTAAATGAAATAAAAAGACAAGAAAGAGAACTAGCAAAAAAGTTGCGAGACCTACGATCAAAAAAATATAAATTAGATCGAGAAATATTTGATTTAGAAGTATGGGTATGGGGAAATCGAAAAAAGAAACCAAACGAAGAAAAGAGAGTATTTATCCGTCCTTGTTCTGTCAATGGTTGTCGCGGATTTTTATCTACCAAATGGAAATGCGGTGTATGTCAAGAATATACATGTAGTAAATGTTTCGAAACAAAAGGTGAAAATCATACATGCAATGAAGATAATCTTAAATCTGCTGAAATGATTCGAAAAGAAACCCGTAATTGCCCATCTTGTGGAGTCAATATATTTAAAATTTCAGGCTGCGATCAAATGTGGTGCGTAAAGTGTCAAGTTGCCTTTAGTTGGAACACTGGACTAAGAGTAACTGGTGTTGTTCATAATCCACATTATTACGAATGGCGAAGAAACGGTGGACAGGCAATTCGTAATGCTGGTGAATTACACTGTGGAGGTATACCAGATTTTAGGAGATATGAAAGTAAAATATATAAAGATAAAGAAGTTCCAAATAGTGTGATTTACGGATTTCCATCTAATTTACCCACAGAAAACACTAAAGAATATGGTGTTTTATCTACCTATACAACTTATCAATCTATGTTAGAAGATATTCATCGTGCTGTCTTACACTTTCAAGATATTATATTAACACGTCAGCGAAGAGAATGTAATGGGTTGATAGATAATCAAAAAATGAGAATTGAATATTTAGCCAGTGATTTATCAGAAGAAAAGATGAAGAAAAAATTAATTCAAAGAAAAAACAAAGAACATAGAAATAGAGCCATTTTAGATGTATATGAATTATTAAATACTGTCTGGACAGAAAGTATGTTACAAATCTATAATAATTTGAGTGTCAAAACAGTACAGGATGAAATACAAAGAATGACACAAGTTACTATCTTAGCCAATCGAGAACTAATTAAAATAAGTCAAATGTACAATACACGGGTTTTTGTGTTTGCACATAATTTTTTGAGTTGCCTCGATTCCCCCAGAACATTCACTAACAAATATATCCAAGCGATAGAAGATGGGACTCGTACACATCAATATGTAAGAACAGAATTAAATTTTGGAAAAATACCTCCGTTATATAATGAATAAATATGTACAAAATCATAAAATATTTATAAAATTATAAATATTTTATTTATAATTAAAAATGGCGAAAAATAAATCGAATACATTATTATATGTAAGTATTATATGCGGAGCAATTGTGTTAATTGCTCTTCTCATTTTTGGATTTTCGACACAATGGACTTTTAAACCAAATTCAAATACATCAAGTAAAAAAGAAGGTAATATTGAAATAGGAGAATCATTACAATATGAAGATACTCCTCAATCTACATCAGACGATCCTATAATAGATGAAAAAGTAATTATTGAAGATGATGGAACGGTTGTTGTTTCCAAACCAGGTGGAACAACTATTAAAACAGATACGTATACTAGTCAACAAGGAGATGTAAAAGGTGAATACGCTACTAAAATGACAGAATGGCATAATGAAATTAGAGGGAAATGTAAAGAATTTGGTACGACTGGAAAATTGAAATGGAATGACAAATTAGCAAAACAAGCAACAGCATATGCAGTTAAGTTGGTTAATTTAAACTCACGTAAGTTAGATCATTATTTACATAATAATGAAATAAAAAGTTCATATGGTGCAGAAATACCATCTTCTGAAAATTTAGCTAGTTTTTCACCTGGTAATGGTAATATACAACAAAATCTACAAGGATTATTACAATCCGGAAAAATTGCAATTACTGGAACTTCAAGTGTCGGTGGATATAATGGAGGATGGGCTGGCGAAGGATTCAATGTAAATGGATCAAATCCACTTTTTTCACCAACATGTACAAAGGGTGGAAATAATCAATCTGGTCATTATACAGCTTTAAATTGGTCTGAATCTACAAAACTAGGTTGTGGTACTGCTATTACTTTAAAGTTAAAGGAAAGTCCATACACAGTTACTGTTTGTCATTATACAAATAAAAAAGGAAATGTTAACTTACAAACAAAAAATGCAAATGAACTAAAAAAAGTCGTTAAATGCACAAAACCATTATCTTTATCATCTAGAGATGGAAGACTTTTTGAATGCCCCGAAAAAAGATAAAAGTAAAAAACAAGTAGTTTGTATATTAGACGGAAATATAGTCGATGATAACAAATGTTATGGAACTAAACCAGAGTATAATAACAATGTAATACGTAATAATCTTATGTGATACAAGAAATAATTTTAAAAAAATATTTTATTTTTTATTTTTATAATAAAAAATGAGCACACAAGGAAAATATCTATTTCATGGACCTCGAACGACAGAATGCCAAATGTTTGGTAATCTTTCAAACCGTAGTAAATTTGATCAAGAATTCGTACCTTTTTACAACAAATTAGCAATTACTACCCCAACTATGCCATCTACTCAATGTGAGAAAAAAATGTTTACTAATTTTTATGGTACACCAACTAGTCTAAATATTCTCCCAGGAGGTAATTATTAAGTTAAATTTTATAAGATATTCTTATAAAATCTATTTAAATGTCATATTGACTCCTAATATTTTCAATGCTTTTTCTGCATCTCGTAACATAATATTTCGTGTTCCATGTTCTGCGTTTACTGATTTAATAACATCTACCACTTCTATCATTTTATTTGTTAGAATGTCATGGATGATTGGATATGCATCTGTTGATAACGTCTTAATGCCAGATCGTTTCGATAACTTATTTAATGACGTATTTTTAATGAAATGTTCACTCGATTTAATATTTTCTTCTTCTATATTTTCTTCCATTTTCTTTTTTCTTTTCTCTGTTATTTATTTAAATATTTTTGAAACTGTTGTAAATAAAATGAATTTTTGTATAGATACGATCCATCTGAAAACAATACGTTCATAATATCTTTTCGGATTGGTAATGTTATATCTTTTTCTGTATCAAATCCTATTTCCAATCCTTTATTTTCTAAATAGATATTTCGAATCCAATATACACAATTATCGTATAATTCTTTGATCTTTCTGTTTCTAATATTTCCAAAGTTTTGAAATGTTTTATAATTATTATACAACTTGAAAAGATTATCTCCAAATTTCATAGATGTCATACATTGTATAAAACGATTTTTACTCTGAGGTAATGTACATGTTTTAAACCCGTAAAAAATATTTCTAAACGAATCGTACCTTTCTTGATTGTTTTTAGCTAGAATGAAGTTAAATACTTGAGAATAATTATATTCACCAGAATAAGATATATAATCATTCGTCTTGATGTTCAAGGATTTCAACTCATCTGAAAAATATGTTTGTAAATATTCCCTGAAATGAAACAGTTTTTTATCTACCATTCCAGGCTTATCACCAAATATAACTTCATCGTATTTTTTTGCACGATCCGTAAATTTTTTTAGATCTATAAAATTTTCAATTCGATTTCCAGCAATATATTTCGAAATATATTTCTCATCAAAAAAATGGACTAATTTCATCAATTTACCAATTTGATCTTTTGGTAACCGTACCTTATTGGCAATAATATTTAATGACGATAATAGTAACGATATTATATCCTGTATTTCACATGAATGTCTAGTTAAGTAATAATTTTTATCTAAATATTTTCCACTCGATTTTCCATAATCAATAATGACAGGAAATACTTTGACACTTCCAATACTAACTGATTTACCTGACATATTGTAGTTTATTTTCGTTCTAGACTCTTGTTTGAGCATGACGTTCCATGGATATAAATCGTTATGATAAAAATCACACGTATTTCGGGCTGTTTCTAATGATAGACACAACTGGTATAAAATTCTTATGTATTCATCAAAACGAAAATGTTGTTCAAGCCATTCTTTCAAATTGATTCCCGGTATATTTTCAATCATTAATTTACCAGAATACGTTCCAAATGTATATACAAAGTTTGGTATTTCCAATCGAATATTATTCACACAAGCGATTCCCATAAAAATTTCATGTACGAATTCTTTAATATCCACTTTTATTTTTGATTTCTTCATAACTAACAAATCTCTTTTATTTAAAAAAGAATATGATATAATATCTACTCTTGAGGTAGAAGCGGCTTTTTTAGGAGAATGTAACCCAGACTTTTTTCGATTGACAATTTGATTTTGTAACATCATCTGAACACCTTTTAAAATTTCTTCTAGATAAAATGATGTTTGAACCATATTTCTATTAACAACTAAATCCTCTTTTTTATTTGTTTTCAAAAAATCAGAGAAAATATTTTTTAAAATTTGTTTTTGTCCTTCCAATTGACCATCCAATCGTAATCTGTCTGTGTAATATTCTGGTATAAAATCACGACCACTTCGTTTTAATTCTACTAATGTGTTTTGGAGATAATCCAAAATACTAGATTTACTTAAATATTTATGATAAAATTGCAATGCGTTTTGAGCTATTTCACTACACTCTTTATCGTGATCTAAACACCATTCAATCTTTTCCGTTAAATCACTTAAGTCTCTTTTAACTGGAACATAGTGAACATATTCTTTCAACCGTTTTCGATACCATAAGAAGTAATCAGAATCCACCAATAAAACTACAGAACCCATACTTAACTCCAAACTCAGGCGATAAGCCGAACTATGACCATCTATGTTTATAATATACTTATATTGAGACTGTTGTTCTGGAGATAATTTATTTACCAATTGGAGACTACCTTTATCAATTGTAGTTAACTTTCCATTGTAAAATCTAGGTCGAGCGTTCCATGATGTAATACCAGCATTTAATATCTTTCTACCGTTAAGGGTGGGTACAACTTCTTGAGATATATAGGAAACTTTTAATCTCATGTTACTATTTATATCTATTCCACAACCAGTACTAGCTCCACGAAAGACAGCCACGTTTTTTTTGTCATTCCATTTCGTATTGAATTTAAATCGATAATCCCGACATGCTTTTGGGAAAAATACTCCATCGGATATATTTCGAACACGATCCCAGTCTTCCCAAGTAGGAATAGGAATGTCACAAAAATCATTTCGTGAATTCATGGAAAGAATTGGGGCATATTTATCATATTGGTGAGAAACTAATTTATGTTTTTCCCCAAACACTCCAGAATATGCTTCGTAATTTTGTCGGTGCAATACAGGAAAATCGCGACGATTGACAAAAAAAGACATATCAGGTATTTCCCTGTTTTGACATAATTGGTCAAACATATTTTTCATTTGAACTGCACCAGAATCTCCTTCAGATAATGGGTATTCGTATCTGATTAAACAGTTATTACCATACCATGTTTTGGGATCGGTATTAACACGCTTTGGATCATATTTCCGGCCTTCGAATTGTTGTGATTTTTGAATTACTTTTTTGAATGTTTGAAATTTAGAGTCTATTTCAGTACGATTACCAAATTCATTAATGTAATTAGCTTTACTGAACGGTAGAAAAACAGCTAATTGATTGTCTTGAATTCGAATGTATATCCCTTTTTTGAATTTATTATATAGATAAGCAAAAGTATTGGATATACATTCTTCAGATAAATCTATAAATTTATTGCAAATGGAAAGTGGAATATTTTTCCATATATTTTCCTGGTTTTCTATATATTTGTTTAGATCTGAAAACGGGAAATAGGAATATTCCTGAAATTGTTGTACATCACCCGCAGTAAAATGAGTCTGAGTAAAATGACGATATCTTTGATTATTATTTATTCTGTTACGAGTATGTCTCTTACATTCTTCTTGATTTTGATAAAAATCTGGTTTTCTTTGCAAATGTTTTGTAGTACTCATGTTTTAATATTAAGTAATTTATTTTTTTAAAAATCATTTTTGTATAATATAATATAAAATGAAAACGTTTGTAATATTATCTATTATAACATTTGTATTGTCAATCATTTTATTTTTAATTCATGTGTTTACACATAAAAAAAAGAAAAAGGTAGATAGTGATAGTCAATGTACAGATACAGACACAACTGGTAAAAAAGGGGATGAATGTAAAATTTTTAAAGACAATGAATGTTTAATTGGAAAATGGTCTGACGATATTTCCAAAGGTGGTCAGTGCGATGTAAATAATACATCAAATCAATTTTTCTTTATATCCAGTATTATTTTATTTTTAACATCAGTAATATTTATTATTTTAGATTTTGTATTATAAATATTTAAATATTTATAAATACGACATCCGGGAATCGAACCCGGGGCAATTGCTTGGAAGGCAACTATGTTACCACTACACCAATATCGTTGGAGAGCCAAGAGGGATTTGAACCATCAATCTTCTGTTCCGTAGACAGACGCGTTAACCGTTGCGCTATTGGCTCATGAGCCCTTACTGGATTTGAACCCAGAACCCCCAGATTAGAAGTCTGGTGCGCTAACCAATTGCGCCATAAGGGCTTTCTTATATCATAAGAGTATATTTTTAAATAATAAAATTGAAATTTGTATTTTAATAATGTTATTATCAAAATGAATAAAGAATGTGTCCTATGTAATTTTTATACAGAAACAAATAAACCTTGTAAATACTATATAAATTTAATAGATTTAAGAGAAATGTGTGATGATGGTGTTTTAAAAGATGCGAAATGTTTTCAATTTTTATTTGGATTTCAAACCGGACCTTTTAAAAAGAATGAAAACATTTTTGACTTTAGTCAGTTTCATATCACTTATAATGAGTGGTCTAATTTACTAACTTTTTTAAAACAAGGTCAACCTTTTTTAGAAAAACTTGAACAAAATGATTTACACGATTTAACAGAGATATGTAACAAATTTGGCGGAATACCATTTTTTGATCGTTCTTTTTCTAATATTCTCTCATCATCTAAAAAAACTATAAATGTATTTAGACCACAAGATGATACTGGGAATTTATTTTTATGGAAAGCTGTAACCGACTCAAATTTAAACGCTTTTAATAATACACATCGATACTATAGTTATAGTGGTCATTATGATAACATTACTAATCTTACTCGCGTTTTTTATTATAAAAAGTCAAGAGAATAACATAATTATTTATGTATAGAAATCTATATATAAATGACAGTTGATCAAACATTTCAAAATGGTGTTATTTCTGGTTCAGTTTCTGGATTTGTACAAGTATTAACTGGGCATCCTTTAGATACGATTAAAGTTCACTTACAAACAACTGGAATATATAAAAAGGGGATAAAACATTTATATAGAGGTATGGGCTATCCTTTTGCTGCTACTATTCCAACAATTGCATTACAGTTTGGTATCGAAAATACTGTAAATAAGACAATAAAAATAGAAAACAATTTCACCAAAAGTTTTGTTTCAGGCGCCTGTACCGGATTTTTAATGTCACCTATTATGTCAATTGTTGAATTATACAAAATTAGAAGACAGACCTTCACAACATCTAAATTTCCATTATCACTTGGAATGGTTGCAACTTGTATGAGAGAAATACCAAATGTTTCATTGTATTTTGGTATATACAATTATGCTTCTTATAAGCTAGACGATATTGATTACTTTCCACGATCTTTTATATCAGGTGGAATAGCAGGTGGATCTAGTTGGTTTTTCTTCTATCCATTTGATGTTATTAAATCAAGAATACAACAAGGAGAATGCAATAGTATACGTGAAGCATTTTTGAAAGGACAATTATGGAAAGGTGTAGGGATATGTACACTGCGTGGAATTATTGTAAATGCATTCGGTTTCTTAGCACTAGAAACATCTAAAATATATATAAATTAAAAATAAAAAATAAATAAATTAATAAATAAATGAGTAAACGAAAAAATAAAAAATCTAAAAACACAATGTTAATTGTATTTTTAGTAATAACTTTTATTATAGCAATTGCTTTATTGTTATATTTCTTTTTATGGAAAGAAAATTATGGAGAAATTCGTGAAAACATGACTGAAGGAGGTCAAGGGAAGGGGTACGAACAACAATGTAATACTGATAAAAAGTGCAAAGGAAATCTTACTTGTACTGGTATTAAACAAGGAAAAGGAACATGCAAATGCAAACCTGGTAACATACACTTCTCAGAACTTACCGAAGAACAAAAACCATTTTTTAAAGGGGATGTTTGTATTCCAAAAAATGCTTTAGAGGATTTAGGTGAACAGGGCGGATGTGAAGAAATTTTTAAAGGAACTTGGGATGGCTCGAAATGTTTACCGCCTGGTACTAAAATAGCGTCAGAACAAGAGAAACAAATATCACCTAGTGATGATATATCAAACACTATTAACCAAATGAAAACAAAAAATGATGATATCCACAGATTAAAATTTTATGATTATTTTTCATTAGAAGACAGATCATATGAAAATGGTGGAAAAGTTAAAATGGAAAAGGACTCCGATGGAGATTGGTTGATAAATTTTGGTGGAAGAAATCAATGGAAAGATTGGTTTTTTAGAAAAGACAAAACATATGGAGATGGTTGGTTTTTAAAACGAAGTTCATATAAACATCTAAAAATATATCAAAACCCCGATTCTACATTTCGAATAGATTATTACTTTGGTCCTAACAAACAAGGATCTATGACCACGAATTTAGAAACACAACAACCAGTTATTGAATGTACAATGGAATGTCTTAAAAAAAATAAAATATGCCCCGCTATCCAGTCAAATGGATTAAAAATGGTACGAAAGTGTTGTAAAGATACAGAAGATCCACCTAATTATGTGAGACAATATCTAGACGAGTGGTGTGAAAAATAAGATAAAATGTTTTTTTTCATTTATACTTAAAAAAGAATATTTTTAGCTTTGATCTTTTATTGAAAATTGTGAAGAAAAACTCTAAGTTGTATATAAAAAAATGTATTTAAAAATTAATAATATTTAATTATTAATTTTTATTTTTACCATGCGGTTTGTGATAAATTGCATTTCACCCCATCGTCTCCGAAATAACAACTCATTTCTGGTTCTTCATTTGGTGTGGAAATGTTTTTAGGATAATTTTCTGGAACGTCTCCGATAATCATTTTATCTCCCAACGTATTCCAATTGCATTTCTTTCCGGCTAACAATCCGTCGCATGTACAATCGGAAAACGATATGTCTTCACATTCCCCGACAGTTGAAATACCATAACAGGAACCGTATTCTGTCATACAATCTCTGATTTTTAAATGATCAACTTTTACTTGTTCACACCCAGAAACGGCAACACATCGAATCTTATCTCCTTGGTATTTCACGAAATGCAATCCCCCATTTAATCCACCAGGTTTGTTCACAACGTCATAATCAAGATTTCGGTCAGCATTTTCATCACCGTATTTCCCACAGTTTCGTACATGTTTAATTGAAACATGTGAAATTCGACAATCTTTAACAGCCGACAAGAAAAAAGATATGTTTCCTTTCATATAATGAGACATCGAATCCCGTAAATTTGAAAATGGATATTGTGGTAAATCAGATTTTCCTTCGACCCATTCCACCATATCTCCTGGTATGTTTAGACTCCCACTATGTCTAAGATCTGATTTGTATTTTCCTAAAATAAACCAGGCGTTTCCTAATACATTCGGGGAATATTTTCCATTGTCAATTAATTCTAAAATACGAATAACATCCCCAACAGGTCCTTTTTGTACATTGCTTCCTTTGGAATCAATTGAAATACCGATCACTTCTTTTGGGCACGCAAATAGATTGGAAATGGAGATATCATGTAAGACCATATTTTCGTTTCCAATAGCCCCCTTTCTATTTAATCGAAAATTTTCAACAGCAACCCCCAATGGATTTAGTAAGATACCGTAGACAGCACCATCAGGGAGTTTGGTCGGATTATCGAAAAACCCAGTTACTTCTTGATTATTTTTAAATGGGAGATAGACATGGTTGATCATTTCTGTCTCTAATGCGGTGATTACATCTCCAACGCTTACGGGTGTCCCATTAACATTCAACACAGCGTCTTTGTTTTTTGTTTGGAGAGAATAAAGGAACGGTCGAATAAACATAGCATGGGAATAACTGGCCAATACTGGCACATCATGATTGTTTTGAGAAATGGAAATATTTCGGAAAATCATATTTTTACCACCGTTCAGCGCAATTCCAGCGATTTCGGTGTGAGAAATAGAAATATTTTCTAAAATAACCGATTCCATTCCATTGCCGTGAATACCATGATGAGAAGAACGACCAATAAATCCATTCTTAATGTGTACTCGTTTAGGAGCGATCAAATTACCAAAATCACCAGGACCTTGACCAAAAATGAAGGGAGTGTTGGCTAATTCGATACAAGCGAAGAAACGTTGTTGGAGGTAGTGCATTGGGTGTTGGGATAATGTAAACCCGTTTAAATCGATGACAACATCATTAGCTTCTACGGTGATGGCGGCAAAAAATCCAAGATGGTATGGATGGAACGGGTATTTACCAGATGCTAATTGTTCCGGGGTGGGTTGAAAGTTGTGTAATACATTTTTTCCGTTAGGGGAAGTATTTTGTGAAATGTTGGCATTGGGGGCAAACGAAATATTTTCAGTAAGTAAGTAATAACCAGGCTTGGTGATTCTGTAGGTACCGTATTTAAAGTCATTTTGAGATAATTCGGTAACTTTGGGAGAGTAATTCTCAAAAAATTTCAAGAGATCCATTTGAGATTTTTTGTATAAGTTATAGTAATTATTAACAAAACCGTATTCAATAAATTTATTGGTTGTTTTGGTGATTTCAAAACTAGTTGGCATTTTTATTATATTTAGAAAAAAATATATCTAATAAATAAATGAACATTGATTGTAATTACGATGATGAAAAATGTAACATATTAGACTTAGAATGTTGTGATAACGACATTGTATATAAAATTCAAAGAAATAAAGAAACTGTGAATTATATTGAAAACATTATTATTGATTTAAATGAGGTGGATGAAATTACTATTTCGGGATTAACTTCAGGAGATAAAATTATTTTTCTAAACGGTAAATCTGGTGTTGGAAGCAACGTTATCGTTTTTGGAAAAACATTTACGTTGAATTCAAACTATAACGGCATTTCCGTATATTACGAAAACAATTTGATATTTTTATAAAAAGTTATAAATAGTATTTATAACTTTTAAAATAATGGTTAAGACCGATTATCCCCCGACTGAGTTAGAAAGAGTTTTATTTGTATAAATCTTCTGGAAACTTTTCGTTTAGTATATTTTCTTTTTGTTTTTCTAGAACATACTTTTTAATAGTTTGGCATTTTTTTTTACAATCAATTTCAGGTGTCTCAGATTTAGATTTAGACACACATTCGGATACACATTTGATATAATGTTCAATCATTGGAATTTCAGACATTTTTATTTATTTTCTTTGTTTATAAATAAATGAAAAATGAAATTATTACAGAAATAATTATATTATTTATCCTATTTATTCCAATTTTAATTAAATTATTCGCTTATGGTACTGTTCACGGGAAATGTGCCAAAGACAAAACGAGACTACCTGGTACAGGTACTTTGAAGGCTTTCACTCATGTATGTCAAGGTTTTATCTTTGGAATTTGTTTTCGGCTAAGTAGTGTCCACCCAGCATTCTTAACAATATCTTATATTGCAGGAACTGTGTACCCAGTATATAATTTATCTAAACGGTTGATAAAAGCTAGACAAAATTTTAGAGATTCATCTTTTTTTCTCAATTTGTCCGATTATATTGTTGGGTTGACACTTTCACTGATTGGAATCGAAACGTATAATGCAATAACTGGTAAGTTAAAAGATGTTAAAATAGATACAAATTCAATATATTATTTTGTAACGTTGTACACAACGTTAACTATTATATCATTAATTTTTACATTTCAAGATCCAACAAAGTGTTCGATTCAAAAATAAGACTCTAAATATTTCTCTTGAGAATATTCATTTTGATAATGATTCACACCTGAATTCCACACGGATGCGTAATTTCCATTTCCTCCAGTAATCCAAAATTCAGGACTATTATAATCTGTTGTATTAACATATTTTTTTTTATATTTAGGATTATTCCACCAATTATGTAAATATTTTGTGTCTAGTGTTCGAATATATTTCGATTTACTCCACCAAAAATTACCAGAAAAATGTATAGGATGTTCTGAATTGTCTTCTAAATTGACCCCAACTACATCATTATATTTTAATAGTTTCAACATATTTCGAAATTGATATACATTAAAATATGTCATGTATTCTACCCAATCATTTATTTTCTTATTCTTACCATTATATTTAATACCTTTGGTATGTAAATATAATACATAAAAATTATCTCTTTGACTATGTTCATGTAATAATTGTAATATTTTTCTTTCATAAAAAGATGTATCGTCCGATTGAAATATGACACTAATTTTTGGATATTTATGAATAAGATCTGAAATGTCACCTTTTCCTAATACTACGCATCTCACTTCAGAAATGGAAGAATACAACCCTGAAACTACCATTTTTTCTAGAAAAGTGCATACAATCTTTTTCCAGTTATTGTAACAACATATATGAAGATATACGTATTTCTTTATTTCCATTTTATATTAATATGATTATATTTTAAATATAAATGACTATACATTTATATTTACTTTAAAAATATATATTTTCCAGTGTCACCACTATAATTATCTACTACATTTAAGCTTGTAGGAACTCCGTAAAAATTTCTTAACTGTTCTGGATTATCTGGTGGGAACGTTGGTGTATCTAATGCTAATGGATTATAAAATTTAAGATATGCTTGGTCGAATTTTGAACGATCGGTCGGTATCTTCTCGCTGTTACACATTTGTTTTAATTCACCAGTATGGGAATATTTGGTTTTATGCATTTATTAAAAGAAAAAGAAAAATAAATAATAAATAAATAAATGAATCATTATTTATTATTTGGAATTGGTATATCAAGTTTAATCATATTAAATTATATTGAAGATATTTCTACTTACTTCGAAATGGAATATTTAAAAATGAAAAGTCAACGACAAGCACATGAAATAACAACTGAATTTTTTGCAAATTTACGACATCGGCATCCGGGCATCACACTAGATGAAGCTATTTTACGATTTGAAAATTGCGAAGAGTTCGATAATTTAGAAGACTTTGCAACATCAAAAAATAGAACAGGGAACAGTTATCGAGAAGCGTATTCTGACATGTTTCGAGAATCTGCTTTTCTTCTTGTGTAAACAATATTGTTAACATTTATTATATGTTCTCTTAATTCAGATAAATTCGACAATTGGATGATTTTTGACCTTTTACTATTTTTCTCCTTTTGTTTTGTTCGGATTTTTTAACATTACATGAGAGATGAAACAACAACGATTTAGAATTGTCCCTTTCTTGGAAATCTTTAAGGAAAGATAAGTCTTTGGATACACTTAAATACAATTTAGTTAGATTGTCACCAGACATACTGTTTTTGTTGTAAAATAATTTTTTAAAAAGTTCAATTGTGTTTGAATATTCATTTATTTTGGTAGGGCATTT
>Ga0307488_10001446_pt1 | contig 19803 bp, 17 predicted proteins | sample SB02metaG_FD_202248 | JGI IMG/M metagenome (GOLD analysis project Ga0307488, IMG submission 202248) | Sea-ice brine microbial communities from Beaufort Sea near Barrow, Alaska, United States - SB 0.2 | ecosystem: Environmental > Aquatic > Marine > Coastal | place: USA: Alaska | collected... | reverse complement strand
AATTAAAACCTGTTATCCCAACAGATAACCTTGAGCCTGTCATCCCAACAGAGCACCCCAAGCCTGCCATTCCCCCAAACCTTCCATTCCGGCATAGCGGCCCAAGTCTGTCATCCCGGCATAGCGCAGCGACGAGGGATCTCTTTGTCGGGCGTGGGCAAAACCATGCAGCCCCTCTGCGATCGGTCCCATAGGTGTGTGATTTACAGCGTTCGCACAACTCGCTTTCGCTCAAACAAGTGCTCTCTCAATCTGAAAATCACAAACCCATAAGCGGGCCCTGATTGATCGCAAAGGACCTGCATGGCTTCGCTGAGAGTTTGGATGTGCTGTCCCTAATTAAAACCTGTTATACCAACAGATAACCTTGAGCCTGTCAGCCCAACAGAGCAACCTGAACCTGTCATCCCGAAAGAACGCAGTGACGAGGGATTTCGAGATATCTCACATGCGTTCGATATGACAGGCTGAGGGTTCGGAGTGACAGGTTGAGGGTTCGGAGTGACAGGTTGAGAGTCCGGAGTAGCAGGCTGTGGGTTTGCAATGATAGGTTGAGGTTTCCAAATGACAGCCCTCAGTCTGGCATCCTGAGCGAAGCCGAAGGATCTCAAACTTATCGCTAAACTTATCACTATCAAGGTCCCGCCAAACAGGGCAAAATACTCGTCAAACTAGCAAGGAACTTCTATGCGAATAATTATTGGTATGTCCGGCTCGAGTGGTGTTATTTATGGCATTCGCATGCTGCAGATGCTCGCCGATAAGCCTGAGATCGAAACCCATCTGGTGATGAGCCAAGCGGCGCGCATGAATATAGGTATAGAAACCGATTGGGCTGTGGACGATGTTGAGGCCCTGGCCGATGAGGTGCATAACAATAAAAACATTGGTGCGACCATTGCCAGTGGCTCGTTTAAAACCGCGGGCATGATCGTGGTTCCCTGTTCCATGAAAACCCTCTCAGGAATTGTTAATTCCTATGCCGATAATCTACTGATTCGCGCTGCCGATGTGATTCTCAAAGAGCGCCGCAGGCTGGTTATTGTGCCCCGTGAGTCGCCCTTGCACACTGGTCACTGCGAGCTGATGTTTAAGGCCAGCCAGTACGGAGCGATTATCTGTCCGCCGTCACCGGCGTTTTATACTAACCCGCAAAGCGTGGACGATATTATCAATCACTCTGTGGCGCGAGTATTGGATCTATTTGATATTGAAACTGCCAGCCTGAAGCGCTGGCAAGGGCAGGGCAGTTAATGGCGGCTGATACGTCCCCATTAAAGGCGTTTTTACGGGCAGAATCCGTGCTGACTCTATCGATCAATGATGATCAAGGGCCCTGGACTGCACCTGTGCTCTATGTGGCGGACGAGGATTTAAATCTCTACTTTCTCTCCTCTTCCTCGACCCGGCATATTGCCAGCTTACCTGAGGATGGTCGCATTGCTGCATCGATCTACAGCGACTACAAAGGCGATTGGTTGGGGATCTGCGGTGTGCAGATGGAGGCCGACATCAACCAGGTTGACGAAGCCAACAGAGCCGCCGCGGCGGCAGGTTATTTTCAGCGTTTCCCTGAAGTGAAAGCGCTGATCGACAATCCGGCTAACGAACAGGAAAAGCGTATTGGAGCGGCCTTTGCAAAGAGTCACTTTTTTCGCCTGACGCCGACCTTTTTACGCTTTATTAACAATGCCGATGGCTTTTCATCCCGCAATGAGTGGCGCTTCTAAGCCGCTCTATTGATCGCTTAGTCCCTTAGCTCCTTAGTCTCTCAGTCCCTTAGTCCTCTAGGTTAAACAACTTCGTATTGCCGCCGCGAGCAACCAAATTCTCCGTGCGCGTGCGCTCACTTAAAAACCACAGCAGCCAGTGGTAGCTGTAATCTTGGTCCCGCTGGGGCCATTCTATCAATGGAATAATACTCCCGGTGCGCTTTGCCATAGCTTGCCGTAGAGCTGAGCTATCAGTATTCAGGCTATTGGTCACTATGCCCTCGACCAAGTTATCCAGTACCAGACCGGTTAGGTTGTCGAGAGCCGTAAATTGCAGCAGGTTTTGCGCCAACCCGGCTTTCTCATATTGATTTTGCAGGCTGAGTAATTCTTCCTGATGACAGCCGTCAGCGGAGACAATTACCGGGCAGCCGCAGAGCAGGGCGCTGGCAATTTGTTTCTCTGCATGGGCAAATTTATCTTGGGGAGTAATAACAACTACCATCACACCACGGCCTTGTAGCGACAGTCGATTGTCTTCTCCTGTGGGTCCCGGCAGTTCTATAGGGGTGGCCAAGGTTTTTCTGGCAACTGCGTCAATCTGTTGCAGCCAGGAAGGGTCTTTGGCGGCCTGCTGTAGAACAATCAGTCGTGAGTCGATTGAAGTGGCCTGCCAGTTTTTCAGTACCTTTTGGGCGTCTGATACCAAGGCTCCATGATCTGTTTTAGAGTGATTTATAACCACGTCAAATGATCGCTCTGCAGTCTCTGGAATATCTGCTTGAGAGAAGCGCAGCATGTAGTTGGGGCCTCCGGCTTTTGGACCTGTGCCGGATAGTCCGCGACCACCGAATGGGTTAACCCCAACCACCGCGCCAACCATATTGCGATTGATATAGGTATTGCCAGCAATGGTGTTGCTAAAGACCTTCTGTGCAAAGGCCTGAATGCGACTGTGAACGCCGAGGGTGAGACCGAAGCCAGTGTTGTTGATCTGTTCAATGACTTTGCCGAGCTGATCCGAGTCAAAGCGAACCACATGGAGAATAGGTCCGAAGACTTCGTCTGTCAGCCGGTCGAGGGAATCAATTTCAAAGGCATGGGGTGCAATGAAGCTGCCATTATCACAGCTGCTGTCGAGCTCAACACTGGCAATCAGTTTAGCTTCTCGGTGCATGCGGTCTATATGCGCCTGGAGCTCTTTTTGCGCTCCGGAATCGATCACTGGGCCGAGGTCGCTGCTGAGTAGACGCGGGTCGCCGGCCTTCAGTGACGCCATGGCACCTTTGAGCATATGCAGCAGATTGTCGGCTATATCAGATTGAACAAATAGTACACGGAGAGCTGAGCAGCGCTGCCCGGCACTCTGGAAGGCCGACATAATTACGTCATCCACTACCTGTTCGGGCAGGGCGCTGGAGTCCACTACCATGCAGTTTTGGCCGCCAGTTTCAGCAATAAACGGAATCGGTGGGCCGGTACGCAGGGCTAACTGCTGATTAATATGTTGCGCGGTGCCAGTGGAGCCAGTGAAAGAAATGCCATTAATACGGCTGTCGGTTAGCACTAGGTTGCCGATCTGCGCGCCACCGCCGAGGAGCAAATGCAGGGCTTCGCCTGGCACGCCGGCCTCGTGGAAAAGGCGCACAGCGATGGCGGCAATGGCCGGCGTCTGTGCTGCGGGTTTGGCCAGTACTGTGTTGCCCGCTGCCAGTGCTGCGGCAATTTGGCCGACAGTAATGGCAAAGGGAAAGTTCCATGGACTGATGCAGAAGAATACGCCGCGCCCAGTTAAGCCTTGGAATGATTTGGCTTGCACTGCGTAGTAACGACAGAAGTCGATGGCTTCACGAACTTCAGAGATACCATCGTTAACGGTGCGTCCGGCTTCAAGGCTGATAACGCCAATAAGCTCGCCAAAATCTCTTTCCATGAGGTCTGCGGCTTTCTCGAGAATCGTCGCTCGTGCGCCATAACCTAGGCCATTCCATGCCGGGTAGGCTTGATGGGCAGACTCTAGGGCAGTGAGTATATCCCCATCACTGACACGGGCGCTGTGGCCAATCAGCTGAGTCTGATCGCTTGGGCTATAGCAGGGCTCCAGTGGCTTGTCTAAAGCGACGCCAGCAATAATTGGCTGGGATAGCAGTTGCGGGGTTTTCGCGACCTTGTCTAATAGCAGCTCTGCTTCCAGCACTGAATCCAGATCTATGCCATGGGCATTTTTGCGATCTTCGCCCACTGCGCTAAACATTTCTGGGGGAACAGGAATGCCTTTGTGCTGATAGGGGAAGCAGCTATTGACCTGCTTGCGGTTATCGTCGAGTAGCTCTTCTACTGGGGTCTGTTCATCGAGGAAGCGATTGACAAATGAGCTGTTGGCGCCGTTTTCCAACAGGCGTCGCACCAGGTACGGAAGTAGGTCGCTGTGATTGCCTATGGGGGCGTAGACCCGCACTGGAATTATTTTGCCTGTGGCTTTTTTTGCGTTACAGAGTCGTAGGTTGTCATAGAGAATGTGGCCCATGCCATGAAGGCGCTGAAACTCAAAATCACGGTCGCCGGCAATATTCAGAATCATGGTTGCGGTGTAGGCATTGTGGGTGGCGAATTGCGGAAAAACCGCATCCTGAGCGTCGAGCAAAATACCGGCACAGTGCTGGTAGCAGAGATCGGTATTGGCTTTGCGGGTAAACACTGGATAGCTGGCAAGACCCAGTTCTTGGGCATGCTTGATCTCGGCATCCCAGTAGGCACCCTTAACTAGGCGTACATTCAGACGGCGATTAGTCTCACGGGCTAGGCCAATTAGCCACTTGGCGGTGTCCGGTCCGCGCTTCTGGTAGGCCTGCAGTACAAAACCGAGTCCCTGCCAGCCATCGAGATCCTTGTCTTTGGCCAGGGCTTCAAAGATGTCCATGGAGATGTCGAGTCTGTAGGCTTCTTCAGCATCTATGGAGAGACCTATATTGTATTTGGCGGCTTGGACACAGAGCTGCTTAATGCGTGGCAGCAATTCAGTCATCACTAGATCGTACTGGGCAAAATAGTAACGTGGGTGAATTGCCGAGAGTTTTACCGAGATACCATTGGCGCTGTTTACATCAGTGGCTTCACCGCGTTCAGGGCTGCTTTCACTTTTACCAATATTATCAATGGCACTGGCATAGGCGATTAAATAGTTCTGGGCATCGGCATCGGTGCGTGCGCCTTCGCCGAGCATATCAAAAGAAAATCGAGTGTTATTGTCATTTTGTTTGGCGCCGCGCTTGAGGCCTTCTTCAATATTGCGGCCGAGTACATACTGACCGCCCATCATTTTCATCGCCTGCATCACTGCGGCGCGAATAACCGGTTCGCCAGCAGTGGCGGTGAGTCGCCTGACCCAGTTGTCCGTGTTGTCGGTTATCTCGGCATCCAGACTCACCAGCTGGCCGGTGAGCATCAGGCCCCAGGTTGAAGCATTCACAAATAGGGACTTGGACTTATTGCGATGGCTGTTCCAGTTTCCCGCTTTAATTTTTTCTGCGATCAAGCGATCCGCGGTTAAAGCATCGGGCACCCGCAATAGTGCTTCGGCCAGGCACATGAGAGCCACGCCTTCTGCATTGGAGAGGCCAAACTCAAGTAAAAAGGCATCCAATATACCGCTGCTGGTTTTGTCTGCGCGACACTGAGTGACCAGATCCCGAGACTCCTGCAAAATCCTCTCCCGAGTTGCCCCAGAGAGTGGATTACTGTGCAAAAGCTGAGTCACAGCCTGGTGCTCTTCTTGGTGTGTTGCTTGACGTATTTTATTGCGCAGCGCAGTCTGATTCATGGGTGTTCACTCGCGTTTAGGTGCTGTTGAATATGTGGCATTCTTGCCTAAATGTCGCAGTATATGTCTCCAAAATTCGAGTTTATCCAGTTAAATAAACTGCTGATTTAACTTTTATGAACTATTATGCTATTTTAGGTTTTTGTTTATGGAGTGTCGAATAGAATGCCAAGTGGAGTACTAAAAATCAAAACAGTGACTGATCTGGACCGTACCGACCGGCGGATTCTCAATATATTGCAGCGCCAGGGCCGCATCGCCAATGTGGAGCTGGCAAAGCAGGTGAACCTGACCCCGACACCCTGTCTTGAGCGAGTTAAACGATTGGAAAAAGAGGGTTTTATCACCCGATATGTGGCACTACTGGATCCGGTGAAAGCCAATGCCTCGCTCTCAGCCTATATTGAAGTGCAGTTAGACAGCACAACCACCGAAGCCATTACGCTGTTCGATCAGCAGATGTTGCTATTGGATGAGGTGGTGGAATGTCAACTGGTGGCTGGGGGATTCGATTATTTGATCAAGATACGTGTGGAGGATATGCAGCATTACCAGCGTTTTCTCGGCGGCAAGCTATCTGGGATTAAGGGGATTAGTCAGACTCACACCTATGTGGTGATTCATGATGTGAAATCGGAAACGGCGATTAAGATTAATCCCTAAGGCTGATCTGGTTTTACAAATAACGCGCCTGGCTCTCTATAGCAAGAGGCCCCTGCGCTTTATAAATAAACGCGGGGGACTCGCCCCGGCATCCGTGTGAGCAACTCATAACCGATGGTGTCGCAGTAGTTGGCGACTTCATTGACAGGCAACTCAGGTCCCCAGAGCACTGCCTTATCACCAATTGCAACTCCATCTAATTCAGTAACATCAACCGTAATCATATCCATAGAGACACGTCCCACTAGCGGGCAGCGAACACCATTAATCAGCACTGGCGTGCCATTAGCGGCATTGCGCGGATAGCCGTCGCCATAGCCAACGGTAATGGTGGCAATGGTGGAGTCTCGCTCAGCAGTCCAGTTAGCGGTATAACCCACGGACTCGCCAGCAGCGATTGTGCGTAGGGAGATCACTGCGGATTCAAATGACATTACTGGCTTCAGCTGGTCGGCATTTTCCTGGGGTACTGCAAAGGGAGAGTTGCCATAGAGCATATAGCCGGGGCGCTGCCATTCACGCTGGGCTTTGGGCCAGGCCAAAATAGCCGCTGAATTGGCTAGGCTTTGCAATGCAGTCACTGGCGCGCAGGCTTTAAATGAATCGATTTGCCTAAACGTGGCTTGACTGTTCAAATCATCGGCACAGGCAAAGTGCGAGGTAATCACGATCGGCTGCCTAATATTGCGGCTGCTATTGAGATTGCTGTAGACCTCGGCAATATCTCCGGGCTGAAAACCCAAACGGTGCATGCCGGTGTCGACGCCGAGCCAGACAGTGAGGGGTGCAGGCAGATCGGCATTAATAACCGCTTCTTTTTGTTGATGATTCTCAACCATCACCCAGAAGCCTTTGGTGGCCGCTAACTTGAGTTCAGTGGTATCAAAGACGCCTTCCAGCAGCAGTATAGGCTGCTTAATACCCGCATCCCGCAGTTCCAGTGCCTCTTCAATACAGGCAACACCAAAGGCCGGGGCAATATCGCTGAGGGCCTGAGAGACTTTCACTGCGCCATGGCCGTAGGCATTGGCCTTGACCATGGGGATGGTCTTTGACTCGGGAGCCAATGATTGCGCCAGCTGAAAGTTGTGGCGCAGTGCCTCAAGATCGATAACTGCTCTGGTGGGTCTGGACATGCTGTTACCTAATAATCAAATTTTGCGGCTGAGTAGAGGGTCTGAGCAGCTAACCAGATATCGCCAATGGTGCCATCGCCAACTGGCTTGCCGTCGATCTCTGTGATCGGTGCGATTTCTTTCGAGGAACTGGTTATCCAGACTTCATCGGCAGCGGCCACTTCGTCCATGGTCACGATGCGCTCTTCTACGGCAATCTGGCCATCGTTGCGCAGCACATCGAGAATGATCTGGCGGGTGATGCCAGGGAGTTTTTGGTTATCTAAAAGTGGCGTAATTACCGTGCCATTTTTAACAATAAAGACATTGCAAGCACTGGCTTCGGTGAGCTGATTGTCGGCGTTAAACAGCAGTGTTTCATCGCTGCCCTGTTCGTAGCCATGCTGAAAGTGCAGCACATTGCCGAGCAGTGCAGTGGATTTAATCTGACAGCGCTCCCAGCGCAGATCGCGACTTGTGGAGGCTTTTTTGGCTTTAACAAGAGTCTTATCCGCTATGGGGGCAGGGGCTATCTCAAAGGTGAAGGCAAAAACCGTTGGCGCAACATTTTCTGGGAAAGCGTGAAAGCGTTTGGTATCTGTACCCCGGGTGACATGGAGGTAGATACCCAAATTGCCGGCATCGTTTTCGGCAATTAAGCGATTACAGAGTTCCGCCCAGTCATGGGTAGACCAGTTGAGCTCAATGCCCACTGCCGCCAGACCGCTTTTCATGCGCGCGATATGGGGGGCAAAACCGACCATTTTTCCCGCGTAAGAAGGCACCACTTCATAGATGCCGTCACCGAACAAAAATCCGCGATCCAGGGGGGATATTTTGGCCTGTTCTATGGGCATATATTCGCCATCTAGAAACGCAATACTCATATTGATACCTTGCTGGGCTGGGGCTATTTATTGCTCTGGTTTATTGCTCTGGTTTAGCGCTTTTCTGACGAGCTTTTATTAAACCGCGATTAGGCGAAAAATGGTATCAGCGAGGCGGATTGCACGCAAAGAAAATTGATTGGTATAACAATCTTATTTTCTATTAATACGGTGCTTTATCGGGCTGATTCTGTGATTGCCGAGAGAATCTACTGTGATCAATAAAATCCACCTAATTTTCTCAGGTCTTTAATCAGTTTCTCGCTAATATCTGCGCTTAAACCGTCCTCGGTTAGGCTGTTTTCTCTGGTCACGCCATCGACACTGCCACGCTCCGAAAGATATTGCAGTGTGGCCAAATTATCCCAGCCCAGCAGCATATCTTGTTGCCTTAATACTGACAGCATGGCGATCAAACCATGGGCTGCCCAGTTGGACACGTCGGCAATAAGCAGTTCATCACAGCGGGTTGCCGAGGGAATAATGCTCAGCTGTTCAAGGGTCGCCGCAACGTTGCCCATACCGATTTCATTGCCGCCGTCGCCAATGCCGATGGTGGGGCAACTGGCGGTACTTAAAAAGTAATCGAAGCTAGCGCAGGCCTGGCTAATATCTTCGCCGCGCATATTGTAGTACTTGCCATCTGCTGCCATGCCTGGACGTTCAATGGATATAACCAGTGAGGGCTGATAGCGCTGCAGGGCTTTTTCGGCTTCGACCTTACTGACAGAGGGTTCGCCGACGGTAATTTTGTGTACCCGAAAGTCATTGGCGATGGCGTCGGCCAATGGTGCGCCACAGACCAGCACAGGTTTGGCACCTAGGGTTTCTAACGTTCTGTAGAGGGCTATAGCCCCAACTGGACCATCGGTTTCATAGGTGCCCGCCACGGGAAAGCCGGTGCCGATGAGTACTGTGCCTTTAGCGCTTTGCAGTAGTTGCGCAGCGCGTAAATAGTAACCGGGCACCAGAGCAGTCTGCAGTGTTTGCATGCCCCGGGGATTGCGCGCCACTAAAAGGTTTTCAATTTCAACGCTGAGGCTTAAGTTATTCATGCTCGTCGAGCCTTTCCAAAACACTATTGGTAAAACGCTGCTGATCGAGGAGCAATAAATTGTGTGCCTGCTCTATGCTGATAGCTTCAAAGCGCAATCTGCCGCCGGGCAGCAGTTGCGCCAGCTTGCCAATATCCAGAGAGAGGACTGAGCCAAGTTTGGGATAGCCGCCGATGGTTTGGCGATCATTGAGTAGGACTATGGGTTGACCATCTGCTGGTACCTGAATAGCCCCAAGGCAAATACCTTCAGAGAGAATACCGTCCACTGTCGGTTTAATGGCTGGGCCCTTAAGTCTAAAACCCATGCGGTCGCTGCTTTCGGTAACCAAATATTCAGAGCTGAAAAAACGCTGTTTGTTAATATTACTAAAGGCCTGTTGCTGGTAACCCAGTACCACGCGCAAGAGGGCGCTGTTAGTGCTGTAGTCTGGACGGTGGCTGTCGGGCACCCGCAGCTGCGATACAGAGAGGCTTTCTGGGCAGGGTATGAAGTCCCCAGTTTGCAGTGCCGTGCCATCGCGATGCAATCCGCCTAAGGCTTCTCTGGGCACTGTGGCGGCACTATTGAATATGGGTTCAATGGTAAAGCCACCTGCCACGGCCAAGTAGCCACGACTGCCTGATGAGGCAAATCCCAGTTCGATGCGATCGCCGACTTTCACATGATGGCTCTGCCATAGGGCTCGGGATTGTTTGTTAATGCTTAATGGAATATTTGCGCCAGTGACGGCAATGGTCGTATTAACCTTGGATTCTAAAACCAAACCGCCGACGGTGATTTCGATGGCGGCAGCGGTTTGCTGATCACCGCAGAGACGATTAGCCCAGCGAAAGGCTTCTCTATCCAAGGGGCCGCCAGTGGTGAGGCCAATACCGTGCTGGCCAAAGCGTCCTGCGTCTTCAATCAAGCTAAATATGCCTGGCTGAATCACCTTAAACCCGCTGTTAATACTCATAAGAGGCCGCCCATACCCAGATAGGTTTCTCTGTCTATGGCGTTGAAGCGCACCCGATCGCCGACTTGAACTGGCATGCTCGGCTCAGCACTGGGGTCGAACATTAGCGCTGGGCAGAGGCCAATCAGATTCCAGCCACCTGGGGACTCTGCTGGATAGACTGCAGTTTGACGATCGGCAATGGCGACCGCGCCTCGGGGGACTTTTTGGCGCGGCGTGGCGAGCCTCGGTGCGGCTATGCGTGGGTCCAGTTCGCCCAGATAGGCAAAGCCCGGGGCAAAGCCTATGGCATAAACACGGTATTCAGATTGCTGGTGAATACGGATGACGTCTTCCATGGATAGGCCGGCATTATCCGCTAGGGATTGCAGGTCTGGTCCTGACTCGGTGCTGTAGTAAACCGGCAGTGTCACCAATGCTCCGGATTGGCTGACGTCTGTATCTATGGGGTCAGCCAGTGCACGGCGAATAGCGGCGCGCACTGCATGGTGATCGGTTTTAAAGGGGTCGTAAATCACTAGTAGTGAAGCGTAGGAAGGCACTAGGTCAATTAGCTGCGTGCCGAGACTGGTGCGCAGCTTTGCGGCGGTTGCGGCCACCTCTGAGGCAATGTCCTCGCTAATAATTTGAGTGCGCGCATCGCCAAAATAGACGATCAGGGAATTCTCTCCAGCGACGGAGATGTTTTGTAGTGCATTCATTAGGAATTAATTAACTGGCGGATTTCTTGGATGGCTTTGACACCTTCGGGGTTATCGCCATGGACGCAGAGAGAGTCCGCCTGGAGTTCAAGACGATGGCCACTGACTGTGGTGACAGAGCCTTCGGTTTTTAGCTGCTGAACCTGGGCGAGCATTTTTTCACGGCTGTGCACTGCACCTTCTTTGGCTCTGGAGAGCAGGGCGCCATTGTCGTCGTAGCAGCGGTCGGCAAAGGCTTCAAAGATGACGTCGATGCCAAACATCTTGGCTTCTTCGCGGTGGGTCTCGGCTTCTGGTGTTGCCTGAAGCATAAAGGCGAGTGGTAGGTGTGTTTCGGCTATGGCTGCCATGATCGCGCTACGGATATGACCATTGGCCATCATGTCGTTGTAGAGGGCACCGTGGGGTTTGACGTAGGTCACTGGCACGCCGAGGTTTTGTGCCATACCGGTGAGGGCGGCGATTTGGTATTGGACTATGGCGATGATTTCTATGGCTGGCAGTTTCATTGAGCGACGACCAAAACCGGCAAGGTCTGGGTAGCTAGGGTGTGCGCCGACAATGACATTGTTGCGTTTGGCGGAGAGCAATGTCTTTTTGATAACTACTGGATCGCCGGCATGGAAACCGCAGGCAATATTGGCTTGATCTATATGGGGCATGACCTGGTCGTCGAGGCCCATGGTCCAGGCACCGAAGCTTTCGCCGAGATCGCAATTTAATAGTAGTGGCATGTTGGTTTCCTAGGTGTTGCTGGTTTGTTGTTGGGCCGCTCTGTGTGAAACTGTTTGGTGCGTCGAAGTATTAAATTGCCTTCAGCATCGACTGCATGATTTGCCTTGTTGCCTACGCTGCGGAACTCGCTATCGCTCAAACAGGTCCTCGCGCTTTACGGCAACAAATCAAATCATAAGCGCAGCCTAATTGATGCTGAAGGCAATTCAATACTTCTTTTGAATTACTGGTGCCATCCTGTAAGCAGATCCCTCGTCGCTGCGCTCTGTCGGGATGACAAAAAAGTAGCGTCGGCATAATGCATAAACGCTGTCATCTCGAACGGATGGGAGAGATCTCGAGGCTCTCGTTAATACGTCTTTTGACTTAATAGTACTCTCTTTGTAAGCAGAGCCTTCGTCGCTGCGCTCTGTCGGGATGACAAAAAAGTAGCGTCGGCATAATACATAAACGCTGTCATCTCGAACGGATGGGAGAGATCTCGAGGCTCTCGTTAATACGTCTTTTGACTTAATAGTACTCTCTTTGTAAGCAGATCCTTCGTCGCTGCGCTCTGTCGGGATGACAAAAAAGTAGCGTCGGCATAATACTAAACTCTGTCATCTCGAACGAATGTGAGAGATCTCGAGGCTCTCGTTAATACGTCTTTTGACTTAATAGTACTCTCTCTGCAAGCAGATCCTTCGTCGCTGCGCTCTGTCGGGATGACAAAAAAGTAGCGTCGGCATAATGCATAAACTCTGTCATCTCGAACGAATGTGAGAGATCTCAATGCTCTCACTACCAGCGGATCTCTAACATGCCCTCCAGTTCACGAGCCTAATCAACCGCCACCGCAAGATCACTATTCTTCAAATCAGTCACCAGCATACAGCCGGGACTATGGGTTATACAAAAGGGCAACTTCGCCGCTTCCAAGGCCACCTGGGGCGTCACTCCACAGGCCCAAAATAGCGGCAGCTCGCCTTCTTTAATGGTCACCGCGTCACCAAAATCCGGGCGACTAATATCAGTAATCCCTATATCTTCTGGATTGGCATAATGTATCGGCTCTCCATGCACTGAGGGAAAACGCTTACAAATTTCAGCGGCGCGCAGTGCCTCTTCTGGCACAAAAGGTCTCATACTGACAACCATCTCACCGGCAAAGGGTCCAGCGGGGGTGCAGTCTATATTGGTTCTGTACATAGGAACATTGACCGCTTCACTGACATTGCGCACGTCTAGGCCATCGGCAATCAATGCTTCTTCAAACGAAAAGGAGCAGCCGAGTAAAAAGACTACTAGATCGTCCCGCCACAGGGGGGATATATCGTTCACTTGACTGACCACCTGGCCATGTTCAAAGACTTTATAACTTGGTATGTCAGTGCGAATATCTATGTCTTTGCCCAGTGCAGGCAGATTAAACACGCCGGGTTCTGATGTGGCAATCAGCGGGCAGGGCTTGGGATTACTTTGACAAAACTGCAGAAAGTCGGCAGCTGAATCCGCGGGCAGGATCACCAAATTACACTGTACATAGCCATTGCAAAATCCGGAGGTATTACCCCTGTGCTCGCCGCTGCGAATTTTTTCGCGGAGTTGCTCTGGTGACATAGTCTGTTCGCTGAGAGTCTCTTCGGCGTTAGTATTTGGCTCTTTCATAAACATTCCAACTAATGATTGGCGAGTCTAACAAAGCTTCTGGGTTAACTCTTTAGCTGTAACCCAGAGGTGGTAGTAATAATGTGGATCATAAGCTAGCGCCAGTGTTTAGCCCAGCTGTCGAGGACCCGCTCTGAATACCAGTACTGCCCATAGCTGCCATTGTAGCGGGCTAGGGCATCTGCAAGTCGGCCCTTCTCTCTATCCAGATAGTATTTAAGGATGGTGCAGCCATAGCGCAGGTTGGTTTGTATATTGATCAAGTTGTCCTCTGGACGTCCGATTTCGTGTTTCCAGAAGGGCATTATTTGCATCATGCCCTGGGCGCCGGCGGAGGAAACGGCGTAACCATCAAAGTGACTTTCCACTTCAATCAGCGCCAGAACAATTTCAGGGGAGAGTCCCGCGCGGGAGGCTTCGCTATGAATAAGCTTGAGTAATAAAATACGCTGGGCTGGGTCTTTAACTAATCTGGCCAGTGCCGGTTCTTTCTCCACAAGCCAGACTTGGGCGTCATATTGATCATCAAAACTGTCGGCTTCGGCGGCGGCCTGTTTAAGCAGGGATAGGAGTGCGGGATCGACAGCGGGTTTCTCTAGAGAAACTGCAGTGGTTGAAATAGACAGCAGAAGCAGGGCCACAGCAATCCACTGTGGCCCTAACCAACAACTACTTACTAATCTTCTCGGCAATAAAATCATCCAGCTTATCCATAGCTATATGTTGATTTTCGGGTTCCCGGCGGTTGCGGTATTCGACATTGCCATCGGCCAAACCACGATCGCCAATAACGATTCGATGGGGAATACCGATCAGTTCGATATCCGCCAACATGCCACCGAGACGGGCTTTGGGCTCGTCCATAAATAGCACTTCATAACCGGCGTTGACCAGCTTGTTATAGAGCGCCAAACAGGTTTCAGCAACCAGTTCAGACTTGTGCATATTGATCGGCACTATAGCGACCTGGAAGGGTGCGATGGACTCTGGCCAGATAATGCCGTTGTCATCGTGGTTCTGTTCTATAGCGGCGGCAACAATGCGACTCACACCTATACCATAGCAGCCCATAGACATAGCGCGGTCTTTACCGTTTTCGTCGAGCACTGTGGCTTTCATGGCTTCGCTGTATTTGGTGCCGAGCTGGAAGATATGCCCCACTTCAATACCGCGCTTAATTTCCAACACGCCTTTTCCATCTGGACTTGGGTCACCGGCGATTACATTGCGAAGATCGGCTACGGTGAATTCACCGCAGTCCCGCTGCCAGTTGACGCCGGTGAGGTGATAACCGTCGCGATTGGCGCCACAGACAAAGTCGCTGAGCTGTGCTGCCCAGTGATCCACAACTATGGGTAGGTTTAGATTGACCGGTCCAATGGATCCTGGCGAGCAGTTCAAGGTGCTTTTAATCTGTTCTTCAGTGGCAAAGGTGACTTCCGTTTCCAGACCCAAGGCGCGCTGAGCTTTAACTTCATTGAGCTCGTGGTCGCCACGAATCATCAGACCATAGAGTTGGGTTTTCCCCTCTTCATCTTCGGCGCTAACAATTAGAGCTTTGAGAGTCTTCTCGGCACTGGTGTCGATAAACTCGCAGAGCTGTTTAATGGTGTGAACGCCGGGGGTGGCAAGCTCGGCCATTTCCTCGGTGGCTGAGGGCGTGGCTTCGCTGGGTGCCAGTGCATCGGCTTTCTCGATGTTGGCGGCGTAATCACTCTCGCTGGAAAAGACGATTGCATCTTCACCGGAATCTGCGAGCACATGAAATTCATGGGAGACGCTGCCGCCGATGCTGCCGGTGTCGGCCAGTACCGCCCGATAGACCAAACCGGTGCGATCAAAAATCGTCGAGTAGGTCTGATACATCAGGTCGTAGGTCTCTTGCAGAGATGCACTGTCTATATGGAAGGAATAGGCATCCTTCATGCAAAACTCTCTGGTGCGCATGACACCAAAGCGTGGGCGTCGCTCATCGCGAAACTTGGTTTGAATTTGATAGAAGTTAGCTGGCAGCTGTTTGTAACTGCGAATTTCATTGCGAACAATATCGGTGATGACTTCTTCGTGGGTGGGCCCGAGACAGAACTCGCGACCATGGCGGTCCTTGATACGCAGTAATTCAGGACCGAATTGGCCCCAGCGTCCAGATTCTTCCCAGAGATCGGCAGGCTGTACCACGGGCATCATCACTTCTAATGCACCGGACTTGTCCATCTCTTGGCGGACGATGGCTTCGACTTTGCGAAATACGCGGAGACCAAGAGGCAGCCAAGAGTAGAGTCCAGAGGCGACTTTGCGGATCATACCAGCACGCAGCATCAATTTATGGCTGATCACTTCGGCATCGGCGGGAGATTCTTTTTTTGTTGAAATCAGGTATTGGCTGGCGCGCATGGTTTCTCTTACACTACTGGTGGTTGGTTTAGGCGGCCATTTTACGGCCCTGAGCTGTCGCCGTACAGAGAGTTAAGCAGAGTTAAGCAGAGATGAGGACAAAATGTTTCAATTAGATCCCCGATTAGAAGCGGATACGCTGTTACTAGGCGCTTTTCCATTGAGTTTATTACTGCTCAGTAAAGACGCCAATTACCCCTGGTGTATTTTGGTACCCAAGCGTGAAGGCATGCGCGAGATTTATCAGCTTAACCAAGACGATCGGCAGCAGCTATTAGATGAGTCCTGTCTACTGGCCGAGACATTATCCAATCTGTTCGGGGCGGACAAAATAAATGTCGCGACCATAGGCAATATGGTCCCGCAACTGCATATGCACCATGTGGTGCGATTTGAAAGCGATGCTGTCTGGCCCGGACCTGTCTGGGGAGCGGTGGCTGCAGCGACCTATGCGCCGCAGCTGTTCTCTGAAACAGCCGAGCGTATTGTCGCTGCGCTTGCGCCATTGGGCCTGCAAACTGAGCCGGCCTGATTGGAGTCAGATGTGGCGTCTGCTACTGGGCCATATCTTTTAGGCCTTTTAAGGCATGCACTTTTACTGCGACTGATGCAGGGCGTGCTTTAAAGGTGGTCTCTTTGCCGGTGAAGGGGTTAGTTCCCTTGTAGGCTTTCTTGGCCGGACGCTTAACCGTGTGAATTTTAATCAAGCCGGCAAGGACAAATTCACCCACTGAGCGCTTTTTGACATGGCGCTCTACTAGAGTAGCCAGTTCAGTGAGCAGTGTATTGACCTGCTTGCGAGTCAGGTCCGAGTTGGCGGCCAGTTCGCTGATGATTTGAGTCTTGCTATAGCGTTCGCGGACAGCAGTGGTTTTTTTGGCTACTGCCACTTTTTGTGCCGGGGCTTTCTTCGTTACAGGCTTTTTGGCTATGGTCTTCTTAGCTACAAGCTTCTTCGCAGCGACCTTTTTATGCGCTTTTGTTACAGCCGCTTTTTTAACGCTGGTACTTTTCTTAGCAGCGGATAGAGTCTTTTCCTTTACAGGCTTTTTAGCCTTTTTAGCCTTTTTTGCAGTTGAGGTTGCTTTCGCAGATCCTTTCTTAACAGCCATCACATTTTCCTTTATAAATGTAAATCATATTTCATCCCTGCTGTATTGCGATGAGCCGCCAACAGAGCCTCGCAATCATTTATAGCCGCTGTTTTCCTGATATGCCAAAAATGGCAATGTTTTTCGTGTTTTTTTTAATCTCCGGCGGGCTCAGCTCATCTGCGGGCATTCTACAAGCGCTAGTGCTGAGGTATAATGCGGCGCTTTTTTGCCCGCGGCTGAGACCAATGGAAATCATTGGTCATGATTAAAACCGGTGAAAACCTAATTAAAAGTTATGCGGCGGCGGGTTAAGCACTAAGTTATGCGTATTTTGACCCTCTTAGAATTTAGGAATAAATTTATGCCCATATACGACTATCGCTGCGCGGCCTGTGACCATGAACTCGAGGCGATACAAAAAATGAGTGATGACAGACTGGTGGATTGCCCTGCCTGCGAAAAGCCTGAACTTAAAAAACAACTCTCTGCCGGAGGCTTTCGCCTCAGTGGCAGTGGTTGGTATGAGACCGACTTTAAAACCGGTAACAAAAAGAATCTTAGCGACAGTGGCAGTCCTGCGAAGACCTCCACCACTGATGCCAGTAGCTCTTAAATAAGAACTAGATTAAGAGCGCGTTTAAATTTAACCAAAGCAAATTAGAGTAGGGAAAGACAACAGATGTATCGATCTAACTATTGTGGATTATTCACCAGTGAACATATTGATCAAGAAGTAACCCTCTGCGGCTGGGTCGATCGTCGCCGTGATCACGGTGGCGTTATCTTTGTCGATCTGCGCGATCGCGAAGGTATTGTTCAGGTGGTATTTGATCCCGATGCCGGTGAGTTCTTTGAGCAGGCCGACAGTGTTCGCTCTGAATATGTACTCAAGGTCACAGGCGTAGTCCGTGCCCGCAGTGCCGCGACAGTTAATAGCAATATGGCCACCGGCGAAATTGAAGTCTATGGCACCGCCATGGAAATCCTCAATAGCGCCGTTACACCGCCATTCCAGTTAGATGATCATGTCACGGTCGGTGAAGATGTCAGACTCAAGTATCGCTATATGGATTTGCGTCGCAAGGAAATGCAGAACAGCCTGCGCTTTCGCTCCAAGGTCAGTTCATCGATCCGCAATTACCTTGTGGACGATGGTTTTTTAGATATAGAAACGCCGATTATGACCAGAGCCACCCCAGAGGGTGCGCGTGATTATTTGATTCCTTCGCGAACTCATCCCGGGCAGTTTTTCGCTATGCCGCAATCGCCACAGCTGTTTAAGCAGTTGTTGATGGTTGCTGGATTTGATCGCTACTACCAGATTGCCAAATGTTTTCGCGATGAAGATCTGCGCGCCGATCGTCAGCCAGAATTCACCCAGATTGATATAGAGGCCTCTTTTGTCGATGAAGAGGACATTATGTCCACCACCGAAACCATGATTCGGGGTGTTTTCTCCGAGCATATGGGCGTTGAATTCGAAAGCTTCCCGCGCATGACCTATGCCGATGCCATGCACAGATACGGTTCCGATAAGCCAGATTTACGTATTCCCTTGGAACTGGTGGAGATCAAAGATCTGCTTAAAGACATTGAATTTAAAGTCTTTGCTGGTCCAGCCAATGATCCAGCCTGTCGTGTGACTGCATTAAAAGTCACTGGTGGCGCCGAGATTTCGCGCAAGAAGATTGATGAGTACACTAAATTTGTCAGCATTTACGGCGCTAAAGGCCTGGCTTGGATTAAGGTCAATGCCATTGAAAATGGCGTAGAAGGTTTGCAGTCTCCGATTATTAAATTCCTCGGCGACGAAGTCACCATGAATATTATGCAGCGTCTAGATGCCAAGAACGGCGATATCGTCTTCTTTGGTGCCGACAAGTCTTCGATTGTTTCCGAGGCCCTGGGAGCGCTGCGCTGTAAAGTGGGCGCGGATCTGGATCTCTATACCTGTGCCTGGGCACCGATGTGGGTGATTGAATTTCCCATGTTTGAAACCACTGATTCTGGTGCGCTAACGCCATTACATCACCCCTTTACCGCGCCTTCGTGCAGCGAAGAAGAGCTTAAGGCCAACCCGGGTGAAGCTCTGTCTCGCGCTTACGATATGGTTCTCAACGGCTGTGAGTTGGGTGGCGGTTCGATTCGTATCCACGATCAGAAGATGCAACAGACGGTCTTTGAAGTGCTCGGCATCAATGCAGAAGAGCAGCGTGAAAAGTTTGGCTTCCTGTTGGACGCACTCAAGCATGGTGCTCCCCCGCACGGTGGCCTGGCCTTTGGCCTCGACCGCCTGATGATGTTGATGACTGGCGCCGATTCTATTCGTGATGTGATTGCCTTCCCGAAAACTCAGTCTGCCGCCTGCCTGCTCACTGATGCACCTGGTGTGGTAGACAATAACCAGCTGCGTGACCTGAGTATTAAACTGCGTACTAAAGAGCCTAGTGCGTAATACTAGAGACTGGACAGATTGACGCTTTTGACGCGCTATTGACTTGTATTGCCAGCCTGTACGATATTAGGGGCTGGCAAAAAAAGTATGTTTAGAGAAAATACTTGGAAGATTAAGACGGTGCGAAGCTGTTTGAGAAGGCATGTAGTCGACATGTATCAGATGGTAGCTTTGCACTAACGCAGAAATTCCGAACTATGTACCGGAGCAATTGACCTAGTGCATAGATCGGGTTTAAAGAAGTGGTAGGATTGAAAAATACTATAAACTCAAGCGAGTAATCAGAAGAGGAAACAGCGATGAAAGTTATTAAAAAAACAAAAGAATACACAGTTTATCAAAAGGGCTCTGGTCGTTTTGCAGTTAAGAACAGTGAGCACCACTGGGTGAATGGCGACGACAAAGTCGCTATTTTGCAGGCAGAAGGGCTGGTTAAAAAAGCCGCGCCTGCTCCAGCACCAGTGGTTGAAGAAATAGTAGAAGCTGCTCCTGAAGTAGTGGAAGCGGCTGAGGTTGAAGCGCCGGTGGCCGAAGTGGTTGAAGCGCCCGTGGCCGAAGTGGTTCAAG